>ERZ824473.789-NODE-789-length-51961-cov-5.994663_pt1 | contig 51961 bp, 77 predicted proteins | sample MGYA00519874_ERZ824473 | MGnify/ENA primary metagenome ERZ824473 (study PRJEB31778, sample SAMEA3449151) | human gut metagenome | biome: human gut; feature: human-associated habitat; material: faeces | place: United Kingdom | collected 2010/2012 ... | reverse complement strand
AAGAAGGTTGAAAGTAAAATGAAAAATGGAATTTTATATGTAGTAGCAACACCAATAGGAAATTTAGAAGATATAACGTTTAGGGCAATAAATACATTAAAAAATGTAGATATAATAGCAGCAGAAGATACAAGACATACTTTAAAATTATTGAATTATTATGAAATATCAAAACATTTAATAAGTTATCATAGGCACAATGAAGAAATAAAATCAGGAGAATTAATAAAAGAATTAAAAGAAGGAAAAGATATAGCCTTAGTTTCAGATGCTGGAACACCAGGTATATGTGACCCAGGAGAAGTAGTTATAAAAAAATGTATAGAAGAAGAAATAAAAGTTGTGCCAGTACCAGGAGCATGTGCTTTTGTAAATGCGTTAATAAGTTCAGGTTTAAATACAGACACATTTTTATTTTTAGGATTTTTACCATTAAATAAAAAAAATAGAAAACAAAAATTAGAACAAATAAAAGAAAGTACACAAACCACGATAATATATGAAGCACCACATAAGTTACAATCAACATTAAAAGATTTAGAAGAATTTGTATCAGATAGAAATGTAGTTTTGGCTAGGGAACTAACAAAAATACATGAAGAGTTTATAAGAGGAAATATAAAAGAAATAATAGAAAAAAGTAAAGATGTAAAAGGTGAAATGATAATTTTAATAGAAGGAAAGCCAGAGATAACTTTAGAAGAAAAACAACAAGAGTTTAAAAATATGTCTTTAGAGGAACATTTTTCTTTTTATGAAAAACAAGGTTTTGATAAAAAAGATATTATAAAAAAAATTGCTAAAGATAGGGGAGTTCCAAAAAATGAAATTTATATGTATTTTATGAATTAATATTTTGGTGATGTTTTTGGGACCGAAGCTAATGTTTTTGGGGACGGAGCAAAAAAACATTAGCCTTGGACCTGAAAATATTAATTAAATAAAAACAAAAAGAAAAAAATATTATTTTTATAATGATTCTTTTCTTTCTTTTATGCAAAAATGAAATTATCCTATTATTCTTTATCATATAATTTTTCAATTTGACTTGCACATTTTGGACAGATTAACTTATCTCTATAAAGTTTTAATTCTTTAGTGTTTCCACAAAAAATGCAATTTGGTTCAAATTTTTTTAATATGATTGAAGAGCCATCTACATATATTTCTATTGGATCTCTTTCGGCAATATCAAACTTGTTTCTAAGTTCGATTGGTATAACAACTCTTCCAAGTTCGTCTACCTTTCTTATTATTCCAGTTGATTTCATCTTTGCCTCCCTCAATGTTATTATTTTGTAATCCTGCCTACAAATTATACTATATCATAAATCGACATTTTGGTCAATTAAAATTGGAATATTTTTCCGTTTTCTAATTAAGTATTTTTACAAAAAATATTGAATATTTTTGTTTTTTTAAGTATCTAAAATTTTAATATTTTTAATTCTTATTTAAAAAGTTCTAAAAAATAGAAAAAGAATGTATATATTAAATAGGTGATAGAATGCTAAACAAAATATGGCCAATGTTTATGATAATATCAATAATATATGCAATAATGAATGGAAATACAGACAAAATAAATGCATCAATATTTAGTAGTACGCAAGAAACTGTAACATTGTGTATAACATTATTAGGAACTATATGTCTGTGGAATGGAATAATGAAAATAGCAGAAAAAACAAAAATAATAAAAAAGTTAACGCGAATTTTAAATCCATTAATAAATTTTTTATTTCCAGAATTAAAAACTCAAGAAAAAATTAGAAATGAAATAGCAATGAATATGGTTGCCAATATTTTAGGATTAGGAAATGCAGCTACACCACTAGGGATAAAAGCAATGAAATCCATGCAAGAAATTAATCCAGATAAGAAAGTTTTAAGTGATTCTATGGTAACATTAATAGTCTTAAATACAGCGTCAATACAATTAATACCAACAACAGTAATAGCAATAAGAATGTCTTTAGGTTCAGAAAATCCAACAAATATAATTTTTCCTGTGTGGATAGCAACATTGTGTGCAGCAGTAGCAGGAATAACTGCAACAAAAATTTTGATTGCGAAATCTGAAAAAATAAAAAAAACTAATAAAAGATAAAAATGAAAAACAAAAAAATATAATAAGAAATAAAAAGAAAAATTAGAAAATAGAAAAATAATTATTGCAATATAAAAAACAATGTAAATTTAACAAATTGAATTTTGGAGGTGGATGTATGCAAGTAATAAATTTTTTTTCGAGTCTTGCAATACCTCTTATTATTTTTATAATAGTTATTTATGGTTTAGCTGAAAAAATAAAAATATTTGATGTTTTTTTGGAAGGAGCAAAAGAAGGAATAGATATTGTAGTTAGTATTTTTCCAACTCTTATAGGTTTGTTTGTGGCGATTGGTGCTTTAAGAAGTTCAGGAGTTTTGGATTTTGTTATTTCTATTATTTCTCCATTTTTAAATAAGGTTAATTTTCCAACAGAGATTATGCCATTGGCATTAATTAGACCAATATCGGGAAGTAGCTCTATGGCTGTTGCAACAGATATTATGAAAACATATGGTGTTGATTCTAGACTTGGACTTATGGCTGCTGTTATTATGGGGGCTACAGAAACGACTTTTTATACTATTGCTGTATATTCTGCAAGTGTTGGAATTAAAAATACAAGATTTGTTTTAGTTGCATCTTTAATTGCTGATTTTGTGGGAATTTTGGTTAGTGTCTTTTTTTGCAAATGTTATTAATACTAGAGTATTCTTTTATATTTGAACAAATATAAGGATTTAAAAATGTTTTAAATAAGTGCTGGTATTGTTAATGTTTGATTGTTTTGTGCATAAGTTGTGTGTCAGATTTTGTCGAAATTTTATTGTTGACATCGATATTAAACCAAGGTATAATGTGGGTACAGTTTAGGGAAGCCTAAATGGAATTGATTCACTATTTTATAAAAAAATATGATTATTTCAAAAATTTTATTATTTATAATATTGTTTATTATTATAAGGAAAATAGTAATAATAATATTGGCAAAAAAATTATCAAAAGAAATTGATAAAGATTTAAATTCGTTTTTAAACTTGTAGAGAAACAAGTCAATTCCCCCATTGATATTTTAACTTCTAATCAGCTTTTATAAAGCATCTGTCCCTTATTTAGATAAATTATAAAAAATACTGAAGTTTTAATTTATTTCTCTACAATAACATAAATTATTTATGATAAGTTTCACCATTAGAAATTTTAAAGGCTCTATAAATCTGTTCAAGCAAAAATACTCTAATTAATTGATGAGGAAAAGTCATTTTTGAAAAACAAATAGATTGTTTACATGAATTTCTTAAATTTGCAGTTATCCCCAAAGAGCCACCAATTATAAAAGTGATGGAACTTGTTACTAAAGAGAGTGTTTCAATATTTTTTGAAAATTCTTCAGAAGAAAATTCTTTACCCTTTAAATCTAAACATATAGAATAGGTATCTTTAGGTAGATGGTTAATAATATTAAGGCACTCTTTTTCTTTAATATCTTCAGAAATTGTATCATTACATTTTTCTGGAATCTTTTCATCAGGAAGTTCAATAATATGTAATTTGCAATATCTAGAAAGTCTTTTACTATATTCATTGATTGCATCTTTTAAATATTGTTCTTTAATTTTACCAACACATATGATATTAATAGTTAGCATAAAACCTCCTTACTAGTTGTGTCACGGCTTGCTATGGAAAGTTTCAAAGAATTTTCGTTGTAGTTGCTAGAAATTAATTCTTCTACAACAGTTTTATATGCTAGTTCAGGAAAATTACTTTCTTTACTTAAATGTCCAAGCATAACTTGCTTTAAACCAGATTTTAATAAACATGAAATTGTTTTTCCAGCTGCTTCATTTGATAAATGGCCAGTTGGTCCAGCAATACGTGTTTTTAATATATATGGGTAACGTGAATACATTAATACTTCAGGATCATAATTTGATTCTAATAAAACAAATTCACTACCTTCTAAATTTTTTAAGATTCCATTTGTCATGTGACCGATATCTGTAGCAATACTTATTTTTTTGCTATCTTTCATAATGTTAAATCCGCAAGGGTTTGCTGCATCATGTGGTATTGCAAATGGTTTGATTTTTAAATCATTTATTTCAAAATTTTCTTCGATTTTGAATAAATTGATATTATTTTCTGATATTTTTTCTTTTTGCTTTGGCATGGCATCTAAGGTTTTTTGATTAACAAATACAGGTATACCAAACTTTTTTGAAAATGTTCCTAATCCTTGAACATGGTCTGAATGTTCATGTGTTATTAAAATTCCATCTAATGAGGATGGGTCTACTTCTAAATTGTTTAGTGCAGTTTCAATTCTTTTGCTGCTAACACCTGCATCTACTAAAATATTTGTATTTTCTGTTTTTACTAATAAACTGTTTCCACTGCTGCCACTATATAAACTATAAAATTTTAGCATAATTTTGTTTCCTCTGTTTCTTTATTCATTTACTCTTTCAATGTTTGCTCCAATTTGTCTAAATTTTTCTTCTATGTTTTCATAACCTCTATCAATGTGTTCTAGATTGTAGACTTCTGTTACACCATTTGCTGCAGTACCTGCAACTATTAAAGCAGCTCCTGCACGTAAATCACTAGAATATACAGGTGCACCGCTTAAAGATTCTACTCCTTCAAAAATAGCAGTTTTTCCTTGAGCAGTTATTTTGGCACCCATTTTGTTTAATTCTTCTGTGTATTGGAATCTTGATTCCCAAATACTTTCATTAATAATGCTTGTACCTTCTGCTAATGATAAAACAACACCCATTTGAGGTTGTAAATCTGTAGGGAAACCTGGATATGGAAGAGTTTTTATATTTGCTTTATGTGGTCTTTGTTTACAATATACACGTAAACTATCACCATAATCTTCTACAGTTCCACCAACTTCAATGATTTTTGCAGTTATAGAGTCTAAATGTTTTGTTATACAATTTTTTATTAACAAATCTCCTCTTGTAGCGACTGCAGCTAGCATAAATGTTCCAGCTTCTATTTGGTCAGGAACCACAGAATAAGTTACATTTCTAGATAGTTTTTCAACACCATTGATTTTTATTACATCTGTACCTGCTCCGCGGATATCAGCTCCCATTGCATTTAAAAAGTTTGCAACATCTACTATATGTGGTTCTTTTGCTGCATTGTCTATTGTTGTTGTTCCTTTTGCAAGTACTGCTGATAGCATTACATTTATAGTAGCGCCAACAGATACTATATCCATATATATTGAGTTTCCAATTAATTTATTAGCTTTGGCATGTATTGTACCATTTCCTACAGATACGGTTGCTCCTAGTGTTTCAAAACCTTTTATATGTTGGTCAATTGGTCTTGCTCCTAATTTGCATCCACCTGGCATACCAACTTCTATTTCACCTTTTCTTCCAAGCATTGCGCCTATTATATAATAAGAGGCTCTAAATTTGCTTGTTAAATCTAAGGGTGCTTTTGTTGTTGTTATATTCCTTGTATCAATTGTTATTGAATTTTTTGTGTTCCATGTTATTTTTGCACCTAGTTTTTCTAGTATTTTACATGATATTTCTACATCACTTATATGTGGCAAGTTTTCTATTGTACATATTCCATCTATTAATAAAGTTGCAGGTAGGATTGCTACTGCTGCATTTTTTGCTCCACTTATTTGTACTTCACCTTTTAATGGTGTAGGTCCTTTTATTATTAGTTTTTCCAATGTATTACCCCCTGAAATGTTTATATTTGTTTATTGATTTATTTTGCATTAAAAATAGAGTGTCATAATTACACTCTATTTTAATAAAATATACCATAAAGGTAACAAAAATGCAATACATTTTTTTATATTATAGGAAAGTTCTTTGAACTTCCTATAATATAAAAATATAACAATGCACAGAAATTTGCTTTGCAAATTTCGCACATGAACAAAGGCGTGGACTTTAAAATGTTTTAATAAGTGCCAATGGCTTTTGTTCTATTCTAAATGTAAATGCTATTTTGAATGATTTGCTGTAAATAAATCTTTTTTACCGAAAAATTCTAATAATTTGAATTTAAAAGTAATATCAGAATGAGAATTATTATCAGAAATAAGAGCAAAATCCTCTTCAGACATATTTTCTTTTAAAATTTCTTTTGATTCTTCGGGAACAACCCCAGAGCTTACATCAATAAAACAAAGCGGAGGGAACATTACACACCACCAGTTTTGACCTTTGGCTTCTCCAATCTCAACTCGTAATGCATCATAAGTTCCTGCAGGAAGTGAGATATCTCCATATTTTTTTGTTGGAAAATCAAAATTTCCAATTTGAACTTTTACAGGATAATTATACTTGTTTTCTAAAATTGTTTGCTCTGCTATTTTTTGAAATTCTTCTAAGTGGTTTGATGCAATAGTAATGGCTTCTTCTTTGGATATTGTGTTATTGCAAATTGTATTCATATATGAAATTAAATTGTCTCTTACTTTATATTTAAGAGCTTGATCTTCTACAGAGTCACTGTTTGCTATTACATGTAATCTGAAAACTGTATCAGAAAGTTCACTTGCTGTTGTTTTTGCATATGATATTGCAGAAATACTAACATATATAAATAGTAGTGTTGCGAGTATTAGAGTTTTTTTAAAAAATTTTTTATTTAATAATTTTTTCATGAGTTACCTCCATTAAACTTTTTTTGAAAAATATTCTGTATCTTTATTGTTTACAGTTTTGAGAATTTTATACAAAAATTGAAAAAAAATTGCAATTTTGATTGCGTTAAATTTTTTTAAAAAGAAAAAATGTGTGTCGAATATTTTGCAAATATTTTAGAAAATTTGTAATAATTTTGTAATTTTTAGATTTATATGATTTAATATATCGCTTACTGCTGTAAGAAAATATGTAAAAAGTCGAAAATGTTAAGAAAGGGAAAAAAAGTATAATATGGCGAAAAATTGTGTCGAAAAAGGTAGATGAATTTTATTTGAAATATTATTGACATATTTAAAATTAAATGGTAAAATTTGGAAAAAGAAAATAAAAGGACTTCGGAAGAAAAGGCTTTCAATATTTGAAAGGAAGGTAAATTTATGATAAGTAAATTTGAAAATACAAATGAGGATGTAAAAAAACAAGAAAGGGTATGTTCGTTTTATGTGAGCGATTATCATTTTGAAATTATAACATTACCTTATATAGAAAAAGAAATAAAAGAAAATCATGATGTAATTATTTTAACAGAAAATGATTTGGAAAATACAATTAAAAAAGTTTTAGAAAATGTGAATTTAAGTGGAGATGAAAAAAACAAAATCTTTGCGCTTGATTGGAGTGGAAATGATTTATATAAATTAGATTTCATAAGAAGAAATGCGTCTAAAAACTTGCAAACCACAGTCTTTATTAAAGGCGGAAAAAATTATGTTCAAAAAATGAATTCTTATATTCAAGAAATTATTGATTCAAAAAATATTAATTCAATAGATTGCTATTTTATTGATGATGTACAAAATCAGGTTAAGGATATTGTGTGTCAATATGATGGTGTTCTTAATACGGCTGGAAAAATTAGTTTATAATAAATTGATGTGTCTTAAAATATATGTAGAATAAAAGATATTAAATTCTAGGAATGGTGTATTTGACTTTCTTAGAATTTAATATTTTATATTTTTTTATATTATAAGAAAATGTTCTGACATTCTTAGAATGTAAAAATAATAATGTACAGAAATTTGGTGTTTTTTTATATATTATAATACAAAAACTTTACAACTTGAAATTTTTTTGCTATTATATACGAATAAAGGAAATAATAAATATAAGATTTATATATTTTGGAAAGGAATGGAATAGGATATGAACTTAGGAGAAATAAGAGCATTACTAAAGAAATATAATCAAGAGCAATTATTAAATGGATATGAAAAATTAGATGAAAGAAAACAAAAAGAACTATTACAACAAATACAAAATATAGACTTTGAATTAATGAATTCATTGTATTTAACAACAAAACAAGAACAAAAACAATCAAGTGATGAAATAACACCAATGGAATATATGGACAAGTATAAGTTATATGATGACTATAAATACTATGACAACATAGGGAAAAAGGCAATTAAAGAAGGAAAGTTAGCAGCAGTAACAATGGCAGGTGGACAAGGAACAAGACTAGGACATGATGGACCAAAAGGAACATTTGATATAGGATTAGATTCTCATAAATCTTTATTTGAACTATTATGTGATTCATTAAAAGAAGAAGGAAAAAAATATGGAGTTACAATACCATGGTTTATAATGACAAGTAGAGAAAACAACAAAGCAACAATAGAATTCTTTGAAAAACATAAATATTTTGGATATCAAAAAGACAAAAATTTATTTTTCTTTATCCAAGGTGAATTACCAATGATGGATACAGAAGGAAAAATTTTAATAGGAGAAGATGGACTTGTTAAGCTTGCAGCAGATGGACATGGTGGAATTTATGAAGCACTTGTAAAAAATAAAATGGTAGATAAAATGAAAGAATTAGGTGTTGAATGGGTATTTATAGGTGGAGTTGATAATTGCCTTGTAAAAATGGTAGACCCTGTTCTTATGGGAATAGCTATAGACAAAGGTGTAACTGTAGCCTGCAAATCAGTTGTTAAAGCAAATCCATATGAAAAAGTTGGAGTATTTTGTAGACGTAATGGAAAACCAAATGTAATTGAATATTCAGAAATAACAGAAGAAATGGCAGAAGCCGTAGATGAAAATGGAGAATTATTATATGGTGAATCACATATTTTGTGTAATTTATTTAATGTAAAAGCAATTGAAAGAATGGGTGCAAACCCATTACCATATCATGTGGCATATAAAAAAGCGAAATATATAGATAAAGATGGAAACTTAGTTGTTCCAGATTCTCCAAATGCATACAAATTCGAAGCATTTTTGTTTGATGCTTTTGGAAAAGTTGATGATATGGCAATATTACGTGTAAAAAGAGAAGAAGAATTTGCACCTGTAAAAAATTCAGATAGTGCAGATGTTGACTGCCCAAGAACTGCTAGAAAATTGTATAAACAATTTCATCATTTAGACTAATAAATATTACGCAGAACATGCGGCATGAAGCAATTAAAGTGTATCATGTCGCATATTTGATGTGTAATTTTATTGCTAAAGCTGTTTAAGCTAGTTATATAAAAAAATAAAATTACCTGATAAAAAATATAAAATTTTATTTAAAAGAAAGGATGAGTTTAATGAAAGATTATATGAAAGAATATAAAAGATGGTGTGAAAGTGAAGAATTTGATGAAGAAACAAAATCAGAATTAATATCAATAATGGGAGATGAAAAAGAGATACAAGACAGATTTTATAAAGAATTAGAATTTGGAACAGCAGGATTAAGAGGAGTAATTGGAGCAGGAACAAACAGAATGAACAAATATACTGTAGGAAAAGCAACACAAGGTTTGGCAAATTATATAGTAGAACAAGGAACACAAGACAAAGGTGTAGCAATAAGTTATGATTCAAGAAAAATGTCAAAAGAATTTAGTGAACAAACAGCATTAATATTAAATGCAAATGGAATAAAAACATATTTATTTGAAAATTTAAGACCTGTACCAGAATTATCATTTACTGTACGTGAATTAGGATGTACAGCAGGTGTTATGATAACAGCAAGTCATAATCCACCAAAATATAACGGATATAAAGTATATTGGGATGATGGAGCACAAATAGTAAATCCTAGAGATGTAGATATTATAGGAAAAGTAAAAGCTGTTACTAATTTTTCAGAAATAAAAACAATGGATAGAAAAGAAGCAGAAGAAAAAGGATTATTTAATATAATAGGAACAGAAATGGATGATAAATATTTAACAAAACTAGAAAGTTTAGTATTAAATCCAGAAATAGTAAAAGAACAAGGAAAAGATTTGAAAGTTGTTTATACACCATTACATGGAACAGGAAATACAGTAGTAGAAAGATTGTTGACAGAAATAGGAATTAAAAATTTATATGTAGTACCAGAACAAAAAGATCCAGATGGAAATTTTCCAACAGTAGATTATCCAAATCCAGAAGATCCAAAAGCATTTAAGCTAGCATTAGAGTTAGCAAAAAAAGTTGATGCAGATGTTGTTTTAGCAACTGACCCAGATGCAGACCGTTTAGGAGTATTTGCAAAAGACAGCAAAACTGGTGAATATATGGATTATACAGGAAATATGTCAGCATTACTTATAGCAGAATATAGAATTTCTCAAATGCAAGAAAAAGGTATTTTACCAGAAAACGGAATGTTTGTAACAACAATAGTTTCTTCAAACTTGGCAAAAGAAATAGCAAAAAATTATAATTTAGATTGTTATGAAGTTTTAACAGGATTTAAAAATATTGGAGCAATAATGAGAGAAGCAGAAGAAACAGGAAAAAATAAATATGTATTTGGATTTGAAGAAAGTTATGGTTGCTTAATAGGAGATTATGCTAGGGATAAAGATGGTATAGCAGCAGTAATGGCTTTGTGTGAAGCAGCATGTTATGCAAAATCTCAAGGTAAAACTTTGTGGGATATGATGATTGATATTTATAAAAAATATGGATATTATAAAGAAACACAAGTTTCAATTGTTAGAGAAGGAGCAGAAGGTGCTCAAGAAATTCAAGATATGATGACAAAAACTAGACAAAAAGATATTACAGAAATTGCTGGATATAAAGTTTTGAAATTTATGGATGTACAAAAAGATATCCAAAAAAATATGAAAAATGGAAAAATTACAAAAACAGGTTTACCATCTTCTAATGTTCTTTATTATGAATTAGAAAATAATAACTGGTGTTGTGTTAGACCTTCTGGTACAGAACCAAAAATAAAATTATATATGGGAGTTAAGGCTAGGTCAGAGAAAAAAGCTGCTGAAAAATTGGAACATTTAAAAGAAGACATGGTTAAAATAGTTACAGAATAGGAAGAAATATATTTAAATTGATGGTGAGTAAAATTAAATATGAGTAAAAATACCGTATAAGTGCAGAAAAATATGAAACAAAGTTGATTTTTTTGAACTTATACGGTATTTAATATTCTAGGAAAGTTCTCTGAACTTCCTAGAATATTAAATAGAACAATGCACAGGAATTTGCTTCGCAAATTTCGCGCGCGAACAAATACGCGGACTTTAAAATGTTCTAAATAAGTGCAAATGTTATTAATGTCCGCTTTTGTTCTTATAAAAAATTTAAGTTTGTTTTTCTTCTTTATAAATTTTTAGTCCTGAATAGCAAAAAGTTTTAACTTGACAATTACAAAAAATGATAGTATTATAAATAAAAATAAAATGTTCTCATAGCTCAGCAGGATAGAGCAGTCGCCTCCTAAGCGACAGATGGTGGTTCGAGTCCGCCTGGGAACACCAAATTATAAAACCATATAAGCCTTGAAAATACAAGATTTATATGGTTTTAAATATTAAAAGTAATGCAATAGAAATGCAGTAGAGGGGTTATTGGATTTTTTTTAATTCTTTTGTTATAAAATCTAAAGAGACATCTGTATAAATATTATTAGTTATTTTACTTCCTTTAACATGTCCGACTATTTTTTGGATTACTGGTAGACTTACTCCATTTTCTTGACATCTTGTTATAAAAGTATGTCTTAATCTATGAGTAGATAGTGTTTCGTTTGGATTATCTAATATTTTATATTTGTTATTTAATCTTGTTAGGTATGAATTGACTTCACCATCTGTTATAAAAAAGTTTTTATCATAATCCCAAAATAATAAATTATTTATATTTGTAATTTTATTAGAATATATTTTTTGTATAATTTCTTTTACATTAGGTTTCATAGTGAATGTTCTTTTTCCGTTATCTATACCTGTTTTTTTATCAAATGTTTTTGTATGTTCTCCTAATATAGCTTTGCCATGTATATTTCTAGTAATAGTTCTATATACAGTAATAGTATTGTTTTTAAAGTTAATACAGTCTTTTGATAGAGCTAATACTTCTCCGATTCTCATTCCAGTATAAAGTTGTAATAAGAGAATATTGTTATATTTGTGTTTATTTGAAATCAATATCTTAATCAATTTCTTTTCCTCTTTTTTAGACAGAGCTGTAACAACTTTAGCTGCTTTTTTTGAAATAGGTTTTGTTAATGTTTCATCTTCCATTATATTATAAGGTATTTTTCTACGAGCATAAGCTATCTTAAATCCTTTTTTTAGTGAAATCCATATTTTGTCAATTGTACTATTGGAATATTTTCTCATATTTTCTTTTGAATCTTCAATATTTTCGACAGTTACTTTTTGAATAGGCTTATTAATCCAATTATTGCAAGTTTTTTTAATTTGATTTAATGTTTCAGTATCTCTTAAATAAGTTCTATCTGATGTAATCCCATCTTTGTTTTTTTGCTCAATATACCTTTCCAAAATCATAAGTAGAGTATCTTTGTTAGTTTCAATATAATTGCCAGTATCTATACTATTTTTTAGGCTTGTTACTCTTTTTTTAAAGTCTCTACTTTGTTCATTTTTTCTTTGTTTTAGTGTTTTTCTTTTTCCATTATAAACATATTGATAAATCCAACATTGTAAAGTTTCACTATAATATAATGAACCTTCACCATTCCCAACTGATTTTGTTTTTTTGTTTTTTCTTTTCATACAAAAACCTCCATTTTAATAATAAATTTTTAAATTTACTATTGAAAATGAAGGCTTTTATAGTGTATAATATAAAAGTAATCACTTTCAATAGTGTTTATATGTGAGAAATATGTACCTTGTCGCAAACTTGTAGCATATTTCTCTTTTTATTTAAGTTAAAATACTCTTTTTAATTGTTTTACAATTCCAACAATAGTTATTGGAATAGATTTCATTTCTTCTTTTGTGAATATAAGTGGTTCATATGCAGTGTTTAGTGGTTGTAATAAAATACTGTTATCGCTTTTTTTTCCTTTTTTAATTGTTGCCTCATTACCATTTATAATTGCTACAACAATATCTCCAGTTTCAAAATCACTTTGCTTTTTAATAATAACAATATCGTTTTCAACAAGAACAGGGAACATGCTGTCACCATGTACTTTTAGAGCAAAATATTCATCACCATTACCAACTAATGAAGTTTCAACATCAATAGTTCCAATCCAGTTCTCTTGTGCTAAATAATTATATCCTGCTTTAACTGTACCGTAGTATAGGGATTGAAACAACAGAATTACCAAGTTTATCTGTTTTTGAATAATTTATATTAAATTCTTGACTTTTATCTAATTTAGTTAATAATTCCTCAATACTTAAATTCATAGCATTGGCGATTTCTTTAGCTACATCTGTAGTAACAGAGTATGCCTTATTGGTTTTAGGATTATATATTTTCTCCAATGTATTTATATAAGAAGGACTTAATGAGGTTCTTGAAGCAAAAGCTCTTTGTGATAAATGATGTTCTATTCTATAGTTTTTAATTATTTCTCCAATGTACATTTTTTCCTCCCTTCTTATTCTATATTGTACAATAGATTGTGCAAAAAATCAATACTTAAAAGAAAATTAAAAAAAATGCACAAAATACTTGACAAATAAAAATAAAAGTATATAATGTAATCACAAAGCACAAAATATTGTGCAAGAAGAGAGGTGATAAAATGAAAAATAAAATAAAAGAATACAGAGAAAAAAGCAATATGACACAAGAAGATTTAGCAGAAAAATCAGCTGTATCAAGGAATACTATTTCAGCATTAGAAAGAGGGACTAATACAAATGTTACATACGAGATAATGGAAAGAATATCAAAAGCTTTAAATAAGAAAGTGTCAACTATTTTTTTTGAAGAATAAGCACAAAATATTGTGCAAAATAAAAATTTATATATAAATGTATAAATTCGGAAATGCGACAAGGTACAAAAAGAGAGGAAGTGATGATATGGAAAAGATATTAGAAGAAATTAATTCAAAATTGGAAATATTGATAAGTAAAAAAGATGATTTTGAATTATTAACAGCCGAACAAATAGCAGAAGAAACAGGAATACCAATAAATAATGTAAGGAAGCTTTTTAATGATAAAAGTTTAGCAGTTCAAACATATACAAAGCCAAGGTTGGTAACAAGAAAAGCATGGAATGAATTTATAAGCGAAAGAAGGTGAAGTAAATGAAAAAAACAAGAAAAAACAAACTATATGAATTTATAGGAAAAGCAACAGTAAGAATAACAGCATGGGCAATGTCAGTATATTTAGTATATCAAGCAAGCTTGTATATATTAGATAATTGTATAACAGTGTACAGATAAAACATAAGTAAGAGAAACTATTTGAAAGGAGGAAGATATATGTTTTTTGCAATAGCAGGATTTTTATCTGGAGCATTATTAGTAGTTCTATTCAATGAAAATGCAGAAAGAGCAAATGAATTGTTAAAAGATACAATAAACAATATTCAAGAAGAAAATAAGTTATTAGAGTTAAAAGTAAAAAACAGAGACAGAATGATAGAAAAGCAACAAAAAGACAATGCAATATTACTAGATAATGCAGCAGAATTAAGAGCTAAAATGGAAGATTTAAGAAACAATATAGAATTACTAACAAATAATTTAACAGACGAAAATAAAGAACTAATTCCAGACTACCAATCAGAAAATTAGTTCAATAAAACACATAAATATATGAATTTCTATTGTTATTATAGCATTTTTAACAGTAGAAATCAAGAGGGAGGATAATATGTTAGAAAATATAATGGTACAAAATTATATAGATTACAGAGTAGAATATGACGAAGATTACGAACAAGATGACATAGCATATGAAGATAAAGTTTCAGAAAGGATGAGTGCAGAATAATGGAAAGTTTAAGTTTATATCAAATAACAAGTGCATTTCCAAGAATGATAGAAGAGGAAATGTCAGAAGAAGACAAAAAAGAAGTAGAAAAAGAATTGACAGAATTATTACAACAAAAAAGCCAAAATTTGATTGGATATACAAGAAACATGGAATTAACCATTGAAGCAATGAAAAACGAAGAAGAACGAATTTCAAAGCAAAGAAAGGCATTAGAAAACAATCTTAAAAAATTCAGAAAATATGTAAAAGAATGTATGGAACGAGGGGGATTTACAAAAATAGAAACACAATTAGGAACACTAAGTATAGTAAAAAATTCCCAAAGTGTTGAAATATATGATGAAAACAAGGTACCAGATGAATATAAAACAAAAGTTTTAGAGATAAAAATAGATAAAAAAGCAATAATGAAAAACTTTAAAGAAACTGGAGAAATAGTTGATGGAGTAAATATAAAACAAGATATAGGTTTAAGAATAAAGTAGGTGAGTAAGATGGAAGCTAAGGAAATGAATATTTTTGAGAAAATGTTAAATATAACAAATGAAATAGCAAATGTAAATAAAAATCTAACAGTAGGAGAAGGCAAAAGTTCATACAAAGCAGTAGGAGAAGCGGATATATTAAAAGCAGTTAAGGAATTAGAGTTTAAGTATAGAGTATATAGTTATCCAGCCAGCAGAGAAGTAATAGAAAGTACAATGTATACAACAACTAATAATTATGGAGAAAAAAATAATATTTTTAGCAGAATAAAAACAACTTATAGATTTGTAAATATAGATAAGCCAGATGAGTATATAGAAACAATTACTTTTGCAGAGGGAATTGATACACAAGACAAAGGTTCAGGAAAAGCAATGACATATTCAGATAAATATGCATTAATGAAAAGCTATAAAATTATAACAGGAGAAGATCCAGACCAAAATCCAAGTGAAACAGGTTATAAAAAGCAACAGACAACTGTTAAAGTATCTAACAATAAAATAACAGATGTAGAAGCAAAGTCAATATATGCACTTATGATAAGAAAAGGATTTGATGTGGTAGCAGCATTAGAAAAAAATTATGGAATAAAAAATACATCGGATTTAACAAAAGAGCAATACATAGCAATCTTAAATAAGTGCAATACGATGCCAGATAAGAAGTAGGTGGTTAAATGCAAACTACAGGGACATTGGAAGAAATAAATATAGATTATAAAACAGGAAAACCAAAAATAAGCTTTTTAATTGATGGAAGAGACAAGTTATCAGATATAGAACAGTTAAAAGGTTTAAAACTTAAAATAGAAGCTAAAAAGTATATAAAAAAGAGAACAACTAATGCAAATAATTATTTTTGGAAACTGTTACAGGAATTATGCGAATTAGCTGAAATAGATACAGTTGAAGAATATAGAAGAAGAGTGAAAGAATTAGGAATATTTAGAAGATTTAAGATAGAAGCAGAAAATATAAAAACATTTGAAAAAATGTGGAATGCACAAGGAATAGCATGGTTTTGTGAAATAGCAGATACAACATATATAGAAAATACAGAATTTAAAATAATAAATGCTTATTATGGCTCAAGTTCTTTTAATTCAAAACAAATGGCTAGGTTGATAGATGGTGTAGTTCAAGATTGTAAGGTTTATGGTATTGAAACGAAATCACAACAGGAAATAAAGAGTTTGCTAGAAAGTTGGAATAAAAAATGAAATCAATTTTACAAAACAAAAAAGAAAGCTATATCAGTGGACAAACTTATGAATTAGAAGAACATCATATATATTTTGGCACAGGAAAAAGAAAAATATCAGAGAAAAATGGATTCAAAGTATGGCTAACATATTCAGAACATAGAGGAACATATGGAGTACATGGAAAATATGGTCATGATTTAGATTTGAAGTTAAAGCAGGAATGTCAAAAAGAATATGAAAAAAATCATACAAAAGAAGAATTTATAAAATTAATAGGAAAAAGTTATTTATAAAAAATATTAGGAGGAAAAGAAAATGGCTAATAAAAATGAAATAGTAATAAGTATAGATGAATATAAAGAATTGTTATTGAAGGATAAACCTAACAATACAGATACAATGTTGTTGGATAGGATAAAAACATTGTTATATGATCATATACAATATGAAAAAGACTGGAATAATAATGTAAAAATAGATTTTAAATATGACAGCAAATTTTGTGATGAATTAATAACAACTATAAAAGTAATAGATAAAGAATTTTACAAGGAAATGATTAAATTTGTTTGTGATGAAAAGGCAAAAAAGGATGCTGAAAAAGTAAAGATGGAAAAAGCAAGAGCTATAAAAGATTTAGATGAAGAATAAAGCAACAGGGCTAGACACAAAACTAGCCCTGAAATTGTACGAAAGGAGAAAAAGAGTGTATATAAATAATGAAAAAGAGTTAGAAGATTACATATGTGAAAATATTGAAGAATTTATAAAATTTTTAAAAAAACTATATATAAATGATAACATGAAAGTGGAGGAAATTGAATTTGTAGGAAGGCAAGTAATAGTGGGAGATTCAAGATTTGATTTATTATTTCAAATACAGGAGAAATCAGATGATCCATACTTAGAAGTATTAAAAACATTTATAGTAGTTGAATTGAAAAATAGACAAGCAGAACCAAAAGATATAGCACAATTAAGCAGATATTTGAATTTATTAAATTCACTAGATTGTGATGAAAGAATAGGTTCAACATTAGTAAATGCAAAAGGAATATTATTAACAACTGGGTTAAATAAAGAAACACAAGATATGCAAATGTATCTAAATGATTATACAAATACAAATATAAAATTTGTACATATAAATACTAATATTAGTTTTGAACAGGATAGTTATTATTACAAAGATGAATACTTAGAGAACATGATAGTTGATAGCAGATTAAAGAATGTAAAGACAGGAGGAATGAAATGGCAAGAAAAAGAATGATAGATCCTAATATATGGCAAAGTGAAGATTTTAGTAAGTTATCAACTTTGGGAAAATTAGTTTTTATAGGTCTATTCTCTCTTGCTGATGATGAAGGGAGAGGAAGATGTAATCCAGTATATTTAAAGTCTACATTATTCCCTTATGAAGAAGGTATAAGGAGTGCCGATATAGATAAAACCTTATCAGAGATAAGCTCTAATATGTCCGTAAACTTTTACTCTTGTAACGGAAGTAGTTATTATAGCCTTTACAATTGGAATACATGGCAAAAAATTGATAGACCTAGTCAAAGTAAGATACCAGAATATGACGAAAAAACAATGCAAATCCTATTCGGAGACAATTCGACGAATATTCGACGAACTATCTCTCCTAATAAAAAAGAAGATAATATAAAAGAAAAAGAAAATAAAAGAATAAGAATAAAAGATATATACAATTCCATCTGCACAAATTTGCCACAAATTCAAAAACTTACAGAAAAGAGGAATAAGACTATAGACAAGTTTCTTAAAGAATTTACAGAAGAACAGTTTGAACAAATATGTCAAATTGCAAATTCTAGTGAGTTCCTTACAGGACAAAATGATAGAAAATGGAAAGCTGACTTTGATTTTCTTATGAGAATAGATAAGGCGACAAGTGTACTTGAAGGAAAATATAGTAATGTAAAAAGTGGAATGAATGATTTTAAGCAATTATGGGAGGAGGCAAGAATAGAAGAAGATGAACAAAACGGAAACAATTCAAATAATAACACTTTTAGCTGGTAATTATGACAGTATATCTAAAAAAGATAAAATACAAAAGCAACTAATGATAAATACGTGGTTAGAGTGTTTAGGAGATTTAGATTATATACTAGTTTTACAAGCAGTAAAGAAGACAATAATGGAAAGTCCATATCCTCCAACAATACATGATGTTAGAAAAAATGCAATAGAAATGATAAAACCAACAACTAACAAAACAGCTATAGAGGCATGGAATGAGGCATACTCAATGATTTGTCAAGGTAATTATATGACTGAAGAAGAATTTGAAAAAGCAAGTCCAGAAGTAAAAAAGTTTTTTGGAAATGTAGCTCAAGTTAGAGAATTGGCACAAACCAAAACAGACATAGTGAATAGTGTAACTAAAGGACAATTTTTGAAACAATATGAAGTAATAGTAAATAGAGAAAGAGAACAAAAACTATTGCCTCAAAATATGAAAGACTTTACAAAAAAACTAGTAGAAAAAATGGATATAAAACAGATAGGGGAGTGATAAACAAATGAAGATGAATCAAAGGCAAAGAATAATAGATTATATAAGACAATTTGGAAGCATAACAAGTAAAGATGCTTACAATGATTTAGGAATAACACAACTAGCAACAAGAATAAAAGAGTTAAAAGAGCTAGGCTATGAGTTTGAAACAAAATGGGAAAGCAGTAAAAACAGATTTGGTGAATCGGTAAGTTTTAAAAGATATTATTTAATGGATATGATAACAAAAAATATAGATCATATTTCAAGATTGGACTAATTTATGAAACAGATAAAAAAGAATACACTATGTCATTACTGTTTAGGCTGTAACAAACAAGAAAGTGAAGATTATAAACCAGTAATGAGATGTAAAAGTTTTATATCAGGAGTAGAGAATTGGCAAGAAAAATTGAGAAAGGAGCTAAAGAGAAGTGAACAAATACAGAAATAAAAAAGTGCAAGTTGATATGTATGTATTTGACAGTATAAGAGAAAGTCAAAGATATAAAGAATTGAAGTTGTTAGAAAGAGCAGGAGAAATAAGCAACTTAGAATTACAACCAAGATTTTTGCTTCAAGATAGTTTTAAGAAAAATGGAAAAACATACAGAAAGATTGAATATATAGCGGATTTTTCATATTGCCAACGTCGGCAAAATGGTAGTTGAAGATGTAAAAGGGTTGCAGACAGATGTATTCAAATTAAAACATAAATTGTTTGAAAAAAAATATCCTGATTTGGAATTAAGGATAATCAAATGAAAGGAATATAAGAGATGATAGAAGTAAACGAATATGTGAGAACAAACAATATAAGTAGAAAAGAATATTTGAAGAAATATGATAGCAATGTTGGGTATGCATTATATGTTCAAGATAATATAAGAAAAGACGATTATGTAAGGCTTAATACAGGTAATATAGTAAAAGTCATTGGAATAAAAGCAAATACAGTAAATAAAAGAGCTATTTATTATGGATTTTACAAACAGGATTGGTTTGATTCAGCTGCAGTAGAAAATTTTTCAGATAATATAATAGACTTAGTAGAAGTTGGAGATGTATTAGAAATAAGGACAGGCTTACATAGCAGTTTCAAGTATTTTGTAGAAAATGAAGATAACTTATTGCTTTTAAAAGAAAAAGTTAAAGAGTTTTGGAACATACAAACAATACTAACAAAAGAAAGTTATATGGCTAATTGCTATAAAGTAGGAGGAAAATAGATATGTTAAAACTAGAAGAAACAAATCATAGATATTATTGTGAATGCTGGGAAACTGAAAGAACTATGGAATGTAATTCGTGGGAAGAATTTAAAGAAGAATGTGGGTTAGACTATGATTTTGATTGTAATTTATTATTTAGATTTGATTTAGAGCAGAAGGAAGATAATTTAGGCAACAAATTAGATAGTTATATTTTAAAATTACATCATGCTTTACAAAGACACGGAAGAGAATTATGGCACGTTGTAATATACAATATTACAGAAAAAGATTTGAAAGAAATAAATGAACATTTACAAAAAGCTAAACAGTATTTATTTGAAATGTGGAAAAAAATAGATTTATTAGAGAGGAGTGATACATAGTGAAAGAAAAAACAGTAGATAAAATTAAAATAGAAAATGAAAGAGATAAAAATTTATATATGCAAGGATATGAACAAGCATTAAAAGATGTAAATTTAGATAAATTTTTTCAAGAGGGATATATTTATGGAATTGAAGTTGAAAATAAGAATTGTATTAGAAATTTAGAAGAATTTATTTATGAATTAAAAGAAAAAAGGGAAAAAGGAAATATTGTTATAGGTTATTGGCAAATAAAAAATATGATAGAGGAGATTATAAAACAATGCAAGATAAATTAGATAAAATAAAATTTTATGAGCAATTAAAAAGATTTAATAATAAATATATACCAATTTTTATAATGATGCCCATAAATTCTAATAGCAAATATTCAATTATTTTAGACGAAAATAGAGTTAGACAGAAAATAACTCATGATTATACTTTACAAATTTTTGATAGAACAAAATCAGGATACGAAAAGTATTTATGTAATGACATTGAATTTAACTTAATAAATGAAAATATAAAGACAGATTATCAATTATATAAATTTATATGTGAGAAAATAGGAGGTGTTTTAAGTGAAAGAAAATAGTACAAAAATATCAACTGATATAGATTATGGAGTGATATCATTGAAAAAACGAGGAAAATCAATTATAAAAATAGGAAATATGAAATTAGGTGGCACAGATGTAAGAATAGAAGTTTCTACAAAATTTAATTGGTTGCAGAAAAAATTATGGAAATATTTATTAAATATGGATATTGAAGATATTGAGGAGGCAAACGGTGAAAAATAGTAGAAAAGAAGATATAGAAATATTAGAGAAATTAATAAGCACAATGAAATCAGATAGAAAATTGTTTAATGAAAAAATAGATAAAGAAATATATACATTTTTTATAAATGCATTAGAACATATTTTATCAGATTATAAAAGAGTATTACAAGAAAATGAATATATGCACAATGAACTGGATAAACAGCAAACTAAAATAAATAAGTATGCAAAAGAGAATGAAGAATTAAAAGAAAACTGTAACATAGATTACAAAAGAGAATGTGAAGTTTTAGCATTACAATTACACTTATTAAGAGAAGAAGCAAAGACAACAGAAAAAGATTATAATATGTTAAAAGAATATTATAAAGAACAAAATGAAGTAAATGCTAGATTTATTCCAGTTCAAAAAGTAAAAGACAAGATAATTGACTTAATGTCAGAACAACTTGCAGGATTAGCAATATTTAATATTGATAAAGATGAGACATTGATATTAAGTGATAAAGAAGAAGTAAAACAATATTATGAAAATAAAGCAAAAGAATTAATAAACAGATAAAAGAGCATACTACATCTAAAGAGTTTCTAAAGAGGTGTAGTATGCAAGATAAAGAGATAATTCAAAAATGGAAGCAAGGATTAAGCAAGAATCAATTAGCAACAATGTATAAAAGACAATATAATCAAGAAATAAAGATAATAAGAGCAAGTGTAAGGCATAGACATGATGGAAGATACATAAGCAATTATGAAGCATTAGCTTATGTTGAAAGGGTAATATATAAATATTTGAAAGGACAAAAGAATGAAAATACCAAAAACGATAAGTAAAAATAATCGAGAATATATATTTGAAAAACAGATAAATAATAATGTATTTTTATATAAAGAAAAAATATGTGGATATAAAGAGTGTTTTACAAAATTTGACTTAGGATTAATAACAGAAACAGAAAACATGATAAGTACAGCCAAAAAATGTGGAAGTGCAAAAATATGATTATGGAGGTTACAAATGAACATATATGGAATATATGATACAGAAAATAATGAACAATGTATAAGAGTTGGGACATTGTCAGAAATAGTGAAGTTTTTGAATTTGACAGCGAGAGAAATGAGTATAGCAGTAAGGAAGAATAAAACGATAAGACAACATTATAAAGTATATTATTTATTTAAAGAGGAGGTATACTAATGAGCAAATACATAAAAGAAGATATTGAAAAAATGTTAAGAAATCATAAAAAAAATGAAGCAAAATTGACAGAAGTTCAATTAAAAAAAGAGGAATATCAAGAACAGTTATATTATGCTGGAACAGTAAATGAAGATAATGAAAGAGAAGTTATAGAAAATATGCAGATAGCAGGACAAGCTTATGATAGTATTCGTAGCAATACAAATAGTATATCTGATAAAGTATTAGATACAGCAATAAATTATCAAAAAGAATTGAATTATATAAATAAATTTGATAGAGAATATTTAAATTCAAAGATTATAGAATGTGAAGCAGAAGAAAATATATTAAATAAAAAAATTGTAAGAGTAAAAAATTTATTAACAATACTTAGTGAAAAACAAAGATTTGTAATTAATGAATTTTATATAAATAATGAAAAAGGGGATTGGAAACGAGTTGCAAAAGAGTATGAAAATCAATTTCCAAGATATTTATCAGTGAAACAATTGCAAAATATAAGAGATGTAGCTTTAAAAGACATGCTAGAGGTATTAAATACATAAAGTTCGCAAAAATTTCGTTAAAATTTCGCAAAAAATGTATTTAAAATTTCGTTTCTGATGTAGTATAATTATAATAGAAAAATTATAAAAAGTCGCAGATGGAAACATCAAACCCAATGTGGCAAAAATAAAGAACCCCTTTATTTATTTAAATGTTAGAAGAATAGATGTTTTAAATGTCTATTCTTTTAAAAATTTGAAAAATTAATAAAAAAGTGTTATAATTTAATTAGTTAGAACATAAAATGAAACAAAAACAATTGCAAATGCAACAAAATGTATAATAAATTAAACAAAAAGTGTTTACAATTGTTAAAAACTCTAGTATAATATGAGTACAGATAAGAAAGAGAATAAACGTGCTCATTTATTCACACCACCTTTCTAAATTCTGTAAGCGAATATAATAAAAAGTTTATTAAAACGAAGAAAAAACTAGAGTACTGGGAATACTCTAGTTTTTCATATGTACAATTATTATTGAAATAATCTTAGAATTAAATAAATAACAATTAATACAGCGAACATAATAAATTTGTTCATTAAAACTCACCTCCTTACTGATTGGAAAGGTCAGAACAGAGGACAAAAATATTATACTATGAGTTAGAAAAATAATCAACAATAAAATAAAAAATATGCAAAAAATGTCGAGAGTTTATCAAACAAGATAGGCTCTTTTATTTTTAGTTATTACCAGGTGCTAGGTAACTGATAATATAAATAGAGGTGTCACATATACACTTCATTACAAAGTTGCATGATATAGAACTTTCCTAGCAAGTTCAAATATGACAGATTAATTCAGAAGGTCTGAAACTTGTTTGCTAAACAATGTGTACCTAAAAGGTATGGGGTTCATGTTCTCAGTCTGTCGCCAAATATTATCTAAAGTGAAAATCAGTCCAATGTGGAGTAATAGATAGAGATTGCAATCGGTATATCATTACATAGTGTTTTATAAATAAAAAGGAGAGTACATATGACTAATCAAGAAAGAATAGAAAAATATAAAAAAGAATATTGTACAAGATGTAAAAACAAAGAAAAGAATGATTGTGAAATAAGAGTATTTGCAAATTGTGAAACAGTATGTACAAAGTGTGTATATTATGAACAAGAAGATTAACTATGCAAATTGCATGAAAAGAAAATGCGAACAATGCAGATACTATGATTATTGTTTTAGATATAGACCCAAAAGAAGAAAAAACATTAAAGATAAAACAAAGAAGGTGATTAGATGGCAAATGAAGGAAATTTGAAACCAATTCGAACCAAGAGCGAAGCGAGAGAAAAAGGAAAAAAAGGTGGAAAAAAATCAGGAGAAGTAAGAGCACAAAGAAAAACATTAAGAGAAGAACTGATAGCATTACTAGAAACAAAAATAGAAGATAAAACAATACAAGAAAAGATAAGTTTTTCACTTATTCAAGAAGCAATAAGTGGAAATGTAAAAGCATTTGAGACTATAAGAGATACAATAGGAGAAAAACCAATAGAGCAAATACAAAATATTAATCCACCAGTAATAAATATAGAGAGACCAAAAGATGATTAATCCATACAATATAATAGCAAAACATTTTTGGGATTTGCTTGATGATTGTTTATCAAATAAACATACTCATTACTGGTTAAAACGGAGGAAGAGGAAGCACAAAATCGAGTTTTATTGGTATAACAATTCCTTTAATGATGATGATAGATGCACAAAATGGAACATATTCAAATGCAGTAGCAATGAGAAAAGTTGGAGATACATTAGCAGATAGTGTATATACTCAAATCCTATGGGGAATAGAGCAATTAGGAGTATCAGAATATTGGGAAGCAAAAGTAAGCCCTCTAAGATTGACTTATAAGCCAACAGGACAGCAAATATTGTTTAGAAGTTGTAATAATAAAGATGATTACAGAAAAATTAAATCAACAAAATTTAAAAAAGGTTTTTGTAAATATCTTTGGTTTGAAGAACTAGATGAGTTCTTTGGAATGGAAGAAATAAGAAGCATAATACAATCATTACTTCGTGGTCGGAAATGGCTACGAAGTTTTTTATTCTTACAATCCGCCTAAGATGATTGCTAGTTGGGTAAATGCAGAAGTAATAGTTATAAGACCAGATAGATTAGTACATAGTTCTACATATTTAGATGTACCAGTTGAATGGTTAGGAGAACAATTCATAATAGAAGCGGAAGAACTAAAAAAGACAAATGAATTAGCATACAGAAATGAGTATTTAGGAGAGCCAACAGGAACTGGAGGAGCAGTATTTACAAATATAACATTAAGGAAAATAACTGATGAAGAAATATTACACTTTGATAATATAGCAGATGGTATAGATTTTGGATATGCGGTAGACCCAGCTTGTTATGGTCAAAATCATTTAGATAAAACAAGAAAAAAGCTATATATATTTAATGAAATTTACAAAGTAGGTATATCAAATAAAAAATTACATGATGAAATAATAAAAGTAAAAATTGGAAGAAGTGAAATTACAGCAGATAGTGCAGAACCCAAAAGCATTGATGAAATGAATAGTTATGGTGGACTACGAATAGTAGGAGCTAAGAAAGGACCTGATAGTATAGACTTTGGTGTTAGATGGCTACAAAATTTAGTTGAAATAATAATAGACCCAGAGAGATGCCCTAATACTGCAAGAGAGTTTAGTACATATGAATACGAAAAAGATAAATATGGTAATTTTAAAAGCAAATATCCAGATGCTAATAACCATAGTATTGATATGACAAGATATAGCAGAGAAAAAGAATATAATTTTAAAAAATTACAATTTGGTTATAACAATATAATGTAAAGGAGAAAAATAATGAGTTTTGTAGAAAAAATACAATATAAAGATGATTTTTTAAGTGAAGAAAATATAAATCAAAACATAAGCATATTATGGGGAAAAGCATTGCCAATATTTATGCATAGAAAATATTTACAGGATAGATTTACAAGGAAATATGATAAAAAAGATGTTGTTGTTGCACTTGAATATTATATAAGTATTATTGCAAGTGGATATTTTGGAGGAAAAGAGCCTCAATTTAAAGTTAAGAACATAAATGAAACTCAAAAAGGAATTTTAAATAGAATATTTAAAAGGATTTTTGGAGAGAAGAATGATCCAGAAGACTATCAAGCTATTATTGATTATATTGCAAAATATAATGACAATGGTAGCTTTTTTTATGACTGTGTACTTGATTATATTACAACTGGAGCATGTTATGGACTGGTGTATGAAAATAAGAGTAACGAAGAAGTATATGCCAATGTTTCAAGCTTGAATACAGTAGCTATATGGAACTATGATGTACCAAGCACAAAAGTAGGATTATTAAGGTGTTGGTACGAAAATACAACAACAGGTGGAATTGAAACACATTTAGAAATAATAACAAAAGACTATAAAAAGCAATTTGTTGATGGAATAGAAAAACAGACTATTACCGAGAGCTCTGAATATAAGTTTGAAGAGGTGGATGGTAGCAATAAACCAGTAAGATGGACCGATTTGCCTTGTTTTGCAGTAGAAAATCCTTATGGAATGTCATTTTTTGAAAATGTTATAACTTTAATAAACAAAAATGAAAAAGTAATAGAAAATAATGCTAATATTTTTGATTATAATGATAATGCAAAATTAAAAGTAACAGGATTTTCTCCAATAAACGATCCTTTAATACCATTAGTAAATGACAAAGGAGAAGAACAAAAAGATAAGAATGGAAATATAATAATGACTAAAAATCCTGCAAGAGTACAAGAAGATGAGGCTGTTTTAAATGCAAAAGTATTTTATACTCCAGATAAGGATGGAGACATAGATTGGATAATAAAGGATATAAATGATACTGCATCAGAAAATCATAAAAAAACATGCTTAGATATGGCACTTATGATTTCTGGAGTGCCAAATGTAACTGATCAAGGTTTTACAAATGCAGACAATGCAGCAGCCTTAGAAAAGAAGTTTTTTCCTTTAGAACAAGTGTTACAACAAGCACATCATTTATTTAGAAAAGAATACTTAAGAATGTGGGAGATGATAACAGCAAGAATAAATCTAAAGAAAGGTAAAGAATATGATTTTAGAGATATAGATGTTATATTAATACGTAATTTACCTACAGATACAGAAAGTCTTACAAATGCTTGGTTAAAGTTAAGAGGATTAGTAAGTGACAAATCAATTATAAGTCATTTACCATTTGGACTTGATGCAGAATCAGAACTTGCTGAAATGGACAAGCAGAATCAAGAAAATATACAGAAAAATCTAGAGCAAATGTCTATGATGGGACAAACAGGAGTAAACCAAGATAACAAAGAAAACAATCAAGATAATAAAGTAACAGATTTGACAGAACAACAGAAAGCACAGAAATTAACGGCAGACAATAAGAAAGAACAATCAAAAGTAGTTAATAAGCAAATTAATAAAGAATAGAGGTGCTTTATATGTGGAAACAACATGATAATTATATGAAACAATTACAACAACTATATAATAAAACATCAAAACAAACACAGAACAGACTTCAGGAAATCTTTGATACATTTAACTTTACAACAGATAATATCTATAATATAGCAGATAGTAAGACTAAAAAAAGAATAAATACATATATAGAACAATGGAAAGAACAAGGATTATTAAAAAATAACAACTATTTTACATCATTAGCAAATAATATTTATAGAAGAATAAGAGTAAAGAATAGTGAAATATTAGAATTATTGATTTATAGTGCATATATAGAAGAACAAAGCAAACTTGAAGAACCAGAAAAACAAATGATGTATGAAGATGCAAATTATTATTATCAAGAAGGCATAAAAGAGGTCGATAAAAAGAAAAAGTCATCAGTAATTCCGATGGCTTTATTTCTTGCATTATTAGACCAACCAAATTATAGTGGATTTAATTGGAAACAATACATTGAAGTTACAATGCAATATAATGCACAACAAATATATAAACAAGCAATTTTAAATATACAACAACAAAAAGACCTAGAAATTGATTCTAATGAGTTTCAAACAATAATAAATAGACAAAATAACCAAAAACTTAATATAAATAATGACAAGATATCAGGTGCAGTCGATTTACAAATGATCGGATTAAATAATCTGGCAAAAGTAGAAGGAATAAAATCAAATGCACATGATAATGCACAAGTAGAATTTTGGGCAGTAACTGATGAACATAGTACAGAAATGTGTCAATCAATGAATATGATGCGATTTTATATAAATAAAGAAAATAAATTTGATAGGTATTGGGGGAATAGCAAAAAAGATATTAAACTTATGCCAGTTAGGGTAAAAGGTTTAGTACCTGGTATTAATTTACCTCCAATTATGTATTATTGGCATTGGTGCAGGAGTACTATAAGATATGTGTCACCAGTTGAAAAACAAGAAAAAACAGAGTATAATAATGTTGATTATATAAGAAAAAACAATTATACTAATAGCAAAAATCTAGATAGCAATATAAAGAAAGCAATAAAAAGGTTGCCAAGAAAAATTCAAAAAATTATAAATGATACGACCTTTGAAGTATCAAAAAATAATAGTTATTATGATAGAAAAAATAATATAATACATTTATTAAATGATAGTAACGAATATGAAATATTACATGAAATTGGACATGTGATAGAAACAAAACTAGATTTATTACATGATAAAAAATACATAGAAATACAACAAAATGGGTTAAATATTAAAGAAATACATACAGACAATATAAAAGGATATGGAAAGGAAAATGAGTTCTGGTTAGATGGAAATAAATTTATTTCAGAGTATCAAAGAAGAGTGTATGAACAAGATATAGATGGAAATTATAAATTGAATTATTTAGACTTTACATTTAATCCTAAAACTTTAGGAGAATATTTTTCAGAAGGATTTAGATGCTATTTTGAAGAAAATAAGTTATTAAAAAGAAGAGATATAAACTTATACAATTATATTAAGGAGGTCTTAAAATGACAGAAAAACAAATTCAAGATTTGTTAAAAAAAGAATATATTATTGATTTAGACAAAGAATTAATTAAGATATATCCTAATGGATTTGACATTAATAAAATAGATAAAAGGATAAAGGCAAAAATAGAAGAATTGACTAATAAATACGATAGCATACAAAATCCAGTACAAATAAGAAAAAATAAGGAGTAGTAAAACACATGATTATACCAGATGAAATAAAAGAATTAATTCATAAATATATAGAAAAGAATGGAAAAAGACCATTAGGTTTTAATTATGATGAATGGAATAGTTTTGCAGAGTATAAAGAATATTTAGAAAAAGAATTAGAAAAATAGCACTTACTAGAAAGTAGGTGCTTTTATTATGGAAAGAAGGTGGAAAATATGTGGTTATTAGTTTTAATAATAAGCATTAAATTACAAATGCCAACTTGGTATTGGATTATATTTACTATAATTACAATATTAAGACCATTATTTATAGAACCAATAAAATTTGAGTTTTATCAGGGGGTTATGGAGAGCAAAAAGAATAAATAAGTTATTAACATTTTATAATTATAAATTTTTAGACGTAGACGTGCGTCTATTTTTTATGCCTTTTTACTGGTTGAAGGCGCTAAAGAACAACAGAATACAAATTCGCAATGGCTGGGGCTTAGGCAATGGCTGGGGCAAAAGGAGTAAGAAATGGAAGAACAAGATAACAATGTAAATCCAAATAATGCTAATACTGGGGCAGTTACTGAACCAGCGGGAGCAAATAATACAGGAATAAATGATAATCCTGTAACATTTGATGATTTCTTAAAAGACGGAAAAAATCAAGCAGAATTTGACAAAAGAGTTCAAAAGGCTATAAACACAGCTAAAGCAAACTGGGAAGAAATAATGAATAGTGAAAAAACAGAAGCTGAGAAACTAGCAAAGATGAACAAAGAACAAAAACTTGAATATCAAGCACAAAAGGAAAGAACAGACAAAGAAAAAGCACTTGCAGAATTAAATGCTTACAAACTAAAAGAGCAAGCAACAAAAATCGCAAGTGAAAAAGGATTGGACATATCTTTACTTACTTTCTTTAACTTTGAAACAGTTAAGGCAGAGGAAATCAATTCAAAAATAGAAGAGGTTTCAAATGCGTTCAATAAAGCTGTTGAAAAAGCTGTAAATGAAAGATTAAAAGAAGATACACCAATTGAAAAATCTGGTTTTGATAATAGAAAAAACAAATCAATCGCCAGAGCAAGTTATTAAAAATAGGAGGAATTAAAAATGGGAGAAATTACACAAGAAGCATTAAATATAATGCTACAAGATGGCAAGACAAAGGATAATTTAAAACAAGTATTAAGTGGAGTATTAGAAAATGTTGCATCAAGAGCAATATCAGAACAAATCAAAGCAAAAAATGGTTCAGGAAATCCAGAAGGTGGAGTAATTGAATATAAAAGATTTGTAAATGCAGAGCTAAAAGATAAAGGTACTGCAAGAGCAGCAGGAAAAGGTGATAAAGTAAAAGCTAAACCAGTAAAAGTTGTTATTGATACAGACAAAGAAATTGTTGAAGAATTGCAAGGAAAAGATGTAAAACTTTATGGCATTGATGGTATGGCTGAAAAAAGAAAAGTAAACCATCAATCAGCTATTATAAGATATTTAGATAGAGAATTTTTTGCAAAGGTATTGGAAGGAACAGAAGTTTCTGCAAAAGATAATGTACAAGATACAATTGATACTTTATTACAAAAAGCAAGAACTTTAAGAAACGATTTTATTGATGGAATAGAATCAGACTTATTAGTTATTGTTGTAGATAGTGAATACAGAAAAGGAATGAAGAAAATTCTTGACGAATTACCAAATGGAACAGACCCAAAAGAACAAGCAATTGGTATGTACGATTCTGTTAGAGTTTATGAATCAACAAGACTACCAGATGGCGTAAAAGCTGTTGTAATGATGGATGGGGCTATTGCTCAACCATTTTATGTATCAGAGTATGGAGCAGAGAAAGTACCATTTGATGATGCTGTAGCATTAGAAGATTTCTTATATAAAGGAACAAAAGCATTAATGGAAGACACTATATTCTATGTAACAGATGCTTCACTTAAAACTTTAAATGTAACATCAGAAGCAGGAACATCAACTGGAAAAACAAAAATAACTGTTACACCAGTATTAACTTCTGGAAATAGTTATAAATATAAAGCAGCAGCTAATCCAACAATACCAGAATATGATGCTGTTTGCACATCTGGATATACAGCTTGGAATGGAACAGACGAAATAACAGCAACAACAGGGCAAAAAATAGTAATTGTTGAAGTTGATTCAGCGAATAAGGCTAAAAAAGCAGGAATAGCAACAATTACTTCAATGGCTTAAAAATAGGAGGCAATAGAAATGGCAGAAACCAGTAATATAGACAAAATAATAGCTGATTTATGGGCTAATTATAAAGATGATAAAGAAGTCTTAAATGAAATATTAGAGGAAGTAAGTTCTATTGCCTCTGATATTTCTAATAGACAAAAAGATGACACAAAACTATTTCCATATATAAAGAAAGCAACAAAAGCAATATATCTTTCAAGGGGAGCAGAAGGCTTAACAAGTCGAAATGAAGGTTCTATTTCAACATCATTTGAAGATATTATAGATAAGTTAAGAAATGACATTATAAAATCTGGTTTAAGGAGGATTAAATAATGTTATTACGAGACTTAATAAAAGTATATATATCAGAGTATAAAGAAATAGAAGACCACGGTGAGTCAAATAAAGTATGGAAATATAAAGGACTAGCTTGGCTAAATATGCAGCAAGATGTCAATGAGTTAGATAGAAAGTCTACTGGTGAAGTGGATTATAGTACATATAAAGGTCGTACGACTAGAGATTATGATATACAAAAGGGCAATGGAATATCATTTGAAGATATCTCAAAATTGGAAAAGTTTATTCCAGAGTATAGAGTACTGGACAAAAATAAAATAGGAAGTACTTATGTATATAGAATGGAGAAAGTACAATGATAAAATTCAATTGTAATATTAAAGTAAAACATAATTTTAAGAATATAGATACTATAATTCAAAAACTACCACAAACAGCTCAAATGATAACAGAAGATGTACTAAAAAACATTAGAGGTTATGCTATAAGGCTGGAAAAGGGACATACCGAAGATGGCATATTAGTTGAAATGATTGATATGTTTACTAAAGAAGTGAAGCGGTCGTGTATATGCTGACCCTTCTAAATTTATGAGTAGTGGAGTTTCATATTTGTTTTTTGAATATTTTGGGACAGGTGCTAATGCTGAGATGGAACATGTAGGAAAATCAAAACATTTTATTCAAAGTAGTTACACAGAATGGTTTATTCCAGTAAGTAAAGTTGAAAAGAAATTGCCTTATCCAATTGTAAATATTCAAGGAATGGATTTTTATGTTGCTCATGGTAGCAAAGCCAACCACTTTATAGCCGATGCAGGTTTTAAAAGTAGAAATGAAAATGCAGAAATAGTTAAGAAAAAATTAGATGAAATGCTAAAGGAGTGTTGTAAATAATGAAAGATTTAAGTGAATTAGAGTTTAGTGATTTAGTATATGAGAAACTAGAGATATTAAAGTATAAGCAAATATTAACAAATCCAACAACTACAAGTACATTTCCTTGCTTAGAGTTACATACACCTTTAAAATCAGTAAATTTAACAGAGAATGCATTTCCGATTAAATCTACATTCCAGATATCAATAACTTGTTGGAACGAAAAGCAACGCCAAGCAATGAAAATGACAGATGAAGTTGATAAAAAGCTTCAAGAATTAAATTTTATAAGGACGAATACCAGCCCTGCATTATATGACTCTATATTGCAAAAATATGGTATAACAATAACATTTGAGGTTAGTTATAATTCAATAACAACCTCTTTTAATTTTATAAGATAATAGGAGGAATTGAAGATGTCAGAACCAAAAACAAGTACAATGACTAAATTATTTCATGCTGATACATTAGAAGATTTAAAATCAGCATCAAAAAGAAAGCAAATCGCTTTTGTACAAAGTATACCAGAGTTTCTAAAGGCTCCAGAAGGGGTTACATATAGTGCTTTAGATATTCCCGATGAAAGAATGGCAGAAGGAAGACAAAAAGCAGAAAACTTAGAAATAGAAATATTATTTAAAGAAGATCAATATGATGAATTAAAAGCTGTGCAAACAGCCAAAACAAATGGATATTGGGCAATACAACTACCAGAAAGTACAGCATCAGAATCTGGAAAGCCATTAACATGGTATTTCACAGGAACATGCTTTGTAGGAATGAGTGAAATTGCTCTAGATGATATGTTAAAATCAAAATTAACAATCTATAGAAGTTCAGAAATACAAGAAAGCAAAGGCTTTCCCACAGCCTAGTTCTGATGTAAGTGTCGTGTCAGAACAAACAGAAACAGACACTAATAAAGAGAAGGCATTGAAATAAAGCCTTCTCTCTTTTGCAAAGGAGAGAAATAAAATGATAATAGAAACAAAAAATAAAAATATTAATTTAGTACTAAAAACAAGAAAAATAGTAGATATAGCTAATCTACTAAAAAATAAAAACTTTGAAGAAGCATTTGTAAAAGCATATTCAATATTAGATGGAGAAGCTTTAACGAAAATAATATTCAAGTTGGCAGAAAACGAAAATGGGGAAAGTACATTTAATTCATCAGATGAAGTATATGATTTTATAGATGATTGTAGAGCAGAAGGAATAACTATAAGTGAATTATATGCTAAGATTGCAGAGGCATTGAATGAAGAGGGTTTTTTCAAAAAGAAAATGAGCAAGAAAGAATTAAAAGAAATGACCTCAAATCCTTTATCAACAATGAATATGAACGAATTAGTTCAAAAATCAGCAGAAAGTGCAATGAGCAAAATAGCAGAGAAGCAATTTCAAGAACAAGGATTTCAAGGCTACGAGGCTTAAATGAGATAGTAGAAAAAATCAAAGAATCTAATAATTTGATTGAATTGATATATTCAATGGAAAGATTAGCTTATTATTTTGATATGAAACCATATGAGTTTTGGAATAGTAGATATTTAGAAATAAATGTGTACTGTCAATCTCATCTAATAAAAATAATAGATGGCTTGAAACGTGAAATTAACTTACAAGAAGCGGTAACAAATAAACTTATAAGAGCGGATAGTATGAGTAAGAATCCAAAAATAATACTGATTAGAGATAACTACAAAGAGTTATTTAATGAGGAAGAACAGCAAATACAGTCTCCAGAGGAAATTATAAGAAGAATGAGAGGAATAATGAAATCAGAAAAAAATTAAAAAAATATTATTTTCGACAGCATTCGACAAAAAAGTACAACTAAAAGTGATATAATTCTTTTATAATAAAATAAAAGGAGGTATTCTTATGGAAGAAAAAAAGAAAAGCGGTTTTGCAACAGCAGGTTTGGTGTTAGGGATTATAGGGATATGTACATCATTTATTCCAATTGTAAACAATTTATCATTTGTATTAGGGGCAATAGGTGTAATATTAGCAGTAATTTCATTAGTTAAAAAAGCAAGCAAAGGGCAAGCTATAGCAGGAGTTATTTTATGTGTTTTAGCAATAGTAATAACTATTAACTCTCAAAAGGCTTTATCAGATAGCTTAAATGAAGTTAGTGCTGATTTAAATAAGGCAACAGGTGCAAGTACAGAAGAAGTTTTGGCAAATGATGCAAATGTTGAATTAGGTAAATTTGAAGTAACAAAAGATAGTTATGGAATAACAGATACTAAACTTACAGTAAAAGTTACAAATAAAACTAGCGAAAAAAAATCATTTAATTTTCACATAGAAGCGATAGATGCAAATGGTGCAAGAATAAATGAAGACTATGTGTATGCTAATGATTTAGCATCTGGACAAAGCCAAAATTTTGAGATATTTACACTAGTAACATCAGATAAAATAAATGAAATGAAAAATGCTACTTTTAAAATCATAGAAGCATCTATGTATTAATAATTAAATATATGAGAGAACACTTACTATATAAAGTAAGTGTTTTTATTTGTTAAAAATTTAAAAAGAGAGGAGGAATGACTTATTACAGTAGAAGAAATAGAAATAGTAGTAACTGCAAAAGTAGAGGAAGCATTGAAAGAATTTCAAAAGATAATACCAGCAATAAAGCAATCAATGAAACAAGCACAAGATGCTTTTTCAAAAGTGGATACAAAAACAATGACAAACAAGTTACATCAAGCAGTTAAATTTATGAGAAAGAAAATGCAGGACTTAAAAAGGAGTTCTGAAAATAATGAGATAAAAATCAAAGTAAACAATAAAGATGCACAAAAACAAATAAGCCAATTACAGAAAAAAATAGAGAGTTTACAAGAAAAAATAACTGCTCGAAGAATAAAGCTAGACATAATAACACCAAAGTTAGATAAAATATCAAATGAACCAATGAATAAGGTTAATCCAGGAAGATTGGAAAATAATAAACAGTATATCAACTTAAGTGATAAAGAACAAATACTGACTGAAGAGATAGCACATTATAGCCAACAACTTAGTGAAGCAAAAAGTAAAATGGCGCAATTAGGTCAACAAACATCTAAAACAGCAGCTACTCAAAGTAAATTGGGTAGTTTTTTTGGAACTTTTAAATCAAAAATTGAACCAGTAAAGGCTGCAGTAGGAAGAATAGGAATGGCTTTCAAGAATGTGGGGAGTAGTATAGGAAGATGCTTGAATCCTGTAAATTTAATAAAAAAAGGAGCAGGAGCAATAGGAAATATTGGTACAAAGGCTAAAGGTGTTGGGACAGGTATAAAAAGTGGAATAGGAACAGTATTAAAATATGCAGCAGCATTGTTTTGTTTAAGGAGTATTTATTCTACATTAAGTGGTTGTGCTCAAAGTTGGCTATCAAGTCAAAATGCAGGAGCAAAACAGCTAAGTGCAAATATAGACTATATGAAGTATTCCATGGGAAGTGCTTTGGCACCAGTAATTCAATTTGTAACCAATTTAGTATATCAATTAATGAAGGCAATTCAAAGTGTAGCTTATGCACTAACAGGAGTAAATATATTTGCTAAAGCAAGTGCAAGTTCGTATGCAAGTATGGCAGGAAGTGCTAAAAAAGCAAAAAACGAAACAAAACAATTAGCAGGTATACATGATGAAATAAACAATATACAATCTAGTAACAATTCAGATAGCGGAAGTGGTGGAAGTACATCACCAAGTTTTGATTTATCACAGATGGATAATACACCGAATAGTATTATGGATGCTATAAAAAATGGAAATTGGTATGAAGTAGGTTCGCTGATTGGACAAAAACTAAATGAAGCAATGGAAAACATCCCTTGGGATAAAATACAAAATACAGCTAAAAAAATAGGAACAAATATTGCAAATTTTTTAAATGGTTTTATATCAAATACAGATTGGAAACAAGTAGGAAATACATTTGCACAAGGTATAAATACTGTTATCTATTTAGGGCAAAGTTTTGTAAAAACATTTAACTGGGAAAATTTAGGAAAGGCCATTGGAAACGGATTAAGCTCTTTTATTAAAAATATAGATTGGAAAGCTTTAGGTGATACATTATCAACTGGAATAAAAGGAATATTTGATACAATAACAGGTTTCTTTGAAACTTTTGATTGGAGTGTTGTTGTTGACGGATTATTAGATTTTATAAAAGGTTTTGACTGGAAAGGTGTGTCAGATGCAATATTTAAGGCACTTGGTTCAGCATGTGCTAGTTTGGTAAATCTCGGAATGGTCATAGGTGAAAAAATAAACGAAGCACTAGACAAGGTAAAAAAATTTTTTAAAGAAAAAATAAAAGAATGTGGTGGTAATGTTGTCGAAGGAATATTTAAAGGAATTATAGAAGCACTTAGAAATTTAGGACAATGGATAATAGACCATATTTTTACACCTTTTATGAATGGATTTAAAAAAGTATTTGGAATACATTCACCTTCAACAGTTATGGCTGAACAAGGAAATTTTATAATGCAAGGATTATTAAATGGAATAACAAATTTACTTGATAAAGTGAAACAAATATGGGAAAATATAAAGAATACAGCAATTCAAAAATTTACAGATATTAAAGATTCTATAAGTAATATTTGGCAACAAGTAACAAATAAGACTTCTGAAACTTGGCAAAACATTAAAAACAAAGTTAGAGAAGGAGCACAAGGTGCTTGGAATGGGATTACATCTATATTTGGGAATATATCAAACTGGTTTAAAGAAAAATTTAGTCAAGCATGGCAAGCAGTCAAAAATGTTTTTAGTACTGGTGGAAAAATATTTGATGGAATAAAAGAAGGAATATTGAATGGGTTAAAATCAATAGTGAATGCGATAATAAGTGGAATAAATAAAGTAATAAGTGTACCATTTAATGGATTAAATGCAGCATTAAGGAAAATTAGAGATATAAATATCATGGGATTATCACCATTTTCTTGGATTTCGACAATAAAAGTACCACAAATACCAAGATTAGCAAATGGAAACGTTGCATATGATGAAACACTTGCAATATTTGGAGAATATTCAGGAGCAAGTAACAATCCAGAGATAACAACGCCACAGAATATAATGAGAGATACATTTGAAGATGTGTTATCAAATTATAGTGGAAACAATAATGATAGACCAATATATTTAACAGTAAACGTAGGAAATCAAAAACTAGGACAAATTTTATTAGAAGACTTAAGAGATAGAACAAGAAGAACAGGAAAAGATATAGAAGCATTAGTAGGAGGGTAAAATATGTTATGGAAAGTAGATGGTGTAGTACAAAAAACACCAAGCACATATAAGGACAATATAGAAGACACAGACAATGATAGTTATACATCAAAAGTAACAGGAGCATTAATAGACAATCCAATAGCTGTAGGGATGCTTAAATTAGAAATGACATGGGATTACTTAACAGAGGAAGAAGCAGAAAAACTATTACAATTAACATATAGAAATCCTCTAATAGTAACAGTAAAATGTCCATCAGTAAGAGGTGGAATGCTAGAAAATGCAAAATTTAGAGTAAGTAAAAGAACAAGTGAAATGCACAAAACAGGTAATGACGAAGACACTTCCAAATCAAAATGGAAAGTGTCTTTTAATCTAATGCAAAAAGAATTAACAGCACAGCAAAAACAGACAGTATCAAATGCGTAGGAGGGCTTGAAATGTATAATACAAGTCAAAAATGGAAAGAAAACATATATAAAAATGTACAAAGCATATTAAATATTTATATAGATGACGTATTAATTAATCCAGATTATGTTTTGGACTTTAAGGTAGGGCAAACACTATTTGAAGAAAACTTGGAATTAGGAAGTACAACTAGTAAATATATAGAATTTAAAATATATAAAGAAAAAATGCCTCAAAATATGAAAAAGGTAAAAGTAGATTATGGAATATTAATAGATAGTAGTTTAACAGTAAAGCAAGTTAATTCAATGTTATTAGGAAAGCTAAAAGGAATAAAAGTAAAAAGTTTAACTAAAAACAATGGAGAATATGAAATAATACCAATAGGAATATTTAATATAGATGAGTATAAAGAAAATGACGATAATACATTAACTATAAAATGTATTGATAATATGTCAAAATTTGAGTTTAATTACGATGGAAGTAGTTTAACATATCCAGCAACTTTATTAGAGGTATTAAAAGGAATATGCTTAAAAGCAGGAGTAGAATTAGGTTCTACTTCTTTTTTGAATTGTGATGAAAAAATAGCAGTATATGATAATACAGTAAGTGCCAGAGAATATATAGGATATATTGCAGAAAGTGCTGGAGGATTTGCTTTTATAGGCAGAGATGGAAAACTGTATATAAGAAGAATATATCAGGATGAACAAGAAATACCGTTAGAATTGTTTGGAAGCTATAAATGGGGAGAGGAATTTCAAGTATCTAAGTTATCATACGAGGATGGTGTTAGAAGTTATAAATATGGAGATACAACTAGAAATAATCTATGGATAAATCAAGAAAATATGTTTATTACAACAGCAAATCAAATTCAAAATATTTACAACCAGGTAAAAGATTTAACAGCGAATAGCTTTGAGGGAAAAACGATAATAGATCCAGCACTAGATGTAGGAGATAAAATTATTATAGATGGAAAGCCAGTAATATATCAAGGAGAATTAGATTATCAAACAAGATTTATAGCTGATATAAAAAGTGCAATAAGCACCAAACAAAAACAAGAAACTACAATTAAAAAAGAAAGTCAAAAGGTTTTGAACAGAAGAGTGCAAAGTAATATAGACCAAATAGAAGGAAAAATATCACAACTAGTACAAGAAACAACAGAACATGAAGAAAAACTAACAGAACATGAGCAAACAATAGATAGTATAGCAGATAAAGTATCAAATATAGCAGATATAACAAGAAGTATAACAGGAATAACAACAATAGAATTAGAGAATTGTATAAAAGGAAATTTATTAGAATTACACATAAAAGGAAATAATACAGTATTTGAATCTTTAAAATTAAGTGACAATTTGTATTTAAGTGATGACTTATATTTAAAAGGAGATAGCTTAATAGTAGTAAAAGACCAGGATGGTAAAAGCAAGAAATATGAACTGAATATACAAGAACTACTTAGACAAAATGGAACAGTATATGATGAGTATGTGTTAAAAGAAGGAAAAGCACAAGTTATAAGAAGAATAAATGAAGATGGAACAATAAAAGATGAAGTTATCACAGAGGATTTAGGAACAATTGAAATATTACTTGAAGAAGGGAACAATACATTATCAATAAAGAATTATGATGCAGAAATATCAGCTAAATGGGCTATAAAAAGTGAATATTCAGAAATTTATGCAACTAATGTGGCAATGGATAGTGAAATAAAACAGACAGCACAAGAAATTAATTTATCTGTAAATAAAAAATTGGAAGACTATAGTACAACAACAGAAATGAATAGTGCAATAAGTGTTAAAGCAGATGAAATAAATCAAAAAGTAAGTAAAAAAGTAGGAAAAGATGAGATTATTTCAGAGATTAATCAAAGTGCAGAAGAAATCAAAATAAATGCAGATAAGATAGACATAGATGGAAAAGCTGTACATTTTAAAACTAACATTTCTGAAAAAGCAGGGCCATTCGTTGAGAGTGATTTTAAGAAGTTGATAAATTATTTAAATGATGCAGGAACATTAAATGATGAAGAAAAGTCAAGATATGATATAAACGAAGATGGAGAATTAGATGCAATGGATATGTATCTAATGACACAGGCAATTTCAAATGGAGGAACTTATGAATATAAGGGTAACTTTGAAATAAATCCATATTCAGCAAAAAAAGCAATAACACTATACAATGAAAATACTAATCAGTATGAAGTTATTTTGTCATTAATCAATAATCATATCAAAAAACTAACTTCAGATGAGATAGAGGTATCAGGAAAAGTAACTTGTGAAAGTTTAACACAAACATCATTAGAAAGAAAAAAGAAAAACTTTGAAAAATTAGAAGATAATGCAATTGAAACAATAAAGAATATAGACATATATAAATACAACTTAAAGAGTGAAAAAGATACAGATAAAAAGCATTTAGGATTTGTAATTGGAGACAATTATAATTACTCAAAAGAAGTAACATCACTAGATAATACAGGTGTAGACAATTATTCATTTACAAGTTTATGTTGTAAGGCAATACAAGAACAACAAAAATTAATAGAAAAACTTCAAAATAAAATTGAAGAAATGGAGGAAAAAATAAATGGAAAAGATTGATTTTCAAAATGGAACAACAAAGTTAAATAAAGCCATGTTTGATACATTTCAAAATAATATAGCAAAAGAAATAGATGTAAATTCAAAAACAAATTCATTAGGAACAACATTCTATAAAATAGGCCGTTTAGTTGTAATGAATATGGCATATACAGTAAGTATTTCAAATTTAGCAAATAATAAAGCCTATGCATTAACTACATTAGAAGAAAAATATAGACCAGGTAAGTTAGTAGCAGGACATGCTGTAATAAAAAATGCTTCATATAATTTTATACCTAATTCATATATGCAAATTAGAACGACAGGAGAGGTTGAAATATATCAAAATTCTGGTAGTACTCAAAATGTGGCACAAATATTAGCAACTCTTGTATATGTTGCAGCAAGCTAGAAAGGAGAATAATATGTCAACAGAAACAGAAAAATTAAAATTATTCAAATGGGATACATCAAATGAAGTAGATTTAGAAAGTGATTTTGATATTGAAAAAACACTTAACGAAAACTGGGATAAAATAGATGACAATACAGCAGAAGTCTCAAAGAAAAACATAGAACAAGATAACAGTATATCAGAGTTACAAGAAGAGATAGAAAACTTAAGAAACATAAGCAATATAATGCCGTCTGTAAACAATCAAGGAGAAAATATAACATTAAATAATACAGCAAAAGATGTGCGATTTAGAAAGTTTGGAATTGGTGGAAATGTAAAGCAGGAGACGAGAGAAGGGTATAATCTATTAAATGCTAATTTACCATATACGACATCAAGTAGTGGAAATACAATCAAGTGGTTAGGAAAAGAAAATATTCCAAAGATGGAAGTTAATAAATACTATTATTTACATGGCAAATTTTCTGATGGAACCATATTTTCAGGAGCACATGCTGCATTTGTAATAACAGATAGTATGGGACAAATTCTAAATAAAACATTTGGAAGTTCATTTCAAAATACAGTGGATATATCAAATGCTATTAACTGTTATATTTATACAGACTCTACATATGTAAATAAAACAGTAACAGAAGTTGCGATATATGAAGGAAAAGAAAATAAAGCTTACGAACAACACGGAGCAAGTCCTTCACCAGACTATCAAAGTCCAATAAAAACTGTTGGTAGTAATATAAATATATTTGATATTACAAAGTATGATTATAGAAACTTTAATGAAGCTAGTGTAGAAATTACTGACAGTACTAATTTTAGAATAATTGCAACAACATCGAAAAACGCAAACAATGCGGTTGGTTTTAAAATAATGGATTTAACAAAATATGCAGGTAAAACACTAACTTTAAAAGCAAAAGTAAAATCTAGTACAAGCACAAATAAAGGCTTTTTAGTATTAAGACAAAATAATGCTGATTATACTGGAACAAAATCAAATGAAAAATATGATGAAACTCAGAATACAACAGACGGTGTAATCATATTGCAATATAAAGTAGCAGATACTATAAATGATAGTAATAGATATTTATTTGCTTGGTTTTTTGCAACAAGAGGAAGTGAATGCAATGTGAACGATTATGTGGATTATACAGTTAAGATGGTTGAGGGAACAGAGGCAGGAGAGTATAGTAAATATAATCAAGGTAGTACCAAAATAATAATAGAAAAATCTGACAAGACACAAAAACAAGAGTATATTATGCCAGTACAGAAGGAATTTTTAACAGATGACTATTTTGACTTGGATAATGAAGAAGAAGTGCATGGATGGAAAAAAATTATATTAAATGGAACAGAAAATTGGCAATTGTATTCAGCTGGTACAAATATTTCAAGAAGGTTTGGCTTGGCATTAACAGAAAATGTACCTCGCAAAGAAACAGAAAAGTATGGAAAAGGGTATTCTACTCATTTTGAAATAACACAATTTATAAATGGAGACTTATCAATATTTCTACAAGTAGAACCGAATAATTGGTACATAGCTGTTACAGATGTTAATTCAAAATGGAGTAGTATCGTAGAATTTAAATCATGGCTAAAAGCTAAATATGATGCAGGAACCCCAGTAATAGTCTATTATAAAACAGCAGCAGAAACAAGGATACCATTTATAGATGAACAAAAAGCAGTAGCAAAAGAAATACAGAAAGCAACTAGTTATGAAGATACAACACATATTTATTCAACAGATGAAGTAAGTCCAGTTTTTGATGTAGAAGCAGTAATAGACTTAAAGAAATTAATAGCAAATACATCAACAACAGCAGAGGGGGAAAATTAATGCAAGATACAGATATAATTGAAAAAGTAGCTCATTTAGAAGAAAGAGAAAAATCAAATACAAAAAGATTAAATGAACATGATGAAAGGCTTGATAATCTTGAAAAGACATATTCTATAATGGAAAAAATGGACTATAGAATGGGAAAAGTAGAATCAGCTATTGAAAAAATAGACCAAAAACTTGATAGCAAAGTATCAGAAGAAGATAAAGAAAAAGGCAAGAAGTGGGACAAGTTTATTGATTATGTATTTTATTCAGTTTTAGCAGTAATATTAGGACTTATATATATGAAGTTAGGTTTAAAATAAGAGGTGAAGTAATATGGAAAAAATAAAAACAATCGCTAAATATTTAACAAATATATTAGCAATAGTAAGTGCATTAGTAGCAGGCATTAATGCTGTAGATGGCATAACAATACCATATGCAATACAAATAGTACAAGTTATTGCAGTAGTGCAAGGTGTTATTGGAACATATTTATTAGGACAAAAAGCAATAAGTAACAAGGAGGAATAGTCATGGAAGATAAAATAGAAGAAGTAACAGACTTAGCAGAAAATGACAACAGAGGGGAGGCAAATGAATAATGAATATAGAAGATAGATTACTAAGTATAAATGAGTATAGTAGGACAGGAGAAAAACAAGGAACAATACAAAAAATTGTAGTTCATTGGGTTGGAAATGCAGGAAGCTCAGCAATAGGAAATAGAAACTATTTTGAAAGTTTAGCAAAAACACATAAAACTTATGCTTCAAGTCACTATATAATTGGCTTAGATGGCGAAATAATAAGATGTATTCCAGAAAATGAAGTTGCTTTCCATAGTGGTAGTCGTAGCATGAATAGAAAATCAATAGGAATAGAAGATTGCCATCCAGACTGGGAAGGAAAATTCAATGAAAATACATACAACAGCTTAGTAGAATTATGTGCAGATATATGTAGAAGATACAATTTAGGAATAGATGCAATTATTAGACATTATGATGTAACAGGCAAAGAATGTCCAAGGTATTATGTAAGAAACGAACAAGCATGGATACAATTCAAAAATGAGGTAGCAAATAAATTGGGACAAGCTACAACTAATGTAGCAGTGCCAAAAGTTGAAGGAAGTGATGAAAAAGTGAGAAGATATAAAAATGGTTCAACAAAAGAAACAATATATGCAGATACAAGTTTAACAAAAATAATAGGTAGTTTGAGTCCATATGAGGAATGCGATTGTTTTGGAATATTTAATGATAGACCGATGGTAAGGTATAATGTATCTGGAACAAAAAATTATAAAATAGGCTTCGCTAAATGGAAGGGCGGAGTTAGATAAAATTATAAGGTAGACTGATTAAATCAGCCTACCTCTACTATTCCCAAAGCATTACAAAGATTAATAGCATTAGAACTTAATAAATTTAGATTAAATATTTTAGAAGGTGGATTTGGAATATCTGGTTCATGTGAATTAGAAGAATTAGTAGCAATATTTTTAAATAAGTATCTTTCTAAGATATATAATCCAGCTAGTGCATTCAAAACATTTTCTAAATTTCCACTATTAAAATTTTCTAATCTTCCATGTTTTACATTATTATAATTTTCCCACCAGACTGGACTATTTTTGCTTGTCCAGCCACAAAATGGGGTTAGTTCAATTGAATCAAAAGAAGATGTTACCTTCTCTTTTAATATGTTGGGAAATTTTGCATTTACAACCTTAAAATAATTTTTTATACATTTATGATCATTTTGGTTAAAATTACAAATTTCTTTAAATATAACATCTATTTCAGAGCATATATTAAGAAGCAAAGATGTATATTCAATAGAATAGGTAAGATAATTATCTTTAGTGACTTCTACATATTTAGTTGTGTTTATAAATTTTTCTTCTAGATTTAAATAGTATGACCAAAAAACTTTTTGAAATTCATTTGTATTCATATAAATCCCTCCTTTTTTCTACACTATATCACATAAAAAATAAAAGCATTGTCGAAATTTGTCACAAATACAAAATTATCAAAAACACCGAAAAATTAAGGTATATAACTACATTAAATAAAAAATAAAACAGCTTGAAATTGATTGTAATAGGCAAATTTTAAGAAAATAATAGGTGTATTTACATAATATAAAAAATGTGATATAATGTAATAGAATTGTAATAATTATGTAATAAACACTTAATATTATAATCATATAAATATGTTATATAATAGTTTTGTCGAATAATGTCAAAAAATGCGATGAAAATTTCTTGAAATAATTTTATTTTTGGTATAAACTATTCTAAAATACAAAGAATATAATATAATACTAGGAGTAGAAATGAATGAGGAATATAAAGTAACTGGATATCATGGAACGGAAAGAAAAAAAGCTGAGAAAATTATTAAGGAACAAAAATTTATTCCAGGAGAAGATGAAGATAATGAGGATTTTTTAGGTAAAGGAATATATTTTTTTAGAAACAATGAACACGCAGTTTTGTGGAATTTAAAAAAGGCTAAAGACAATGGTAAGGTTAATTTGAAATATAGTAATTATATTCTAAAATATGTAGTAGTTTCAGCAAATATTGTTGTACCAAGAGGGAATATTTTAGATTTAGAGAATATTAATGATATAGTAAAGTATGATAAAATTTGTAAAAGATTTCAAAAAGAATTTGAAAATGATGAAGAATATATTAATGCAAATCATAAAGATAGAGCTATAATTAATTATTTTTATAAAAAAAGATATATGGATAATATTTATGCAATAAGAAAAATTAAAGGACAAAAGAATAATACAATAGACTTAAATGTAAGTGATTATTTACAAAGAGATATTATATGTGTTAAAAATGATAAAATAATTAATAATATAATAATTGAAAGAGATATTGAAAACAATACATATAATAATATAAAGTATATTTCATTTTATTAAAGGAGAGATAATATGAATATTTTTGAATATGATGGAGAAGAATTTGATAAGAAATTAGATGAAATATTTGCAAATATTGATAAAGAAGAATTAAAAAAAGAATTAATAGAATGTGGACTTGAAATAATACAATCAACATACAATACACAAAATGAAATAAAAAAAATTGAAGATAATTCATATTGTATTATTGAATCACAACAATTAGAATTAAATGAACCATTGTCAACTATTAATTTAGATAGTAATTTTATTAATGAAGAAGGAGAAAAAGAAAAATGGATGGAAGAACTAGTATTAGCAGCCTAAAATTTTTAAACTATATAGTAAATAAAGTAAATTATAAAACAAATAATACTGAAATAAAAAAAGATGGATGGAAATTAAATTTTGATATAAAAAATACAACTAAAGTAAATCAAGAAAAAAATAAAATGAGTATTGTTTTAAATGTAGATATTTTTAAAGGAGTAGAAGATGCACCTTTTTATATGGAAATAGAAATAATAGGATATTTTGAATTGCAAGGGGAAGATGATATAACTAGATATGAAGCAAATGCAATAGCAATAATGTATCCATACTTAAGAGCAATAGTGTCAACTTATACTGCATCAGCTAATATAGCACCAGTAATATTGCCTGCAATAAATGTAAATGCAATGTTAAAAAGAAATAAAGAAGAGAACTAGAAATAGTTCTTTTTTTAATCAAAATTTACTAATACAGCTTTACATTATGCATCTTTATATAAATAGTATGATATAATATTAAAAAACTAAAGACGGAGAGAAAAGATGAAAGAAAGATTAAAGAGAATAAGAAATAAACTAGATGCAATTGTAGAAAAGTATGGATTAAATTCAAAAGAAACAAAAAAAGTAAGTAAACGTTTTGATGAAGTATTAAATGAATATTATAAAAAAGAAGTGCAGTATCCAAAAGATAGTTTTATATATTTAAAATATGAAGAATCTATAAAATGTTTGAAAGAAATAACAAGAAAAAAAGAAAAATTTCCAACAATACAGGAATGGAATAAATATGCAAAGAAAAATAAATTATTGTCATCAGAAAGTATAAAATATATATCAGGAGTGAATTGGCATGAGCTTAGAAGCAGAACAAATTTGGAAGAATAAAAAAATTCAGAAAAAAGTTTGTAGTATTTTCAATACATACAGGCTTTTTTTGTCGAAAATGGGTTTTGACATAGAAAATAAATCTGGTATAATAAGAAAAAAGAGATGCACGGACCGCAAATCTAACACATCTCTTTTCCACAAACAATTTACTCAAAAGAGTTAACTGTAAATTAAGTATAACCTCTTACGAGTAAATTGTCAAATTATATTTACGAAAGAGGGGTTTTTATTTATGAAAAACAAAAAAGAAAAAAAGGTATTTACAAAAAATGAAGAAAAGGGTATAATAAGACTACAATATAACCTCTTTATTGCAAATAATAAAAATTTGCAAAGGAAGGGATTTTTTATGAAAGAAGCAAAAGAAATAGTAGTAAATGAACTAACAGAAGAATTAAATTGGAAAGAAAAATTAATTGTAAATGTATTTAATAAAACTTTTAATAAAGTTGTAAATTTAGTCAGAATAAATACTGTAAATAAAATGATAAGGTAATGCAATAATTAATGCAATAGAAAAAGTTTTATAGAGTTATTAGAAAATTGCAAAAGTTTAAAAAGGCTTAAAATATTAAGTATATGTTTGTTCCTAGCATTTAGAAATTTGTATAAATTATATTAAAATGGCTGGGAACACCAAGAAAAAGTAAGAAAATGGCTAGATGAAAAATTTTAATATTATAAAATGCGCTATTGGAAAGGAAAGCAAAAAATGCAAGAAAAATTCATGAAAGAAGCGTTAAAAGAAGCCAAAAAAGCATATGAAAAACTAGAAGTACCAGTAGGATGTGTAATAGTAAAAGATGGAAAAATAATAGCAAGAGGGCATAACTTAAAAGAAAGTAAAACAGACACAACAAAACATGCAGAAATAATAGCAATACAAAAAGCAAGTAAAAAATTACAATCATGGAGATTATTAGATTGTGAGATGTATGTAACATTAGAGCCATGTGCAATGTGTGCAGGAGCGATAATACAATCAAGAATAAAAAAAATATATTATGGAACACATGATTTAAAAACAGGAGCAATAGGTTCTGTTTTTAATTTACTAGAAGATTACACATTTAATCACAAAGTAGAATATGAATCAGGAGTGTTAGAAGAAGAATGTGAGCAAATACTAAAAGACTTTTTTAAAGACTTGCGATTAGCAAAGCAAAAGAAAAAAGAAGGGAATGTGATAAATAATGAAATTTGATATAAAAAGAATAACAAACAATAAATTTTTTCACATAGGGATTTTATTATTTATTATATTTATTGTAATATTTGCAGTTTGGATAACAAGTGTAAAATATGAAGTAGAAGGCGAAACAAATATGCCATATATACTTTCAAAAATATCAATAATAAGTTCAGCAAAAGGAAATGACAAAGAAGAAAAAGTAGAAGGAAATCAATGGAATTTTACAATAGACCAGGATAATGATATATATTTATATGTAGACAAAAATCCAGAATACAATGAATCAGAAAAGAAAGAAACTATAAAAGAAATAAATATAGATAATATAGAAGTCAGTAAAGAAAATGAAAAGGGGACACTAAAAATATTTAGGCCAGATATTGAAAATCCAAATGCGATATTTTCTAATGTAGAAGAAAATATTACAAAAGACTTAAAATATGAAGTAGCAGAAAAAGCAGATATGAAAGAAATGAAAATCACAAATCAAGGTGGAATTATGGTTTTCCGCTGTAGTAATTGTGATATTGCAAATTATGTAGCAAATGATGAACAAATTAATCATAATGAATTATTAAAAAAGGCAAATATTTCTTTAGAAGAATTAAAAATAAATATCAAATTTGATATTTCAATAAAATTAGATTCTGGTAAAATATATAAAGCTTCAATTCCGTTAGAATTACCATTAGAAGATGTTATAGAAAATGGGACAGCATCAAAAGAATTTACGGATATGAGCAAATATGTTTTTAAAAGAATAAAAGAATAATGAAAAAGTACTTGCCAAAAATTATAAATCAGTATATAATACAGATGGTAAAGGATTTAATCTTTGTATAGAGAGTAATCCGACAGGAGCCTATGAACCTTGTCAGGTCCGGAAGGAAGCAGCAATAAGTAGATACTTTTGTGTGGAGTGCTCTCTATAGAGAGATTAAGACCTTACCATTTTTGTTGTATAAAGGATGTGATAGGAGTGGGGTACACAGCTCTTTATAGAAAATTTAGACCAATGACTTTTGGAGAAATGGTTGGTCAAGAACATATAACAAGAACACTAAGAAATCAAATTATGGCTAATAGAGTAGGCCATGCATATTTGTTTAATGGAGGAAGAGGAACAGGAAAAACATCATCTGCGAAAATTTTGGCAAGAGCAATAAATTGCTTAAATCCAAAAGATGGAGAGCCATGCAATGAATGTGAAATCTGTAAAGCAGCAATAAATGGGTCTTTAACAGATATTGTAGAAATGGATGCAGCCTCTAATAATGGTGTTGAAGATGTTAGAAGTATAAGAGAAGAAGTAAATTTTTTACCAACAAAAGCAAAATATAGAGTATATATAATAGATGAGGTTCATATGCTTTCAATAGCAGCATTTAATGCACTATTAAAAACATTAGAGGAACCACCAGAACATGTAAAATTTATTTTAGCAACAACAGAACCACAAAAATTGCCAGCAACAATTTTATCAAGATGTCAAAGATTTGATTTTAAAAGAATATCAAATGAAGATATAATAAAAAGATTAAAAATTGTTTGCGAAGAAAGCAATATAGAAATAACAGAAGGAGCACTTCAAATTATAGCGGTTTTGTCAGAGGGAGCAATGAGAGATGCATTATCTATTTTGGAAAGATGCATACAAGATGGAGAAAACAAAATAGATGAAGATAAAATAAAAGATTTAGTAGGAATTCCTAAATTTGATTTTGTTAATAACATTGTAAAAGCTATAATTGAATATAATGTTGAAAACGCAATACAAAGTACAAATGATATTTTAAATCAGGGAAAAGATTTAGATAATTTTTTATTTGAAATGATTAAATATGTAAAAGATATATTAATATTCCAAAGTACAAAAAAATTGAATCTATATAATCAAAATGAGTTGGAGCAAATAAAAAAGATATCTATTGAAGTTCCTAAAATGAGATTAGTACAATTAATATATCAATTGTCTGAATTACAAAGCAGGATAAAATGGTCTAATCAAAAGAGTGTAGTTTTCCAAGCAGAAATGATAAAATTATGTGCTAAGCCAGAAGAATTTACACAAGTACAACAAGTGGTTTATACAACTCAAGCTCCAGCAGGAGTTAGTCAAACAGTACAAATGCCTAGTAGTCAAGCAAATAGTGTTGTGGTAAATAATGTGCAGGCTAATAATTTAAGAACAAATAATGTACAAAAAAATGTATCAACAAGACCAGAAATAAAAATAAAAGCATCAAGTGAAGGTATTGCTAAGGCATGGCCTAATATATTAGGAAGTCTAAAAAATAACGGAAGAATTGTTTTATATACAAATTTAATAAATACACAAGCAAAAGAAATAAATGATATGACAGTGGGTATCGAATTTTCTAAAGGTTTAACACCTTTTGGAAAAACAGTTTTAGAAAAACAAGAAAATGTAAAAGAATTAACTAAATTGGTTTCAATGGCTTGTGGCAAAGAAATGCATATTAAATATATAGACACATCAAATGCAGTGGCGACAAAGCTTACGGCTGAGCAAAATTTACAAAATTTTGCAAATGATGCAAATATACCATTAAATATAATTGATTAAGCATAAAAAATTGTTTTCATATTTTAATAAAGTTCTTAAAATATGAAAGTAGAAAATGTCTAATTTATTAAAATATAAGTGAAAGGAATGTGATAAAAATGGCAAAAAGAGGTGGATTCCCAGGAGGTATGGGCGGATTCGGAGGAATGAATATAAATAATTTAATGAAAGAAGCTAAAAAAATGCAAGCAAGTATGGAAAAATCACAAGAAGAATTAGCTCAAAAAGAATTTGACGCAACTGCTGGAGGAGGAGCTATTAGTGTTAAAGTTTCAGGAGATAAAACTTTAAAAGAAATTAAAATTCAAAAAGATGTGGTTGATCCAGATGATGTAGAAATGCTAGAAGATTTAATTTTAACTTGTGTTAATGAAGCTTTAAGAAAAGTTGATTCTGCTCAAGCTGCTGAATTAGGTAAATTTAATATACCTGGTTTGATGTAATTTTAATTTTGATAATAGCAGGTTATTAAATAATAAAAAATAACAGTGCACAAAAATCGTAAATGATATATGCTTTAGGGAAAGGGCGTGAATGGAATGTCATTATATTCACCATCAATAGAAAGACTAATAGAAAGTTTTGAAAGATTGCCTAGCATTGGTCATAAGACTGCTGCTAGACTTGCATTTTATATATTAAAT
>ERZ824473.778-NODE-778-length-52410-cov-3.227180_pt1 | contig 52410 bp, 51 predicted proteins | sample MGYA00519874_ERZ824473 | MGnify/ENA primary metagenome ERZ824473 (study PRJEB31778, sample SAMEA3449151) | human gut metagenome | biome: human gut; feature: human-associated habitat; material: faeces | place: United Kingdom | collected 2010/2012 ... | reverse complement strand
ACTGCTAAAATTGACATTGTTAATAGTGATAACATTCTCTTTTTCATAAAATACCATTAGGCAGGATTTTAGGACTTTTAGATCCACAAATTAAGGCCTTTCCTTTCTGCCCGTTTAGGCGGGCGCTGTTTAATAGATTTATAAGTTATTTACAATATTAATACATCCTATTGTTCTCTATTTAATTACCCATTACATGAATCGTAAAATATTTGCCAGGATCATTTTCATCATGAATTAATCGCTCTTTTAGCAATGTAAGATTATATGGATATACAGCTAAAGTATAATCTTTTTCTACTCCGATTTGCGTTTTATAAAAAATATACCCGCTATAATAAGAGCCTTTTTGCAATTCATACTCCCCAGACGGGATGCCTCCTGCCATTTCTTGAGAATCTGGAAGGGCAAGATCTTTTGTCATATCATAATTTTCTTCGTCCATTCCCGCGTACGAGTCGATCGTCATTCCAAGGTATGGCTTACAAGTATTACAATCACTGAATGAATATGGTACATATATTTCATATTTTACAGCGGTCCACTGTAAGCCTTTATTGTCTTCATCCATTGAAGTAAGACCGCCAATATCGGAAATATTGTTGTAATCATTTAACAATTGTGTCGAAGTGCTATTATCGCATACCTCTGTTACTCTATAATAAATGTGTGCGTAACTCTCATTGTTTACCGCAGATCCGCCATGTGTTATAATTTCTGTATCATGATAGCCAGATGCTACGTCAACCCATTCGCCAATTGACGCCGGATTGGAATAAGTCCCTTCAACAAGCTGGTCTTCTGTCACAAGATCTTCTGGAATGGCATCTGATTCTGTTGACATTTCTGTGTTATTGAGTGATTCGGCATTGTCAGGCATTTCTATGTCTACTCTATCTAGCTCTTGCTTGCTGTTATTAAGCAGACTTATTTCTGTTTCTGTGGGAGTCGGTTCTGGTGATGTTTTTTCTTTTCCGCAGCCAGATAGTGCAGATGTTGTTAAAATTGACATTGTTAATAGTAGAAACATTCTCTTTTTCATATTTGTCTCCTGTTCTATTCACAAACTGTTTATGTTTATAATTATGGCAATAATGCCAGGTTACCGATGTGTAGCGTAATATTCTTGCAAAATTTTATTGATGAATGTCTTCATCTGCGATGTGTTTACCTTATTGTACCAGCCTTGCGTTTGTGCTACATAATATTTTCCGTTCTTATTTATTTTGAACTCAATTGTATATCTTTTGGAAATTCCGTCTTTATCCATCATTCCGCTACGATCTACATAAGAATATATTGCAGATTTATCAGCGGTAATGTCTGGGGCATAACTCCATACGCAATGATGTTGCATAACGGCTTCTGAAATTAACCGCTTTCGAGTTTTTATCCATTCAAATTCTTCTGGCAGAATTTTTCTCAATGCCGCAAAACGACTATTTTTAGGAACCTTAACAGGACCGGTCGATTTATATAAATTTGTATTTTCTGCAGCATCGTGTTTATTTTTGAGTTCTGCAAAACTTTTTATTGTCAGCTGGACTTTCTCTTTGTTTTGTGCTGTGATAGAGATATAGTCTTTTGCATAAATTTTGCACTCTTCAAATTTTTCTTTTTTGGATAAATTCGTTTGAGGACATTCAAATAAGTCTGTTTCCATTATTCGATTACGCAGAATAATCTCCAGCCATGCTAAAGCCTTATCTTTGGCACTCATATATCTCTGAGGCATTGCAAGCAGCATTTTGCCATTTTTATCTTTAGTATTTAGCAGAATCTGTTGGCTGTCTCCTTTTTCAACATAAGGGTATGCTTTTATTATAAGATAAGCTGTATTGATATTCATTTTATTCCAGTCAGCCTTCAGCTCATTAGACAGTTTATAATTTGCATGCAAAAATTCAGCCTTATTATGATAGTGATAGAGTTCGTTAAATGCTGTTGGAATATATGTTCTATCTCGGCAGTCGCTTAAGACATCTTTCATGAAATAGTGGTCTTTTGTTAAAAAAGCGAATATATCAGTGAAGAACATCTCGAGCAATTTATTATTTGTCTTCACTGCTTCAATAACATTTGATACAGTGGCTGGATAAAACTTATTGTTAGTAGTTTTTCGGAATATTTTTCCATCTCTTGTTATAAAAAATTTCCCTTTAAGCGAATATCCCTGTGTTCCTCGTATTTTTCTTGTTACTGAAAATTCTGTTGATTGATAAGTAGCAATGCTAATATTTATATACTCTGCACTTATACGGATTTTTGCGGCAATGCATAAATCGGGAATGATAATGCTTTGATTCTTTTTTGAAGCAAAATCTAAATAATCATTCCAATCTTTTTCTGTGCCAAAATTAGGAGTAATGTTCTCCATAAATACGGTTGCATAATTTTCAGAGCATAGGCATGATTTATATGGTTTATATTTATCTTGCTCCAATAATTCTTGAACAAATGGAATGAGCAGATAATGATTTTTTTTCCAATCAATAATTACAGAGTCGTCTAATTTTTGTACCAGATCTTTTGTCTCTATATTATTTATATAAACAGACTCTTTCTTATCAGGCATTACTTTTTTAAAATATTCGCTCCAATCAATTTCGCTATAAATCATTTCATCATTTTCACACTTTGAAAGAATATTGAAGCAGATACAGCTTGAAAGGTAAATATTGTTTTTTAAACAGAACTCTAGTAACGGGTAAGCCGCCATTCTCTTCTCCGCTTTTTCTTTTTCTTTAAGAAAAACAAGAAAATAATATGCTGTTTTTGCCGCCAATTGCGAGTTCGCACTATTTTTTGCTAAACAATATATTTTTTTAATAAATGAATAATCCCATCCCCGAATGAATAAATAAAGATACAAATCATCGAGAGTCGAGCATTTACTGTTTTTTCTTATAACAGTATTTTTTTTATGGCTGTCAATCCATTTATCTTTATAAGGAGGCAATATCATAGTCAAGCGTTTTCCATAAGTATCTAGGGGCAAATGGCTATGGGGAATATCCAGGCATCTTTTAACTTCTGACAGTAATTCTTTTGAAGGCACGGATTTATTTGCAATAAAATATTTCTTAAAAATCTGAAGTTCATTTATGGTAAAATCTTCTCTGCTTAAAAAGGCAATTTCTTCTTCACTTAATCTCTTTTTTCTTGCGCTCCAAATAATTTTTTCTTGTGTTTTCCTCATGCTTCTTTTTCCTCTTTATTTTTCTGTTGCGCTATACTACCAAGCGCTTCTGCTCTTATAGTTCTTATAGCATGCCATGTGTTATGCCTATCCCATCAGAATGTTTGCGGGTATATTTGCAATTATTGCATTATCCATCTTTCACTATTTTTAATATGTCAGATATTTTTAAAAATTTCTTTTTGTATATTTTTTAAATTTCTTATATCAAAAAAATTGCATAATTCGTCTGACATATTATAATAAAGATAAGAATGGCTATAGACTATATTGGACCTATTAAGCTATTGAACCGCTGGATTATAAATTATTTATTATGGATGCAGAAAGGATTTATATGAATAGTACAGAGGAAAAAGATACAAATATTATTGATTTTGCAGAAGAAAAAGAATGCCGTGAATTTTCTGATCTTTTAAATGCTTATGAAGAAGTTATGTTAAGCGAAGAAGAAATAGACTGCCGGATAAACGCTTTTAAGGCTCGATTTCTTAATGGCGTGGATGATGCCAGCGCGGAGCAGTTGGAAAAATTGGAAGTTGAAATACTCTCCGGCCTGCAAACGGCTTTTGTGGACTACTCTGACGATCGGACAAACAATGGTGGCGATAATGAATTCTTACGGGAAAAGCTGATTCGTTTTATCAAAGACTATGATGTATTTGGCGCCGTATTTAATGATTTTATGGCAGATTTCTTTTCAAAGCATATTCTGCCGTTCCCCGCAGGGGAAGGCGGGAACCAGAATGACCAGAATGACCAGAATGGTGAGATGCCTGCCGGAGAGCGTTCTATTATCTCTAAAATCGAAGAAGTCTTTGCTTCTGCAGTCGATCTTTTTGATGCGGAGCACTTTGAGGTTTCTGCGCTAGAAAAGGCTCTTTTACAAAATTTTGATGTCGTAAAAGATTATTTTACGCTATGTTTTGAATTTGTCTCGCGGGAGGATAATGTCGCGCACTCAACAGAGTTTTCTAACGAAATTGTAGGATATTCTATCATGACTTCTAACATACTTTACTATCCTTTATGGGATTATCTGGAGGTGCGCAAAAAAATATAAAATAGCTGCAAGCGGCAAGCGTATGGCAAAAGAAAAGACCTGTAAAAACAGGTCTTTTTGCTTTTCATAAGTTATCAGTCGTAAATCCACATTCCTTTAGGCGTATGGAATGTCAAAGCCTACGGCGGCTTATGCGATTAGCTCTACGATCTCCCGCAAATCATCTCTTGTCACAAGATTTCTTCTTGCAATTCCGAGTTTTTTTAAATGATCGCCAAGGTTTGTTGAGGCATACCCGTCATATCTTCCCAACGCATTCAGATCTTTCTGAACGCTTACTGCCAGACTCTGTTGTACACCCTTCGGAAGTTCTCTTACTCTTCTACTGTTGATCATACTCTTATCCTCCTGTTTTCATAAATAAATTAAAGCATTTGATAATGCTTATCTATTGCTACCCTTAATATGTCTGATATTTTGAAAATAAGATTGCGGACTACAAGAGGATGTATAGATTATATTTACTTCATTATATTGATGTCTTATTTATATTTATTTTTCTTTTATTGTCCTTTTAAAGCTTTTTAGCATATAAAAACATCACTATATTGATGCTATTCAGATAACTATTGGACAATTCTTCTTTCTGTATATTGCTATTTTGCATCACTATACTGATGCATTTTTGCGTATCAAGGAACCAAAATCAGCAGGGTAAAGAAAGTGTTTTGCGAAAATATTTCAGCTATGTGATGCATCTTAGGCACATTTCGTGGCACTTGATAATAAGCAAGTGAAGTATTTTCTCTTGATTTACTTCACATATATGATGCCAAAGGGATTCATTTCTGCATAGAGAACATTTATTTATTGCACATAGATGATGTTTTTTGCTATTATTTTGAGAGCTAGGCAAGTATTCATCGTCTATACAGTAAAATTTGCCGGGCAAATTTATTTCTAATTGAAAAAATCGTTCTTTTCTACAACAGCCCTATTATTGCGCAAGAAAAATAGATTGCGCGAGAAAATTTAACTTTTGTAAGCATTTTTAAGATTTTTGTAGGTATTTTTAAGTTCTTTATACACGAACTCAAATTTTACAGATGCATTTAAGTTCTTTTTTACATAGTTTTTAAATTCTTTTGCATAAAATTTAAGATGGCGCACGAAATGCAATGCAAAGTTTAATATTATTATGTGCGCTAGTAGAGTTACAGTATGGACAGCATAGATTTTTCTACAAAAAGTTAAGCTGATGCGGGCAAGATAAGCTTTTCTACAAAAATTATATCGAGTGCAAACAGGATTAGATTTTCTACAAAAGAATAATATTGCGCGCAAGAAAGCAGCAGGCGAGATAAAAGGGGGTGCGCGCTATTTTAACACGCAGCTTCTCCGCTCCTCCCGAGCGGAAAGCCAGCGTGGGAAACGTAGTAACTTACTATATTTTAGAGTTATGCATATTAGCGATAATGTAATATAAGCCTTGATTTTGTAAATTGATGTTGGCTTTAGACAAAAAGAAAGACAGGATCACTCCTGCCTATTCTTACTTACAACTAATGGAACTGATGGGCCAGCTCATTTACACGTTTGATGTTAGGTTTGATCCAAGCATAGATCTTGTCCCCATCCTCATTTCCAAACCATTCTGCTAACGCCGCTTCCAGTTCTTCTTTTTTCCAATCATCCTGCTGCTGTAATGCTGTTGCAAGCTCATCAGCAAGTTCCTCATCTGTGCCGTCAAAATTTTTCAGATCCTTTGCACGTACAGCCATAGCTTTAATAAAAGCCTCGATCACCGACTCTTCTTCATTGGAACCTTCTTGTTCGGCAAGTTCAGCTTCGGCAATTTCTTCAAGAAAAGCCTTTCCATCTGCATCAAGATCAGAGTCAATATCGGGATTTGTTGGAACCGGCTTTAAGGCTGGCTCAGTATTTGTAGCAGCCGGATCTTCTGCCGGGATCGGTTCTGATACTGCTGAAGTGTCAGGCTCATTTGTTAAAGCCATTTTTTTACGTGGCTTTCTAGGCTTTTTCTCTGCCTGAATGCCGTTCCCCCGCTTAGATGGCTTCTCAGTCTTAATGTCGTACACTTTCTTGATGTGATCGGAAAGTACGATTGCGTCACCTAAGATCAAGAAATTATCATCCGCTTTCTTTCCAGCCAAAAGACTTCCCAGCCAAAGCAGATTCTCTTCTTTTGTTTCGCTGATAAGTACCTGAATATCTACATTCTTTGCCTTAGACACTTCCTGCACAATCGTTACTGGTACGCTGTCTTTTGCTTTTGCAAAAACAACAATATTTGTTGGATTGCTTTCAGCTTTTGTTAAAGCGACATCAAAGAAAGATGTTGTTGTGATAATGTGATTCATGATAAGTCCTCCATTTTTCTATTTTGATTTTACATATTTAATATGTCAGATCTTATCAAAATTAGAAAATGAGGATCTTTTTATTTTGAAAAAGGGTTATGATTTATGAATGTATTTATTCGATCATAAATATCTAAATCTAAACTTATTCTGTCAATCATTAACATTTGGGAATCTGGAGAAAGAATTTTATTCTTAGGGGCAATCTTCTTTAAACAATATCTCCTAATCAACCATTTTTTAAAATCCCCCGGAGGAAGATTTTTAATATACCGAATCAAATCTCTTAATATTTGAAACGTCCAATTGCAATATGGATCGCCGTTGACCTTTTTTGCATAAGATGATGCCCAATCTTTTTTTATTACTTCAATATGAATATGTTGCCGCAATCCCGGAAAGCCCTTCTTTTGTAAATAATATTCAGCTTTTTTCATGTAGAACATTGCTTCCAGAATTTTAGTTAGATGCGCTTGACGGTATACTCCTTCTATTGTGTCTTCTGGAATTTGAGAAAATGTAAATAATTTCCATTTTTCTAAATCATCCATACGCCAAAAGTTATCTACAATCTCCATTTGATGTAAAAGATCTGGATAAATATCTTTTACTGCTAATAATTGCTCTTTAAGATTTTCGTCAACATAAATTCGATGGAATTTATAAATTTTTGTCATCTAAAATTTCTCCATTTCATTGAGACAAATGAACTACCTCGGCTTGTGATTAAATATAACATATTTTATTTTTTTTGCAAGTTTTTATAATTTAGTTGGCAAATTTCGGTATCTTTAAAATCATGGAACGTCAAATTATTTTTTCATTATAATAGATAATATTAAGATATTTTTTGAACAAAAAAAAGAAGAGGATTTCTCCTCTTCTTTTTTGCTCTTATCTACAGCGATTATCCCTGTACCACTGGCGTCAATAACTGCGAAAGCATTTTATCTGTTGTCAAAACCTTTTCTCCAATTTCAGCAAGGTCTTTCATTTCTTTTGAATTCTCCTTTCCATTTGTCTTCGCTTTTTTCTGAGTTTTCTCAATGTCTTTAGCGATCTTTGCGATTTCTGACTGAATTTCCTTCTGCTGGTGAATAAGATCTTTTGCGAACTCCATAAGAGTCGTAAACTGCATGCTGCCATTTGATGTTTCTGAAAGAATAGAATTTCTATTTCTATTTTCCTCAACTTCATTGGCGCAGTTTTCGCAAACATCCATCGTTGCAGCAACTTTTGTTACTCCATCAATGACCTCTCCACTTATATCGCTTGTTGTTGTAACAGGTAAAAGGACGATGCTTTTTTTCGTAATACAATAACTAACCTGTCTATCATCATCAATAAAACCATACGATTTCAAAAGCGACTTAGGTAAAACCAGTCCCTGGAAATAGCCAAGTCGAGGGATACGACAAGTAATTGTTTCTGCCTTAAGGCTTTTGAAGCCTTGTCCGTACCGCTTCTTAATCTCATTTATGCTTGGGAAATTTTTGTCATCAGCAAAAAGTAATTCTATGCATAGCGGATTTCCTAAGTGGAATACCGCTTTTACATAATCACTTGGGAAACAATCCATAATTTCGTCCGGGAAACGCATTTTCCCTGTTGAATTGTCGATTTTTATTTTGTGCATGTCAGATAAAGCTTTCTTATTAACTCTGATCTTCTGAGATTCTGTAGAAAGCCCTGCCAATGGAGCCATCACTTTTTCCTGATGGCATTCACAAAAATATTCATTTACCGAAAGCTGTACAAATGCTGTCATTTCCGTAGGATCAAGGTTGTCTATAAATCCTTTGCCTAAAATTAACTCTCCTCCTTTTTTTAAGGGGACTGATTTAATAGCCCCCTCGAAATCCAGATGATCACTTGCTATTACCCTGATGCCATTTGCTTCAGAATAAATATTAACATAAGGATTGGTATTCGAGATAAGGGTCCTTTTGCAAAGAACATTGTTAATTCCATATTTTTTATCAGTTGCCATTTTTGCCTTCATCGTAAATTCTCCTTCCTTCTTTTAGCCAATAAGCATTTACTCATTTTTGTCTAGTGCCAGTTTAATTCGTTTGATTTCTGCTTTATTGGCTTTTATCATTGCCTGCGCCATTTTAAGTATTTCGGCAATCTGCTTAATGGATTCTGACGCATCCTGAAACGTACCTGGCTCATTCATCGCGGAAGCATCTATCTGCTTTGTATTGCGCACAATAGCAGCTGCTTCTTTTTCTTCCGCCGTGACAATAAGCTGTTTCACATTTTCTGTTCTTCTCTGGATCATTTCTCCGCATAATTCACACATAATAGGATCAACATCTACCTGATAGCATTTCCCATCTGTGGTCTGAGTAAATCCTAATCTCTGTCCCTTCTTAATTCTTCCTGTATAGAAAAATTTAGAAGGAAGATACATGGCATTTCCGCATATGGATGGACGATAAAGAAATGTTCGTGTCTCTTTATTCACACAATTAAAAATCTTGTAGTCCCTTACCATTTCTCGTAAAGTAGGAATAGCTTTAGCTTCTTCTTTTTCGACAGAGAAAATATCCAAAAAGCATTTCTCCTCTACAGAAAGCCGGCAGACAATTTCTTTACCATTCTCTCTAAGATTTGAAATAATGTTTTTTCCTAAATACATTGTATTTCCATTTGCGGATACGGTCCCTGGATGAGACGAGATAGTCTTTCCGTATTTCCTTGGGTCAAGAGAGGTTTGACTTTTCGCTACCAATCTCATAATCCAACAATCTTCTGACTCATCATATAAAATGGCAATATAATCGCCCGGAGTAAACATCCCCCGGGCGTTGATCATTTTCTGATTTTGTCCTGAAACAGAAACCTTTCGTGTATCAAAATACCTGTCTTTCTGTTCAGCGTTCTGTTTTGTTGGTCTTAATTCAAACTCATTCGGCTTTGCAGTCCGAAAAATATCAAATATCCCAATAAATGGGACAGTAATATTGACTGTATTATAATATAATGCAGCCGCTAAACTGTTCCTATCTTTTCTTGCCGTTCCAGATACCTTTTTGGTTGATATTAACCTCATTTTTCCTTCATTCATAAGTATTCTTCCTTTCCTGCATCGCGCAGTTTACCTAATAATCATAAAAATAATCTTTCTCACGCTCGTAAAATATTTTTTGTTTTTATACCCTCCTGTTTTCTTTTATAAAAAATCTTATTATCATTTTTAATATGTCAGATTTCCGTAATATAAGAATGTGTAATAAAAATGAATAAAGCACCGGATTTTGTATTTATCCGATGCTTTGTGCGCAAATTATTGTAATGTGTATGTATTGGCACCTGTTACAGTTAAGACATCGCCAGGAACAAGTTCGCTCCCATCTCCAGCAACCCATTTTGTTCCGCTACAATCTGCTGGAATATTTGGGGTAATAATAGTACTATTTGCTTCCATATCCCATTCTCTGTAATTATTTTCGCCAATAGCAAAAATAATAGGATATTTTTCGGGAATTTCTCCAGTATAGTCTTCCATAATAATTGTTCGGTCTACGGAAACACTTCCATTATTACCATTTGGATGCTTATAGGATGCAACAATTTCGGCCCGAATTATTCCTGTCTGCCAATCAGAAGATATAATATTGATTGTATAATCCAGATTTTTCGCATTCAATTCTTCTGTTAAAGCTGAAACGTATGCCGCTTCAAATTCTTCATTTGTGCTTGGAGAATATTGTGTTTTGTCAAGTAATAATTTTGCGGCAGATTCCATTGCGCTTATGGTTGCTTGTGAAATTTCATCGCTTCGATAATCTCGTCCACTCATTGTATAAACAATTACTATTGAAAAAATCAATGCAATAATTACCGCAATCGCTGTTGTAATCTTTTTCATATCTTTCCTCCCTTACCGATATGTTATTTCATGAGGGACAATCAAAAAAGTCATTGTTATTTTTTGTGAATGTCCATTTAGATCCCATAGTTCACAAGACATATAATAAGTGCCTTTAGTAGAACAACGAATTTGTCCAGTTGATTCATTATATTCAAAATTTCCATCCGGAGTATTGCCAAGATCGGTCTCAGAAAGAACAGGATTTCCCTTAGCATCTTTTATATCAAGGATTTTAATGATGAATGAACTTGCAGACGAACCAGGCACATAATCATCATTCCCTTTTTCTTTTATTTCAAATAAGTCTTTTATGCTAACTGTTTCATCTGTATAGATTCTGCGCCCCTTATATTTATAACTATAAGTTAGCTTTGTATCAAAAGTAACATCAACGTTTTCTTTTGCTGTTTCTAAAATTTCTACCTTTTCTCCAATTATTCCGGGTACACCTTTTGTGTTGCCGTCATATGTTTTTTCAAAGCAAAGATAAAACAATCCGCCAACGATAACTGTCGATAAAGCAATTATGAATATTTTTTTTAATATATTTGTCATAAAAATTCTCCTTATCCTCTTATGTTCCCAACATCCATTCTGTTAGAATAGAAAGAATAGGGTTTAATCCGCCGCCAATTGTTAAAGCTAAGATAACCCCTATAAACAATATAACCGGGAACATATCAATAACAATATCTCCTAACTGTTTTACTAATTCAGACATAAAACTGCCTCCTTAAGTTGCAAAATTTGCGGTGCCTACCATTGAGACACCGCTGTTAAAAGATTATAAAATGTCAAAATTACAAAAACTGCAGTTCCTGCGAATAATGCAACTTCCATTACTTTTTCAATTACCTTGTCCATACAAAGCCTCCATTATCTCGCAATTTTTGTTTTTGTGTGCGTTGTTTCAAATCCAAATAAAGCAATCTTGTAGTCATAATTCAAATCCAAAACGGCATATTTACTTAAAGCGCTTGCTCCGTTATAAATCGTTACATTTAAGTCATACCCTTTATTTCTTGCGTCTTCTTCACAATTGGTAATTACTTCTGAGTTAAGATTGCTTGCGGATATAATTGCTTGCACATTAGAGGCATAGTCATTTGCAGAAATCGCATTGTTGTTGGCCCCAACAATATTAAGCAAACTTACTGCACACAGGATCAATAAAATGATGTCTAATACTGTTTCAACTATTTTTCCCATACTTTTCCCTCCTTAACTCAGTAAACTCATAACAGTTGTAAATACGTTGTAGAGAAGTGCGCCACCATATACTAACAAAACGAATACGCATGGCAGAATTGGGAAATAAATATAGACTGTTGAAAAAGCATTATCTCTTTCAATTCTTCGTTTTTCTGCTTCAGATAACATCCTCATATTTGTTTCTGCAATTGTCCCAATATTCTGCGCCGAGCCAGTCCCCTGGCTAATGGAATATAAAGTCCTCATTGCGTCCTCTACGCCATCTATTTCAAATCGGTCAAGAAATGTTAAATAGCTGTTAGGATCTGCTGGGGCATCAATAATTTTTTGCTGTAATGAGTATAATTCATGCTTTAAAACGGGAGGCGCATTGTCGATAGATTTTAAAATTGCGACCTGTACATTTTCTCTTTGTAATAAAAGCACTACGTCAAACACCCATTCCGGTACGCCTGCGGCCAATTCTGACTTGATCTGTGCATAAAAAGCAAAATATGAGATATTGTAAATATTTGATACGATCAAAATAATTACAAGTCCAATTGCAAGAACAGCCTTACTTTTTGTAAAAAAGAATAATACCCCAAACAATACTATAAAAATCAACCCATACGGCAATCCTCGTTTTAAGTTATTCTTTATATCCAATTTCTCAATTGCCGCATATCCTTTTTCAACTTCTTCTTCAGCCATCGTTTTAGCATCTGCTAACAAACTTTTTGCTGATCGGCGATCAAAAAATTTGAATAAAAAGATAAATAAACAGATCAAAAGGGTATTTGCAATCTGCACTACTCCCATTCGATAGACAGAAAATTCTCCTGGGAAACGCTGCTGAATAAAAGCACAGATAATCAAAAGGATAACCGCTTCAAAATACATCAAATAAATATTAGAGCAAAATGTCCGGTATCCATTTTCTACTGCAAGCACCCATTCATTTTTTATTTTTTCAAGAAGCTTTAATTCTTTAGAGCATTCTCCCCCATGAGCTTCTGCTTTTACGATAAAATCATGAAATGTGCGCATTTTCCGGCAATCGTATTCAGCCTCGATCATTTGCAAGGCTTCCTGTTCTCCTAAGCGAACATTTTTTGATTTTTGGATATGATCAATCGCTGCCCGTAAAGTGTTTCTCATTTTCCCATCACGGTATTTCCGCTCCGTCTCTTTAAGAGATGTAAGAATACTCTTTGTATCTTGGAAAGATTGGTTCATATGAGATAAATAAGATGCCGCATTTTGGAATCTATTTTTTTCATATTTTCTTTTCTTTGCATTCAGAATAACAAAAGGGAATACATATAAAAGGCACAAAGCAATTGGGACGAAAAAAATAATCTTAAGGGCAAATAATTTCATCAAAAGTAATCCAATTCCAAACAAAGCAGCCCCTGTTGCAATTATTTCTTTTTTATTGCAACTTTCTCCAATAGCTTCTAATTCATTTTTTAGTTTTTTAGGCGTAAGAAGCCAAGTTCTTTTCTTCTTTTTTGTCATTCGTGTTCCTCCTCATTCACTGCATCAGATATATCTGATAAGGATTCTGAATCTTCATTAAGCAAGGATTTTGCTTCTTCTAAAAGATTCTCTTCATTTTTCTCGTTTTCACGTTCGCTTTCTGAAATTTCAGAATTTTCTTCATAAGAACTTTCAAGAACCGGATTTAATTGCATTCGTTCATCCAGTTCTTTGCATAAATAGATATCTTCTATTCCAGCGCGTTCCATGATTTTTTCTTTTAAACTGTCTGGAATTTCTTCTTTATTTAAAACCCCTTTGGAAACAATCATATAACATCTGTTTTTCCCGGTAGCAGGGTCAATATCAAAATATCCTACTTGATCAATTTCACGATGAATGAATCCATTTTCATCTTCCTTTTCAATCAGATGAATACCTAATCCCAAGCACATGTATAAATCATTCAATTCTTGTTCTATATCAGTAACAGTTCCCATCATATTGATCATACGCATAGGAATATGGCGAACATCTTCTGTGTGAAGCGTTGTAATACAATAAACTCCGGTAGTCATACTTTCCTTTAGATATACAACTTCGCGGGATCTTGATTCGGCGATCATCAGCCATGTTGGAGATAATCGTAGTGCTACAGAAATTGCTTCTTCATAATCTTGATTGCTTTTAACCTTGAATTCAATTCCGTCTGCTCCGGGATTGATATTCTTATAGTGCCATTCTTTTGAATCTTCAACGGTAATAACTTTTTCATGCTTCGGGATAAAACTTGAAAAGAATTTTGCCGTCTCTGTTTTTCCACTACCCGTACGGCCGCATATTACAATATTGGATTTGGCTTTAATGCAATTAACAATAAAAGCCATAATCTGCTTAGTCGTATATTGATTATCTAAAGCTTCTTTTGCTGTGAATCTTAACCTTGGAAGTGTTTTTCGGATATTTACGCATCGCCCCAATGGGGACATCTCTTCATGAACACAAGTAATTCGCAAAGTTTCTGTTTCTGCCCCGAATGATTTATTCTTAGGATTAAACAATGCAGATTCATGAATTGCCACGCGATCAATAAAATTATTAATAAATTCTGATGTTACTTCAGGATCGTCTACTCGTTCTCTCTTTTTTGTTGCTGAACGAATCCATAATGCATCACAATCCCAATCAACATCAGTAATATCATCATCCGCAACGTATTTCCATAATGGTCCAAAATCTTCTTTTGACAACAACCATATTTTTTCAAAATCTTTTTTCTCTTCATCCTGAATGATCGCTTCAGGATTTGTATTTTCTATGTGTTCGGATAGTTCTATTTTTTCAACTGCGTCATTTTGTAGAGCATTGTCATCACCATCTTTTTCTTTTTCTATATTGGAATTTTCCATATCTTTATTTATAGAAATATTTTTCTTTTTTCCAAACATGTTAATACCTCTCTATGTATTTTTCAGATGCAAAACAAGGGAGTTTCTGACTCCCTTGTTTTGTTTGGCAACTTAAAGCGTAAGCTGCGTTGTGATGTTTTCAAAAATCTTGTTAACAATATTCTGGAAACCTGTATCAACAACACCTCCAGTAGCCATGATTCTCGAGCAAATCACAATTAATAACGACATGATTACTGCAACTAATGTAATATCCAACAGAATTTCTACAACTTTTGGCATTTCTCAAACTCCTTTTTCAATTAATGAATTATTATTAGTATGTTGTGGTTGAGCAGGCCCTTAGCTGCCAAATGACTTTCTGCAATATTTTGCGATATTTTTCAACAGCTCTGCTTAAACCATATTTAATATGTCAGAAAAAATTTAAAAAACTGGAGTTTAAAATTAAGCATAAAAAAGCCCCTTGACTAATAATTAATCAAGAGACTTCTCTTACTTCCACTAAATTCTGTTTTCTTCTGGTTTCTCGCATCGCTCAAATTCAACAACCCACACCCACGGGGATGCATCCCAGCCATAGCGGTCAAGGTTGGATTTCTTGATAGTATTGTTCCAAAGATTTTCCCATTCTTTTAACGCAATCTCCATATCTCCGCAGTGAACGGCCGCGGAAGAAAGTCCCTCATTGCGAATACCATCAGCAGTGATCTTCTGCAACCGCTCCACCCTCACATTCGTAACCTTAAGCCAGATACGCGCCGCCTCTTTTGGCATGTGAATTGATGGATGCCAGTGTATTCTCGTTGAAGTTGCCATACATCCATCACATCCCAGATGATTTCTGCAACTTGCCGGATAGCCACCAGATAAGGTTTCACATGGGTCTAAATAATCGCTGTCATAGTCCGCACGATAATAATATTTTCCACATTCCTCCGTCCATGTCTCGCGAATATACAGAACATCATCTGTGTGATATGGCGGATTCCATTGTTTGCTTAATTCCTCATCCTTTATATTTTCCGGAAGCTTATATTCTTCGCCCCAAAATTCGTGCGCTCTCCTGTTTGGATGTGTCCATTTTCCTATACAACCCTTGTGGCTACCTGCATATGTATAACATAGCCTTGATTGTGGTTGCGGCTTTATCACACGTCTGGCGCAAGTCTTCCGTCCGTCTAGAATTGCCCGAACCATTTCCGTGTTAAATAAAATTGGTTTAATTGCCATCTATACCGCCGCCTTTCACAATCTTGATTGCCTTTCCAAATGCTTCGAATTTGCCTTGGCTTCTCCCGTCTGAAAAAATCTGCTCGCCATCTCCAAGACCATCCTCATCACATTCATTTTCTTTATTCTGTTCGACTTTTTTTAAATCCTCTAACTGCTCCACAATCGCATCCACATCATAGGCGGTAGGAATACGCTTTACTTCCTTACATAAATTATGTATGAGTAGGTCAAAATTTCCCTTGTCTTTATCAAAATGATGGTTTGCAAGTAAAGCTATAACATCATCTTCGTTAATTAACCTCATTGTTCGTCCTCCTGTTCCATGCTTCTAAACATCAAATTTTATGTTGAGATTCTGCCCACAATTAGGACAATAATCATAATCATCATAACCAATTTTATAATGTTTGCCGCAGGCTGGACAAATCCGCGTATCGCCCACAAGCAGTTCTTCCGGATTATAAAATGGCTTTTTGTTCCTTCTGTTTTTCCACCGCCGCCCGGCATTCTTCTACTGTGCCGATCGCGCGATATTCGCCTAAAGAGCCTAATGCAGCTGATATTTCCGCAAGTTCAATTCCAGTAAACCCGCCATGCTCTTTCATTGTTTTCAGTTCTTCGACTGTACCGATTGTGCGGTACTGCTGTAATTCTTCCAGCGCCCGTATCGCCACCTCGCATGATTCAATTTCTTTTTTGCAGTTTTCGAGGTTGCTGTAATACTCTCCTAAACTCTTTTTCTTTGCAGCAAACACTTTTGGCGCAATCAATAATAATTCTGCCAAAACATTTTTAGACTGAATCATAGCATTTTGAATAAATACCTTTGCTTCATTCTCTGTCATTCTTACACCTCCAACAGTTCCGGATTGTCAAATACGTTGCCAATAACTTCACAATATTGCCAAAATTCCATAAATTCAGCATGGTCATACATTTCAGCCATAACGCCGCTGTTATCACTTGCAAAGTCAGTTAAACTCCAACGTCCTTCCGCAAATTCAACCTTTGCTTTATTTACAAAATCAAATCCTTCTTTGTATTCATAGCCTTCCTCTCCTGTATCTTCAAAAGAAACAATGTCATTCTCCCAAATCAGCTCGCCAGTCTTGTCCCTAAGTCCGGTACACCAACAAATTGTGGACGGATCAATTTCCAGAGCATATAGATCTGATGCGTAATTAGGAACGATATAGTATTTTTCTCTTCCGGTAAATCCATATCGTACCAAACCGCCAATAATCCATTCTCCATTGTCAGTTCGCTTTGCTTTGCATAAATATCTATCTTCCATTATTTTCTCCTTTTCTTCTTAATATTTTAATTTCATTTTTAATATGTCAGATAACCAAAAAAAGAGAGAACTAAAATATAGCCCTCTCCTCTTCTTTCCTATTATTAAATTAAAAATTAGATATCCATTCCATCATCAACATCCTTATCTGGGACCCCTGGATCTTCATCATATTCTTGATCAATTTCTTCTGCATCTAAGGAAGCTTCATCCATTGCAGCTTCTCTTGCATCATCTGCAATTTCTTCTACTTCTTTTGCTCCATCTCTAAATGCTTGTATAATTTCATCTGCGCGAGACGGCTCGTTTTCTCCATTTGTCTGCTGCATAGATTCATAGCAGCTTCTCATTAGCATCTGCATATCTACTTCTCCATGTGTGAGATTTTTCGCAAAATCATTATCCTCAATTGATGCCATAAGCACTTTGTCTGCTTCTTTTCTTAATGCATTTATAGATAACTGCCCTACAGCAACACTTTCATCGAAAGCCAGCCCGTGTTCTTCAAGCCCGCGTACAATAGAAATTTTTGCAGCTGGAATTTGTGGATTGTCAATAAATCTTTGCATATCCAATCCTTTCTCCATTCCAAGAGAAATCTGGCGGAGCTGATCGACATTGAAAGCATAGCCTTTTTTTGTTCCTTCCCGGTTGATAGCTTCTAAAAGTTTATCTGCATTTTCAAAATCAATCTGCCCTAATACCTTTTTCTGTAAGACTTCTTCCTCTAACGCTTTCCGGACGGCCATTGTAGCCTTCGCATATGCCGAACGATCAATATCTTCAGTTGGCTCAAATTGTCCACGGTCCATAGATTTCTGGACAATTTCTTTTTCAATGCCACGCATATCATTTTCTATTGAACGATTTTCCATTACGATTTCACGCGCTTTTTCTTGTAAGGAAGCAATTTGAGAAGCGAGAGGATCTTTAGGAACAGAGAAATCGGCTAAATTCGGAAGAATAGTATCTTTTTTGTGTCCAAACATATTCTTTGCAACACCTGTCATTCCGGCTTTTAGTAAAGCTACACTGTAAGCCCGTTCATTCTGGCGCATTGCACGTTCATATAAAATTTCTGCTTTGTTATTCAGCTTCATAACTTCTACTTCATTCGTTTTCATCTGCTCGATGCATTGTTCTTTCTTCGCTTCAAGCATTTTCATATCCATTGTAAAGATTTTTTCTTGTGCTTTTAATGCCGCTTTTACTTTTGAATTATTTGTTACAGCAGCATACCACTCCTTAGAATCTTTCTTGATGGTATCAAGTTTTTGACCTGTAAGCTGTACAGCATCCTTAAAACGATTGAATGTTTCAGAAATAGCATTGTGGACGTCCTGTGCAATTTCACGGAATTTTCCGGAGAGGGATAAAAAGCTGCGAACTTCAGCTGGAGTTTTCTCCGTATTTTCTTTTTCCGATCGCAGTATTTCATTTTTAGGTTGAGAAATCATTTGATTGATTCGGCTGATCTCTTCTTGCGCAAAAGTAAATTTTTCTTTTGCCATTGCTCGTAATTGTTCTGTTTGTTTTTGAATTGCTTCTTTTGCTTTTTCATCTAATTGTGATAAATCGTAATTTTCCCAAATAGGAACCTGTTCCATCATTTCAAAGGCTTCCCTCATCATGCGACTTGCCTGTTCCAGATCATTTTGGCTTTGTTCTACATTTTGCTCAATAACTTCTTCCGGGGTTAAATGTTTGTTCTTTTTTTCTGCCATAGGAAATCTCCTTATTGAATATAGTTAAAAATGTCTTAAAGTTACAAATTTAATATGTCAGAAAAAATAAAAATAGAGATTTACTAATAAAAAAAGATGAAATTACTTCCATCTTTTTTATAAATCATAAAATTGTAAACAATAAATGGGCGCTACCATATTGGCAACTGCCGCATAGACAGCTTATGCTCAAAATATTCGCACACCATTATGGTTTTATACGCCCATTTTTAATTATCGGCTTTTTATCCAAACAAATCTCGCCCATACGAAGGGGAAACCATTGAGTGAGCACAATGCGCCCATACGCTCCCATCCATAGCTAATGTATACATTATTGTATAAAAAGATATGAAAAATTGGGCCGCACAGCCTAACGCAGTCCAAGACTGCCCACCTCTCGCTCTATTATAATAATTAATGCACACATCTATGTCTACATTTTCAGCAAGTGCTTTTCGTACTTCAGTAATAGGCGTTTTGAAAGTTAAATTAACTCTGGCTTTGCCAATTTCTCCGCTAAATCCCTGATCCCTTTCCCACTGAATGTTTACTTTAGTAGATGATTCATTTAATTTATCACTTTTTTCTACAAGAAGGAAATAGCGATTTGAAAATGTCTCTATTGCCAAACCGGTATTCGCTTCTAAGCTTAACCGCAAATCAAAAGATGGTTCTTCTTCTCCAGTATAAACAATATCTTTATTGATACCATACATGTTTAATAAATAATATTTCTTTAAGCCATAAATATACTGCCAAATCATATTATTTAAGATTTCGTCCATATCAATATCTACGTCGTCCCCGAAATTCCAGTCATTGCAATAAGAAGTATATGCTGCTAAGTGTCTACCCACTACGCTTGCGGTTGAAACGCCAGCATCATTCCAATAATCTTCAAAACGATCTAACCCTAAACAAAGTTTAGCGTGGTTATCGCACATCTCTTTTGCCGTAATTTTATTATTCAAGATCTTATCCATCTCTCCAATAATAGGATCGTGTTCAGGCTTGCCGTCATGAAGACCCCATTTTTTACGCAAAGCAAAGAAAAATTTCATCTGCTCTTTAAGATCCGGGCAAAATCTTCCAAAAACATCATATGTGAAAAAAAGCTGATCAACATCCACCAGGGTTTCGGTAGCTGCATGTTTGTCGATACTGTCAAAGACATCATGCGTTTTTGCATATTTTTCGCATTCTGCAAATGTTTTAAAAACATTAGGATCTGCGAGTTTTTTATCTCTCAGCTCCCTATATCGTTCCGCCAATTCATTACATATTGGGCTAATCATTTCGTGACTAAAACTCGAAATAAGCATTGATGTAATTAATCCATGAATATCCATATCATACATTCTATTAGCAAAAATGTCTTCTTTTCCATTTATTGGTTTATTTTCTGCCATAAAAGCATCCGCAATTTTCTTGCGTTCGCTTTCTGGCTTAAATTTACCATCCTCTGTATAGTTATTCAGGGTAACTCCAATACGTGTAGCAAACATTTCTGTAGAGCGCCATCCATTAACGCTTTTAATTAATTCTGGATCTTCGTCATTGATAATTTTTGCAAATGCCATATATTTAGGATCAGACAAATCCAATACAGTCTGTTTCCTAATTTCTGCGATCATTTCTTTTAAATCAATACCGAGCGCAGCTACATGATCATAATATTTTTGCTCAATCGCATACTCAGTATGATCGGGGCAATATTTTTCTGCAACACGATTGTGATATTTGTATAAAACAACTTTATTATTTTTACTTTTATTCTTTCCAAATCCAAACATAATTTTTCTCCTTATATTATAAATCAATATTTTGTGGTTTGCTTTTATTTTATTTCTATATATATTATGTCAGACGTAAAAGAAATTTATTTTTCGATATAAAATTTATCTGTCAATTTCATCACAGTCATCATAATTAGACCAACCATGATCTTGTTTATGGTCTTTTTGATCTAAAAGTCTTTCCAGATAGTCAATATCTTTTTCTAATTCCTTATTTTTAATTCTTTCTTTTTCAAGTTCTTTTTCGAGCTGATGCGTCTTTTCCTGTGAAATAGCCAACTCTTTTTCAAGTTTCCCGGCATCCTCAGTTTTTTTCAACAAAAGATTCGCCATACTTTGCGCCTCATGGATAAAATGGTTAGCATCTGGGATTTTTTCTTTGATAGACTTTTGTTCTTCTTGTACACGAATTTGATCTTCCCGAATAGAAGTTAGCCTTTCTGAAAGATTTTTTGACAATTCTAAAGATAATTCTTTTTGCTCTTGTCGAATCTGTTCATGCTCCTTTGATTGCTCTTGTCGAATCCGCTCATGTTCTTTTGATAATCTGCCATTTTCAGATGTGTTTTCTAATACGTTATCTAATTTTCCTTTCTTGCCAAATAATGATGATATTGCAGAAAGGATTGCTCCTATAATATCAGCCACAATAACCCCCACAAATCCTATTAGAAAATATTTCATTATTAAACTACCTCCTTAAATGATAGCACTTTTTCGTAAAAGCACTTAAATGGAATATACAAAAAATACAATAAGCATTTATTAAAACCACGTAACATCTTTTGACCCGCAATATTTACAGCAAGGGTTCTTTTCAAATTTGTCCACTTCGTCACAGATAAAACCTTTTTCTTCCAGTTCATTTAATTCCGTATCGGTAACCCTATCCATCTTTTCTTCAAATTGAGTGCCACGAAGGTCTTCTTTTTCAATCCATCCTCTAAGCGAATACATTTCTCCACATTGGTTGCAGCACACAGTAAGCATCATAATATATCTTTTCCTTTCCTATTTTTATTTTTCATATTTAATATGTCAGATATATTTTGAATTTTACATCAAATAAAAAGGCCTAGATTTCTCCGATCCTTTTGCATTATTGTTTGTCTTTCAAATGCTTTTTACTTATGGACGTAAAGAGTATACTTCAAAAATAACGAACCGCAAAAACAACAAAAACGAGCTTGCTTCTGCAAACCCGCCTGATCTTATTTTGCATATTCTGCATTATTACAAAGAGACGATCTCTACTTTCTGACCTCTCGGAATCGTCACAACAATCGTTCCATCTGACCGTGTAGAGACGGAAACCGACGCTGCCGATTTAGAGACTTTCGGGGAAAGCCTTTCGGGATCGCAATAGTGGCAACGCATGGGATGTTTTTTCTTTGTTACACAGTAGCCATTTCCATCATGTGTCGCAAAATCGGCATCTGGAAATTCAACAAGAGGACGCCCATTTAAAGTGCAAAAATCCACTATGGTTCCGGTCTTGTAGTCACCTGCGAATTCGTACTCTACGGTATCTCCAATTTCAAAGCCGTCATGGACGGCCTGTAACATACCTAATGGAATATAAGAACAAGTGTTATATTCGTTCCCAAATTTTCTCTCCGATTTTGAGAAGGGAACACCACCATGCCCTTCACTCCAGCCGGGGAAAAGAACCGTCACATCGCTATCGCCAGCATCGTCAACAACAATTCCAACTTTTCCTTTTAATAATGAAGGTACCTTATTAAAGTAGTCTTTTTTGATCTTTACTCTGCTTCCGATCTTAATCTCTTCTTTCGTTTTCATTTCATTCATATTTTTTATTCTCCTTTTCTTCATAAATCATTTGTGTACTTTAATGTACGTTTCAATTTCATCTTTAATATGTCAGACGTACTGAAAAATTAAATTATTAGTAAAATAAATATAAAAAAGAGCATGTTTCCATACTCTTTCTTTTTAGTTAGCATACGGCTTTTTGCTGATTCGCATTTTCTTTTATTCTGTCAAGTTCTTCTTCGCATTCTTTTTTTTCAGCATTGATTTGCTTTTGCATTTTCCTAAGCACATATGAAATATTGATCCAAACTTCTTCTTTAGATTCTCCGACTTCTGACAGAATGTCCTTTATTATCTCCAATCTTTCTCCGCATTTTTCTTTGATCAGCCAGAGATATGCTTCATAATCTTCTTCATAAAGCATTGCCAGCGACATCCTTTTTGTTCGATCAAGTACAAGCCATTCATAATCTATGCTTCCGTCAGCATTCATCCTTCCATGTTTTTTTGCCGTTTCTTCTGGTTCGTTTGGATATGCAAAAATAGGACAAAAGCATTTTTCAAATGATGTCGCTCCTAGCAGTCCTATCATTTCCTGCATTTCTCTTTTAAGAGGCATAACTTTTTTCTGCGGCACCATTTGCTTTGTTCCACTGTGGGAATAATCATATTTTGATACAGATGATTTATCTACATACAATTCTCTCCCGCCATTTAGATCTGCTACAAAAGCTAATGCCTCCCAATAGGAGCATCCTTTCACTTCCATAACCATCCCAATAACGCTCACCGCTTTTCCGCATGAACTGCAGTAATACCCATTCCTTGTCAACCAAGCGTTGTTCATGTGTTCATCAATGTGTCCCATTCGAGAAAGATGACCAGGACACCGAATAAATACATTTTTACCTCTTTTCTGAGAATCCATTCCTAATGCAGATACAACTTCTAATGGATCAGCGTCTTCAATAATTCTGTCTGCGTCATATCGCATAAAAAATCTCCTTTCACCAAAATGGGACTGCTCTCGCAGTCCCATCCTATTTTATAAAAATGCATCTGCGATAATCAGATCTTCAGCACTCTTAATTGCGTCTTCTTCATCTGTTGCAATATCTTCCGTAAAAATCTGTCGCATAGCATCTACCCGTGTCATCACTTCCGGATGTACGTTAATTTTTCGTTTTGCAGTTTGCACAATCTCTTCTACTCTCGATGGCATTACTGCATGATATTTAATCCAATCTTCTTTTCCAGCATCAATTACAGCCTGTATCAAACTTGGCTGTCTACCAACATCTTTATAGGTACTTCCTGCTAAAAATGTTCCTTCCAGATGTGGTCCAGTTTCTACGTCAACAACTCCGCATGACAGTTTGTAAGCGATTCGTTCATATGGCTCTAGTCGGCTAAGAATATCTTCTACAAGCTTTGCATTTTCGGATTTTATGTATGCTTCCTCTGGAGAATCCGCAAATTCATTTGACTGTTCTGAAGCATTATCTGGTAAAGGCTGCACAGCCCCACTGGCGGCAATATCCAGTACAGAGCGAATAGTTTTTTCAGAAATTTTCTTATTTTTCCCTTTATTGATTATCTCCGAAATAGCCATTACTGTCGGTTCTACTCCTTTTATTCTCAATTCTTTGATTGCTTTCTGGATTTTAACATTTTGCTCATTATAATATTGCGATAATCCGCGTTCCGCTCCAAGATATTTGTTTACCGTCAATTTTAAATCTCTGGCCAAAAAAGTCGTGAGAGCATATTCCCCGTTATAATAAGGGAAACGATTAAACACAACAATTAAACAATTGCTAAGAAGATCCTCATAGTGTCCTTTAAATGAGTCATAACAATTTTTGTGCAAAAAATCATGCAGAAAATCTTTTAACTGCTCATACACCTCCATGTTGATCGACTGCACAATTTCTGCTTCCTCTGGAGTGTATTCGTATACCTCTCCTGTTTCTTCCTTGTATCTGTCGGCTTTTTCGCGGATTGGTTTTACTTTCTGCGCAAGCTGGAAGAAATGCTGATTTGTTGTTTCTTTTGCCACTTCACTTGTCTTTGGCATTTATTTTCCCTCCATATCTAATAATTTTACAATCAGAGCTTGAGACTTTCCCTTTAAGGTATGAATCAAACGCATGCCGATATCTCTTTCTTCTGGGCTAATATTATGAAAGTTTTTGTCCATTGAAATACGATTAAACAAATTTTCATCTTTTTCGTCCTGTAAATCTTTATGCATTGCGAGAAAACTCAATATTTTGCTTTCCACTATTCTTAACCTCCCTCGCTCTTATGTTTATTTCTTATCTAATATGTCAGATGGTCTAAAAAATTAAACCGCCATACTTACATCCATATTTTTCTTTTTTTGCCGATCTTTCTTTTCTTCTGCAATTGCCATTTGCAATTCCTTCATATTAAAAAATATGTTCTGAACAGCAGTATCTTTAAATTCATAGAAATTAGGAATACTGAGATATGAACTTGTCGTTATATCTTTCATTTTTCCAATAGCCGACTCTAATCTTTTATCGCACAATAAACTTTTCGCGCGTTCACTAAAAAAATATCTTTCTTTTTTCGTTTCTTCCTTTCGCGGGAAAAAAGCATTTCCAAAATCAAAAAGTGGTGCAGGATGTGTGTACTCTCCTGTTTCAATATTCCTCATAAACCCAAAATTTCCTAAATGTCTGTCGAAATTGGCAATAACACGATCGCTAATGATCATATTGTCCACATATTTCTCTACATCCGGGATTTCAAAATATTCTGAAGCCTGCATTAAAACTTTGTAAACATCTTCTGCCCCATTTTTACAACTTTCAGGATGTAAATTTTGATATGCCCTATATACATGCCATGCCGGAACAAATTCTTCTTCGGCTCCTACAAAATTTTTACAACGTGTACACAGCCGATAATTTTCAATAGTTAAATCATAATGAACTGTTGGCAACAAATTTATTTTTTCAAGAACTTCTGACGCTAACACTTCACTTAAAATAGCTTGTGCATCTTCTTCGCTTGTCCATTTTAAAAGAAAATTATCTTTTCCAATTCTTTTCCACATTTTATCTTGTAGCCCATTTGTACATAAATCTGGGGAATCCTGTGGTAGCAATAATGATTTTAATTCCATTCGGTTAAATGATGCGCTAACCTGTCCGATAATGCAACTATATTGATTATCATAAAAATTAACTTTTTCCCATGGAATAAAATCATCTTCTTTTCTTATCCAGTATTGATCACTCATAGATAGAAAATGCGGATACCCATTGCTCCATTTAATAATCGGCAATCGTTTTAAACTAGATCTTTTACCAGAAATTGCTCTTTTGTCCATCCAGCGTTCAATTTCTTGAGGTAAATCATTTTTAGTGCCGAGGAATCCCGGTGGGCATCTTTTTTCGTCAAGAATAACCGCTTGCGTAACAATCATTCTAGGGAAATGAATATCTTTCCTAAACCGAATTTCTCCTTCTAACTCTACTGTTTTATAATTTTTGTTCATTAAAAAATATTTCATAGAATTCTCCTGCCTCATTCAGCGCAATCAACAACAAGTTGGTCATCAAGCCAATATCCTGTCAAATGGTATACATTGCTCTTCATTAAAACGTTTACTTCATCTACGTATTGATTTGCAAACATTTGTATACCATCATCCGTTTCTGTAGCAACAATAAGCCCTGTTAAAAAAGCATTTTCATCTGCATTCCTTTTTTGAAATGGAATTACGTGGAATTTTATGTCATCTTTTTCAAAATAAATATGTCCATGAAAAGTTTTCTCTTTATCTTTGCTTCGGATTTCAGTAACATTTTGATTCATATTGCAGTTTGAAGCAGAAATTCCCGCCAAGACAATCATACTTTCATAATTGCCATTGTTAAATGTACCCCTGATTAAAACTTCATTTCCCCATAAATCAGCCAGAACAGTTGTTGTTTTTCCAGAAGTAAAAAAACGCCAATCATTATTTTCGTTTCTTGCTGCAACGGCAATTTTGGCAAATCGGCTTTCTCCATTAACTTCAAGCGGAAAAATAAAAAGCGAATATTTTTCACCAATAAGCGCATCTGCTTCAAAAATTTCTATTTCTGCTTGATCGTATACAAAGGTACTAATGCTTTTTGCTTTTTCTTCTTTGAGAAGATTAGTTTTTTCTAATCGCTTTTCTTCTGTTTCATCTGCAATTTTTTCTTCTGCCAAATTTTCTGGATTTGCTTTTGTCTCTTCCGCTTTCTCCATTTTTAGCATTTCTGTAGAATTCATTTTCTCTGCATCAGTTTTTTCTTGCTCATTATTTTTATCTGTAGCAGAGGTAGAAAGGACACTTTTTTCATATCCATCCAAAAAATCTTTTAGCATATTTCTTAATTTCAAATAATTTTGCGGTTGATTTTTCAAACACTTATAGAGTTCTTCAATTGTACATTCATAAAAAACATTCTCAAGCATAATGCGGCAAATTGTTTTCTTCGGAGTCTGGATAATCGTATAAGGAAGATCCTCTTCCAAAATAAGTGCAAAACATTCTACCCATGCTGAATTAACCATTTTTAGTTCTTTGGCAGCAGTTTCTGCATCAGTATCATTATCAGCACTTAATACAATATATTTTTGCGACTTTTTTAAATCATCAAGTTGCTGAAGCATTTTATAATAATATTGTATTTTCCCAAAAATTATATTTTTTGTTTCTTGCATGAATCATACTCCTAAAAATGTTCTTAATATTTTTAAGGCTTTCACGGCCAGCTGCTTTGCTTTTCCAGATTTTTTATCTGTAAATTCATTTTCCCATTTCCGTTTCATTTCTTCTTCAATGTTTTTCAACACGCCCTCATCCAGTGGTATCTCGCGAATTTTCTTTTGCTCCTGCAACTCTTTTTTGCTTAACCAAATTACCGGTACACTTGTTTTCCATTGCGCATGGCAATTAATGCATACAACATTGTATTGCGTTTCATTTGATTCATATATATATTCTCCTCGTTTCAAATGTTGTATGGCATTTTTTATTGGATTTTCTGAAAGCGGAACCGCATAAGCGACTTTTTGTGAATGACATCTTGGACATTCTGGCGTTTTATGATAGATATATGTACGAAGCATTGTTGTCTCCTTTGCTGTTTCCTTTTTAGACAAGAGCATTTTTTAAAAATGCAAGGCTTAAATTTTTCCCATCAATTCCTTTATCGTCAATGTCAATGCAAATTCCCTCTTCTTCTGTCAACGAACAAAGAATTGTCTTAACAGAAATAACAATTGGAGAAAAATTTTCTGTCTGTCGAATTTCCTTATTTGCATATGCTTTTGCTTTTTCAGATGAGGTAAATAATAAAAGTAATGGGAACTGCTGATTTCCTTTTTGATATGAGGTCTTATAATAAGTAACAACATGTTCCTGTGGACAGACTTTTGCCAATGCAATTAATGGGCATTTTTTAATATTTTCCAAATATTTTCTTTCTTTTGTTCGCTTTAATAAGAAAATATCAGCAATGGCATCTTTGTCTTTAAAAGACATTAACAGCTCACTTGATGTTGGAGGCTTTTTCTGGATCTCTTTTGTAAACAACTTACTTTCAATAATTTCTCCATTTGTCATTTTTATTTTTTGAATACAAAACATATTAATGATATTAGCAAATGCCAGACTATCATATGTTTTTGCTTTCGTAGCAAACAGTACCTCTTTGTTTGTTAATTCCGCAGATATAGCAATCCGAATAACGCTATTTTCAAAATTAATACATAAGAACACAGGTGTAGTCTGCATTTCATTTCTTTTACTTAGTGTCATTATCCTCTCCTCCGGCAGTTATTTCTGTAGCACATTTCTTTTGTGCAATTTTATAATTATGTTGGAATTTATAATAATTGTACAAAAAAATGTCTCGCTGATTTTTAGGTAAAGAATAATGGAAAAAATCAATAGGTAAATGGCAATGTTTTTCATACGCCTTTCGCAATTTTGCCATGTTAATAAAATGTATTCCTTGCTGATAATCTCCGAAATATGCATATAAATCTTTTATTCCTTTACCATATAAGTATCGATTAATCGCTGCCTGCATACAAATGCAAGCGCGAATCATCCCTTCTTGATCACTAAAAAATTTTTTATTCCATTTGTTCTTTTTGCCACTTAAAATGTCATCGTAAATTCGTAAAATGCATTTCTTCAAGTCGAACCGGAATTTATTCGGATAGCATTTACAAACTAAATACTGGCATTCTTCTTTTTCATTCATGCCCGGCAAGAATTGCATATGCTGGCGTACAATTTTTTCTAATTTAAATGTGCGTAGAACTTTCCAGTCAAGTGACTGATAAGCATCTTCCGGACTCCATTTTAAAACATCTTCTATAACATATCGAATTAAAGAAGCTGTTACCTGTTCTGTTGTAAATTTGCTGGAATCCTGAAAATGATATTCTGGAAATTCCGGGATTTTATCTAATAAAAACATTTCATATTCAATTAACGAATTTTTCACGCAGTGCCTCCTAAAATATATTTATATATTTAATATGTCAGACGACCCTAAAATGTTTTCTTCTTATTACATATTTCGATTAAATTACAAAAAGTTACACAGGTAATATTTTCCATATTTGTTAATTTTTTCCAATTTGTATCTCTGAAAAAAATAAAAGATCTGACATATTAAATATAGAAATTTTATAAAGAAGATTGGAGGAAATTATGATAACAATTAGAATGATGGCTGAAAATGATTCGGATAGAATGATTCTTGCTGTAGATGGACTAAAAGGCAGCGAAATGGAAGTTTTTGCCGCAATGATGGCTGGAATGGTTGGGAAGATGCAGAATATTGATTTTAAGAATCTTGGTAATTGCAGCGATCTTGAACCGATGAAGATTGATTCAGAACCAATTTCTGTCCCAGAAACTTTGATCAAAAATCCAGCATCAGTTTCCGCTGTTCCTTCTGCTCCAGAAACAGTTACAGATTCAATGGTCGAAACAATCCCTGCCGATGATGAAGTCTTTTCAAATTCAAAAAAATCTGATGCTTCGCCAGCATCTTCAATTACCAAACGGGGCACTGATCCATCAGAAAAGATTCCACTTAACATTTCTTATGAAGAGCGGGAAACTGCCAAAAATCTTTTGCGAGGGCTAATTCGTTGGGATCAGAAGGCAAAGCATTGGTATTGTCTGCAGGAAAATCTTGAAAAAGTTATTGAAAAAGCTTCCGGTTGGAAAGCAAAAGAAGATTTAGTAGTTGACTAAACAAAAAAGAGAGGATTCCCTCTCTTTTTTTATGCTATTTTAGCATGTTATTAAATTCTGCTTCTGTTAATACTTTTACTCCAAGTGTCTGCGCCTTTTCCAGTTTACTTCCCGCTTTTTCTCCCGCAAGCAGATAAGTTGTCTTTTTGCTGACGCTTCCAGTCACCTTGCCTCCATTTGAGATAATCTTATCTTCAAATTCTGATCTTGGGGCGGAAAGCGTTCCTGTAATGCAGAATGTTTCTCCTGCCAGCAATCCATTTCCAGTATTCTTCTTTTCAGCAATAGTGTTTACTCCATAACTTGCTAACATCAAGAAAAGAAGATTGTTGTCAAAAGAAGCGAAATAGTTATAAATGGATTCAGCCATTTCCATTCCCACTCCTTCTATTCTCATAAGATCACTGACAGAAGCATCCATTAAATCTTCTATTTTTTCATAATGTTCCATAATGATTTTTGCAGCAGTATGACCGATCAATGGGATTCCTAATCCGGCAAGTACACGGTTAGCTGACTGTTTCTTTGACGCTTCGATCGCATCTAAAACATTGTCGGTTCCTTTTTCTTTTCCAAGAATACCTTTCTCGATCAATTCGTCTCGATGATTTTTGAGAACATATATATCTGTGATATTCCGCAAATAACCGGCTTTCCATAACGTTTCGATGGAAGATTCTCCCAAACCTTTAATATTCATGCATGGCTTACTGGCAAAATGAATGATTTTGTTAATTGCCTTTGGTTCACAATTTTCATTAGGGCAAATAATATCAGCTGTTCCTGGTTCCCTAATAAGTTTTGCCCCGCACGCCGGACAATATTCTGGGATTTTATAAGTTTTTCCAGTGCCGGAAATTACTTTTTTAATTTTTGGAATAATGTCTCCGGATTTGTATACTAATACCCGCGCCCCGACATCAATGCCAAGTTCATCAATATAGTCTTGGTTGTGTAATGTCGCCCTTGTAACAGAAGTTCCGCAAAGCTGTAAGGGTTTTTGGCTTTCATCGGAAAATACTGCTGTCGGGTTAATTCTTCCGGTTCTTCCTACCGTTAATTCGATCATACGGATAATAGCTTCTTTTTCCTCTGACGGGTATTTATAAGCAATCATCCCTGCTGAATATTTCAGGCCGGTTCCTACGGGGAAGTTCTTTTGCATCTCTTTAGAATTGATCTTAATGACAGCCCCATCAATCCCGTAAGCTAACCCTTCACGTTTTTCTCCTATTTCTTTTATTGCGTCAAGGACTTCTTCTTCCGTTCGACAAGTTTTCCCACTTACAGGAGAAAATCCCATCTGTTTAAGATAATCCATTCCCATAGATTGTAGCTCCACAAATTCTTTCGGACCGCTTTGCACGCTGAAAGCAAAAAAGTTAAGATTTCTCTGCTTTGTAACATTTGCATCCAAAATCCTTAAGGATCCTGCGGCACAATTTCTTGCATTTGCAAATAATTTCTGTCCTCTTTTTTCTTGTAATAAATTTGCTTCTTCAAAGGCTTTCGTGCTTATATATACTTCTCCTCGCACTTCCAGATCCCTTTCTTCTGGAATAATAAGAGGCACACCTGTAATCATTTTTGCATTTGCAGTAACATCTTCTCCAACGAATCCATCTCCCCGTGTTTCTGCCTGAATAAGTTTTCCCTCATGATATCGCAGTGTCATGGACAGGCCGTCAATTTTCTGTTCAACAGTATATTCTTTAGCATTTGTTTTTGCGAGCCAGTCTTTTACTTCTTCTTCCGAAAATACATCCTGGATAGATAGCATTGGCGTTATGTGCTTTACTTCACTCAATCCGTTCTTAGCTTCTCTTTTTGCTACAAACTGTGTTGGAGAGCTAGAAGTAATCCATTCTGGATGAAGTTTCTCAATTTCAGCTATTTCGCTTTTTAAGGTGTCAAACTCAAAATCAGAAATTTCAGGTGCGTCATCGTTATAATACCGTTCCATGTGATAACGCGCTTTGCTGCATAAATCATAATATTGTTCTCTTGTGCTGTTTACTAACATACATTTCCTCCTTTTTGCTTATTAAATTTGGTTTGTATTTAATATGTCAGATAAAAAAATAATATAAAAAAAGACTCGGATTCCTCCGAGCCTCCGCTTTCGCGCCGTTTTTTCTTATTTGATGAATATGTCCTTTCGTTGTATTTGAGTAAAGCAAAGATAAAGCTATAATCTTAAATGGTGTAAAAATGGTGTAACTACGTTTGCTTTGTGTTGAATTACATTGGGCATTTTGTTACAATTTTTGTTCAAGCATTGATTTTACTGGGATTGGCGGCATGTCTTAAATACCCTAATCCAGATTCACAAGTTTTCGTTCCTTAAGTTTTTGTAAAGATTTCAAAATGCCGAGTTTCGCATGGTACCAGGTCAGACCGCCCTGAAAATACACGGCATACGGCGGTTTGATTGGTCCGTCGGCAGACAGTTCGATGGAGGAACCCTGCACAAATGCACCTGCCGCCATGATGACATCGCTGTCGTAGCCCGGCATCGCCCACGGTTCCGGCGTCACGTAGCTGTCCACAGGCGCCGCAGCCTGAATTCCCTCGCAGAAGGCGATCAGTGCGTCCGGATTGTGGAAGGAAATCGCCTGGATGATGTCGTGACGGCTCTCACTGCCGTCCGGCACAACGTCAAAGCCCAGCTTTTCATAAATATTTGCCGCAAAAATAGCGCCCTTTAACGCGCCGCTCACCACGGTCGGTGCCAGGAACAGTCCCTGGTAGAACGACTGCAGAATGCCGAGGGAAGCGCCGACCTCCTTGCCGAGTCCCGGGGAAGTCAGACGGTATGCCGCATTTTCCACACATTCTTTTTTGCCGACAATATAGCCGCCGATCGGTGCAAGTCCGCCGCCCGGATTCTTGATGAGGGAACCGACAATCATGTCTGCGCCGACCTCGATCGGCTCACGCTCCTCCACAAATTCGCCGTAGCAGTTGTCGACCATGCAGATCACGTCCGGTTTGATGTCCTTGATGAATGCGATCAGTTTTCCGATGCGCTCCACAGAGAGCGTCTTGCGCGGTGCATATCCCTTGGAACGCTGGATGGTGACAAGATGCGTGCGCTCGTTGATGGCGGCGCGGATGCCTTCATAGTCAAACTCTCCGTCCGCAAGCAGATCCACCTGACGGTAGGTAATGCCGTACTCGGCGAGCGATCCCTTGGAAGGCCGGATGCCGATGACTTCCTCCAGCGTATCGTATGGCTTGCCGACCGGGGATAACAGTTCATCGCCCGGCCGCAGATTGGACATCAGAGCCAGCGCCAGCGCGTGGGTGCCGCACGTGATCTGCGGACGCACCAGCGCATCCTCCCCGCCGAAGCAGGAGGCATAGACTTTTTCCAGGGTGTCTCTGCCCAGATCGTTGTAGCCGTACCCGGAAGTCGTATTGAAACATTCTGCCGAAACCCGGTTGTCCTGCATGGCTTTTAACACTTTTAGCTGGTTGTATTCTGCGCGTGCATCGATTTCTTCAAAACGCTGCTTCAAGGAAGCTTCTATTTTTTCCCCGAATGCACTTACCTCCGGGGAAATTCCCAGACGCTCGTATTGTTCCTGTAATAACTGATTCATATCTCTGTACCTCTCTTTTATGCCGGCAAAATTCCTTTCGCCTGTAACACATCCATCATGTATGTAAGTATTTTTGTATCGTCATACTCAAAATCCGGCTTGTTCAGCCAGATGACATCCCGCTCCCTGCGGAACCAGGTCAGCTGCCGCTTGGCAAAATGTCTCGATTCGCGCTTGATGATATAGATGGCTTCCTCCAGGGTGCTGGTGCCGTTTAAATACGCCAGTATCTCTTTATAGCCAAGTCCCTGCATGGACACCATATCCGCATGGCAGCCCATCTGCTGCAGCCTTGCCACCTCATCGACAAGCCCAGCCTTTACCATGGCATCAACGCGCGCATCGATGCGGCGGTAAAGCTTTTTGCGGTCGTCATTTAAGACAAAATAGGCAAAATTGTAGGGGGATGTCTTCTGGCTCTCCCGCTCGTTATGCTCGGAGATCCGCTCGCCGGACTCATGGTAAAATTCCAGGGCGCGGATGACGCGCTTGCGGTTATTCTCGTGGATCGCCTCTGCAGATGCCGGATCTACCGCCTTTAGCATTTCGTGAAGATAATGATTCCCGCGTGTCTCTGCCAGCTCTTCCAGCTGCCTGCGGTATGCACTGTCACACTCCTGCTCCGTAAAATCAATATCGTAGAGCAGCGCCTGGATATAGAATCCGGTCCCGCCCACCACAATGGGGATCTGACCGTTTGCCGTAATCTCTTTTAACGCCTGCTTTGCCATCTCCACAAAACGGACGACATGGAACTCATCGGATGGATCCAGTTCGTCCACAAGATAGTGCCGGACGCCGTCCATCTCCTCCGGCATGATTTTTGCCGAGCCGATATCCATGTATTTATACACCTGCATGGAATCCGCAGATATAATGGCTCCGTTTATTTTTTTCGCCAGTGCAATGGAAAGCGCTGTCTTCCCGACCGCTGTCGGGCCGGTCAGAATTACCATGGGATTTGGTTTCATTGTCATACAATCCTCTTAAACTTCTTTTCAATCTCATATTTGCTCATGGAGATAATGGTCGGCCGCCCGTGCGGACAATGGTAGGGATTCTCCAAGGACAGCAGCTCGTCGATCAGCTGTTCTGCCTCCGCCCTGCTGATGGAATCGCCTCCCTTGATCGCCGCCTTGCAGGACATGGAAGCCACCTTCTCCAAGATCAGTTCCGGTGCTTCCCTGCCGCTTATGTTGGTAAAATCGTCCAGCATGTCCAAGAACATGCCTTTCATATCGACCGCCTCAAAATCGGCTGGAATCGCCGTGATGGCAAATTCCTTGCCGCCGAACGGCTCCACCTCATAACCGAACAGACGGATCTGCTCCCCGTAGCGTGTAAGCATTTCCTGTTCCTCGGCGCTCAACGTCAGAATGAGCGGCGGGCTTAAGGTCTGCGAGGCAAAATTCTGTGTGCGGACGCGCGCCATGGTGCGCTCATAGAGCACTTTTTCATGAGCGGCATGCTGGTCGATAATGAACAGCTTATCCTCGTATTCAATCAGCCAGTAGGTGTCAAACACTTCGCCGATGATCCGGTGCCGTCTGGCTGCATCCGGCGTGAAAAATCCGGTGTCCGCCGCCTCGAGCGTCTGCTGCTCGTACACGACCGTGTCCGCTGTCTCCTGCGGATTCTGCGTCTCCTGCACGTTCTGTGTGTCTGTCTCCGGCATATTCAGATTCTCCGGCGTATTCAGATTCTCCGGTGTATCAGGAGTTCCCTGCACGACCTCTGCCTTAGGAATCGGCTCCGGCCGCACATCCGGCTGTACGGTATCCGCCGCCGGTATGCTTTCCGCTTCCCGTGGCATCTCCTGCATCCGGCTGCCATCTTCGGTCGAAGCAGAACCCGCAGATGCGGAATCCGTATGATAGCTGCTCTCTTCCCGCACCAGAAGCTGCCGGAACACGTCCAGATTTTCCGGTGTTCTGACCGGTTCCGGCGTCACGTTCTGCCCCTGCGGCAGCACCTGTGTCTGCGGCGGGATATGCAGACGTTTTGTCTCAAATGGCTCCGGCAGGCTACCGGTAATGGCTGGCCGCTTTTCTTCTTTCTTTTCCTCCACCGGGACAGCCGGAATAAATTCCTTGTGAGTCAGCACATCGCGGATCGTCTGATATAGCTTCCGGTACACTTCCTCATTGTTGGAAAAACGAAGCTCCATCTTGGTCGGGTGCACATTGACGTCCAAAAGCTCCGTATCCATGGTAAAATACAGCACGCAGAACGGATACTGATGCTGCATCATAAAGCCCTTGTACGCCTCTTCCACCGCTTTGGAGAGCAGTGCGCTTTTGATGTAGCGTCCATTGATAAAATAGCTTTCGTAGCTGCGGTTTCCGCGGGAAATCATCGGTTTTCCGACAAAGCCCTTTACCGAGAAATATTCTGTCTCTGCGCAGACCGGAAGAAGCGCCGCCGTAATATCGCGCCCGTAGATATGATAGATCAGATCTTTTTCATTGGAGTTGCCGGAGGTATGCATCTTGGTCTGTCCGTTGCTGATAAACTTAAAAGAGACATCCGGATGGGACAAGGCAAGGCGCTCCATCAGGTCACTGATATAATTTCCCTCCGTCTGCGCGGTTTTTAAAAACTTTTTCCGTGCCGGCGTATTGTAAAAGAGGTTTCTGACGATGAAGGTCGTGCCGTCCGGCGCGCCGATCTCATCGTTGCTCATCTCCCTTGAGCCTTCAATGACATAGCGCGTTCCGGTCAGATCGCTGTAAGTCTTGGTAATCAGCTCCACCTGCGATACGGCGGCAATGCTTGAGAGCGCCTCACCGCGAAACCCGAGCGAATGGATGCATAAAAGGTCTTCCACACTCTTGATCTTGCTGGTGGAATGGCGCAGAAACGCGAGCGGTACCTGCTCACGCTCAATTCCGCAGCCGTTATCCGTAATGCGCACGAACGTTGTTCCGCCCTCCTTGATCTCGACCGTGACGGCGGTTGCCCGGGCATCGATCGCGTTCTCGACAAGCTCCTTGACCACCGAGGACGGCCGTTCCACCACCTCCCCGGCTGCTATTTTATCGATTGTTTCCTGTGAAAGCAGTGTTATCTGCGGCATTCCATTCCTCCCATCTGCCTTTGCCAAAGGCGCTTCCGGTTACCAGCGGTTCTTTACCTTGTTCTGAAGTTCGTATAATTTGTTTAAAGCCTCAATTGGCGTCAGATTTCCGACATCCACATTCCGCAGTTCCTCTATGATGTCATCGTCCCGCACGGTATCAAACAACGACATCTGCGTCAGATCCACCTCGTCCAGCTTTTCTTTTTTCTTTTTGCTTCCCGTATCGACGGAGATATTTCTCGCAACTTCCGTGATGTCGTTGGCACTTAATTCCTCCACGATCTCCTTGGCACGCGCAATGACAGAATCCGGCACGCCGGCAAGCTTTGCCACCTGGATACCGTAACTCTTGTCCGCGCCGCCCTTTACGATTTTGCGGAGAAATACAATGTCATCGCCCTTTTCCTTTACCGCCACGCAGTAATTGTTGACGTTGTTTAATTTGCCTTCCAGCTCTGTCAGTTCATGATAATGTGTGGCAAAAAGCGTCTTGGCACCGAGGAGCTTCGGGTTGCTGATATGCTCCACCACCGCCCAGGCAATGCTCAGCCCGTCGTAGGTGCTTGTGCCGCGCCCGATTTCATCCAAGATCAGCAGCGAGTTGGAGGTAGCGTTGCGCAGAATATTGGCAACCTCATTCATCTCCACCATAAACGTACTCTGCCCGCTGGCAAGATCATCCGACGCTCCCACACGTGTGAAAATGCGGTCCACGATACCGATCTTCGCGGATGCCGCAGGCACATAGCTGCCAAGCTGCGCCATCAGAACGATCAGCGCCGTCTGGCGCATATAGGTGGATTTTCCCGCCATGTTCGGTCCCGTAATGATCGAGATGCGGTGATTGCCGTTGTCGAGGTACGTGTCATTGTCAATAAACATATCGTTGTTGATCATCTTCTCGACCACCGGATGACGTCCGCCCTTGATGTCAATGATGCCGTTCTCGTTGATTTTCGGACGGCAGTAATTATTCTGATCCGCGACAAGTGCGAGCGACACGAATACATCCAGACCGGCAACCGCCTTGGCGGTCCGCTGGATGCGCACAACCTCCGCAGCGATCGTACTCCGCACCTCACAGAAGAGATCGTACTCTAATGTGACAAGCTTGTCCTCCGCGCCGAGAATCATGTCCTCCAGTTCTTTTAATTCCGGCGTGATATAGCGCTCGGCGTTGGCGAGCGTCTGCTTGCGCATAAAATAATCTGGAACCAGATCCTTGTAGGAGTTGGTCACTTCCAGATAATAGCCGAATACCTTGTTATATTTGATTTTTAAATTCTTGATGCCTGTCTTTTCACGCTCTTTGGCTTCCAGTTCCGCCAGCCAGGTCTTCCCTTCCGTCTTCGCCTTGCGGTATTTATCGACATCCTCGTTGTAGCCGTCCTTGATCAGACCGCCGTCCCGCACCGAAATGGGCGGTTCCTCCATGATAGCCCGGTCGATCAGTGCGCAGAGCTCCTCCAACGTATCCATGTCCTCGCGGATTTCTCCCAGCAGCTCGCACTGAAAATCGCCCAAAAGACTCTTGATCGGCGGCAGCATGGCAATCGAACTGCGGAAGGCAATGAGATCCCTGGGATTGGCGGTCAGATATGTAACACGCGTAATCAGACGCTCCAGATCGTAGATCGGATTTAAATATTCCCGGAGTTCCTCTCTGGTAATCACGTGCTGATTCAGCTCACAGATTGCATCCTGGCGCTTCTCGATCTCCGCCTTGTCAATCAGCGGCTGTTCCACATAGGAGCGGAGCAGTCTGGCACCCATCGCCGTCTTCGTCTTGTCAAGCACCCACAGGAGCGATCCGCGTTTCTGCTTCTCGCGCAGCGTTTCCACAAGCTCCAGATTCCTTCTGGTCGAGCTGTCGATGATCATGTATTTTCCGGTGGAATACGGATGAATCACGGAAATGTTGTTGAGATCGTTCTTCTGTGTCTCGTACAGATACTTTAACAGTGCTCCTGCAGCAATCATGCCGCAGTCATAATCGGCAAGTCCCAGCGCCTCCAGACTCTTTACCTTAAAGTGTGTAAGCAGTGTTGTCTCTGCAAGCTCATCCCCAAAATACCATGTCTCCAGCGCATAAATTGTAATCTTGAGTCGATGCCTTAAATCTTCTATATCGACACCACTCATATAAAAACTTTCGTTGCATATAATTTCAGATGGCGAAAATTTTGTGATCTCATCGAAAAGCTTCCGCTCCGAATCCACCTCGGTGACATAGTAGTCTCCGGTTGAGACGTCCGCAATGGATACGCCGTAGCGGTCTGCCAGATACACGATGCACATAATATAATTGTTCTTGGATTCGTCCAGTGCCTGCATATCCAGGTTCGTTCCCGGCGTCACGATCCGGATGACCTCGCGCCTGACCAGTCCCTTTGCCAGCTTCGGATCTTCCACCTGCTCGCAGATGGCAACCTTGTGTCCGTTTGCCACAAGTTTATTTAAGTATCCCTCCACCGCATGGTACGGGATGCCGCACATCGGTGCGCGCTCCTCCATGCCGCAGTTTTTTCCGGTCAGCGTCAGTTCCAGTTCTTTGGACACCAGTTCGGCATCCTCAAAAAACATCTCGTAGAAATCTCCCAGCCGGTAAAACAGGATACAGTCTTTATATTCTTCCTTCGTCTGCAGATATTGCTGCATCATTGGTGTAAATTCAGCCACGTTGCTCCTCCATATCTCTCATAATCGCCTCTGCCACTTTCAGTCCGTCCATCGCCGCGGACATGATGCCGCCTGCATAGCCCGCGCCCTCCCCACACGGATAGATGCCGCCTGCAGCCACAAGAAGCTTCGGATCGCGCACCAGGCGCACCGGTGAGGACGTCCGGCTCTCCACGCCGGAGAGGATGGCGTCTTCCTGGTCAAAAGCCGGAATCCGGCGGCTGAATGCGTGCATCCCCTCGATAAAGGACTCTTCCAGTGCCTGCGGCAGCAGACCTCTTAAATTGCCAAGCACACATGCGCCCTTTGTGGCGCTCTCAAACGCCCCGTAAGACACCGAGGCACGATTGCTGCAATAGTCTCCAAAAAGCTGCTGCGGAATCCGCCCTTTTCCGATAGCGAATGCCCGCTCCTCGAGCATCTCCTGAAAACGGACACCGGCTAGCGGATCTTTCCCCGCAAAGTCGTCAGGAGTTACCGCCACAATAATCGCACTGTTTGCGTTTTTCCCGTCACGTCCGGAATAGCTCATTCCGTTGACCGCAAGCCTGCCCTCCTCGGAGGATGCGTTTACCACATATCCGCCCGGACACATGCAGAAGGAATACACGCCTCTGCCGTTTGCGAGGTTCGCTGTCACTTTGTAGGGGGCTGCCGGAAGTTCGTGTGCATGCAGCGCTCCATATTGCTGCAGATTCATCATCTCCTGCGGGTGTTCCACGCGGAAACCAACCGCAAACGCTTTTGCCTCCATGACAAGATCCTGCTTCTGATACAGCATCCCAAACGTGTCCCGCGCACTGTGACCGATTGCAAGAACGAGTCTGGAAGTCTCGATCCACTCCTTGTGGTTGACCTCAACAAACATCTTTCCGTCCGCTTCCCTGCGGTAATCTGTCATACAACTCTCAAAGCAAAACCTGGCGCCGCGCGCTTCCATCGCCTGCCGCATGTTTTTGATGACTCCGGCAAGAATATCCGTTCCGATGTGCGGTTTGTTTTCGTACAGAATCTGCTCCGGCGCTCCGAATTTTACAAAGGTTTCCAGAACAAACCGGTTCCTGCCGGTGGGATCCTTGACCAGTGTATTTAATTTGCCGTCCGAAAAAGTTCCTGCGCCGCCCTCTCCGAACTGCACGTTGGAAACCGTATCCAACACTCCACTCTCCCAGAAGCGCTCCACATCCTTTGTGCGCTCCGTCACTGAACGCCCGCGCTCAAGGACAACGGGTGCACAGCCGCTCATCGTGAGCGCATACGCGCAGAAAAGTCCCGCAGGGCCCGCACCGACAATCACCGGCGGGATGGACGGCGTTGGCGAAACCGCCCCGGGCAGATGATAACCGGTCTGCTTTACGATCGTAACATTCGGATCGTTTGCCCTTTTTATGATTTTCTCTTCTCCGGAAGTGGAAACCTCCACGGAATACACCAACGACAGTTCCGGTTTCTTTCTCGCGTCAATGGATTTTCTGATAATCCGGTAGCGAAGCTCCTGGCCTCCCGAAAGTCCCAGACGTTTTCTGATTTTCTGTTCCAGTGCTGCCGCATCGTGATGCAGCGGCATTTTTATCTGATTGATCCGTATCATCTCTGTTCTGACATTCCTTCCTCTGCTGCATGCATCCCCGCCACAAAGCCGCTCGACCACGCCCACTGCAGATTGTAACCGCCGCAGGTGCCGTCAATATCAATGACCTCGCCCGCAAAATAGATACCGTCTGCCAGCTTTGACGCAAGCGTTGTGGCTTCAATCTCCTCCGTGTCAACGCCCCCTGCGCATACCTGCGCCGCTTCCATTCCGTTGCTTCCGGTAATATCAACCCGGAAATTCTTGACACACTTCACCAGCCGGTGCAACGTGGCGCGTGCCACCTCCCCGGCATAGAGTTCCGACCGTATGCCAGCTTCGGAGAGCAGTACCTCGCTCAGCTTTCTGTTAAAGAGACCGATCAGTGCCTCCCCGGCGCTCTTGCCATGTGTATTCTCGTAGAAGCGCTCTGACAGCAGGTCAAAAAACTCCTTGTCCGTAAGATCCGGCGCAAAATCAATCAGCACATAGGGGTGCTTTTCGTCCGCGAGCGCTCTCGTCGCATAACGGCTGATCTGAAAGACCGGGATACCCGAGATTCCGGAAGCCGTAAGCTGAAGTTCGCCCCGCTCACTGCACACCGCGTCAGGATTTTCTCCCCGGGCTGTCCCACGGCTGCCTTTTGGTTGAAATTGCGCATTTTCCAGGTAGAGTGTTACCTGCATTTCTGCACGAATTCCTGCAAGTTTCTTGAAAAATGCCTGTTTTCCATGCAGTTGCACGAGAGCTGGCACCACATCTACAAAATGATGACCAAGTGCTTCTATATATGGAAATGCACTTCCGTCGCTTCCCGTCTTGGGTGCTGCCAGCAATCCGGGCGCAAAAATCACTGTTTTGGTTGAAAACGCGCCTTTTGTGGTGCGTATTTCATACCCGGTACAGGTTTTTTGAATGGATTGCAGTCCGCAGGACGTCCACAGATCAACGCCGAGGTAATCGCATTCCATGCCAAACACTTCCACGACAGACACCGCCTGCTCACTCGCCGGATAATAGTAACCGTTTTTGATCTTCGGATAGATTCCAAGCTCTTCAAACAGGCGCACGGTATCCTCCTGCCCGAACTGCTCAAAAACAGGCAGCACAAAAGCAGGGTTCTCTCCACGATAACAGGAAAGCCCCTGCACTGCATTTGTGTAATTACATTTTCCGTTGCCGGTGGATAGAATCTTTTTCCCAATCCGGTCCATGTGTTCGATCACCCGTGTTCTCGCGCCGCACCTGGCTGCACTGACCGCCGCCATAAGTCCTGCCGCGCCGCCACCGATCACCGTAACATCTATATCTGTCATTTCAACCTCTTATCTAACCGCTGTATCATTCTGTCCGTTCTTCTTAACCGTAACAATTTTACCACACAGCCCTGTAACATTCAATGAATAACTTCTCTTACGTCAGCTGGAATAGCTTTCGAGCAGATCGTACAGTTCTCTCTCATCGTCTACCGGAATTCCGTTGGAAAGCTGCTCCCTCGTCTGCACGGAAAGCCGTTCCGCACGGATGTTGGTCTCAAATAAAAGGGTTATCCCGTCCGCCTCATAGACTTTTAAGATGCCGTCGTCATCCATGCGGAGCAGATAGCGGCAGGTTTTCTGGATCTGCATGCTCTCCGCAGTTCGCTCCGTCTGTGCCACTGCGACATCTTCCGTGACCGCCTCCGTCTCCTTTGCCGTACGGATCCTTCCTGCATCAAATGCGGTTTTCCCACACAAGCCTCCGACAAGCAGCATCACTGCCGCAAAAAGGCAAATACCTATCGTCCGTTTCATAATGTCCTCCCATTCTCTGCGATAAGTATCTGCCAGTTCTTTCCTTTTTATTCAATTAACGCAAAAGATGCATCTTCCGCGCGAGTTTTACAAGCGTTCTGCCTTTCGGGAAGCGCAGGATTTCCTGCTCGGTCAGTCCCTTAAGCATCAAAAGCAGCGTCGCGTAGGTAAAGACGCCTGCAACAATCGATACAAGCGTTGCGATCAGATTGCTCCGAAGCAGATAGAGGAACAGACGGTAAACAAGCCATACCACCACGCCCATTCCAGCCGCTGAAACCGCCGGCACGAAAAACGTGCGCCGCACTTCCTGACGGTATCCGCTGTAACGGCGGATCGAGCGCGCATTTAGAATACACATGATCAGTCCGAAGCATGCATTTGCGATGATCACCGCAAAAATGTTCAGATCCAGCCCAAGCATCAGCGCCACCAGAATGATCAAGTGAAGCGCCAGTGCAATCACTGCATTCTTGATCGGCTCCTTCATCCGATTCATCCCCTGCAGCAGACCGTTGGAAAGGGTCGACAGGGAGAAGAAAATGATGGCCACGGAACCGGTCTGCAGCATTCTTGCCGCAAGCTCGGAGGAATCACCAAACAGCATCTGAAGAATCGGGGAGGCAAGCACGCCCATTCCGACTGCACACGGGAATGCCACGACCATGATAAAGCGTGTGGCAAGCCCGATCTGCCGTTTCGCCTCGCCTCGTTTTCCGCTCGCATAAGCAGCAGAGAGCGCCGGCACACTCGATGCCGCAAGGGAGGATGCAATGGCCAGCGGCACATTGATTAACACCTGGTATTTTCCGGTATAGATACCGTTCCAGGTACCGTAGTCCGTCTTGGAATATCCCTGCCATGCCGCGATATTCTTGTAGACCGCCTGGTCAATGGTGGCGTTGCAGTTGTAGATCGTGCTGCTCACCAGCACCGGAATAATGGTGATGATCAGCAGTTTAAAAATCTCTCCGTACGAATCTGCGCTTGTCTTCCGCTCCTTGCGAAGCGTCTTTTTAAACACCCGCAGATAGACAACAAGGACAAAACCCGCAAACAGCAGCGCACTCAGCGCTCCGGCAGCGGTTCCGATCGTTCCGCCCGCCGCACCGTAGGCTGCGCCGTAATCCTCGGCATTGCCTAAAAGCGCTCCGGCTTTGGAACCGTAGGAAAAAAGGACATACGCCGCCCACACGCTGACAATCGCATTTACAATCTGCTCTAAGATCTGGGATACGGCACTCGGCATCATCGTGCCAAGTCCCTGGAAAAAGCCTCGCATCACACCTAAGACCGCAACAATTACAAGAACCGGCACTAAAACCTTTAACGCAAAGATACAAAGTGGGGTTCTAAGCAGCGTACCCGTAATAAAATCCGCTCCGAAATAGAGAATTGCCGCGGCAGCGGTTCCGGACACCAGCGCAAAAATCAGCGCGCACTTTAAGATGCGGTAGACATTGCGCCTTCTGCCCTGTGAGATATTTGCCGAGACAAGTTTGGATACCGCGAGCGGCAGGCTGTAGGACGAAATAATTAACAAAATATTATAGATGGTATAGGCACTGCCATAATAGTCGTTGCCGGTATCCCCAATAATCGCCGTCAGCGGCATGCGGTAAATCAGTCCGATCACACGGCTGATCAGCGAAGCCGCCGCGAGGATTGTGCCCTGCGCCAGAAAACTTGTCGTATTTTTCCTTTTGTTATTGCCCATAAAAGTACCTCAAATCCTTTCGGAAGCGCCACGGCGCCGCCGTTCGTTAATCACGCGAGATGTTCATCTCCTCCAGAATCTGTCTCTGCTTCGGCTCCATGACTGCCGCGTCCTCCGGCGTCATGTGGTCATACCCGAACAGATGAAGCATGCTGTGCACGATCAGAAACGCAAATTCCCTGCGCTCGCTGTGTCCGTAGGCGGCAGCCTGCTCTCTCACCCGGTCCACCGAGATGACAATGTCTCCCAGCATGATCTCCCCGGTATCCGGATTAAAATTATCCTCATAATCCTCTTCCAACGTCGAGAAATCGCCCGCCTGCTCATAGGAGAGCATCGGGAAAGACAAAACGTCCGTCGGTGCATCAATCTGCCGGTACATCCGGTTGATCTCATGAATTCCTTCATTGTCTGTCAGCGTCAGATTCACTTCCGCCTCATAAGGAAAACCTTCATGGTCGATGGTAAAAGCGACAACCTCGCCCGCCAGCGCTTCATAATCAAATGTAAATGGCACGTCCACTTCGACTTCTAAATTCAGGCTCATACCAGTAATGCCTCCTCGTTCACAAGATATTCCCGTATTTTCAAAAACATATTCATGCTAAGCCCGGAACGGTCATACAGCCCCGCGGCAGAATATTCATTCAAGGTCTGATAGATCACCATATCCTGGTTCCAGTTGCTGCCAACGGTATCCTCATCCAGAACCTCCAGTTTTTTCAACAGCCCGTCCACCATATGTACAATCGCCGACTCGATGGTGGATGGCAGGGTTTCTTCCCCGTTGTATTCCCCAATAATGCGGATTACCTTCTCCGGGAAGCAGGCTCTCTGTGCCATTTTCACACCGTTTTTTGCAAGCGGTGCGCCCTCCAGTACGCCGATACGGTAATACATCCCCGCGGCGCTGCACACACGTTCGTCTGCCCCGACCACAGCAGCACATCGCGCCGCCACAAGCATCACCCGCCTTGCATGGCTGTAGTCTGCCCTGGAAAAACTCGCCAGCTCCCGCGCCAGCGGATAGGATTCATCGGTGATGTCGACCATGACCTCATCGACTTCCGCATTTCTTGCATCCACCAGCTTCCGGTAGCACAGATGCAAAAACAAAAAGACGACCACACCGTCCGCCACGGCAGATACCATGATCCGGATGCTGATCTCCCGGTAGGTCAGATAGTAGAACAGAACCGGAAGAAGCATGCCTGCCATGCCGGCAAACCATTCATACCAGAACTGCTTTTTGCTGTTTTCCACTGCGTCCGCTGCCACCGCTCCGATCAGAACCAGCAGGATATACATGGAGAATTCCTGGATGGTTCCACCGCACAAAAGACCGAGCAGGCTGCAGAAAAAGAGTCCGCTGCACAGGGAAAGCTCGATATTCCCCACACCGAGCATCAAAATGGCAGATAGCATCACAGGTCTTGAAAATTCCGGAAGTACAAGACAGACCGCCGTCACGCCAAGCGACGCCAGATACCCTGCAAAAATACGCCGGTAGCTTGTCTCACGGTTTCCCGCAATGCTCCGCTTCATCCGGCAGTGCTCCAATAAAAAGAACCACAACGCCAGAAATACCAGATTGATGATAACAAGGACGATCCACTCGTCGAGATACTGTCCCCTGATAAATGCCGCCGCTGTCGTAAACAGGATCGTTGTGGCAGACATGCCAAGCAGATATATTACTCTCTTTGCCACATAGCGATCATTCATTCGTGTTCTCTCTCCTGCTTCTCGCACCCGTTCTGCCCGCACCGGTTCTGCTCGTGTTCTTTCTCGTGCCGGACGTCTTACCGGCGCGCTTCTCATAATCCTCGTATGCCTTGACAATCTTCTGCACCACCGGATGCCGCACGACATCCTGGCTTGTCAGTTCGCAGATACCGATCTCCTCCACATTGCGCAGCACTTTCAGCGCAATGTCCAAGCCCGATGCGGCATCCGGCGCCAGATCCTTCTGGGTGGCGTCACCGGTGATGACCGCCTTTGAACCGAAACCGATTCTGGTCAGAAACATCTTCATCTGCGCCGGCGTCGTGTTCTGCGCCTCGTCCAGAATGATAAACGCGTTATCTAACGTACGTCCGCGCATGTAGGCAAGCGGAGCCACCTCAATCAGTCCCTTTTCCATATTCTTCTGGAAGCTTTCCGCCCCCATAATCTGATACAGCGCGTCGTAAAGCGGTCTTAAGTAAGGATCAACCTTGCTCTGCAGATCGCCCGGAAGGAAGCCAAGCTTCTCCCCCGCCTCAATCGCAGGCCTGGTGAGGATAATCCGCCCGACCTCCTCATTTTTAAACGCGGTGATTGCCATCGCCATCGCCAGATAAGTCTTACCGGTACCCGCCGGTCCCATGCCGAACACGATCATCTTTTCGCGGATGGCATCCACATAGGCTTTCTGACCGAGTGTCTTGGGCTTTACCGGCTTGCCGTTGATCGTGTGGCAGATGCAGTCGCGGTCGATCTCCACGATCGCCGACTCTTTTTCCTCCGCCATCAATGCCAGTGCATAGTTGACATTCTGTTCCGTGATGACATTTCCGCGTTTGGACAATTCCAGAAGCTGCATGAAAACATCCTGCGCGCGCCTGCAGCGTCTTTCGTCTCCGAGGATTTTCATATCTTCTCCCCGGACAACCACCGTCACATTTAAGGTACGCTCGATTTTTTTGATATAGACATCAAACTGACCGAACACATTCGCCATGTGGTCTGTCGGTATATTTAACGAAACTTCAGTCAGACTCATTTTCATTCTGCCTTTCTTGCATTGTGGTATCGTAAACCTCTGTCGGCTGATAGGAAACAATGGATTCGTGCGCCCACAGATCGCCGCTTACCACATATTTTTCACCCGTACTTTTTATAATAACATTTTTTGATATAATTTGAATACCTTTTTCTTCCAAATCTTTGATGTAATCCGAGAAATTCTTTGTGGCAATCTGACGGATCTCCTCTTCGGTGCGCTCGTGCCGCACCTGCTCGACCTCTGTGAACTCACTTTTATTCAGCCACACGGGCAGATAAAAATTGTCCGCCACATGGAGCTGCCTGCTCTCCGTCTGCACCTGGTATTCTGCAAACGGATTCCGGAAAAACGGCCAGTCGAACACGTTATCAAGCAGCGTGATGCTGTAGCACTCCTTCGTGTTCCCGGTCGGCGCCATCTCCACCCAGGTGCCATCAATCACATCCCGGTAGGAATAGAGTACCTTCGCCTTGATGTCCGCATCGGACGGACGGTAGAGGTACTGCATGATCTCACCGTCGTCGTTTAACACTTCAATGCGCCCCGAGACTAAGATGTCGCCTTTCTTTACCTCCGCTCCCACCGCGGTAAGCGGCGTGCCCGCGCGTGTCACCATCTCGGTAATCACGCCGTCTTTGGCGGCGACAATGTCCTGCGGTTCATCGCTCTTCGCCTCATATTCTTCCTGCGACAGGAGGTTTTCCTGAATATCGACCGTCATCTTTGTACCATAAATCTTGATGGAAGTCCAGATGACATCCCGGTAGCGGCTCCGCATGGCTTCTTCCAGATCCTCGCACGAAATCCGGGATTTTTTCGTTCCAAACGATGCGTGTTCCTCCTCCAGGAAATCCAGAATCGTCTCCGTGGTCAGATAAGAATTCCCGTTGATTTCGATATTCCAGATGAATCCGGACAGATCATACAGCAAAAAGCAGAAAAAAAGCAGGCCTGCCGGGAAAAGATACCGTCTGCGGTAGCGAAACGCGCAAAACGGCATCCCCACACGCTTCTGAATCCGGATCTGCGTTTTGGTTTTTTTCAGAATGGGCTTCAGCTGTCGGAATGCATCGACACTGATACAAAAAGTATATCCATTTTCACACGGTTTTAAATTCCAGATCAGGATATTCCGGTTCCCGCACAGATTTAAGAACCGTTCCGGTGCATATCCCGTCAGCTTCACATGAACATAACCGCGAAAATATTTGATCACAGAGAGCAACATCGTCTCAGTTCTCGTACTCTATCGTATCAATGCTGCCCGTTATTTTCATTTCTTCATTCGTGTAATAATCTATGGCAAGACGGACACCGGTAATCCGTATCCTGCAGGTTTTTGTCTGCACCCGGATAAAGGAATCCTCGTATTCCAGGATTCCTTTATAATTTGAAATCACAGCTTCCCCTCTGCCGGTGACGGTCACGATCGCCGCCCCGAGCATGAGGTCTTTGGGAAGCTCCAGGTTATCTACAATTCTTTCGCGCAGCGAAATCTGTGACCCCGCTGAAGTTCTGCTATTTTTTCTCATATAGCACTATATGAGGAAAAATACCGTCTTATTCTGGAAAGATATATTCTCTGACCACCGGCACGAAAGCCGCCGGCTCTTTGGCGATCTCGTAGGCATGGGCAATTTTTTCATACGCCGCCTGCATTTTGGCATCATCATTGCCATAAATCGTCGCAAGCACTTCACCGTCACTTACCGCATCCCCGTTCTTTTTCTCCAGAATAATACCAACGGATAGATCAATCGCACTCTCCTTGGTCTCTCTTCCGCCTCCCAGGGTCATGCAGGCAATTCCGATGTCTTCCGCCAGAATCCGGTGCACATATCCGCTCTCTTTTGCCGTGACCTCTAGTGTCTTCCCCGCAACCGGCAGAAGGGAGGTGTCATAGACCGGTGCAGCATCTCCGCCCTGTGCGCGCACGAACTGGGCAAATTTATCGAGTGCCGATCCGTCTTCTATCACGCCCTCCATCAGTGCGCGGGCTTCCTTTTCGTCCGCCGCCCGCCCTGCGAGCATAAGCATCTGGCTGCCCAGTGCAAACACCACTTCTTTGAAATCAGCCGGTCCCTCTCCGCGCAGGGTATCAATCGCTTCCCGGACCTCAAGTGAATTGCCGACCGCGCGTCCCAACGGCTGATCCATATCCGTGATGACAGCCACCGTCTTCTTGCCCGCCATCGTACCGATGGAGACCATCTCTTTTGCGAGCGCTCTGGAATCCTCAAGCTTTTTCATAAAAGCGCCGTTGCCCGTCTTGACATCCAGAACGATGGCATCGCTTCCGGACGCCAGCTTTTTGCTCATGATGGAGCTGGCAATGAGCGACATCTGATCCACCGTTGCCGTCACATCACGCAGCGCGTATAATTTCTTGTCCGCCGGCGCCAGATTGGCAGTCTGTCCCGCAATGGCAATCCCGATGGTATTGACATTCCCGGCAAACTGCTCCTCGGAGAGCGCGGTCGTAAACCCGTCAAAACATTCTAACTTGTCGATTGTTCCGCCGGTATGCCCCAGTCCCCTGCCGGACATTTTCGCAACCGGAACCCCGAGCGCAGCAATGATCGGTGTCAGCGCCAGTGAGGTCTTGTCTCCCACGCCTCCGGTGCTGTGCTTATCGACCTTTACCCCCTTGATCCCCGAGAGATCCAGCACATCACCGCTGTCCCTCATGGCAAGCGTTAAATCCACCGTCTCGCGCGGCGTCATTCCGCGAAAACAGATCGCCATTGTCATGGCGGACATCTGATAATCCGGAATGCTTCCCTCCGTAAAACCTTCTATCATATAGCGGATCTCATCCGTGGAAAGTTCCCCGCCCTGCTTCTTTTTTAAGATCAAATCATACATTCTCATACTGCAATCCCCCTTATTTCTAAAGTATACTTTATTGTAACACCGTTTAACCGCCGATTCAACATTTGCCGCGCGGACGCTTGACAAGTCGTGCGGCGGACTTCTATACTGATGATAGATTTTTAAGCTTCTACAGGGAAAAGGAGACCGTTATGACCGGATATCAAATTCAAAGCCACAGAATATTACTGTGCGTGCTCGCACTTTTTTGCTTGGGAATGGCTCTGATGGGATGTAAAAAAGCATCGCTGGATGACTGGTATGCCACACAGGCGGATCAGTTTCAGGAGATGACAGACGCCGTCAATTCCCAGGATCTGGGATACACCCTGGACATTGTCACCGCAGATTCCGATGCGTTAGTGTTCCAGTACACGCTTTCTAAGGCGTATGATATGTCGGATGACGCCGACGCCGACGCACTGACGCAGCTGTATGACGCCATTTTTGACAGCTATGCCTCCACTTTTTCCTCGCTGCGCGCGCAGATTGCAGATGAGACCGGCATAAACGGCATCGCCATCCGGCTGACCGCCTTAAATCCGGACGGAACCGTTCTGTATTCCAGGGACTTTACCGAATAGCCTGCCGCTATTTGTGGTAGGGTTCCCGGTTCATGATGCGGTAGCCGCGGTAGATCTGCTCCAGCAGAATCACGCGCATCAGCTGGTGTGGAAACGTCATTCTGGAAAAAGAGAGCTTAAAATCCGCCGCCGCAAGCAGCTCTTTTGACATGCCGAGTGACCCACCGATCAAAAAGATCACATGGCTGATCCCGTCAGTTCCCAGTTTTTCCAGTTTCTGTGAGAGTTCGACCGAATCGAGTTCCCTGCCGTCTATGGCGAGTGCCATGACATAGGAGCTGCTCTGCCTGCATTTCTCGAGGCGGGCAAGCACACGCTCCCCCTCCTTTTGACGGATCTGCATTTCTTCCGTGGCACTAGCGCCGTCCGGCGTCTTTTCATCTACGACCTCGATGATTTCCAGCTTGCAATAGCGCGTCAGGCGCTTAGCGTATTCCTCGATGGCATCTCTGTAAAATTTTTCTTTGATTTTTCCAACGCATAAAATTGTAATCTTCATAGCAGGTTCATTATAACATTCTTTGGTTGCGGCAGTCTATAAAATCTCCTATAATATAGGAAAAGAAAACTAAGAAAGCGAGAATTTATTATGTGGTGTCCAGAATGTAAAAACGAATATGTAGCGGGAATCGTCCGCTGTCCGGACTGCGGCGTGGATCTGGTGGAGTCGCTCTCCATATCAGAGGACAAATCAAAAGACAGCCCGGATGCCTTCTCCCCTGATGACATGGAAGAACTTTCGGCAGCTTCCACCGTCAGGGCAGCGGAAGGCGGCAGAGGAGATACTCCGCCGCTTACTGCACATTCACACGCCTACCGGTCCAAGGCTTCCCAGACCGAAGATATGAAGTCTACCGCCTACACCTTTACCGGGGTCGGCATCATCGGACTGGTTCTTTTAGTGCTGTTTTTCTGTGGCGTTCTTCCGATCCATATTACCGGTGCCGCCAGAATTCTGACGGGTCTTGTCATGGGAATCATGTTCGTTATCTTTTTGTGGATCGGCATCCGTTCCTTCGGACAGATCAAACAGCTCAAAGATGCGACTGCAACAGAAGATGCACTGCAGGATGAGATCCTCAAATGGTTTCTGGATACCTACCGTGCCGATGTCATTGATCAGTCCGTCGACAACGATCAGCCGGAGGAGGCGCTGTATTTTTCCCGCTACGAAGTGATGGAAAAGCTGCTGCTTCATCAGTATCCCTCCCTTTCGGAATCCTTTACCGATCATATGATTGAACTGCTCTACGCCGAGCTTTTCTAAAATCGGGACATTTCTCCAAAACAGCACTTCTTTCATGCAGCGACTTATGGTACAATAGAACCATCAAATATACTATTGAGAGGTGACGATTTTGAAATTACTGGAAGAAAAGATTCTTTCCGAGGGAAAGGCATTAAACAAAGACATTCTTAAGGTAGACAGTTTTATCAATCATCAGGTGGATCCGGTGCTCATGGCACAGATCGGGGAGGCATTTGCCGCACATTTTAAAGGCAGAGGCATCACGAAAGTGGTTACCATCGAAAGTTCTGGAATTGCTCCTGCACTCATGACCGCATCTGCGCTGGGCGTTCCTATGGTAATTTTGAAGAAGCAGCCTTCTCAGATTTTAAATGATAATCTCTACCAGACTGTGATCACATCCTTTACCAAAGAGACGAACTACGAGCTGACGCTCTCCAAGAAGTACATCTCCGAGGAGGATCACGTCTTAATCATCGATGATTTCCTTGCAAATGGTGAGGCTGCGACCGGAGCGATCCGTCTTCTGCGTCTGGCACATGCGACCATCGCCGGTCTCGGCGTTCTGGTGGAAAAGTCTTTCCAGCCAGGACGTGAAAAGCTGGTTGATCAGGGAACCGAAGTGTATGCACTTGCCAGAGTCGGTGCAATGGATACGGACCACGTTGAATTTTTACCGGCGGACGACGAGTGATCTTCTAAAAGGGGATTGTCACAATAAGCGTATTGTACTTTGCGCTGATAAGTAATATTATTAAAAGACCACACCGTGGGATTTCAGATGGAAATGCAGATGAAAATTCGATTCAAAAAATGTGGCATTTCTAACCAGCCGGA
>ERZ824473.748-NODE-748-length-53881-cov-8.619273_pt1 | contig 53881 bp, 45 predicted proteins | sample MGYA00519874_ERZ824473 | MGnify/ENA primary metagenome ERZ824473 (study PRJEB31778, sample SAMEA3449151) | human gut metagenome | biome: human gut; feature: human-associated habitat; material: faeces | place: United Kingdom | collected 2010/2012 ... | reverse complement strand
ATACCGTACGCAAGCCCCTAAGGGATCCTCCCACTAACGTGGGTCCCTCCTTAGGAGATTAAGTGCTCTAAAAACGCAAGCAGCGCATCCATCTCCGCATCGGTTCCGATCGTGATGCGCAGGTACTGATCGATCCGCGGTTTTTTGAAGTAGCGGACGTAGATGCCTGCCTCTTTGAGTGCCTGGAACAGTTTTTCCGCATCCAGTGACGGATGTGTCACAAACAGGAAGTTCGCCTTGGAATCCCCAAAGGTAAATCCCAGCTCTCTCATCCGCTGTTTTGTGCGCTCCCGCGTCGCGATGATCTTTGCTCTCGTCTCCTCAAAATACGCTCTGTCCTGAATTGCCGCCGTGCCAAGTGCGATCGCTGTCGCGTTCATCGTGTAGGAATTGAACGAATATTTCACATCAGAAAGCGCCCGGATCAGATCCGCACTGCCAAGCGCATAGCCGATGCGCATGCCTGCCATCGAGCGTGACTTGGAAAACGTCTGAACCACCAGAAGATTTTCATACCGCTCAAGTAATGGAAGAGCCGATCCCCCTCCAAAATCAATGTACGCCTCATCAACAATCACAACCACGTCCTGATTGTGCTTCAGGATATCCTCGATCGCCTCAAGAGAAAGCAGCTCTCCGGTCGGCGCATTCGGATTTGGGAAAATCACGCCTCCGTTTTCCCTGTAATAATCCTCTTTTACAATCTCAAACCGGTCATTTAACGGCTGGCACTCGTACGGAATCCGAAACAGATCCGCCCACACATCATAAAAAGAATAGGTGATGTCCGGGAAAAGAATCGGCTTTTGGGAATTAAAAAAGGTCAGAAAACACATCGCAAGCACGTCATCTGAACCGACACCGACAAATACCTGCTCCGGCTTTAATCCATAGAAATCTGCGATCGCATCGGTCAGCCGCTGTGCTGCCGGGTCCGGATATTTCCGTAAGGGATCCGTTTCCAGTGCCTGAAGTGCTGCCGTTACCTTCGGGGACGGCGGATACGGATTCTCGTTCGTATTTAACTTGATCACATTTTTCTGTTTCGGCTGTTCGCCCGGTACATACGGCGTCACTTTTCGGATATTCTTTTCCCATTCTCTCATAATTTTGTCACTCCTTCGTTTTCCCGGAGCATGCCTGAAAAATCATTCCCGCATATCCTGCAGAAAATATTTTTCAAACACGTCCTGATTATTTACTTTTTATTTTTCCCGGTAATGCGATTTTTGCAACCAGACCCCTGAACATTATTTTGAAACAGACGACTTTCGACTTCCGCAAATAAACAGGCCATAAGAGGTTACCTGCTGTGGTACAGCTTCGCATACGCTCCGCCCTTCGCCAGCAGCTCCTCATGTGTGCCCTCCTCCTCAATTCCATTCGCGGTCAGCACCAGGATACGGCCTGCATTGCGGATGGTGGAGAGTCGGTGCGCGATGACAAAGGTGGTTCTTCCTTTTGCCAGCTGTTCCATTGAATCCTGCACGATCTTCTCACTCTCGTTGTCGAGCGCGGAGGTCGCCTCATCAAAGATCAGGATTGCCGGGTTTTTCAGAAATACACGCGCGATCGAGAGGCGCTGTTTCTGTCCGCCGGAGAGCTTCACACCACGCTGGCCGATGTCCGTCAGATAGCCGTCCGGCAGCTGCGAAATAAAGGTGTCCGCATTTGCAAGCTTCGCCGCACGGATGACCTCCTCATCCGTCGCATCCGGTCTTCCGTAACGGATATTTTCCATGATATTCTCGGCAAACAGATAAACATCCTGCTGCACGATTCCAATCTGTCTTCTCAGATCTTTCAGTCTGATCTTTCGGATGTCCTGCCCGTCCAGCAGTATTTTACCTGCATCGACATCATAAAACCGCGGGATCAGACTGCAAAGCGTCGTCTTGCCTCCGCCCGACGAACCAACAATTGCCACATACTCCCCGGCATCTACCTTTAGATTGATGTGGGATAATACGCTGTCCTGCTTCGCTTCATATTTAAAGGATACGTCGTCAAACTCAATCTCGCCTTTTACGGTATCGACCGAAACGGCATCCTCGGCATCCGTGATATCCGGCTCCACATCCATGATCTCCAGGAAACGCTCATAGCCCGTATAGCCGTTCTGGAACTGCTCGGTAAAGTTGATCAGCTTCTTCACCGGCTCGGTAAAGTTGTTGATGTATAAAAGGAACGTCACAAGATCGGCAACCGCCATCCTCTGCGTCGTGATCAGCGCCGTACCTGCGACCAGCACAACGATGGAGACAAGCGTTGTCAGTGCGCCCAGACCGGAATTATACCAGCCCATGTACCAGTAGCTGCGGCGCTTCGACTCGACAAAACGCTCATTTCCGCTTCGGAACTTCTCCATCTCGATCGTTTCATTTCCAAATGATTTGACCGCACGCACACCGGATAAGCTGTCCTCGATCTGGCTGTTGATGTCCGCAATTCTCGCGCGGTTCGTCTTGAATGCCACCTTCATCTTTTTGTTGAGCACAAACGCGTAAATGGCGATCACGGGAACGAACGCAAAGGTGATGAGCGTCAGCGTCAGGTTGATCTGCGACAGGATCACAAACGAACCCACAAATTTGATCACCGAGATCACAACATCCTCCGGTCCATGATGCAGAAGCTCGCTGATGTCAAACAGGTCGGTCGTCACTCTGGAAAGCAGCTGTCCGACCTTCTGATTGTCAAAAAAGGTAAACGAGAGCTTCTGATAATGCTCAAAGATCTCATTTCGCATGTCATGCTCGATCTTCGCACCCATGATATGACCGTAATACGCAATAAAGAAATTGCAGTAGCATTCCAGCGCCACCATAGCAAGCATCACCGCGCCCAGCTTTGCGATGATCTGCAGTGCCTCATTTCCCGGCAGAATAATGACATTTGTCGTAATATACCGCACGATCAGCGGGATGCCAAGCGATACGCCTGCGCCGAGGATCGCAAACAGCAGATCCGCGAAAAAAAGCACCCGGTACGGCCGGTAATAGCCGGCAAGCCGCTTCCACTTATGTTCCATAAATTTTCTCCTCCGTTTTCTTCCAATGTACTCCCGAAATCCTTTTCTGCTTGATTTTGTGAGTACATTTTAAACCTTGTGTATCATCATACACGGTTCGGGCAAAATCGTCAATGCAATTCAGACAGCCAAAAGCTGCCGCTTTTTGATCCATTTTTGATCTATGGTCTTTAAGGCGGCAGCTTTTGGCTGTAACAACTATCTCTTCAGAAAATTTTCTACCGGTGACATGCGCCTGTCATGAGCATGCTCAGACCTGTGACAATGCCTGTTTTGCTGACCGACGCAATGCTGGAATTGCTCGATTTCCATGTCACCTTTGAACTCTTGCCCTTCACCGTCGCCAGAAGCCCCACCGTTTCTCCGATTGCCGTACCTGTGCTTGTCCGGCTCAGGCGAATCGTCGGATTTCTTCAGCCGCTAAAGCTTTATTCCGTTCTATTATATAATAGAAGAAAGTATAACGTCTACCCGTTTTTACCTGAAATACACGAAAAACTCCCATGCCCGCACCTCTCTGGTACAGACATGGGAGTTTCTCTTTCTCCTGCAGACGCAGATGCCACAGATTTTTCCGCAGCTCCTCTGCTTTTACAGATTGATATCCATTCTCTTTTTTTCTTTTAATCGTGACACCGCACGGGCGAGGGATGCCTTCGACATCCGGTACTCGTAGATCGACTGCTTCTGGCGCAGCTGCTCCTGCGCACGCTCCATTGCCTCGCGGGCTCTCACTTCGTCGATATCCTCCGGACGCTCCGCGGAATCAACCAGTATCGTGACACGGTTGTTCGCAGACTGTGCGACACCTCCGCCCACAACTGCATATTCCCACGTACCGTCCGGCTTTTTGAAACGGAGTTCGCCCGGCTTCATCGCCACAACCATGTCATCGTGGTGTGCCATAAAGCCATATTCTCCGTCCAGTGCCGGAACGATCACGATCTCGGAGGGACCTCCGTAAAAGACCTTATCGCTCGCCACGATCCTCAGACTGAACTCTGCCATCCTCCGTCCTCCTTTTTATCCACAGCAACAGTTTTCTCTGCCTTCTGCCTGCGCAATTTTACCTCCGGCTTCTTTTCTCCGGCTTTTCTTTCTGCTGCTTCTTTCTTTTTTCGCATCAATTTCTTTTATCCGATTTTTCTTACGCCTGCATCTTTTTTGCGTTCGCGATCACATCGTCGATTGTACCGACGTTGAAGAAGGCCGCCTCCGGATAATCATCCATCTCGCCGTCGATGATCATCTTAAAGCCGCGCACGGTCTCTTTTACCGGCACGTACTTGCCCGGAACACCGGTAAAGTTCTCTGCCACATGGAACGGCTGGGATAAGAATCTCTGGATCTTTCTTGCACGGTATACCGTGACCTTATCCTCCTCGGAAAGCTCTTCCATACCGAGGATCGCGATGATATCCTGCAGCTCCTTGTACTTCTGAAGGATTTCCTGCACACGGCGTGCGGTCTCATAATGCTCTTTTCCTACGACGTCCTCCTCGAGGATTCGGGAACTGGACTCCAGCGGGTCAACGGCCGGATAAATACCCTGCTCCACGATCTTTCTGGAAAGTACAGTCGTCGCATCCAGATGTGCAAATGTCGTAGCCGGAGCCGGGTCTGTCAGGTCATCGGCCGGCACGTAAACTGCCTGTACCGATGTAACGGATCCGTTTGTCGTGGAAGCGATTCGCTCCTGCAGCTCACCAAGTTCGGTTGCCAGCGTCGGCTGGTAACCTACTGCAGACGGCATACGTCCAAGCAGTGCTGATACCTCAGACCCTGCCTGAACAAAACGGAAAATGTTATCGATGAACAGAAGCACGTTCTGATGCTCCACATCACGGAAATACTCTGCCATCGTAAGTCCGGTCTCCGCTACTCTCATTCGGGATCCAGGCGGCTCATTCATCTGTCCGAATACCAAAGCTGTCTTATCGAGCACGCCTGATTCCTTCATTTCAGTCCAGAGGTCGTTTCCCTCTCTGGACCGCTCTCCTACACCGGTAAAAATCGAATATCCGCCATGCTCCGTTGCAATGTTGCGGATCAGCTCCTGAATCAGGACTGTTTTTCCTACGCCGGCACCGCCGAACAAACCGATCTTTCCGCCTTTTGCATACGGTGCAAGCAGATCAATGACCTTGATACCGGTCTCGAGCATCTCGACAACCGGGCTCTGCTCAGAAAAGCCAGGTGCTTCGCGGTGGATACACCAATGCTCCTCCTGATCGAGGTTTTCTCCGCCGTCGATCGTCTCGCCGAGCACGTTGAACAGCCTGCCCAGCGTTTTCTCGCCGACTGGCACCTTGATGCCGCTTCCTGTAGCCGTTACTTCCATATCCTTATGAAGTCCGTCACTTGATGCAAGCATGATACAGCGCACGGTATTCTCACCGATATGCTGCGCCACTTCCATGACACAGCGCTTTCCTCCGCTCGTTACCTCAAGCGCGTCCTTGATATAGGGCAGGCTGCCGCCTTCAAATTCTACGTCGACAACCGGTCCGGATACCTGAACGATCTTTCCTTTCAACATATCTCAAACTCCTTCTGGAATGTTTCCTGTTTTCGTTTCTCCAGTTTTTTCTGTTTCTTCCGCTTTTGCGCTTTCGCTCCGGCAATTACTTCGGTGATCTCCTGTGTGATCGCTGCCTGGCGCACCCGATTGTACTCCACTGAGAGAGCATGGATCATCGCCTGCGCACTGTCGTTTGCCGCCTGCATTGCCACCATTCTCGCATTGTGTTCACTGCAGTATGATTCCACAAGCGCACCGTAAATGTATCCGCCAATGTAATTCGGGATTACACTGTTCAGTACCGCTTCCAGCGATGGCCGATAGAAAAATTCCTCCTGAAGCATATCCATCGGAATCTTTTCCGTCTGGAAAATGCTCTTTTTGATCGGAAGCAGCTGGATCTCATTCGTCTCCGTCTGCAGGCCGTTCTTCATGGAGGTGTAGATCATATGGACCTCGTCCACCTTACCGGATTCATAAAGGCTGAGCACCTTGCCCGTGATGACTCTGGCACGGTGCATCGTCGGATTCTGCGCAGTATAGAGGAAATGCTCATCTACCGGAATTTTTCTGGAATGGAAATACTGCCGTCCCACTTCTCCTACAACGAGAAGATGGCTCTGGCTGCATTTTTCCAGTTCTTCCTCTGCAATCTTCAGTACATTATGATTGTAAGCGCCTGCCAGCCCTTTATCCGCAGTCACTACCAGAAACGCCTTCTTTTTTTCACCGGACGCTTCTTTTTCATCCGAAAGAAACCGATGCTGTACTTCTGGAAGATGACGGATTATACGCGCCAGCATTCCCTGCAGCGTAAAGAAATACGGTTCTGTCTCCACCAGTTCCTTCTTCGCCTTGCGCAGCTTCGTGGAGGAAATCATGTACATGGCATTCGTAATCTTCATCGTATCCTGAATGCTCTTCATTCTTTCCTGAATCTCACGTGCATTCGCCATCTCATCACCACCCTTCTGTTTCTTTCTTTATTTTGCGGCATTCTGGCGTTTTGCCCAGGATGCATAAAATTCTTTTGCTGCTGCTGTGATGCGCTCTTTGAGCTCATCCGGCAGCTGACCGGTCGTCTCAAGCTCACGTCCAAGTTCCGGATGTGACTGTTCAAACCAGGTGAGCATCTCGCCCTGGTACGCCTTTACCTGTGCAACCGGTACTTCCATCATGGTCTTTCCGGTCGCCGCACATAAGGTGATGACCTGCTCCGCCATTGAAAGCGGATGGCACAAAGGCTGCTTTAAAAGTTCCATCAGACAGCGGCCATACTGCAGCTGCTCTTTCGTCGCTGCATCCAGATCGGAACTGAACTGCGTGAAGACTTCCATCTCGCGGTACTGTGCGAGGTCGATACGGATGCTTCCTGCCGCCTTCTTCATCGCCTTCGTCTGCGCCGCACCACCGACACGCGATACAGACAGACCGACGTTTACCGCCGGACGCATACCGGAGAAGAACAGATCGCTCTCCAGGAAAATCTGTCCGTCTGTGATGGAAATAACGTTTGTCGGAATGTAAGCCGATACGTCTCCTGCCTGCGTCTCAATGATCGGCAGCGCTGTGATGGAACCACCGCCGTTTTCTTCATTTAAGCGGCTGGAACGCTCCAGCAGTCTTGAATGGAGATAGAACACATCGCCCGGATATGCCTCACGTCCCGGGGAACGCTCAAGCAGCAGGGAAAGGGCACGGTATGCAACCGCGTGCTTGGAAAGATCATCGTAAACGATCAGTACGTCTTTTCCCTGATACATGAAATACTCTGCCAGCGCCGTACCGGAATACGGTGCGATATACTGAAGCGGAGCCGGATCGGATGCCGTAGCTGCAACAACAATCGTATAGTCCAGTGCCTCATTTTTCTTTAATGTATTGACCAGCTTTGCGATCGTAGATGCTTTCTGACCGATTGCCACATAAATACAGATCACGTCCTTGCCCTTCTGGTTCAGGATCGTGTCGACTGCGATTGAGGTCTTTCCGGTCTGACGGTCTCCGATGATCAGCTCACGCTGTCCGCGGCCGATCGGGAACATGGAATCGATCGAAAGGATACCGGTCTCAAGCGGTACGCCGACTGATTTACGTGCCACAATGCTCGGCGCCTCCTGCTCGATCGGACGGTAGTCGGATGCAACAATCTTTTCTTTTCCGTCGATTGCTCCGCCCAGCGGATCTACAACTCTTCCAAGGAAACCTTCCCCAACCGGGATACCTGCACGCTTGCACGTACGCATCACGCGTGTACCCTCGCGGATTCCGGTGTCACGTCCGAACAGGATACAGCAGACCTCATCGCGGCGGACATCCTGTACCATACCGCGCACGCCGTTGTCAAAAATGACAATCTCGCCGTACATCGCATGATCCAGTCCGTCAATGTTTGCAATACCGTCTCCGACGTAGCTTACGGTACCGACTTCCTGCTCTTTTGCCTCCAGATCGAAATTCTCGATCTCACTCTTTAAAATAGAAATGATGCCCTGCAGGCTCTGTCCCTGCGGCACTTCTGTCTGCTCCAGGCGTGCCCTGACCTGATCCACTCTTCCTCTGTCAGACCAGTCATATTCTTTTCCGTCAATATTCAGGATGAAGCCGCCGCCAAGGGATGCATCCTCCTTTTCCTGAAAATCGATGTCCTGTGCGCCGCTTTTTTTGCGGATAAATTCAAGAATCCGCCCGCGCTGCGCATCATCCGGAGCGGTCACATAGCGCAGTACTGCGCGAACGGATCCTTTTTTCTCCGGTGTGAGATTCCGGTATGCCTCACAGATTTCAGGGAACAGCGAGACAGCGTCGTTGTCACAAAGCAGCTTTAAGAAGCTGCGGATCTGTGTCGGAAAAACCCGATCGATCACGTTGTGCTTGGCTGCCAGGTCATTCGCCGGGTTCGAGAAATCCTGCATGATTTCCGGAACAGCCTGAAAGATACCAAGTGCCTGTTCAAGCACGCTCTTCGGGATCTCCAGGTTTCCCACCATTTTTGCATATTTTTCTACTTCCTGTATCATACTACTCTGCCTCGCTTAAGAACTTGTCGTAAAGTGCACGGTCACTGCTTGTGCCGTTTTTCTCTGCCACCATGCGCGCTGCCGCTGTCACGACCATATCGCGTACCTCAGCATCTGCCTGCTGCATCACTGCAGCTTTCTCTGCCTGCGCATCTGTCTTTGCTTTTTCCACGATTCCGTCTGCCTTATCCTTCGCATCTGCTACGATACGGCCATACTCTGTGGAAGCTTCCTCTCTTGCCTGTGTAACGATGCGCTCCTTTTCATTCTGCGCATCCTCAAGCAGAGAATCGTATTTCTGTGCTTTTTCCTGTGCTGCTGCCTCCTGCGCATCGGCCTGTACAAATCTGGCATCTGCTTCCTGCTGACGTTTTTCCAGAATTGCGTTTACCGGCTTAAACAGAAAACGCTTCATCAGTGCATATAAAATAATCAGGTTGATAATGTTGAATAATAAATTCCAGTCTAACCGGAGCACCTGATTCCACCTGCCTTTCTCCTCTGAATTTCTTTTCCTGTCTCGTGTAGGGTAAAAGCAGATATTCCAGATCTGCTTTCAAACCCTGCACACAAAAATCTTAACGGAACTTCACCTTCCGCTTCACTGCATGTCCGGTGATTACTTCAGGAACAGAATGATCAGAAGAGCGATTACGAAACCGTAAATAGCGGTTGCCTCTGCCAGCGCACATCCAAGAAGCAGGATCTTGCTGATCTTTCCGTCTGCTTCCGGCTGTCTTGCGACTGCATCTGCTGCCTTTGCGGTTGCGATTCCGATACCGATACCAGCTCCGATACCTGTCAATACTGCGATACCTGCTCCAATTGCGATTAATGTACTCATCTTTCTTTTCTCCTTTTCTTACTGTGTGCCGGTGTTCCCGGCTCTTTTTTGTTGCTGCCAGAGTGGACTTCTCATCCACCTGCCTGATTCACCGCCTGTTTCCAAGTGAAGCACTCAGTCCTCGATCGCTTCTTTTATAAACAGGGAAGTCAGGAATACAAATACGTATGCCTGGATCAGACCGTCAAAAATATCAAAGTAGAAACTGAATACCAGCGGTACTCCTACCGGAATCAGCTGCTTGATCAGCTCCATGATAACGAAGGCACCAAGCACGTTTCCGAACAGTCGCATGCAAAGCGACAGCGGACGGATAAATACCTCCAGAATATTGATCGGCGTAATCACCGCTACCGGCTGTGCAAATCCCTTCAGCCAGTTCTTTACTCCTTTTTCCCGTATGCCGGACGCCTCGATCAGTATAATACTCATCAGCGCCAGAGCTGCCGTTACGTTCATATCTTTGGTCGGCGGCTTCAGCCCGAACAGTCCGATTACATTGGAAAAGCCAATATAAACGAGCACTGTCACCAGATATGGCACATATCGTTTTCCTTTTTCACCGATCATCCCTTCGACAAACCCGTTCAGCCACGTCACCGCGCTTTCTACGGCCGCCTGTCTCCGGCTGATGTGATTGACCTTCAGATTTCTCGTCAGGAGCCATGCCAAAAGTGTCAGCACAGCCATGATCACCCAGGTGATGACGGTTGATTCGGCAATCTCGATCCCGCCCAGAAACGGAATTGTAAATACGGTTTCACAATTCAGCTCTTCAAGCAGGCTGCTTGCCAGATTCTCCATAGCACCTCTTCCTTTCTGCTTTTCAGCCGTTCTTGCTTTCTATCCGATTTTGTATTATACTCAGAACACGTCCGTTCGTAAAATGTATTATTGAAATGGCTACTATATCAAAATGATATATCAGAAGTATTTTACATACGCTCTGTCATGTCTGTATGATATATCAGAAACATATTTCCAGATATTTAAACGGACATCCGCAATCCGCTTCGCTGCTTGTAGGATCATAAGGGATCCCAGCCCACTGCTTATTGCTCCGCGCAACCACGCAGGGGACTTGCCTGACTCGGGTCAATCGCTATAATAGAGGTGCATTATGAATATTTCGTATGATTACTACCGTATCTTCTACTTCGTCGCCAAGCATCAGAGCTTCACGCGCGCCGCTGCAATTCTGATGAACAACGAACCAAACATTTCGCGCGCGATCAAAAATCTGGAGCACGCGCTTGGCTGTACACTCTTCATCCGTTCCAATCGCGGTGTCACCCTGACCCCAGAGGGCCAGAAGCTCTATACCCGCGTAGCCGCAGCCCACCATCAGCTGCTTTCCGCCGAATCTGAGCTCGCTGATGCCAAAAGCCTGACAAGCGGTACGATCTCCCTTGGAGTAAGTGAGACAGCGCTGCAGCTGATGATGCTTCCAAAGATCCGTGCATTTCATCAGAAATTCCCGGATATCAAGATCCACATTTCCAGCGTGACTACTCCGCAGGCCATCTCTTCCTTAAAGAATGGCCTTGTTGATCTCGCGATCGTCACCTCACCGACCGGTATCGCAAGGCCACTCCATGAGACCATCCTCGCGCCGCTTCCTGAGATCCTGATCGGCGGTCCACGCTTTGCGCACCTTTCCGGAGATCCGATCTCACTTGAGCAGGCTGCAAAATATCCATTTATCCTGCTCAACAACCAGACTAATGCGCACAATTACCACACTCGCTTCTTCCTTGAGCATGGAGTTTCTCTGCGCCCGGATATCGAAGTTGCCACAACCGAGCAGATTCTTTCCCTAATCAAATACGATCTTGGCATCGGTTTTCTGCCGGAACAGATCGCCATGGAAACATTGCTCAAAAAAGAGGTCTTTCAGATTCGGCTTGACTGCGAGCTTCCGGCACGCTCCATCTGCCTCGTCAAAAATCCATCCCAGCCTGCCAGTATCGCTGCACGGGAACTTGAAAAAATGCTACGCCAGAAATAAACGGCGCAGCATTTTTGTCGGTGTTTCTACCTATTATATTATATTATATTGCTGTAACTGTTCAGAGCCAACCTCCAAAATGCTACGCATTTCGTCGGTGTGGCGTATCCGCCAAATAAAATTTCAAAAACAGGCTTAAAAATGCGAGCATTTTACGCCTGTTTTATGAAATTTTGCCTGGCTCTGAACAGTTACATATTGCTTTATAATTACTGATAAGAAATTCTCTTTACGATATGGATTCTGTCTTTTTGCTGATGATAAGCAATTCTCCCACAAGTGAGCGCTCTTTATGATACTTGACCTGTATTTTTAATCTCTATATTCACAGGGCATCTTGTAAAGCGGACATTCGCAATCCGCTTCGCTACTTCCTCATGATCGACATTATCCTATTTTCTTCCCGGCGAGAATTTCTTTATAATCCTTCAGATTCTTCTGCAGCAGCTCCGGCGTGTTCAGATGATACGGGCACTTCTTCATGCAGGAGCCGCAGTGCAGGCAGTCCTCAATCTTCATCATCTTTTTCTGCATTTCCGGTGTCAGCTGCGCAGCAGATGGTGCGCGTCGGATCATCAAAGACATGCGAGCACAGTTATTGATCTCGATTCCGGCCGGACACGGCATACAGTAACCGCAGCCACGGCAGAAATCACCCATCAGCTCCTTTCGGTCCTTCTCGATCAGCGCCTGAATCTTCTCCGTCATCTTCGGGGGACAGACGATGTAGGAGAGGAATTCTTCCAGTTCACTCATACGCTGCACACCCCAGATTGGCAGCACATTGTCGTACTGTGCTTCAAACGCATACGCTGCCGCAGAGTTTGTAATCAATCCGCCGGAGAGTGCCTTCATCGCGATAAAGCCCATATCCGCTTCCTTGCACATTTCAACCAGTTTTTTATCTTCCTCTGTCGCAAGATAGCAGAACGGGAACTGCAGTGTCTCATAAAGTCCGGATTCAATTGCTTCCTGTGCCACCTTGAGCCGGTGGTTCGTGATACCGATGTGGCGGATTTTTCCCTGTTTCTTCGCCTCCAGCATGCAGTCATAGATGCCGCTCTCATCGCCCGGCTTTGGACAGAACGATGGATTGTGGAACTGGTACACATCAATATAATCTGTCTTCAGGTTCGTAAGGGAAGTCTCCAGTTCTTTCCAGAAGCCCTCCGGCGTCATCGCACCTGTCTTCGTGGCGATATAGATTTTATCACGCATTCCCTCAAACGCCAGTCCCAGCTTGTGCTCGCTGTCCGTATAGTAGCGGGCGCTGTCAAAGTACGTGATGCCGCCCTCATACGCCCGGCGCAGGATTTTTACGGCCTCCTCATCGCTGACTCGCTGCACCGGAAGCGCACCGAATCCATTCTTATTTGTGATGATTCCTGTTTTTCCAAGTCTTACTGTCTCCATATCATTCTCTCCCTTATCAGACGGATGTTTACAATCCGCTTCGTTACCTGCCATCTCATAAAGAATCCTTTCGTAAGCGGAGTCTTCCTTATGATATGATAATTTAAGGTCAAAAGATGCCTTACGGATTCTTACTGCTCCATTTCGCGGATTGCATCCGTCAAAATCCGGTACTGCGTTTCCACCTTTTTGAACATTTCCTCCGTACCGCTCGTATCGCGTCCCCTGAGCTTTTCCGTCAGCTCCGCGCTCACCTCGTAAAGACGGTCAAAACCAAGATTCAGGCAGACACCTTTTAAGGTATGCGCCGCACGGAATGCCGTCTCCCCGTCCTTCTTTACCAGCGCATCCTTCAGATCCTGAAAGCTTGTGTCATTCAGAAACTTTAATGCAAACCGCTTTACCAGTGCCTCGCTTCCAAGCCTTCGCAGAACCTCATCAAAATTTGAGCCAATTTTTTCATAGCTTTCCCTTACTGTCATAATTACTCCCTTCTGTTTTGCTTCTTTATCACCTATATTTGCAGAATAAACTGTACAAATTTCATTTTTCGTCCATGCCCGCCGGCTGTACCTGACCCGATCCGTTTTTTCAGGAGGATCTTCTCATTTCTGGCATGCATCCCTGGAACCTTCGTCTCCGTCAACTAATGATAGGATAATCCGGTCATAAATTCGCTGAAGCTTCTGCCCCCCCCCGATGACTCCATAGAATCTTCGGAAAGTACGGCGGCCTGTTCTTTCTTTCCCCGCTCGCTGATCTCCGTTGAAACATCTCCGCCCAGAATGCGGATTCTGATCTTATCTTCGATATCCAACAGGCATTCCAGCAGAAGCGGATTGAAGACGCCGCACTCACCGTTCAAAATCATCTGGATCGCCTTTTCATGGGAATATGCCTTTTTATAAACGCGGTCACTGACCAGTGCATCATACACATCTGCCAGAGAGACGACCTGTGCCGAAATCGGAATTTCTTCTCCCTTCAGGCCATCCGGATAGCCTCTTCCGTCGTAGCGCTCATGATGCCATCTGCAGATTTCACGCGCCACCTTTACAAGCAGTTCATTCTGATAGAGCTCAAGGCTGCACAGAATTTCTTCTCCAATCACCGTATGTTTCTTCATCTCCTCAAACTCTTCCGCCGTCAGACGTCCTGGTTTGTTGAGGATTTTTTCATCAATGCCGATCTTTCCGATATCGTGGAGTGAAGAAGCGAGCGTAATCAGATACTGCTCATTCCAGTTTAAATGGTAACGCCCGGTCTTCTGCATCAGGCGGTCAAGCAGCATTTCCGTCAGAATATTGATATGCCGTACGTGCAGTCCGCTCTCTCCGTTTCGAAACTCGACAATCTGGCTTAAAATGCTGACCATCATACGGCTGCTTTTCTCTTTTTCATAAATCTGATCCGTCACCAGCGTGATCAGCCTTCGCTGCTTCGCATACAGCTTGATCGTGTTGAAGACACGCTGATAAACAACCTTTGCATCAAACGGCCGACTGATATAATCAGAGACACCAAGCTCATACGCACGCCTGATATTTTTTTCGGAATCATCACTGGAAATCATAATAACAGGGATGTCCTCAATGATATGCTCCCTTGCCATATAGCTGAGTACGCCGAACCCATCCAGCACCGGCATGATAATATCCAGCAGTACAAGAGAAATCCCGGTGCCCTGCTGCTGCAGCATCTCAAGCGCCTGTGCACCATCCTCTGCTTCCAGAATCCTGAAATCCGTATGAAGCATCTCCGAGAGAATCTCCCTGTTCAGCTCGGAATCGTCTACGATCAGAATCTGCTGACGGATCTTTTCACTGTCCTCCTGAAAGACTCCGTTCGGGCCTGCCATCTGACTGTTGACCGCTGTCACCACCGCATTTTTGTGGTTCTTTGCGCGGTACATCAGCTTGTCCGCCATCTCCACTGCATTTTCAATCTTGTGTTCTTCAGAAAGCACTCCGCCGATGCTCACGGACAGCTGCAACCTTGAAAACCCCGGGACTTCTTTGGAGTGGACTTCGTTCTGGATCTGCCGAAGCTTCTGTGTGAAATCTTCTTCCTTCACTCCCGGCATTACCAGAAGAAGCTCATCCCCGCCATAGCGGATCAGAATATCAGTCGTCCGCCGGATCATTCCCCGGATCACACCGGCAACCGTCGTCAGCGCCAGATCGCCTGCATTATGCCCGCAGGTGTCATTATAAAGCTTAAAGTCATCCAGATCGATCATCGCAATTCCAGCCGGCAGAATCTGTTTGCGCAGCTGATCTTCATAATAGCGGCGATTGTAGATGCCGGTAAGCACATCCCGGTAAAGCTCGTCCTGAAACCCGTTCAGTTTTGTAAACAACCGTTCACTTCCGTCGATATCGACTATATCCGCTTCATCCAGATACTGGATCAGCTCCATAACCTTCGGCTTTCCGTCTACTTCAACGTAATGAGCCGTCACCTGATAAACATTATTTTCCCAAAATTCCAACTTCGTTTTTTTATTTTTCTCTTCAAGTGCTTTCAGGGAAATACAGTTTCTGCACCGCTTTCCGGTCTCCCAGAAATCAAAACACCGGCACGGCTCTGCGGAAATATTCTGATTCTTTCCTTTTGCCGCATTCAGGATCGTTTCCGCATCCAGCAGCCGCACCACAGAAAACACATTTTCATACTGCAGCATCCGTTCCTCTGCCTGCTGCCCTGTCATTTTATAATCTTTCATTCTTCCGTCCTTTTCTATACGGTCAGATTCGTCTGCGGCCTGCCGTATTCTTTGAACGTAAAAAGGAATGTGTCGAAGACACATTCCTGCACTGAGCACGATCACCTGCGACATCATTCTTTTGTTGCGTATCTGCCGGTAAGTGGCGGACTTTTCATTTCAAACATTATACCGCTTTTATTATACTGAATTCACGTCGCCTTGTCTACTATGTTTTTGGAGTCAGAGGAAAAAAGTCTCCGAAGTGCTGCCTGTTCCTTACCTGGCTTTATCCGTCAGCTCCGCAAGCAGCTGTGTCATCGTTTTTTTCAGGATCGGATGACGCAGATTCGGTGCGATCTCAGCCATCGGCTGCAATACGAAATCCCGCAAATGCATTTCCACATGCGGCACGATCAGAGTCTCGGTCTCAAAGACCTCCTGGTCATAGAGCAGAAGATCAAGATCCAGTGTGCGCGGTCCCCAGTGGATCAATCGCTCTCTGTGCGCTGCCTGCTCGATCACATGCATCTGGTCGAGCAGCTCCTGCGGTTCCAGCAGCGTGCGCAGGCGCAGACATGCATTCAGGAAATCCGGCTGCTCCACACCGCCGTACGGCTTTGTAATCAGATAGGAAGAAACCTTTTCCACCTTGCATCCCGGAAGCGCATCCAGTGCCAGCACTGCCCCGTCCAAATAAGCCTTGCTGTCCCCGATATTCGAACCGAGGGCAATGTACGCCGTATGCCAGAATCGCGTAATTTTTACGGATACCGTATCGAGCGGCAGTCCAACCGGCGCCCACGGCTTTTTCAGTTCCAGTGCAACACCCTCGATGAGCGGGTACTGCTGCAGAATCGCTGCGGCAAGCCCCTCCGCTGCCGCCTCGATCAGTTTACGCGTGTGCTCCTTCATCCACTCCGTGATAAACTGGCTTACCTCTCCGTAATTCGTCGATGCTTCCAGCTCGTCCGACATTCCGGCACGGCGCGTTTTGGTATACATCGTCAGAGACACCACAAATTTCTGGCCAAGTGCCGTCTCCTCCGGATAAACGCCATGTCTTGCAAAGCAGACGAGATTTTCAATATGGATTTCATCATATTTTTCGATGTTCATCACGTACTTTTCTCTTCCTTTCTATTTTTACTTGCTCAGGCTGAAAGCTGCAAAGCTGGCAGCTGATCCGGTCCTCCCGATTCCTTCCTGTTTCCTGCCGGTACAAAAGCCAAAGCCGGTCTGCGCAGCTGAAACAGATGACTTGCCTGATTCTGGTCAAGCGGATATTCGCAATCCGCTTCGCTACTTGCAGGATCATAAGGGATCCTCCCGCAAGCGGGTCCTTCCTTATGATATTTCATAACCGAGTAGCTGCTTCGCAGCTTATCAGGAGTGGCTTGTACCACTCCTGATACAAGCAAGTCCCTACCCACTGCTTATTGCTCCACGCAATTGAAGCAGGGGACTTGCTTGACTCGTTTAAAATTCCGGTTTGCACTCCGCCATAATCGCCTGCGTCATGCGGATCGTGCGTATGTTTTCTTTTACATCGTGTACACGGACAAATGATGCATGCTTCTGTACGCCAAGTACCGTGGTAACCAGTGTGCCTTCCACGCGTTCCTCTGTCGGAAGACCCAGGGTAAGCCCGATCACAGACTTTCTTGAGGTTGCCAGCAGTACCGGATATCCCGTCTCTACCAGACGCTCCAGGTGATGGATCACAGTCAGATTATTTTCATACGTCTTTCCAAAACCTACGCCCGGATCAAGAATAATCTGTTCATCCTTCACTCCTGCCGCCTTTGCGATCGCCACGGATTCTCTTAAATCCGCGCACATTTCATCAAGGAAGTTCTGATATTCTGCCTTTTCACGGTTGTGCATCAGACAGCACGGCACCTGATACTGCGCGATCAGATCAGCCACATGGCGGTCGTATTTCAGACCCCAGATATCGTTTACAAGGTCTGCTCCCGCTTTTAACGCCGCCTCTACCACTTCACTCTTGTAGCTGTCGATCGATACCGGGATATCAAACTCTTTCTTTACCATCTCGATCATCGGCACCACGCGCTCGATTTCTTCCTGATTGCTGATCTGTACGTGACCCGGTCTCGTGGACTCTCCACCGATGTCAATAATGGACGCACCCTCCGCGATCATGTCTGCCGTATGTTTTTTTGCCTTTTCCAGATCATTCCATCTTCCGCCATCCGAAAAAGAATCCGGTGTCACATTCAAAATGCCCATAATATAACAGTCATGTGCTGTATCAAATTCACGATTTCCGATTCTCATACCTCAAATCCTTTCTCCGGCACCGTACCGGATTTCTTCCATTTATAATGTTATCCTGCAGCGATTCGCCGCACCTGAAACACGGGCAGCCTTATCTGCGTTTCTGCTCCTGTCCTGTGATGTTTTGCATGCGGCTTTGATACAGCTTCCCGCTTCTGTAACAGTCAGCGGATATGCCGGTTCTTCTTCTCCTCACTCCAGTTGCACGCTTTTTCTGCCTGACACAGAAGACACATCCTTGATCCCTTGTCCGCCCGGTAAATCAGTCCGCACAGGTCATCGCGCGTCTTCGTATCTTTATTCCGGTGTCCGCCGATCGCCTCTAAAATCCGTTTTTTCGCATCCGCAGAAAATCCGCAGTCCGAAAGAATCTGCCCGCCAAGCTGCACACTTGCCTCGTCATGCGGGATGCCTTTTTCATACTGCAGATGACGGCCGATATCATGCAGGAGCGCAGCCGCATAAATTTCCTCTTTGGAAACGCCAAGTCCCCGCTCCAGATTTTCGATCCACGCAAGCCGTGCCACGTCGAGAAAATGTGTCACATCATGGCGGCAGAATTCCCGCGATGCCTCAAGCTGTGTGATGCAAACCACGCTTTTTCGCCAGAGCGGATGTGCGGCAATCGCATCTGCGTGCGCCATCTCCATCTGATTGATTCCAGATTCCTGTTTCAACGATTTTGCTGTGCTCTGCTTCTCTTCTCTGTCTCCCATTGCTTCCATCAATGGTGCTCCAGCATCCGGAAAAACTTGTTCTGCAGCTGATCGTTCTCATCAAACACACCGCGTGTCACAACCGTAACCGTCTTTGTTCCCGGCTTCTTGATCCCGCGCATCGTCATGCACATATGCTCAGCCTCAATGAGTACCATCACACCCTGCGGCTTTAATTCTTCCATAAAAACATCCGCGATCTGTGCCGTCAGACGCTCCTGCAGCTGCAGGCGCTTCGCAAACACTTCCACGGTCCGTGCGATCTTGCTCAGTCCGACCACCTCGCCGTTCGGAATATAGGCGATGGCTGCTGTGCCGTAAAACGGCAGCATATGGTGCTCACAGAAGGAATAAAAATGAATATCCTTTTCAATGACCATATCATTATTGTCTACATGAAAACGCTTTCTCAGATGATCTGCCGCGCTGTCTGTATAGCCGCCTGCCAGCTCCTCATACATCCGCGCAATTCGGTCCGGAGTCTCCAGCAGTCCCTCTCTTGTCGGATCCTCTCCGATTCCTTCCAGGATCAGTTTTACGCCTTCCATGATTTTTTCCTTATCCATCAGTTTTTCCCCCTGTTCTTCATTGCGCGTTCCGCTTCGCCAAGATATGAAAGTGAACCAAAAATAATCACCGCGTCGTCTTCTTTTGCTTCATCTAATACTTCGCTGACTGCTTCTTCCACCGTTTTCGCCGCTCTCACGTGAGGGTTCACCGGATACACAGCCTCGGCCAGCTCCTGAGCCGGAAGGGCACGTGGATTGCCAGGTGTTTCCACCGTCACAATATCTTCCGCAAGCGGCGCGGTCAGCCTGATGACCTCATGATAATCTTTATCCTTAAACATTCCAAAAATAAAATGCAGCTTCTGATCTGGAAAATAGTGCTCCAGAGAATCCTTCAGCGTCTGTGCCGCCGCAGGATTGTGCGCTCCGTCCATGATCACGGTCGGATGTTCTCCGATCACCGTAAAGCGCCCTCTCCATTTCGTTGCCAGCAGTCCGCTTCGCACCTGCTCATCCGTCAGCTGCCATCCAAGTGCCCGCAGCGCCATGACACCCTCCAGGGCAAGCGCCGCATTGATAATCTGATAGCTGCCTGCAAGCGAAATCTCCATCTGCTTCCATCCCTTATAGGAGAAGGACTGACGCGCAATCCCGTACTGCACATCGGTAATCTGCGCCGGATCGACAAACTGCAGGCTACAGTCCCGCTTCAGACAGGCATTTTTGATCACTGCTTCCGCCTCCGGCTCCTGCTTCGCCGATACCACGCTCGTATGCGGCTTGATGATGCCTGCTTTCTGCTCCGCAATTTTTCCAAGCGTATCCCCTAAAAACTCCATGTGATCCATACTGATCGAGGCCAGCACCTCAAGCACAGTCGTTTCAATGATATTCGTGGCATCGAGCAGTCCGCCCATACCGGTCTCCAGCACCACGATATCGCACTTTTTTTCTTTAAAATACAAAAAGGCAAGGACCGTCTCCACTTCAAAAATTGTCGGAGTCCCTGCATTCTTCTCCTGCATATCCCGGGTGGCCTCCGCTATGGCTGTCACGTGTGCCGCCAGAGATTCTTTGTTAATTTTTTCACCATCAACCTGTATTTTTTCCCTGTAAGAAAACAGCGTCGGGGACAGATACCTTCCGGTCCGATATCCTGCACCCGACAGTATGGTCGAGAGATATGCCAGAACAGACCCCTTTCCATTTGTACCGGAAATATGGATAAATTTCAAGTCGTTCTGAGGATTGCCAAGCCTGCCCAGCAGCTCTCTCATATTATCCAAGCCAAGTACACTTCCGTATCTGGATACCTGCTCCAGATATACTCTTGCTTCTTTGTAATTCATGATACTCCATTCCGGGGAAATTCCCCCTAATCTTCTTTCGATCTTTCATTATACCCTTTCTGCGACAAAACTTCAATCGAAATTATCATCTGCCGGAAAATTTTCGAAACTTTCGAAATTATCACCTGCCGCCTGCTGCCAGGCTGTTCGCCGTCATTCCGATCAAAATCCGTGCAATTCCTGCAAATCCCGCCGCGGAAGGCATTGCATCGCCAAGCAGGAGAATCCCTCCAAGCAGGGTAAAAACCACTTCTCCGGACTGCGTCCCTGCCCAGACGGCACACACCGCCCAGAATGGCATACTGCACAGCGTCATGCCGAAGATTCGCTGCATGGAAGTCAGATGCTTCGGGCATCCGTCCATCGTCATGCGATTTCCAAGCGGATACGAAAAGGCTGCGATCACGATCGGAATCAATACCGCCGCAAGATTCTCCGTGCTGTTTTCCCTGAAATGCGCACTTTGCATCAGAAAGATCCCGCTCAGAATCAGGCAGGACATGGCAAGGTTTTTAAATGGGATTCGTTTGCCCGACAAGGGTGGTCAAGCGGATATTCGCAATCCGCTTCGCTACTTGCTCATAACCGAGTAGCTGCTTCGCAGCTTATCAGGAGTGGCTTGTACCACTCCTGATACAAGCAAGTCCCTACCCACTGCTTATTGCTCCGCGCAATTGAAGCAGGGGACTTGCTTGACTCGGTTAAAAGAACCCCCGCTACGATCGTAATCTGCCAGGTCGATGCAATCAGCCACGATTCCCCATACGTAGAGGCAAGTGACAGCGGTGCATAAAAAAGCCCGAAGCCGACCGTGCTCCATAAAATCCAGAAGCCCGGCCTTTTCCGGATTTCTTCGAGTATTTCCCGCATCTGATGATTTTTCCACAGAATCACCGCAAGAATCGGCAGCGTGTACACATACCGCAGTACTGCGCTCCACATCCAGAAGCCGCCGGATAAATTCATGCTCCGGTTCAGGATAAAGGTAAATGCAAAGAAAAATGATCCCAGAATTCCAAGTCCCAATGCTTTTTTCATAAGTACCTCCTTCACGCCCGTTACACCGGGCATTCTGCTTCCAATACAGCCAACCCAGCGCTTCCGGTTACAAACAAAAAGAGTGGCGCCATCTGACGTCACTCCTTTATCACATCTTCGTTTCTGATTGTAGCAAAAAGATCCGGATCTGTCCAGCGCTTTCCCCATCCTTTATCGCAGCATCTCATCCAGGTACGCCTGACGTCCTTCCCGCAAAAACAGCGGCATCCGTTCAAGCGGTGCATCTGCAACGATCGTACGGCCGCCCTCATACCATATACCGGTACCGGCGTGCAGCCATTTCGCTCCCTTAGGCAGATAAACGGTGCGGCTGTAGGCATTTTCATGGCAGATCGGCGCAACAAGCACATCGCTTCCGAACATATACGCATCTGTGATATCATAACAGGACGCATCCTCCGGGAACTCATAAAACATCGCGCGGATCACCGGTGCTCCCGTCTCATGTGCCTCTTTCATCAGGGATCTGGTGTAATCACGCATCCTCTCACGAATCCGGATATGCTTCACCAGGATCGAATACGCTTCCTTACCGTAGCTCCAGATCTCGTTGTCCGCTCCGGTTCCCTCTCGTACCTCGCCGGACGCATCAACGATCTGCTCTACCGGCTGACGGCAGCCATGAATCCGCATGACCGGACAGAAGGTACCGAACTGGAACCAGCGTACCAGAAGCTTCCGGAATTCCTCATCCTCCGTCACGCCTCCATGGAAGCCTCCGATGTCGGTCGTCCACCACGGAATTCCACTCAGTCCCATGTGAATACCGGCACAGATCTGCTTGCGGAAGTCCTCATACGTCGACATGATATCACCGGACCACACAAGCGCACCGTAACGCTGGCTTCCTGCCCATGCACAGCGGATCAGATTGACGATCTCCTCCTGTCCATCCAGCTTTTGTCCCTCATAAAACAATCTTGCATACTCACGCGGATAGATATTTCCAACCTCTGCGACCGGCCCTGCAAAATACCGGTAGTTTTCAAAATCATACGTTGTAAACTCCGGCTCCGCCTCATCCAGCCAGAACGTCTGAATGCCCAGTGAGCCATAGTTTTTGCGACATTTCTCCCAGACGTATTTTCTTGTACGCGGATTGGTCGCATCCATAAACACATTATTTCCATGGAAATCCATCTGCACGTCGATGCCCGCATTGATCTTTACGAGCAAGCCCTGCTGTTTCATTTCCTCATAATTTTCACTGCGCCAGTCGACCTGCGGCCAGATGGATACCATCGTCTCGATCCCAAGCTCCTTTAATTTCTGTACCATTTTCTCCGGTGCCGGGAAGTATTCCTCGTCAAACCGCCAGTCACCGCACCGCTTCCAGTGATAATAATCGATCACGAGTACGTCCAGCGGAATATCACGCTTTTTATATTCCTTCGCAATATCCAGTACCTGTTCCTGATTGTAATAGCGCAGCTTGCACTGCCAGAATCCAAGACCGTACTCCGGCATCATCGGAGCTTTTCCGGTCGCATCCGCGTACGCTTCCATGATCTTTGCCGGCGTATCTCCAGCCGTGATCCAGTAATCCAGCTGTCTCGTACTCTCTGCCACCCACTGCGTCGTGTTCAGCCCGAAATGCACCTCGCCGATGGCCGGATTGTTCCACAAAAAACCATAGCCAAGACTGGACACATAAAACGGAATGCTCGCCTGAGAATTACGGTGTGCCAATTCCAGACTGCAGCCCTTCAGATTCATACGCTCCTGCTGATACTGTCCCATTCCGTAGATTTTTTCTTTCGGATCTGAGATGAAGCTTGCCTTTAAACGAAAGCTTCCGCCCGGAAGCGTTTTAAACTGACGTGCCTTTAGCTGCAGGGCACCTCCGTTTTCGATCTCCTGCAGCAGCACTTTTCCATCCGCATCCGTAAAGGTGATCTGGAGCGCCCTGCCCCATGGCTGTACAATCAGCTTTGCTGCGATCGCTCCATTTGTGATGACCGCCGACATTCCGTCCTCTTCCAGATGAATCACACCGCCTGAAATCTCTTCTTTTGGCAGCAGCGCCGCTTCCGTCTCTTTGATCTCTCCAAGAATCGCGGAGCGCACACGCAGGGAATTTGTCCCCCACGGCGTCACCATTACGGTCTCTCCATTTTCGCGGAAGATGAGGCTTCCGTTTTCTTCACTGAAATAATTCATTTTGTGTCTCCTTTTGCAATAATGCAACTATCATACCATTGTTTCTTTGTTGCTTTATAATACGGATGCAAGGTTTTTGTCAACCCTTTACTGCTCCGATCATAACACCCTTTTCGAAATATTTCTGAATAAACGGATACACACACAAGATCGGAAGGGTCGAAACAATGATAACCGCATATTTTACCTGATCTGCAGAGGACTGACCGTAGCCTCCCTGCACACCGCCGTTTCCACTTGCAAATGCCTGGTTTAAAAGCAAAATTTCGCGCAGAACGATCTGCAGCGGCTGATTTTCTGCCTTACTGTTGAAGATCAGCGCATTAAAATAATCATTCCAGTGAAATACCGCATAATACAGAATCAGCACGGATACGACTGCCTTGGAAAGCGGCATGACAACCTTCATAAAATACGCAAAATGAGAACATCCATCCAGTGTCGCTGCTTCGTAAAGCTCCTCCGGAATTGAATTCTGGATAAAAGTACGTGCAATGATCAGATTATACGTATTGACTGCCACGAAGATGATGAGGATCGTCTTAGTGGAGATCAGATGCAGAGAGCTGATCGTCATATACAGCGGCACGAGTCCGCCGGAGAAAAACATCGTAAATACGAAATACAGCATGACCTTGTTACGCGCCTTGAAGTCTCTGCGAGACAGTGCATAGGCCGCCGGCATCGTGACCGCGATGTTCAGAGCCGTACCTGCCACTACATAAAGAATCGTATTGGCATAACCTCTCCAGATACGCGCATCATCCATGATCTGCTTATAGCCGTAAAAACGGATGTCTTTCGGCCAGATCGTGACTTTTCCAAGATTGACCAGATTGGAATTACTGATCGAGGCAATCACGATAAACCAGAGAGGGTATGCGATCGCAATGAAAACCACAATACTCAGGATAATGACCGCCGCACCAAAAATCCGGTCTGCCGTGCTTTTACTTTTGATTTTATTGCTGTTTTTTGCCATTTCTGCTCCTCCTTTACATCAGACCGGTACCGGTTGCTTTCTTCGATACATGGTTGGTGATCAGAAGAAATACAAAATTTATCACTGTATTAAACAGACCGACTGCGGCACCAAAGGAGAACTGAGATGACTTGATGCCGACCGTATATACATAGGTAGAAATAACCTGGGACGCACCGAGGTTCAGGCTGTTCTGCATCAGGAATACCTTATCGAACGCCACGTTTAAGATATTTCCCATATTCATGATCAGCAGGATCATGATCGTCGGAAGAATCGCCGGGAAATCAATGTTCCACATTGTCTGCCAGCGGTTTGCCCCGTCGATCTTGCAGGAATCGTACAGCTGCGGATCTACGGAAGACAGGGCTGCAATAAAGATGATACTGTTCCAGCCCATGGTCTGCCATACCCCGGTCAGTACGTAGAGCGGTACAAATGCCGATTCTTTCCCAAGAATATTCGTATCCTTCGCCACCAGATGCAGCGCTTTGAGCAGGTTTGCAATCACTCCTGTATCATTCGCAAACATGATATTGATCAGTGAAACCATAACGACCACCGAAATAAAGTACGGAATGTAGACCGTTGTCTGCACAACGCGTTTCCAGGTTTTGTTTCTGATCTGATTGATGATCATAGCAAGAATGATTGGTGCCGGAAATCCAACCAGAATACTCGTAAATGCGATCACAAACGTATTTTTTAAAGTTGTGAAAAACATCGGACTTTCAAAATACTGCCTGAAATACTTCAGACCTACCCATTTTCCGCCGGTAAACCCGGCTGTAAAGCTGTACTCACGAAATGCGAGCTGTACTCCGTACATCGGTACATAGCAAAATACAAATATGTAAAGCATTGCAGGAAACAGCATCGCCCACAGCTGCCAGCTACGCGCCCAGTAACGCTTTGTTCTCACGCCAAAACCTGCTCTTTTCTTCTCAACCATACGATTACTCCTCTTTCTTCTGCGGTAAAGCGGACATTCACAATCCGCTTCGCTACTTGCAAGATCATAAGGAATCCTCCTGCAAGCGGGCCCCCCTTATGATATTTCATGAACGCAGTCTCTTTGCGACCTGCGTTCAAAAGGCGGAAAGATGCACCGCACCTCCCCGCCTTTTACATTTTTTCTTACTCAGAAAGGGCTGCCTGATACTCGTCAAACGCTGCCTGACGGATCTCCAGGATCTGCTGAAGCCCTGCATCGTTTACATTCTGTACGTAGGAATCCCAGGTAGACTCGATATCGAGCTCGCCGGTCATCCAAAGCGACCACTGATTGTCAATAATATTGTTGATGTTTGCCTGTGTCAGAGCCATTGTATTCTGATCTTCTTCCGTATACTTCATGAACATCTGCGGATAAGTATCAGAAGCTCCCGCCTTTGCGATTACCTCATCATATACCTTTCTTTCCTCCAGAGCATAGGTCATATCCTGTGCCATCTCGATCTCAGAGGATCTTCTGATATACATCGGGCCATTGTCTGCGAAGGTGCTTGTCCATTTCCATGTACCCGGATCCGTACTCTCATCGAGCGGAGGAAGTACCTTGTAGCTGTTGTCGCCGGTCTTCTCGATGCATCCGTCTGAGATACCGCCAAACAGAGACTCTACGCTGTGTGTCTGATCATAGAAACGGTCGATGAAACGAAGTGCTGCTTCCGGATCAGCGCAGTTTGCGCTCAGGCACGCACGGTTTGCAGACAGGTTCATTCCCGTATAATCATTTCTCCATCTTGTATCATAGGTATCCGGCTCACAGTCAATATCATATGCAAGCGCCGGTACCGGTTTGTACTGGCTGTAAAGTGTCGGTCCGAACTTGTCCGTTTCTTCCCATCCAAATACGCAGCCTACAACTGCTTCACCTGCTTCATTTCCTCTGGAAAGGGACTGGTACGCAGAGTAATCATTCGTTAATGCATTCGTATTGATCAGTCCGTTTGCATACAGATCTGCGATGTACTCCATGAAAAGCTTGTACCGTTCGTCCACTGCATAGCATTTTACCTGTCCGTCCTCAGCAAAATAAGCATCGGTGCCCCAGTCCGTCAGCTGAATTCCAAGAGAACCAAGCAGATTCGTCAGGGAATAAGCACTGTTGAACCATGCATTGTTTCCGCCATATGCGTTATAGTCAAGCGGAATCTCATCATTCGGGTCTCCGTTTCCGTTTGCATCCTGCTCCTTGAAGGCAGTCAGTACTTCCTTGAACTCGGTGTACGTTGTCGGCATCTCCAGCCCAAGGTTATCCAGCCAGGTCTGATTGATGAACATTACCGTATTGGTAGACGGCCATTTTCCCTGGAACTTCGGTGTACCGTAGATCTTTCCTTCCATCGTCGTTGCAAGAACCTTTGTATCCGGCTCCTCTTCAAACATCGTCATGATGTTCGGTGTCAGATCCTCAGAAAGATAGTCATTTAAATCCAGGAACAGTCCGTTGTACTTGGTATAGTCAGAATCAACGGTTGCATTAAACAGAATATCCGGAATATCTCCTGATGCAAATCTTGTAGACTTAACAGTCTCCCAGTCTGCACGGATCATTTCCCACTCAATTTCAACGTTCGCTTCCTCTTCCATTTCCTGAACCCACTGCATATCCGGAATATCCTTGGTCAAAGGATGCAGGATCGCAAGTGCCTTGAGTTTTACTGGTTCACTGGATTCAGCGGATACGCCGATACCTGATAAAAGTGATGCTGCCATCACAGCTGAAAGTAAGATGGATACGCTTTTCTTTTTCATCTTCTTTTTTCCTCCTTTTGGGCAATCAGGTGTCAAAAATACCTGTCAGTTTTATCGCGGCCGCTCGTTCTCATCTCCGGTATTTTATGAATTTCAACTGCCATTTTGTGTGCAAAAAACAATCTCCGCTGTCATTTCGTCAGCTGTTTCCCTTTATTTCACGATTGTTTTGTGCGTTTTTACTGTGGTAACACCATACCATTTTCTCTTCGGAACGTAAATATCAAATTGCTTTATAAAGTGTCAAAAAGTCACTACGTGTGTTTTCGCATACACACGTACTGCCTTTTTGACACTTTTTCTAGAGATTTCAAACTACCGTTTTTTATTTTCACTATAGGATTTTTTCTTCTTTTGAGATATGATAGGGATAAGCTATTTTGCAGACAGCAACCTAAGCAAAAAATAAGAGAAACTATAAGCGGAACTATGATGCAAAAGAAAGGAGAAGCTATGAAATCCTGTTTTTTCCCCTCCGGAAAGATCATGACCTACAATCTGACCGGAAAATTTATGGCCCCGTCTGATACATGGCAGCATGCCCGCTTCGACCTGACAGACTTTGAATTGTTTGTTATGACAGAAGGAACGCTGTATATTTCCTACGCAGAGGAAAATTTTCAGGTTAGCAACGGCGAATACCTGCTGCTCCCGCCAAAGGCTAACGCATGGCGGCAGGGCTTCCAGCCGGCCTACTGTGAATTTTACTGGCTGCATTTCTCATACGAGCCCTCCGATAAAGCTCAGGCCTCATCTCTGCCGTCGCTTCCTGCTTTTCCGGGTGCCTGCCAGGAATCGGTCTTCTCGATTCCACAGCAGGGAAAGATCCCAAAACCGGAAAAAATGGTCATTCTGATGAAACAGCTGCAGGATTCTGTAAAAAATAATTATCCGAAGCTTGCACTCAATGCAATGGCCACCTGCGTACTTACGGAATTATACAGCCAGCTTTACCTGCACAGCCCGGAAAATACGTCCTTCCGCTCCGGCAAGCAGATTTATTCCGACATTCTGGATTACGTCAAGCTGCACATTTCAGAAAACATCAAGGTGACAGACATTGCGGCGCATTTTGGCTACAACGCGAAATACTTCTCCCATCTGTTCGCCGAATTTACCGGCATTTCCTTAAAGCAGTTCATTCTGAACCAGAAAATGGATACCGCAAGCTTCATGCTCACTGACTCCAACCAGTCGATCGGTGACATCGCCCGTGCCCTCGGCTTCTCCGACAGCCACAATTTTTCCCGCGCCTATAAGCGCGTGACCGGCCTTACCCCAAGTGAGTACCGCAATACGTTTGACAAGCGGCTGCTCTATCACGTATAAGCCCAGGGCTTTCAGAGTTTTTTGATTAGCGGCATGTATTTACAGGTGTACCTGCATAAAAGGAGCAGTGTCGGCTGACACTGCTCCTTTTTCTACCCTGTTTCGTATAAATCTCTGTTTTGAAAAAACCGCTCTGACACAGTGCTGCTTATCACGTCAGGAAATCCTTCAGACGCTTACTTCTCGACGGATGGCGCAGCTTGCGCAGTGCCTTCGCCTCGATCTGGCGAATACGCTCACGCGTAACATTGAACTCTTTGCCGACTTCCTCAAGGGTACGTGCCCTGCCGTCAAGCAATCCGAAACGAAGCTCGATAACCTGGCGCTCACGGTCGGTCAGCGACTCAAGCGCAGACTTCAGCTCCTCACGCAGCATCGAAAATGCCGCGGAATCGGAAGGCGAAAGTGCAGTGTCGTCCTCGATGAAATCACCAAGATGAGAATCATCCTCCTCACCGATCGGCGTATCCAGAGATACCGGATCTCTGGAAATCTTCAGTACCTCACGCACTCTTGCAACCGGCACATTCAGCCGTGCTGCCACTTCCTCCGGGGTCGGCTCACGGCCAAGCTCCTGAAGCAGAGTACGCGTCATACGCAGCGTCTTGTTGATCGTCTCCACCATGTGCACCGGCACACGGATTGTCCGACCCGTATCGGCAATGCCGCGGGTGATCGCCTGACGGATCCACCATGTCGCATACGTACTGAACTTATAACCTTTTGTATAATCAAACTTGTCTACGGCCTTCATCAGACCCATGTTTCCCTCCTGGATCAGATCCAGGAACGGCATGCCTCTTCCTACGTACTTCTTGGCAATACTTACTACCAGTCTGAGGTTCGCTTCGGTCAGTTTCTTTTTGGCTTCTTCATCGCCCTGCTCTACTCTTTTGGCCAGCTCAACCTCTTCCTCACCGGACAGCAGCGGTACATTGCCGATCTCTTTCAGGTACATTCTTACCGGATCCTCGGTACTGACACCTTCCAGGATGTCCACATCACTGATCAGCCCGATCTCCTCATTGTCTGACAGCAGAATATCTTCTTCTGACTCCAGCAATAAGTCATCATCCGGTACATCCTCGGGAGATTTTCCCTGAAGAATATCGATATGATTCTTCTCCAGATACTCCAGAATCATGTCCATTTTGTCTTCCGTCAGTTCAATGCCGTTAAACGCATTCAGAATCTCATCGTATTCCAATGTGTTCTTTTTTGCCTTGGCCGACGCTTTCAGACTTTCCAGAGTCTTTAAAAACTGCTCCTGTACTTCATTCATGAATGCACTCTCTCCTCATTTTTATCATTACACTCTAACATAACATTTTTGTCGATACCTGTCAATCATTTGCCGGATGGTTTTCACTTCCAGCTGCATTTTCTGCATGTTTTTTCTCTTTTTTTGCGTTCTGTTCCGGAAGATGGCCAGCCATCCGCATCGAGATCACCGGTCCGCCGGTCTTTTCGATGTAAGCCCGTGTGATCTCCACACTTCCGATGTTGTCATCCTTCGGGATCTCATACATGATATCCAGCATGAATTCCTCGATGATCGCCCGCAGCGCACGCGCACCGGTCTTTTTCTCCAGTGCCCGCTCCGCGATCGCTTCCAGCGCTCCGTCATCAAATGTAAGCGAGACCTCGTCAACTGCAAGCAGCTTCTGATACTGACGGATGATCGCATTTTTCGGCTCCTTTAAGATCCGCACCAGCGACTCTTTTGTCAGTCCCTGCAAGGTAAAGATGATTGGAAGCCTTCCGATAAACTCCGGGATCATACCGTAGCTGCGGATGTCGTCGACTGTTACCTTCGCAAGCAGATCCGGATCATTGTCGTATTTATCCTTCAGGTCAGAGAGGAAACCGATCGATGCCTGACGGTTCAGGCGTTCCTTGATGATATCCTCCAGTCCTGGAAAAGCTCCGCCGCAGATAAAGAGAATATTTTTCGTGTTCACCGTTGTCATCGGAACCATCGCGTTTTTGTTGGTCGCTCCGACCGGTACTTCGACCTCTGCGCCCTCAAGGAGCTTCAGCATCCCCTGCTGAACCGATTCTCCGCTGACGTCGCGCTGTGTCGCATTTTTTTTCTTCGCGATCTTGTCGATTTCATCAATAAACACAATTCCCTGCTCTGCCCGGTCTACGTCATTGTCCGCCGCCGCAAGCAGTCTTGAAATCACACTCTCAATGTCATCTCCGATGTAGCCCGCCTCTGTCAGGGATGTCGCATCCGCGATCGCAAGCGGCACATCGAGCAGCTTCGCCAGTGTCTTGACCAGGTACGTCTTTCCGCTTCCGGTCGGTCCGATCATCAGCATGTTCGACTTCTCGATCTCTACTCCGTCACTGTCATCCGCCCAAATCCGTTTATAATGATTGTAGACTGCCACAGAAATGACCTTTTTTGCGTGCTCCTGCCCGATCACATAGTCGTCGAGGCTTGCCTTGATCTTGTGCGGTGCCGGGATCGAGCGGATATCAAACTCTTTTTTCGGCTCGGCTTCTTCCTTCGGCTTTTTCTTTTTCAGTCGCTGCTGATTCGGCATCATGCCAAAAATGTCTCCGAGGTTGATCATGCCGATGTTCGGCATCCGAAATCCGTTCCGCTTTGTGCTGCTGCTCTTTTCATCGATGACCTCCGGGTCTTCGACGGTCTCCGCGTCCTGCGATGCTGCCGCATTGGCTGCCTCATCCGATTTTCTCTCTGTTTTTTCTGTCGTTTTTTCCTGTTTTTTTCCGGATTCTTTTTTCGGTGGAGCCACCTGCTCCGGCGTTACCTCCAGCGTGATTCCCGGAATCCCCATCTGGCTTAAAAGATTCATCAGATCTTCCATGTTCGTCACATTCATCATATTCTGATACGGGAAGCCGGAGGAGTGCATCAGATCAAACATCCGCTGCATGCAGTCCGGACACACATACATATGATTTGGCATTTCCACCATTTTTCCGGCAGTACTCTCCGGACGTCGGCACATCGCACAGTAGTGCTCGACCTTTTTCGGGCTGCTGTTTTTCTGTCCATCATTTTCCTGCGAAACTGCCTTTTTCTCATTTTCTGTTTTTTCCGTTGTATCTGTCGTCTCGATTGTTTCGTCTGTTCTGTCCTTTGTTTCTTCCATTCTGTTTTCCTCTGTCTTTCTGAAGCTCTGCCTGCCGGGTTTCTGTTATCCACAGCAGGTGCTGATTTCCTGCGATCTTTCCACAGAAACACGCAGTTTCCAGATCTGATGCTGTTTATTCCTCATGCTCCCAGTAGCCCGGACTCATCGTACACCGTTTCACCAGCCACATCGGCAGCTTTTGATACTTCTTTCCAAGTCGATATCCCAGATATTTACAGCCGCTTTGCCAGATCAGTTTCGGGATCAGATAGCCCTTTCCCTGCTTCCAGAAATACGCTGCGCTCTGCTTTACCATTTTAATGCCCTCGTTCTCAGAGCGCACAGACGCAAAGACTTCCGGGTGCTCTGCCTGGGAAACGCCGAGATCGAAATTGCGATGAAACTGCTGTCTTCCACTGTAATTGTGCGAGTGGATCACCTTCGCCCGTGCGCAGTAGCCGACTGCTCCGAAATTTCGGATCACTTTGGATGCAAAGATCATATCCTCATTGAAGATCGCATGGCGCACAAAACCGCCAAGCTGCTCATAGCTGCTTCTGCGGTACAACGCACAGACATCTGAGCAGAAAAAGGTCTTGATTCCAAGCTTTGGAAGATCCTCCACGGTCTTGATGCGTTCCTTGCTTCCATAGTTGAAGCTTCTTGTAAATCGTTCCAGTTCCCCGCAGTCAGCCGCCGGGAGCTGGCACGCGTAAGCAACACAGATTTTACCGGCATCCCGGAAAACGCTCTCCCTGCCTTCTGATGGCTCACTGCTTTTTTCCATGCGCTCCTCTGATCCTTTTTTTTCGGTATGCAAACACTTTTGTATCCCCTTTTCGCTTTCCTTGGTGCCTGTCCGCGCTTCCTCCGCCCTCCTGCGCAGGCGCTCAGCCAGTTTTTCCGGCAGAGGCGTCTCGATCATCCGATACAGCTCCTCAATCAGGTGCGTATCTGCAGGAACCGCATCCTGCGTAAGAAACAGCAAAAACGCGCCCTGCAGCCTGCCAGCTGCCATGTGCCGCGTTCCGCCATGATCAAATTCACTTTTTCTGATGTGTATTACTTCCACGCCTCCGATCCCGTCTGCCAGTGCCGGGTCATACAGCGCTTCCTCCGTATTGACAAGGAGGATCCGTGAGGGCTTTACCGTCTGCTGCTGCAAAAGCAGAAGCAGGCGGTGCAGCCGCTCATCCGGACGATAGACCGGAATGACAATGTCAATCTCCGGCACAGTTTTCTGCATGTTCATCCGCATCTCTCCAAAATCTGTGCAGTTCGTTTACTGAATTCCGGTATTGTTTATGATCTGATTGCTGATCTGCTGTACCGTATCAGAGACCGTGTAGTCTGTATCGCCGAACAGGTACTCATGCAGCTGTTTTACATTCGCTGCCAGATTGACCGGTACAACGCAGTCACCTGCATCCACATCCGCAGCAACCTGGTCATACGGAAATCCCTGAGTGTCTGCGATCGTGTATTTTCCAATATCTGCCGCAAGTGCAATGATCTCTGTGTTGCTCAAACTTGTCTTGATGTACGGCATCATTGTACCGATCATGCTCGCAAGTGTTGTCACACCCTGGCTCTTTGCCCCCTCAAAGATTTTTTCCAGGACCAGTCTCTGCCGCTCGGTACGCTTATAATCCCAGCCCTCCGTATAACGGATCCGGCAATAAGCCATCGCCTGAATACCGCTAAGATGCTGCATACCGGATGACTGTACATTTTCATAAGAAACTCCGGTAACCTGAGAGGTTTCAACCAGATAAGCGTTCAGCCATTTTACTTCCTCATCGGTTAATTCAATATCAATACCGCCAAGCAGATCAACCGCCTCGATAACTGCGCTGAAATCAACCGTTGCAAAATCTGTGATATCCAGATCCAGGTTTTTATTCAGCATATTGATCGCCCGCTCCGGGCCGCCGCCTGCATATGCAGAGTTTGCCTTTGAATAGGAACCTTCATTTACATCCAGATACGTGTCACGGTAAACAGAGACAAGTCTTATTTCCCCTGTCTTCTGGTTGATGCTGCATACCATGATCGTATCACTGTTCGTACCTCCATCCAGCTCGCCGTCACGGGAATCGACGCCAAACAGAGCCAGATTCCGGTATCCCTTTTTGCTTGTCAGGCCGCTGTTGACTACGATGTCTTTCAGATGGATCCTTCCCATCCGTCCAAGCTGCGCTGCACCAAATAATCCGAGTGCCAGCACAAGAAGCACAATGATCTCAATCGCAAAAATCAGTTTTCTGTGTTTTTTCTTCTTTTTTCCTTTGCGGCCCTTTTTGCCGCCATCCGGCTCCTCATAATATCCCTGCTGATAATAACCATTTGGGCCACCCTGACAGTAACCATTTCCGGGTCCATTCTGAGCTTCCTGATAATAACCGCCCTGTCGGCCATTTGGATTTCCCTGATAATAGCCGCCCTGCTGGCCATTTGGGTTTCCCTGATAATAACCGCCCTGCTGACCATTTGGGTTTCCCTGATAATAACCGCCCTGCTGGCCATTTGGGTTCCCCTGATAATAGCCGCCCTGCTGACCATTTGGATTTCCCTGATAATAGCCGCCCTGCCGGCCATTTGGGTTTCCCTGATAATAGCCGCCCTGGCCGTTATACTCACTGCCCTGGCGATTCTGATAGTATGCCTGTTCTTCTTCCGGTGTGCGCACTCTCCGCTGCATTCCCTGCTGATTCAAACGCTTCCCATTTCTTCCGCAGTTTTCTTCCCTGTTTTCTGCCATCCTCGCTTCCCCTTTCTTCCGCCGCCGCGGCTGTCAGCCAGATCAGATCCTGACCCGGTTAATATGCATTTTTGTTTACAAATCCCTTAAATACAGTCAGAAACAATATTTTGATGTCCAGACCGACCGTCCAGTTTTCAATATAGTAAAGGTCGTACTCGATCCTCTTGCGGATCGAGGTATTGCCCCGATACCCGTTGATCTGCGCCCAGCCGGTCATGCCCGGCCGCACCTGATGCTTCACCATGTAGCGCGGAATCTCCTCCCGGAATTTTTCCACAAACTGCGGACGTTCCGGCCGCGGTCCGACCAGGCTCATATCTCCTTTTAAGACATTAAAAAGCTGCGGCAGTTCGTCGATGCTCGTCTTTCGGATAAAACGGCCCACCGGGGTGACACGCGGATCGTTTTTGATTGTCCAGCCCTTCTTTTCCTCTGATTTCGCCTGCACTTCCATCGAACGGAATTTGTACATCTGAAACGGCTTATTGTGCAGTCCCACACGCTCCTGCGTAAAGATCAGCGGCCCCTTCGACGTTCCCTTTATAAGCAGCGCTGTCACAAGCATTACCGGTGAAAATAAAATGATACAGATGATTGAACCGACAAGATCCATCGCCCGCTTTACCATCATGTTAAACGTATTGGAAAGCGGTACGTGGCGGATATTAATGACCGCCAGACCGAGCAGATCCTCTGTGTACGGTTTTGTCGGAATAATTTTACTGTAATCCGGTATAAATTTTGTGTGGACCCCTTCCTTTTCACACATTGCCACGATCCGTTCCAGCTTGTAGTACTCCGGCAGGCCAAGCGTGATCGCGATCTCATCCGGGTGATTATCTTCCAGCAGTTCATTTAAGGCATCGGTTCTTCCGATCACTTCAATATTTTTATACGTAGTCCCCTTCGGCATGCTGTCGTCGAGGATTCCCATCACATTGTAGCCCCACTGCGGATTCTGCGTGATACGGTCAATATACTCCTCTGCCGCACGGCTGTAGCCGACCAGCAGAATATGCTTCAGGTTCAGTCCTATCCGGCGCATGTTCATCAGTGTCATGCGGACAATATTCCGCTCCACAAAGGTCAGCACCACATTCAGCACCAGGAACAGGCCAATCTGCAGACGTGACACGTCCGGCAGACGAAGCATAAAGTACGCTGCCATCATGCCGAGGCCGCCGATGACATTGGCTTTTACAATGTTGCTGCCCTCAAGCCTGCGTCCCTGCACACGTTTTGGCGTATACAGTCCGCACGCATAATTGAGCAGCAAAAAAAATGGTACCAGAATGACGAGTACCATCATATAAAATTCCGGCGGCAGAACACCGATTGCCTTGCCCTCGACACTTCGCAGCATCGCATACCAGGAAATCAGATAGGCCACGATCGTCACCAGACCGTCAAGTGCCACCTGCAGCCTGTTAAAATGTTTCTGGTTATCTTTTATCAATCTGTTCACCTCTCGCTGCGGTCTCTTTGCAGTCCCACTACGTTAAAAATCTTTCACCCTCCGGATCAGATTCACCCACAGCTCCAGCTGTATTTTTCCGTAATTTCGAAGATTTTTCCACTGAAATCTTACCTTTTTTTCTCTGCGGCACATTCGGACTCCGGCAATCAGCCCCTTTGCGTACGTGCCACCCAGTCCCTTTTTCACAAAAAACAGAAATTTTACCAGAAATCCGACGATCAGAAAAGGCAGATTCAACACGATCTGTAAAAATGGCATGTTTTTGTAGATCAGGTAAATGCTGTTTCTTGAGGAATGCCGTACTTTGAACTCATTGTAAATGGATCCGCTCGTCGCACTGCCGACATGGCGCACGACTGCATTCGGCACGTAAATGCTGCGGTATCCTGCAATCCGGGCCCGCCAGCACACATCGACATCTTCCAGATATGCGAAATGCGCCTCATCAAAATCACCAATCTCGTCAAAAATGCGGCGCTCATAGATCGCTGCTCCCGCACAGGCAGAAAATACCTCCCGCGGACGCTCATATAAGATGGCACGTTTTCCCCTGGCAGGGGTAAAAGCCCAGCCCAATGCACAGTAAAAATCACCGCAGTTGTCCATCCTGGAGGGGTCCTGCATCTGAACCATCCGCGAACTTCCGGCAAAGCAGCCGCTCTCCTGCTCCATCGCAGATACAAGCTTCTCCACAAAGGCCGGATCGCAGATCGTATCATTGTTCAGAAGAATCACATACTTCGTCTCCGTCATTCGGATTCCCTCATTGACCGCTCCGCAGAACCCATGATTCTTTGCAAAGCACTTCACGGTCACTTCCGGATACTCTTCCTTTACAAACTCTGCGCTGCCGTCCACAGAACCGTTGTCAATCAGGATCACAGAGAAATCCTGCCTGCTCTGCGCCCGAAGCGAGTCAAAACAGTCCGCCAGATATTTTTTTCCATTCAGATTTGGAATCACGATCGTCGCTATCTGCATCTTTCCTCAGCCTTTCAGAGAATAATTCCATTTTTTCAGGGAGAGATTCCGGTTGTAATAAGGATCCCCGTTTTTCAGGATTCCAGTCCACCGGCTCCTCATATATTCGATCTCACTCTGGAATCGGCGCACCTTCTCCGGTGTGTCTTCCGCTCCGCGCGTTTTCGATTCATAATGGTACAGCTCGGCATACGGATCATATACGACGAGATATCCAAGCTCCCGCACCTTCAGGCACAGATCAACATCATTAAACGCGACCGCCAGCTTCTCTTCAAAGCCGCCCGCCGCCTCAAATACCGTCCGTGTGATCATCATGCATGCCGCCGTCACTGCGCTCAAATCCTGCTGCAGCGCTTCCCGGTGCATATACCCTGTATGGGAGCGCTTCTGTCCGACGAACACGTTGCCCGCCACTCCTCCGATTCCGATCACGATCCCGGCATGCTGGATCGTATCGTCCGGATAGTAAAGTCTCGCTCCAACAATGCCCGTCTTTTCTCTCTGACAATGGCCAAGCAGCTCTTCCAGCCAGTTTTCACTGATGATCTCCACATCATTGTTTAAAAACACGAGATACTCTCCGGAAGCCTTGCCCACACCGAAATTGTTGATCGCGGAATAATTGAATTCTCTGTCCCAATATACAACATGAACGCCGTTTCGTCCATCTATTTCTTTATAATAAGAGAAAATTTCCCCTGTTTTGCTGTTGTTTTCCACGACGATGATCTCATAATTTTCATATGTTGTTTTTTCCCGGATCGAGGCAAGGCATTTTTCCAGCGTCTCCTTTTCATCCTTGTTCGGAATGATGATTGAGACAAGCGGCGTACTTTTCACCGGATAATGCACGCGGTAAAATCCAAAATCTTTCTTCCGCTCCACCGTGCTGCCCGTCTCCCCGACACGCGCAAGATGCGCTTCAATCGCACGTTTTCCGGCATCATATGCATACTGTTTGCTGATCGGATTGTCCGCAGTTGACTGCGGATGTGTCCGCCAATGATACAGCACCCGCGGGATATGAACGATCTTTCTGGCTTTTTCTGTACAGCGCAGAATAAAATCATAATCCTGCGCACCGTCATACTTGCTGTCAAAACCTCCCGCATGCGCGACAAGATCACGCTCTGCCACCAGAAAATGGCAGATGTAATTGTTGCTGCGCAGAAGATCCGGGTTGTAATCCGGCTTGAAATTCGGCTGAAAATACTCGCTTCCGTCCTGTGACGTCTTGTCCTCATCCGTATAGAGAAGATCCGGCCAGTCCAGGCTCTCCATCTCTGAAGCAATCCAGAAAAGGGCATCCGGCTCCAGGAAATCATCGTGATCCAACAGACCGATGTACTCTCCGGTCGCCATCTCAAGCGCCGCATTTGTATTGCCTGCGATTCCAAGGTTTTTCTCCAGGATCCGCACCACAATGCGGTCATCTTCCTTTGCATACTGCAAAAGCATCTGCCGCAGTCCTTCGTCCTCCGGGCTTCCGTCCGCCAGGCAGAGTTCCCAGTACGGATACGTCTGGCGCTTCACAGACTCAATCATCGCGCGCAGGAACGGCTCCGGTGTATGGTAGACCGGCACCGCAATGCTGATCTTTACCGGACGCTCCCATTTTCTCTTCCGCTGACGCTCCAGCTGCTCCTGTCCTGTACGGTGCGCTTCAAACCACGGTCCGTACGGCACTTCCTCCGGCTCCAGGCGATCACTTAGACGCACCAGAAATTCCTTTACACCAAAGTGTTTCAGATAACGAATGCCTTTTTGAATGTTGTACGGCGTCAGCTTTTTTACAAAACCAGTTACTTTATTTGACATATTTAATAATCCTGATACTCAAGCAGACAGTCTGTGATGTATTTTACATCTTCCATGCTCAGGCTGTAATACATCGGCAGACGCATCAGCCGCTCACTTTCCTTCGTGGTATAGACATCCTCACCGGAAAATCTTCCGAATTTGAGGCCGGCCGGAGCCGTGTGAAGCGGGATGTAATGGAAGACGCACAGCACGCCCTTTTCCTCTTTCATCCAGCGGATCAGTTTCGTTCTCGTCTCAAGGTCTTTTACCTTTATGTAATACATATGTCCGTTGTGCTCCGTGCCCTCCGGCAGATACGGACGCTCGATCAGTCCCTTTTTCTCCAGCGGTGCAAGGTGTTCATGATAATAATCAAAGATCGCACGGCGCTTTTCATTGATCTCGTCCATCTTTTCAAGCTGTGCATACAGATACGCTGCATTCAGATCGCTTGGCAGATAGGAGGAACCATAATTTACCCAGGTGTACTTATCGATCTGACCACGGAAAAATTTGCTGCGGTTCGTTCCTTTTTCTCGTAAAATTTCAGCGCGTTCCAGATACGAATCGTCCTGGAACAGGAGTGCCCCGCCCTCTCCCATCGTATAATTCTTTGTCTCATGGAAGCTGTAGCAGCCAAAATCACCGATCGTTCCGAGCGCTCTCCCCTTATACCATGCGTTCACGCCCTGTGCTGCATCCTCCACCACTTTCAGGTTGTGGCGCCTTGCGATATCCATGATCGTGTCCATCTCACAGGCCACACCGGCATAGTGCACCGGCACGATCACCTTTGTGTGCTCCGTGATCGCCGCCTCGATCTTTGTCTCATCAATGTTCATCGTCTCCGGATGCACGTCGACAAACACGATCTTTGCGCCCTGCAATACAAACGCGTCCGCCGTCGATACAAAGGTGTAGGCAGGCATGATCACCTCATCGCCCGGCTGCAGATCACACAGAAATGCTGCCATTTCAAGTGCATGTGTGCATGAGGTGGTCAACAGTACATTTTTTGAATGAAAATGCTCTTTCATAAACGCAGAGCATTTTTTTGTGAACGGACCGTCACCGCACAGCTTTGCACCTGCGATCGCCTGCTGCATATACTCTACTTCTTTGCCCACATACGGGGCTCTGTTAAAATCTATCATAATTTTTCACTCCTTCTTGGAAGATTCTGTACTCTCTGTCTGATGCTCCGTCCGCTCCGGCACAGACTGTGAATAAAAGCCACTGTTTATTTTCCTTTCTTTCCACTTTTTTCAGGGGTATTGGAAACACATTCCTCCACGAAACGATGGCTAGCCCGGAATAAACAGATGCAGAAACGTCACGATCCATCCCTGATTGGAAAACCACGGAAACCGCACGTCTGCCAACCATCCCATGGATGGAACAAACGTCGGGATATAGACGGAGATAAACGCCGCCAGAAATACATGAAGCACCGCATACAGAAGCGGGAACATCAGAAGATACCCCACCCATTTTTTGAAAAACAGCGTCATTATACGCTGTGTGCCAGCTGCCACAAAGTACGCAAGCGGCACGATCAGAGGCATGATATAACGCCCCTGCGGCTGAAAATCATCGGTATAAGAATACACAAGTGACAGCAATATCGGTATTATGATACAGCAACCAAACGAAATCTGCAACAGAAAGAAGTTTGCCGCGTGCAATTTCATTCCGGGAATGGTAAAAGATATCGGTATTTTTTCTTTTTTCGTCCACCGGACGGCCAGATTCCACGCCAGCTTCACGGCTGCCAGCAGCAGGCAGAGCACACAGCCAACCATGCCAAGCAGCACAAGCCTTTTTGGTATTTCATAAATATCAAGTCCCAGCGGATACTTCAGATATCCGAAATAACCGATCGTACTTCGGTATGTCGTCCGGATCCAGTCCATTCCGCCCGTATCCTCGCTTCTTAACATTTCGTCAATCGGCGTACCCTGTTCCTCCAGGGACTTTTTCACCGACGGCTTAAATTCCTCCTGCGCGTACAGTTCCCCGTATTTTTCCGGCGCATGCAGTCCGAGGAAATCCCCATCATACAAAATGGCACAGCGGATAAACCACCAGCCACACAGCAGAAACACGACAGCAGTAATGTACAATCCGCGTTTCAAAATGATGTTCGTGCAGATTTTTGCTCCCTTTTTCCGGTAAAACACGATCAGCGAACCGACGAACATCACAACAGAAAACAGTGCAAATCCATATGCATTGAAATATGACATCGCACAGACGGCAACGCCGACCGCCAGATGCGTACAGCTTTTCCGGTCCCATTTTTGCTCCATTCCAAAAATCCAGCCATAAATCAGCATTGCAGAGGAGAAGACCGCCGTTCCGTCCGTATTCACATAGACGAACAGGTACAAAAGCTGCGGAAGCATTGCAAGGAGCGCTACAAAATAAATGCGGAACACCTGATTTTGAAACAGCCTGCGCGAAATTTTCAGCACATACCAGTAAAATCCCATGCCGAAAAAGACATTGATGCAGCGCGCTGCCATCAAAAGTGCATGCTCTGAGCTGTTAAAAATTCCCACGATCCGCATCAGATATCCGCCAAGGATATAAGGCAGGATCGGATGAAACGCATAGGAAATCCCCCACATCTTATTCAGTACTTCCTCATCCCATCCCGCCGGCAGTGTGCCGTGCCGGTAGATGTAGGTGGGCACAAGATATCGCATCTTTTCATCCGGTGCCTCGTTGAATGGAAGGATCCAGGCAAGGTAAAACAAAAATACGCCCATGAGAAGGACAAAGAACAGGTCCGCCGGGTGATCCGGTGATCTTTCCCACAGCCCGTCAATTTTCCGATTGATCTGCTGCCATGCAGCCGTCACTTTTTTCATAAACCATCCTCTTTACAGCTTCAGTGAGAAGTCCGCCTTATCCAGCGACAGGTTCGGGTTGTAATACGGATCGCCCGCTTTCACCTGATCGCCCCATCTGGAAAGGAACTGCGCAACCTCCCCATTGAACCGCTCGATCTTTTCCTGTGTGTTTTCCAGTCCGCGCGACTTTGACTCATAATGGTACAGCTCTGCACGCGGATTATAGACAACAAGGTATCCTTTTTCCCGCACTTTCATGCAGAAATCGATGTCATTAAATGCTACCTTCAGATGCTCAGAAAGCCCGCCGACCTCACGGTATACCGCTGCCTTTACCATCATGCAGGCCGCTGTCACCGCACTGTAATCGCGCATGCAGATGATCTGGGAGAAATAACCGTTGTCACTTCTGCTCTGTCCGATAAACGCATGGCCTGCGATCCCGCCAAAGCCGAGCACCACGCCCGCATGCTGGATCGTATCATCCTCATAATACAGCCGCGCACCGACGATACCGACATCCTTTCGCTGGCAGACACCGAGCAGCTGGCGCAGATCATCTTCCCGGATCAGTTCTGTATCGTTGTTGAGCAACAGGAAATAGTCGCCCTTTGCGTGGGCTGCACCGAAATTGTTAATCGCAGAATAATTGAAGTCCCCCTTGTAATAAACCACATGGATCTTCGCATTTTCTGCCTCAAGCTTTTTATAGCCCTCAAAAGTCTCCGGCTCGGTGCTGTTGTTTTCAATAATGATATACTCATAATTTTTGTAATCCGACAGACGTTCGATCGAGTCAATACACTTCGTCAGATCCGCCAGATGATCTTTATTCGGAATCAGAATCGAGATCAGCGGCTCTCCAATGATCTCATAATCTGTCTCGTAAAGTCCCGGATACGCGCCTTCGTGCACAGTTGCCCGGATCCCCAGCCGGTCATAGTGTGCCTGAACCGCCCGGCAACCCGCCGTAAACGCATACCGCTTACTCTCCGGATTTTCCGCTGTCGAATCCTGATGGGTCCGCCAGTGATACAGAATCTTCGGAATGTGCACGATCTGCTCCGGCTTCGTGTGCTCGGTGCAGCGCAGCACAAAATCATAATCTTGTGCGCCGTCGTACGCCGGATCCAAAGTTCCCGCCGCATCAAGCAGTTCCCGCTTTACCACGACGAGGTGGCAAAAATAGTTCATGCTACACAGAAGATCCGGGTTGTAGTCCGATTTAAAATGCGGCTGAAAATACTTCTTTCCTTTTCCGTCGACCTTGTCCTCGTCTGTATAGAGCAAAGCCGTCTCCGGTTTTTCCTGCAAAATTTTCACACACTCATACAGCGCATCCGGTGCAAACAGATCATCATGATCGCCAAAGGCGATGAAATCTCCGGTTGCTTCCGCAAGAGCTGCGTTTGTATTTTCTGCAATGCGAAGCTGTTTCTTATTCCTCACGATTTTCAGTTTCTCTGCCTTTTTCGCGTAAGCATGCTCAAGTTCATCCAGAAATCCGTCAAGCGGAGAGTGCTCCCCGCTGCCATCTGACAGTACCAGCTCCCAGTTTGGGTATGTCTGCTCCTCCACTGAACGAATCACCTCTCGCAGAAAATGCTCCGGTGTACGATAGAGCGGGATCACAATACTGATCTTCGGCGCATACGCAAACTTCACTTCGCGCTGGCGCACAAGCTCTGATGGTTTTGTACCGTACTTCCTTCTCCACCGCTCGTAGCTGATCGAATCACTGCCAAGCAGGACATCAGAGACGCGTCTTGTAAACTGCCTCAGTCCTTTCCGCTTCAGATAGAGCATACTCTTCTTGCAGATCGTTGCCAGATCTTCCTTCCCGGAAAGCATTTTTTTACAGTTGACAAGATACAGCACCTTTTTTCCGCCGCCCTTTAACGCCAGGCGCAGATGATTCTCTTTGGGAGCTTCAAAGGTCAGTTCAAAGCCGTGTGTCTCATCAGGCACGGCCTCCGGAAATTCACCGAGAATATCCATTCTCTTCTGTTCTGTACATGCGGCACCAAGTGGTGTGCCGCTTCCATCCAGTACAGCGATCTGGGCATGCTCACAGCCCATATACCAGCCGCGCAGCTGATACCGCCCATCCGGAAGCACACGCAGCTGCTCCATCCAGGATTCCAGATGCTGCTTCAGCCGTGCCAGTGATGCGGATGAGGCATGATAAACAGGAACACGCGTTTCTCCATTTTTCCAGAAAACCTTCAGATTTCCAGCGCTGTTTCCCAGCGGAATGCGCAGAAAATATTCCTGTTCCACATTTGTCTTGTAGCGAAGATATTTTTTTGTGACCTCCACACCGCTTTGTGTCTGCACCGTCAGTTCCGTCTCTTTTCCATCCAGAAATGCTTCAAATACCGCCTGCTCCGGCTGCTCCTCCTCAAACCAGCCCTGGATCACCAGCGTATCCGGCTGCTTTATGTCAAAGCGAACGCGTTCCCGGTTAAATTTTGTTTTCATGTGTTTCCCGTCCTCTCCTGCTTTCCGCCAGCTGTTTTTGCCTGGCTGCTTCTCCACAAACTCTGACCTGCTGAATCTGCTTTCATACTCATTTATTTCCCGGAAGTCAGGATATCGTTTTTCTCTGTCAGGCACTGCCGCCGTGTTTTCCTCACTGACTGTCCGGATACACGACATGCTCTCCCGGTTTTCTGAGTGAACAGTCCGTCTTCGTAAGAGAAAGGTCCGGGCTGTAGTACGGATCCCCCTGCTCCAGCTCTTTTTCCCAGCGTCTGCAGAAAATTCCGGCTTCCCTGTTCAGGCGGTCTTTTTTCTCCTTTGAATCCTCCAGGCCACGCGACTTCGACTCATAATGGGTCAGCTCTGCGTACGGGGTGAACGCAACCAGGTATCCGGCTCTCCGTACCTTCATGCAGTAATCGATATCATTGTAAGCGACTGCCAGTTCCTCCGTCAGGCCGCCGACGGCCTCATAGACCGTGCGCTTCGTCATCATACATGCTGCTGTCACAGCACTGACGTCCTGCACGGACTTCAGCCTTCCCGCATAGCCGTCCGCATCCCCCGATGCCCCGATAAAGAGATGGCTCGCCACGCCGCACAGCCCGATCACGACACCCGCATGCTGGATCGTCCCATCCGGGTAATACAGCTTTGCACCGACCGCTCCGATATCCTTTTGCTGGCAGAGACCAAGCAGCTCTTCAATCCATCCGCCTGACCGTACTTCTGTGTCGTTGTTCAAAAGAAGCAGATACTCGCCCTTTGTATACGGAAGTGCAAAATTGTGGATTGCAGAATAATTAAAGCTTCCGGGATAGCGCACGATGCGCAGTCTTTCCGATCGCACAAGATCTGCATACTCTGGAATTTTTCCGGATTCCAGATCCCGATAAAATACTTCCGTCTCCTGCTGCTCACTGTTGTTCTCAATAATCACGATCTCATACGACGCATACGTCGTCTTCTCCACAATCGAGGTAAGGCAGGTCATAAGATCCGCGATATGGTCCTTATTCGGAATCAGGATCGATACAAGCGGCTGCTCCAGAAGTGCAAAGCGCGTCCGATACCTTCCGAGCATCTCTGTATTTTCCACCTGTGCCTGAATCCCGACTCTTTTATAATGTGCTTCCAGCGCCCTGCGTCCCGCCTCAAATGCATATGCCTTGCTTGCAGGATTGCCGGCTGTCGACATCGGATGGGTACGCCAGTGATACAAAACTCTGGGAATGTGGTGGATTCTTTCTGCCTGTTCGCAGCAGCGAAGCACAAAATCATAATCCTGCGCACCGTCATACTCACGGTTTAAAAGGCCAACCTTTTTCAGAAGATCACGCCGCAGCGCAAACAGATGGCAGATATAATTGTTGCAGCAAAGCAGCTCCCGGTTGTAATCCGGCTTAAAATGCGGCCCGAAATATGCCGTGCCGGACCGGTTTACCTTATCTTCGTCGGTATAGATCACATCGATCTTCGGATCCTGATTCACCGCTTTTGCCATCTCAAAAAACGCACTTCGTTCCAGTACATCATCGTGATCGGCAAACACAATAAAATCGCCCTTTGCCATTCGAAGTGCCTCATTTGTGTTTTCCGAAATGCCGCGGTTCTCTTTCAGTTTCCGGTAACGCAGCCGTTTATCTGCTGCGTAATGCTTTTTCAGAAATTCCCTCACCGACGGATCGCTGCTTCCATCCGCAAGGCACAGCTCCACATCTGGATACGTCTGCTGCAGCACCGAATCCACGATCTCTTTCAAAAAAGGCTTCGGCGTGTTATAAAGCGGGATCACCACACTGAAAAGCGGCCTGTCTGCAAAATTTTCCGCAGCTTTTTGCTGGGCATGCGCTTCCTTTCCGTGTACCATCCGGCTTCGGATCCACAGATCGTAATCCGGCTCAAGGCCTTCCTTTTTCTCTTTGTGCAGCCGTATCCTGCGTTCCAGCCAGCTGGACGCGCGGATCTGAACGCGGATTTTCAGTTCTTCCCGGCTGTTTTTTCTTCCGTTTCCCGCGATTTCTCCTTTGATATCCTTTTCTGAAACTTCCTGTGAAATGCTCTCTCCCGGATTTCTTTTTAAATTGCCATCCACATTTTTTTCTGTACGCACCACGATCCATACCGTCGCTGCATCCAGCACCGCCCGGTCGATCAGGATATGAAAACCGCTCGCGTAGTCTTCCGGCTTTCCAAACAGTTCGTTGACATCGCTGCGTACCAGGCGCTCCACATACACCGGGATTTCTTTTCCGCCTGCATCCTGCACTTTAAGAACTGTCTCCGCATCTGATTTTCGGTCAAGTGCCCAGCCGCGCACCATCACATTCCCGTACCGGCTCTCGATCCGGTCTACATTTGCCGCAAGACCTGTATTTCTTTTCAGAAAATCCTTCATTTTCCGCCCTCCGGCTTTATCTTCTGGTACAGCTTCCATGCCTTCGTCTGCTCCATCCAGCGAATCCGTCCGTTTTGCGCAAGCACCGTCTCGCGCACCAGGCCGGTCAGAGGCTGTGCCAGGAATGTCAGCTCCACAATGCCATCCTGATATGGCAGCCTGTGAATCACAAGCTGCGGATCTTCCGTGTCAAACACATAATCTCCGTTCGGCGCCTGCTCTCCATTTGCCTGCGGTGCAAGTGCATAGCCTTTGAGGCTGAGATGTTTCACACGCACCACGCATTTTGTCTCGCACGGATCAATGCGCAGCGCCTTCGTTCCCTCCGGCAGTTCAATGCGCAGCGACACCTCACCCTCGGCCGGCACCTGATATTTTTTCCAGCTCCACGTACCAAATCCACGCCCATCATCAAAATAAACTTCCACCCGGCGCATCGCATGTGCATACTTCCGTTCCTTTTCAACCAGCGGCAGCACCGGAAGCACACCCTCCGAAATATCGTCATACAGTTTCCACACCGGTGTATACGTCCCTAAAATATAAGCCTGGAACCTGTGCTCCATCTGTGCGAACGTCTCCCGCTCCGTCTCTGTAATACCAAAACACTCATAGAGATTCTGATGCACCAGCTCATCCCGCTTGGAATTTCCGAGAATATAATAATACAGACAGCGGTACTGCAGAAAACGCAGCGGCACCGGAAAATCAAACGTCCACTCGTAATCGATCAGTTCATAGCCGTCTCCCACGGCAACCGCATTGGAAAAAATCATATCCACATCCGAAATCTTTCTGCACGGCTGCGGACGTTCAAAAAATACTTCTCCGAACACCCTGCGGAAGCCAGCGGTCATCTGGAATGTCTCCTCCGACTCTGAAAAGAATGCAAAATAGCTCTGAATTTTTCCAAGCAGCGCCTCAAACTGCTTTTTTTCCAGCAGTTCATCCAGCTCTTCCTCCAGTGTACGCCCGGCCAGGAACGGAAAAACAGCAGTCTCTCCTTCGATTGTACACGGATTGACCCGCAGCTTTGTGCCGGAAAGATCCCGCTCCAGTTCACAATATTTCTCATACAATCCCTTCACATGTCCCTCTGCCTGCGGATAAGCGGCAAGCTTGCGCACGCGGCGGCACCCGTTTTCCGCCGTCTCGATCTGGGTCCGAATACAGAATTCCCGACTGCGTTCATTCGAATATTTGACATATCCACAGTGGTGTGCCGTTTTTTCTGAGTTATCCACTGCCAATCCTGCCTTATCCTCTGCAATCACAAAAAAGGAATTGGAAAACTGCTCAAACAGCCCGCTTTCAAGCAGTGAGTCATACACCCGCTCCTCTGAAAACAGCTGCATCCGCTCACGGTCCAGATTCTGGCGGTTGCGGTTTAATTCGCCTTTTTTCGGCAGACGGTTTTTTGAATAGATCTGCTCCGGAAATTTATAGTCCGGATAGGGATAATAAAAATCCAGTTTTCCATAACCAGATTGCCTAAGCAGCGCTTCCAGCTCCGGCTTCGAAAAGGTCCGAACGTAATCAGTCGTCGGATATCCCTCAAGTCCCTCGAAATAAAGCCCTGTGTGATCCTCCGTCGCACCTGCCCAGTACTTCAGGCCGAGGCGGTTCTCAATCGCGATCACCAGATGTCCGCCCGGTGCCAGATGTGTCCGGATCCGGGAAAGATACTCCGTAAACGGATTCTCTCCCTGAATTGAAAACTGCGCATATTCCAGCACGCCGATCAGTGTGATCAGATCGTACTTCTGCTCCAGTTTCGGCTCGATATCCTGAAAATTCCCGACGAGAAACGTCAGATTTTCGCAGTCCCGATGACGGTACGCATTGATCAGACAGCGTTTTCGCGACAGATCGATGCAGGTCACTTCCGCAGCACTGCGGCAGAGCGCTCCTGTGATCGCACCCGGTCCTCCACCGATCTCCAGCACGCGGTCTGTTTTTTTAAGCGGAAACCAGCTGATGATATTTTCCCGCAGTGCGGAAAAATGATAGAGGATCGGCCAGCTCTTTTTTTCTGTGATCACACGGTCATATTCTTCTGGTGCGCAGTTTTTTGCGATCTCCAGCATTTCATCCTCAATGGCACCGTCCGTATATTTATCTTCTCCGGTATAAAAGTGGTAATCCAGCACCGCTTTTCCGATCTGTTCTCGTTCCATCGCCTTCCTCCTCTTCTTGTTCTGTTCAAATTTTTTCTTACATTTTCGTGCTTACTGTCCTTATTTTATATTTCTTTTTCTCTTTTCGTTTTATTTCTGGTATTCATAGATTTCCCGGCATTTTGTGCACAGATCCATCATTTTCAGTTATCCTGAATTCCTTCCTCTTTCTGTATCGCAATCTCCGAGTTCATATCATAAAATCCCACCGTGTTCTTTGAAGACACCACTACAAGGCTGCACGCATCATACAGCCGGTGATACACCACAAAGTCTCCACCGCTGTAGCCGGTCAGTCCAAAGGAGACCAGATATTCTCCGCCCTGCAGATCAGCCCGCTGTGTGTAAGAGACGACATAAATATCCCCGTCTTCCCCGGTCGGTGTCGTGATCCGCTCAAACATCGTATTCGTGCCGGTGATCTCCGTACCGCGCATATCCTTGACCGTAAATGCAAAAATCGGATCCTCAATCTTCGTATGGAACTGCACGCGTACTTTTAACGTAAATTCCGCGCCCTTCTCGATCGTATTGGTCTGCAGTCCGTTTGCATCCTCAACGAGAAAGCCAAGCATCTCCGCACGCTTGTCTCCATACTCCAGTGCGCCCGGATTCATCTCAAACGGTGTGGTCCATCCGGTCTTTTCCCGTTTTTCTGCACTTTTGGGAAGTTTCTTCTCCTCCGCATCCGGAGCCTGATTGACGAGGAGGCGCTTATACAGATCCACCATTTCCTTCGGTGAACCGGTTCCGACTGCTTTTCCATGATCCAGCAGGATCACACGGTCACAGTATTTGCTGATACTTCCAAGGTCATGGCTTACAAACAGGATTGTTTTCCCCTCCTGCTTGAATTCCTCAAATTTCCGGTAACATTTTGCCTGGAAAAAGACATCCCCGACAGAAAGCGCCTCGTCCACGATCAGAATTTCCGGATCGATATTGATTGCCACCGCAAAGGCCAGACGCACAAACATACCGCTCGAATATGATTTGACCGGCTGATTGACAAACTCTCCTATATCAGCAAAAGCCAGGATGTCATCCAGCCTGGCGTCTATCTCCTTCTCCGAAAAACCGATCATAGTTCCGTTCAGATAAATATTTTCAATTCCCGTATATTCCATATTGAATCCGGCACCAAGCTCCAGCAGCGCCGAGATTCTGCCGTCCACCGACACCTCACCCTCCGTTGGGCTGAGTACGCCGGTAATGATCTTCAGGATTGTGGATTTCCCGGCACCATTCGTGCCGATAATCCCCACCGTCTCACCTTTCCTTATGTCAAAGCTGACATCCCGCAGCGCATAATGCTCGCGATACCGCTTCTTTTTCGAAAGCCCAAGGCTCTCCTTTAAGCGATCCGACGGTTTGTCATATAATTTATACATCTTGCTCAGATGTTCTACACGAATTGCATCTTCCATACTGTATGTTTCCTCACTTTTGTTTTACTGACGCAGGCTGCTCCTTATGAGATTTTGCGCTGTCTTTGGCCGGCATGACCTCTTTCTTACCGGACGCACGCTCATAAGGCATCCTCCCACTGACGTGGGTCCCTCCTTATAAGATTATATTACATCCGCGAAATGCACGCGCAGTTTTTTAAATACGCGTGTTCCAAGCCACAGCACTCCGATCACGAAGCACCAGAAATATGCGGTCCAAAGCGGACGTTCCCAGAACCAGTGCTTATAGATAAATACATCCCGGTATCCCATCACGATATAATAAACCGGGTTCAGTTTCAGGATCTTATACAAAAGCGGATAATGAATCAGCTTATCTTCCGCTACCCACATGATTGGTGTCAGCCAGATCCCGATCTGAAGCGCAATGCTGATCATCTGCGACAGATCCCGGAAAAAAACTACCACAGCGCTCGTCAGATACGAAAGCCCAAGGATAAGCAGAAGCAGTCCCGCCAGATAGTACAGCAGCTGCAGATAATACAGATCCGGAAAGTGTCCATAGCAGCAGTACAAAAATGTAATAAACACGATAAAAAACAGATGTACAAAAACTGCCGACAAAATTTTCACAACCGGAAGTACACTGATATTGAATACGACTTTTTTTACCAGATAGCTGTACTCAAGCAGGGAATTTGTCCCGCCGGTCAGTCCGTCCTGAAAGAAGAACCATGGGATAATGCCGGCTACCAGATACAGCACAAATGGGACCGGAAGTGAATCCGATCCCCCGCGAAATCCTACCTCAAATACAAACCAGTACACAAGCACGGTGATCACCGGCTGAATAAATGCCCAGATAATTCCGAGATAAGAACCTGCATATTTCGTTTTAAAATCATTTTTTGCCAGTTTATAGATCATTTTCCGGCTTTTTATGATCTCTGCCGGAATGGAAGATTCTTTTTTCACACTTTTTCTCCTTTGTCTCTAAGGCTATCCCTCAGTATATCATTTCATCTCTGGAAAGTAAAGTGTGCACTTATTACATCTGCGGAACCGGCGTCGGCCTGCTCTTATCCCATACAGAAGAAACATCAAACAGATCGCTCAGCATATCCGGATTGTAGTACATCCGATAGCCGTCAAGATTTCTTCTTCCCTGTCGCATATAATTGCTTCCAAACTGTACCCAGTACTGTGTGGAATCCACGTTGCAGAAAATATTAAAGCCCTTCCCTTTCAAATACGTAAAAAACGGGTTGGCGTCAGTATAAGGCTGCCAGTCTCCAATATCCGCTCCAAACGCGAAAATGATCACGTCGGTATCGCCGACCACCGGTGCCACATTATCAAGCCAGCGCTGTGTATCCTTCTGCATTGCCTCCAGGCCGACTGTCTGCGGAGCGATATGTCCCCACGTATGGCTTGCAAATTCCCAGCCTTCCGCCTTCATCGTATTTGCAACGTTTGTGGCATCATCGACTTCCTTCTGCCATGCCGCCTCATCAAAATCCGGATGCTCGTCAAAAAATTTCTGCTGATACTCTGTGACACGGGACGCCTCTTTCGTCCGGTAAACCTCGTCCGTACGATAGCCAAGCACGCCCTCATATCCGGTCAGTGCAATGATCCCCTTGTGTCCGTGATACGAAAAATCAGGATGTTCCTTTACGAACGTATCAATCCACGGAACCATGTCATAATCTCCAACCGAAATGCTTCCGTCATCCTCAACATAAGTGTTCTTCACATCGCCGTTCTCATCCACAATCAGCTTCTGTGCAAATCCATCGCCATCCATATAATGGTAGTAGCTCACGTCATCCTGCGACAAAACGAACGGAATCTTCCCAGGCGGAAGCAGGATCTCCCCGCTGGAAACCGTGCCATCTGCATTTACCGTACACATATCGTGCAGGCTTACCATCACATAGCCCTTTTCATACATGCTCTCCATGATCCCGGTAAATTCACTCATTGTTGTCATAACCTGATTGTAACCGGCTTCTTTTGCATCACCGTCGAATGCCTTGGACGGATCCTTGATCATTGTGTGGAAAAAGACGTGTGTGATCTGTTCCAGCGGATATGCCGTGCATGTCGCTTTCACCTGCTGATACCCCGTCACTGCATCCTGCATTTTCTGGCTGTTCGTATACAGAGAAGAGGCCTGCAGCGACTGGATCGCCCCGTCATAATCGTACTGGGCTGCCATCACATCCGCCGCCGCCAGCAGCTGATCCTCTGTACTGCCGCTTCCTTCCGTGCTCTCTGTCTGGTCTGCCGTGACGCTTCCGCCCGCATCTGCCTGTGCTTCCTGCTGTTGTTTTTTCGTGTTCTCCTCCTGCTTTTTTACACCCGGGATCACCGCATCCTTAATCAGCACAACTGCCAGAAATACAACAATCAAAATCAACAGTGAAATAATGCACTTCATAATCAACACATTTTTTCTTCTCTGCGCCTGTTTTTGACGCAGGCGCTTTTCCCGCTCATTCATGTCCATAGTTTTCTCTCTCCGTTTTCTTCTTTCGTTTACTCTGCTATTTTGGTTTCTTATCTGATTCTTATTATTTTTCTTTATTACTCTGTCTGTTTTCCCGCACTTTCGTTCAGCTGATGCTTCTCACAGTTTTATTTTTTCATCTTTCTTTATTTTTATTCTGCTTCTTTGCCGCGAGGCATCACATGTAAGCCCCTGTCTTTTTCAGGCGGTGCCAGCACCGTCTGCCTGTATACTTCCTGACAGCTCCCCGGTCTGCGCCGCCGTCTCATTCTGCACTGCTGTTTCTGTCTGTGCTGCCGTCTCACTCTGTGGCGTTGTCTCACTCTGCGCTGCCGTTTCCGCCTGTACCGCTTCCGTCTGCTTCTTTTGCAGTGTGATCCCTGTCGTCACCCGGTTTTGTTCCTGCCTCGTTGGCAGTGTAATCCGCTCCGATCCCGGAAGCTTTGTCCCGTTGCCAAGCACGATCTCATAGATGATCGCTGCGACCAGAAGCACACACAGGACTCCAAATGCAGCCCATAGCACCCGCAGCTTCGTCCGTTCCCCGTAACTGCGTGCCCTCCGGCTCCGCTTAGCGGATACCTGTTTTTCTGCCTTTGGCCGTTTCGTCTCCGTCAGCCCGTCCGCTGCTTTCTTTTTGACTTTCGTGTTTGTTTTCCGATGAAGGTGGATTCTTTCTCCTGCATTTTTTTCATTTTCAAGTTTCTCTGAAACTCTGCGCTTTTGTTCTGCAGCCGGATCCTTTTCTGTCGCTGTATCATTCACACTTGCCTTACTATTTGGAAGTGTTTTCTGGTCTTCCGGCGTAATATTCCAGTATCTCCGGCTTTCCGGAGACTTTCCGTATATCATCGGGCGGCCCTGTGTCCCCCGTCTTCGTTCTGCCATCCCATGTCCGTTACTGAAAACTTATAAAAAGTTATAAACCTCTATGTTTCATTCCTACTTCAACGAGTATGCTTTTGATGATATAAATATCAATCTACTCACAAGTTCCTGTACTCTCCATAGGCGTAAATTCCGGACTAACGTATCCGTACCTATTTGCATCAACATTTCAGTGTTAACTTGCAAATCTTTCTCCATAAGCCTTGAGATTTATAGATGCCTGGAAATCCCTGTCTATGATATTCCCACACTCACATCTATAAATTCTGTCTGATAACTTCAAATCTTTTTTGATGTTCCCACAACAGCTGCAAAGCTTT
>ERZ824473.747-NODE-747-length-53925-cov-4.549155_pt1 | contig 53925 bp, 58 predicted proteins | sample MGYA00519874_ERZ824473 | MGnify/ENA primary metagenome ERZ824473 (study PRJEB31778, sample SAMEA3449151) | human gut metagenome | biome: human gut; feature: human-associated habitat; material: faeces | place: United Kingdom | collected 2010/2012 ... | reverse complement strand
GAGAGATATTTACTTCCATTTATTCAGAAACAGAAAGATTTAGAAATAGACACATACCAGATATATACATTATGGAAAAATACAGATGGCATGATTAGATATAATTCTTTTGATACTATTTTAGATTATGTGGAAAAAAATATTCCAGAACTTGCACATAAAATTAGAGGAGAAGGCTATATTGACATTTTTCGCAACTTATCAAAGGAGCAAGCAGAACAATATATTGGTAATAATGTTCCAAAATTTTTAAGTGCATTAAGAGAGAAATATAATGTATCTACAGAAAAAAGAAAAGAATTTGATGCAAAATATGATAAATCATTTGCTTTGGCTCTATTTGAATTAGAAAAGCAATCTAGATTAAATGAGGATAATTTAAATATAATAATAGATAACCTTCCAAAATTAGGAAAAGACACAATTAATAGAATATTCAATAGTAATTCGGAGATGGTAGTAAATTATGCTCCACAATTAATTTCTGCTGTAGCTGATTTAGATAAAAAAGAAGCTATAGAAACAATAGAAAAAATTGAACATATATTTTCACAAGATAATTTACCAACTTTTATGAGAATGTACAAATATTTTGAGTTGGTAGTTGATAAAGACAATGGTAATCTATTAAACCTAATTTCTTCTGGACAAAAAAAAGATATGTCACCAGTGCTTTCAAGTACAAAAAGTGCAGAATTAAGTAAAAGAATTATTTTTGCAGATTTAATGAAAATATCTATGGATTCTAATAATAAATCTTTAAGAAAATTTGTAGATAGACTAGAAAAAGGAAATGAAGTATATGTCAAATTTGTAAAAAATGGTAGGACAATAGATGAGCTTACAGAAGATGAAAGGCAGGAATTTCAAACATATATAAAAACTATTCATTCTTTGTATGAAGAATCTGGTGCATATAGCCAAGACAAAGCAAAAGGCATAGCAATAAGTTTAAGTGGTGATATCCAAAAAGATGCAATAGCATTGGGAAATAGATATGCAAGAGAAGGACTTACAAATAAATTGCCAGATTTAGCACTACAAAGTATTATAGGACCATATCAAGAATTATTCGCAGGTATTACGACAATATCACAAATTAGAGAATATATGGATAATAGACTAGAAGAATCAAACAAAAGACACAGAGAACTTGCAAAAGAAAAAGTTAATTTACAAGAAGGAGATATGATAAAAGGAATTAGAGGAGCAACAGGAATTCTTCAAGATTTATTTGAAGAAGGGGTAAGAGCAGGAGAGTTTTTAGGAACAGATTCACATTCAGACGCTACTCCTTTAGATACAGATTTTTCGCTTATTTTACCAGAGAATAATGGAACAAATTTATATGAAATCATAAGAAATACTGCATCAGCAGGATATGGCAATTTCTTTATTGTATTAAAGTATTCTCCAGAAAAAATGGAATTTACGAGAACAAATGAAGATGTACATATTAGAAGTGAGAACGAATCTGTAGAAAGTATTGAAAAAAGAAATAATCCAGAACAAATACGTTCAAGAATCCAAAGTAGAGCAAATAACAGTTATGCAAATAAAAGACTGGAAGTATTTGCGAGTAACGCTGTTGGAATAGAGCATTATGGTATAAGAACTGGAATTGGAAGTACAGACATAGATTATATTGTTGTAGAACAATGGGATAAAAAAATTGGATATGAACTTGCGATGAATGGAACATATATTCCGGTTGTAAAAGGAAGTACAGAAGAACTTTTATTTAGTCCAGAACAGTATGATGAAATAAGAACTCAAATGCAAGGGTTGTCATATTATAATACAGGGAAATTCGTAATTGATGAAACAGCTTATGTAGCAGAAGCCGAAAATGAAAGAGAGCAATTATTTACTTCTGCAGATTCAAATGTATCGACTAGCGAGTTAGAAGCTACTAAAAATAGAAATGCTATAAAAGAGCTTGTAGAAAAAGCATTAGCAGAGAAGATGGGACTAGAAGTGGAGGATCATGTGACAGGAAATTTACAAAATGGATTTGTAGAACTTATAGATACTGGCTCAACTGGACGTGGAACGAATTTACCAGGAGATGGAGATTTTGATTTTACTTTAAAAGTAGATAAAGTGATTTTAGAAGATCCAAAGAAAATGGAACAGTTAAAAAGTGCATTAAGAGAAGTTCTGGCTAAACCAAGTTCTGAACAAGATTCAAAAATTGAAGAACCAAATGGTCAATTTAGGTATAAAAAAGTAGCTATTGAAGGTGCAGAAAAGCCACTTGATATAGATATAACTTTTATGCAAAAAGACGGTAAAGTTACATATTCTACAGATATGTGTGTACGAGACAGACTTGAAGGGTTAAAAAGAGACAATCCAGAAGGTTATCAATATGCTATTTCTAATATAGTTTTGGCAAAAAGAGTTTTAAAAGAGGAAGGATTATATAAAAAAGCCAGCAGTCCTGGAGCAACAGAATATGGTGGCTTTGGGGGAGTTGGTGTGGAAAACTGGATTTTAGAAAATGAAGGATCTTTTGCAAAAGCAATGGATACATTTATAGAGACAGCCAATAAATCTCAAGGCTTTGATGATTTTAAGGATAAATATCCAATATATGATTTTGGACAAAATCATATGGCAAAAAGTTATCAACATGATTCTTTTGTAAAGGGACTTACATCACAAGGTTATGCTAGAATGCAAGAGAGATTTAAAGAGTTAAGAAAAGAGTTAAAACCAATTCCTAGAGTTACGGAAAGTAATACAGTAACAATGAAAAATATAGTAAAGAATGCATTACAAAATGAAGAGATAGGGATAGAAGATGTAGAAAATGCAGATAGGGATATGGCTAATAGTTCAAGAGATATTAGTGTAGATGCAAGAGAAACATAACCATGCGAAAACATTGGATTTAATAAGAAGCAAATGCGAAGTAGAATTTATGAACGTTAAAATGGCTGAACATATTGTAAGAACTAAGCAAGTTGTCTATCCAAAAAAATGTGTATTCAAAGTACACAAATTGTAACTAATAAATCGTCCAAAAGCCAGTACGCTGGCAATAGTGTAGACAAAGAAGCTTTTTAGCAGAATGCTATGGGCTTCTTTGTTGTTTTAAATGGAAGTGCATTGATTTTAAAAATACATACTGATATAATAATCCAAACAAAGGAGGAGATTATGGAAAATAAATTTGAATGGAAATTCACAGATATTTATAAAACAAAGGAAGATTATAAAGAAGATATTAAAAAGGTAAAAGAAAAACTAGAAGAAATCGTTCAATATAGAGGAAAATTAAAAGATTCATCAGAAAATATATATAAATGCTACAAAATATATGAAGAAATAGTAGAAATGGATTGCAAAATATATGCATACGGAATGTTACAATATCATAGAAATATGACAAATCAAGAAGCTGTAGAACTATTTAAAGAAGCAGAAGAATTAGATAATAAAATTGATGAAAAGACAGCATTTATGGTACCAGAGCTTACAAATATGGACACAGCTACATTAGAAAAATACATGAAAGAAGATAAAAGTTTACAAAGATATTCAAGAAGAATAACTGAAATTATAGAAAACAAAAAACATATATTAAGTAAAGAAATTGAGGAAGTGCTATCTAAATTTTCTGATACATTTAATGGATGTGAAAATGCATACAGTGTATTAACAAATGCAGAAATTAAATTTCCATCTATTAAAGATTCAAACGGAAAAGAACTAGAAGTAAATGAAGCTGAATATTCTAAATTATTAGAAAATAAAGATAGAGAAGTAAGAAGAAAGGGAGCTATAGCATTAGTATCAGAATATGGTAAATATATTAATACAATAACAGAATTATATTTAAATACAGTAAAACAGGATACAAAGATTGCTAAATTAAGAAATTATAAAAGCTCATTAGAAAAAGCAGTATTGGACGACGAGGCAACAGTAAAAGTTTATAATACTTTATTAAAAACAGTTAATGAACATATAGAAATAAATCATGAATATACATCATTAAAAAAGAAACTTTTAAATTTACCAGATATTCATATGTATGACATGAGCATAAATCCATTTAATCAAATAGATACTACAATGAATATAAAAGATGCTGAAGAACTAATTTTAAAAGCTTTAGCACCACTAGGAACTGAATATGTAAATAAACTAAAAGAAGCATTTAATTCAAATTGGATGGATGCGTACCAATCTCCAAACAAAAGAGGAGGAGCATATAATATGCCAGTATACGGAGTTCATCCATATGTACTTTTAAATTATACAGGTACAAATTTTGATGTATCATCAATCGCCCATGAGTTTGGACATGCAATGCATTCATACTATTCAGACAAAAATCAAAATGTGTTAGAACATAGCTATACTCTTTTATTAGCAGAGATAGCCTCAACCGTAAATGAAATTTTACTTGCACAATATAGACTAGATAATTCAACAGATAAACAAGAAAAAATAGCGCTATTATATGACAGAATAGAAACAGTAAAAAGTACTTTATTTACACAAGCTATGTTTGCAGAATTTGAACAAGAAGTACACTCAAGAATAGAAAATGAAGAAATATTAAATGCAGAAAAGTTAGGAAATATATATGTAAATTTGTGCAGAAAGTATTATGGTGAAGACCTAGTTATAGATGAATATAACAAATACAACTGGACTAGAGTACATCATTTCTTTAGATGTTTTTATGTGTATAAATATGCAACAGGAATATCTTGTGCAATAGACATAGCAAGTAGAATTTTAGCAGGAGAAGAAGGCTTAGTAGAAAAATATATTAATATGCTAAAAATGGGTGGAAGTAAAAAATCATTAGACATTTTAAAAACAGTTGGAATTGATTTAGAAGATAGCAGAACATATGAAAATGCACTTAAATTTTATAAAAACGATATAGAAAAATTAGAAGAATTAATATAGGGAAAAAAGGAACATCCCAAATCCCGATGTTTCTAAATCCCGAAGGAGATAAAATGAGCGAAGTTAAATGGACAGAGGAGCAAAGCCAAGCTATACACGAAAAGGGTTCTAATATATTAGTCGCAGCAGCTGCAGGTAGTGGCAAGACTGCTGTTTTAGTAGAGCGAATAATTAATAAAATAATTCAAGAAGAAATAGATATAGATAAGTTATTAGTTGTAACTTTTACAAATGCTGCTGCAAGTGAGATGAGAGAAAGAATATTAAATGCAATTTATAAGAAGATAGAAGAGGAGCCAACTAATTTACGTCTACAAAAGCAAATTACACTTTTAAATAAATCAAATATTTGTACAATACATTCTTTTTGTTTAGATGTAATAAGAAATAATTTTTACGAAATAAACATATCACCAAACTTTAGAATTGGTGATACAGCAGAAATAGAACTTTTAAAAGAAGAGGTATTAGATGAACTTTTTGAAGATTTGTATTTAAAAGAAGATAAAGGATTTTTAAAACTTTTAGAAATCTATACAAGTTATAAAGATGATGAGCCTCTAAAAGATATAGTAAAAAGTATATATAATTTTATTCAAAGTGCACCATTCCCAGAAAAATGGTTAGCTGAAAAAGTAAAACTATTTGATATAGATATCGAAAATACTGATTTCGCAGAGACAGTATGGGGAAAAATTATTTTAAATAATTATAAAGAATGTATTGAAGAAAATATTTTAGGTTTAAAGAAAATAAAAAAAGAATTAGACGCAGAAAATGAATTAGAAAAATTTTCGCAAGCAATAAGACTAGACATAGAAAATTTAGAAAGTCTATTATCAAACTTAAATTCATGGGATAAATCATATGAACTTGCAAAGAACTTTTCTTTTGTTAGGTGGCCAAGTAGTAAAAAAATAAATTCAGAAACACCAGCTCTAGTTAAAGAAAAAAGAGATATGATAAATGCAAAATTTAAGAAATTAAAAGATAGCATTTTTATATATACTTCAGCTGAGGTTCTAGCAGATTTAAAAGATATGTATGAAGTCCTAAAGCTACTACAAACAATAATTTTAAAATTTAACGAAAATTATAAAAGGGCAAAATTAGAAAGAAATATAATAGATTTTAATGATATAGAGCATTTAGCCTTAAAAATATTAATTAATGACGAAGATGGAAAATATGTACCTTCAGAGATTGCAAAAAAATACCAAGATAAGTTCGAAGAAATTGCGATTGATGAATATCAAGATAGTAATATGGTTCAAGAATACATATTAACCTCAATCTCTAAAGGCAACAACATATTTATGGTAGGAGATGTAAAACAAAGTATATATAAATTTAGACAAGCAATGCCAGAACTATTTTTAAATAAATACAAAACATATAAATTAAAAAAGGAAAAAACAGAAGCTGATGATTTAAAAATACAATTATTTAAAAATTTTAGAAGTAGAAAAAACATACTAGATACAACTAATATTATCTTCCAAGAAATTATGAGCAAAGATTTAGGCGATGTTGATTATAACGAAGATGAATATCTAAACTTAGGAGCAAATTACGAAGAGCCTCAATTAGAAAATATAGACTTTGCAGGAAAAACGGAAATAAATATAATTAATTTGGAAGACACTACAAAAGATGTACAAGAAGATGAAGAAGATAATGTAAAAACAGAAAGAATCGAAAATTCTATTCTAGAAGCAAGATATGTAGCCAAAAAGATTAATGAGCTTGTAAATAGCAATTATTATGTGCTAGATAAAAAAGAAGGTTATAGAAAAGTTACGTATAAAGATATAGTAGTATTACTAAGATCAACAACAGAATTATCACCAATATATGAAAAAGAAATATCGGATCTAGGTATGTCTGTATATAGTGAGACATCTACAGAATATTTAAACTCAGTAGAAATCCAACTAATTATGTCATGCCTAAAAATAATAGATAACCCAATGCAGGACATACCATTAGTTACAGTTATGAGATCAATGATTGGTGGCTTTACAGATAATGATTTAATAGAGATTAGATTAGCAGATAAATATGAAAACTTTTATGAAAGTATTGTAAAAGCAAGAATTCAGGTAAATGAAGAATTACGTAACAAGATTGATTCTTTCTTGGAACTTATAAATCAATGGAGAGAAGCAAGTGAGTTTTTAGCATTAGATGAGTTGATTTGGAAAATTTATATGGATACAGGTTATTACAATTATGTTGGATTAATGCAAAATGGAAAGTTAAGACAAGCAAACTTAAAAATGCTTTTCGAAAGAGCAAAGCAATATGAGAGTGCAACATTTAAAGGTGTATTTAATTTTATAAACTTTATAGATAAGTTAAAGCTTCGTAACAATGATTTAGGTGCAGCAAAGATAATTGGTGAGAACGAAAATGTAATTAGAATTATGAGTATTCATAAAAGTAAAGGTTTAGAATTCCCTGTAGTATTTTTAAGTAGTACAGGAAAAAACTTTAATTTAAAAGATTTAAGAGAAAAAATATTAATACATCAAGAAATTGGTTTTGGACCAAATTATGAAAACAGTGAATTAAAAATAGAATATCCAACACTTGCAAAAGAAGCAATCAAGATGGTAAGCAAAAGAGAAAGCATTTCTGAAGAAATGAGAGTGCTATATGTTGCTTTAACAAGGGCTAAGGAAAAATTGATTATTACAGGAATAGAAAAAGATTTACAAAAATCTATCGAAAGCAAAGAGAAAGAATTACAAATTTATGAGAGTGAAGATAATTCAAAAATAAATCCTAAAATCCTAGAAAGTTATAAATCATATTTGGATTGGATAGAACTAGTTTATTTAAAAAATAAAATTAAAAATTCGGATATATTTGAATTTAATGTAATAAGTAAAGCAGAAATACTAAATCAGACTGTAGAAAGTGAAGCAGAAAGAAAAGATGTATTAAAAGATATAGCAAATAAAAAAGTATCAAAAGAAAATATGGAAAAAATAAAGAATATTTTGGAATGGGAATATAAATATAAAGATTCTACAGAAATGCCAAGTGAACTTTCTGTTTCTAAAATTAAAGAACTATCAAAAGATAAGGCAGAGGAAAAATATGGAGTAACATTAAAAAAGCCAAATTTCTTAGTAGAAAAAACAGAGCTAACGCCAGCAGAAAAAGGAACAATAATGCACTTATGTTTGCAAAAACTAAATTATAAAGAAGACTATAATTTAGAAAAATTAAAGAACATGGTTAACAATTTAGTAGAACAAGAAATAATCTTACCAAAAGAAGCAGAATGTGTAAATTATAATAAAATACTAGCTTTTCTAAAATCAAATATATGGAAAGAAATGCGAACTGCAAAAGTAGTAGAACAGGAAAAAGCATTTTATCTAAATTTAAAAGCAAATGAAATATACCAAAACAATGCAGAGGATGAAATATTAGTTCAAGGTATTATAGATTTGTATTATATAACTAACAATGATGAACTGGTTTTAGTAGACTATAAGACAGATTATGTAGAAAATAATAATGAACAAAGTTTAAAAGACAAATATAATATACAATTAGATATTTATAAAAAAGCTTTAGAAGAATCATTAAATAGAAAAGTAGATAAAGTATACATATATTCAACATGGCTTAATAAAGAGATAGAGATTTAGGAAAACAAGAACGCCCCAAACCCCTATCAAAATCACGAAAAAATTTGCTACAAGCCTTGATTTTTGGAAATATATGTTATATAATACGAATATAGCAAAATACATTACATAAGGAGTGGGAACAAATCCCACTCCTTATGAGTGTAAAGGGAGGTAAAATCTTGTCTAAGATAGAAAAAAATGTAGAAGAATTAATCAATCCTATAGTAACAAATTTAGGATATAAACTTTATGATGTCATTTACGAAAAAGAAGCAAAAGATTATTACTTAAGAATTTTTATAGATAACGAAAATGGCATAAGTTTAGAAGATTGCGAAAAAGTGAATAATGCTATTACAGAGATTCTAGATGAAAAAGACTATATTAAGGATCAATACTTTTTAGAAGTATCATCACCTGGAATAGAAAGAGTATTAAGAAAAGATTGGCAATTAGAAGAAAACATAGGGCAAGAAGTAGAATTAAAATTATTTAAACCATTTAATGGCGAAAAATTAATAACTGGAATTTTAAACGGATTTAACGAAGAGACAATAAATATAGATGAACAAGAAATACCTAGAAAAGATATTTCATTAATAAAAATAAAATATAATTGGTAAAAGGAGTGTAAGTCATGAGAGAAGAAGGAATAGACAATAAACAATTAATAGTTGCAATACAAGAATTAGAAAAGGAAAAAGGAATAAAAAAAGATTATTTGCTAGATTCTATAGAATCAGCATTATTAACAGCTTATAAAAGAAATTATAATTCACAAGAAAATGTTAAAGTAGTAGTAGACAGAGAAACAGGTGCTTCACACTTATATTCTGTAAAAGAAGTTGTAGAACATGCAGAAAATCCAATTTTACAAATATCATTAGAAGAAGCAAGAAAGTTAGATAAAGAAGCACAAATTGGTGGAACAGTAGATGTAGAATTGGTTCCAAAGAACTTCGGAAGAATTGCAGCACAAACTGCAAAACAAGTAATTATTCAAAAGTTAAGAGAAGCAGAAAGAGAAATTATATATAGCGAATATAGCGAAAGAAAAGGAGAAATTGTTTCTGGAATAATTCAAAAGGCTGACCAAAACATCGTAGTTATGGATTTAGGTAAAGTAGAAGGAGTTATGCCAGCTAAAGAACAAATACCAACAGAAAAATATCATGTAAATGATAAAATAAAAGGATATATACTAGATGTAGAAAAAGGAGCAAAAGGAGTTCCACAAGTTATAATTTCAAGAGCGTGTCCAGAATTTGTTAAGAAATTATTTGAATTTGAGATACCAGAAATTTATGAAGGTGTAATAGAAATAAAAGCTGTATCTAGGGATGCAGGTAGCAGAAGTAAAGTTGCTGTATATTCACCAAACGAAAATATAGATCCAGTTGGTTCTTGTGTAGGACAAAAGGGAGTAAGAATTCAAAATATAATTAATGAATTAAATGGTGAAAAAATAGATGTAATAGAATGGAATGCAGATTTATCTATTTATATATCTTCAGCTTTATTACCAGCACAAGTAATGGCTGTAGATATAGATGAAGAAAACAGAATTGCACAAGTAATTGTACCAGATGACCAATTATCATTAGCAATTGGTAAATCAGGACAAAATGCAAGACTTGCTGCTAAGCTAACAGGATTATCAGATTGGAGAATAGATATAAAATCAGAAACTCAATTTAGAAATATCTTAATGGAAAAACAAGCTGAGATGGAAAAAGCAGACGAAGATAATGATGCAGAATAGTAAACATATAAATAGGCAAAAGCAAGTATAATATAAGGAAGTGTTAGAATGAAAAAGATACCACAAAGAACTTGCATAGGTTGTAAAGAAAAAAAAGATAAAAAAGATTTAATTCGTATAGTAAAAGACAAAGATGGTAACATTACATTAGATAGAACTGGAAGAGCAAATGGTAGAGGAGCTTATATTTGCGACAATATTCAATGTCTAGAAAAAGCAATAAAAACTAAGGCTTTAGCAAGGACTTTTGAAATGAATATAGATGAAACAGTTTATGATGAATTAAGAGGTGTAATTAGTGAAAAATAAAATTTTAAATTTACTTGGGTTAGCGACAAGAGCCGGGAACATAGTTGCTGGGAATAATGCATGCGAGAATGCATTAAAAATGAAGAAAATAAAAATGCTAGTAATATCTGAAGAAGCATCAGAAAAAACCAAGAAAAATTATAAATTTTATGCAGAAAAATATAATATTCCAATTATCTTTATAGGAACCATAGAAGAATTAAGTAAAGTAATAGGTCAGAAGAATAAAGCAATAATAGGAATTAAAGATATAAATATAGTAAAGGGAATACAAAAATTAATTAACGGGGGTGAAGCTATTGGGTAAAATAAAAATACATGAAATAGCAAAGAAGATGGGGCTTACAAGTAAGGAAGTTTTGGAGAAAGCTAAATCTTTAAATTTTGATGTAAAAAGTCATTTAAGTGCAGTAACTGATGAAGAGGCTAAAAAATTAGAAGAGGAATTAAAGAAAAATAATAAAGGTGAACAAAAAAATAAACCAGCTAAGAAACATCAAACATCAAACAAAAAAGATGAACCTGTAATAATAAGAAGAGAAGTTATTATTTCTGATGAAGAAATAGTAAAAAAGGAAGAAGAAGAAAAACAAAAAAGACAAAAAGAAAGAGAAAAACAGTTAGGGTTTGTAGAAAGAAATAAGAGTAAGGATTTTAATATTGTTTATAGAAATAAGCAAACAAAACCACTTACTGTAGAAGAATTATTTGGATTAAAGAAAAAAGAGGAACCAAAGAAAGAAACTCCAAAAGTGGAAGAAAAAGTAGTAGAAAAGCAAGAACCTAAAACAGAAGAGGTAAAGGAAATAGTAAAACCAGAACAAAAAATAGAAAATAAAAAAATAGAAAAAAGTGAAAGAGAGAATATGATAGGGGAACTAAACAGAAAAACAACAAAACAAATTGAATCAAATAAAAATGAAGAAAAAGACTTTTCAAAAAGAAATAATAATTTTAATAATAGAAAAGATAATAGAAACTTCAGAAATAACAATAATAATAGAGATGGTTACAGAAATAATAATTATAAAAACAATAATAATAACTTTAGAAATAATAATTATTCTAAAGGTCCTAGACCAATGGATGAAAGAACTATCGAAAAAAATATTAAAAATATAATGTCTTCAGAAGTAGCAGAAAAAGAAGTTGTAAGAGAATACAACAAATCAATGGAAAAACAAAAAAATAATAAATACGAAGAAAATAAGACAAGAAAATCTGCAAAAGCAAGTAAAAGATTTAGTGATGAAGATATAAACGAAAAGAAATTACAAGACTTAAAACAAACTAATAGCTTATCTACAATGTTTTCTGATCAAGATGGTGGAATGTTAGACTATTATGATTTATCTACAAGAAGAGGAAAGAAAAACAAAAAGAAAAATGCTAAAAATCAAAAGCCAACTGAATCAAAACAAAAAATATTTAAACTTACAGAAATTACAATACCAGAAACAATTTCTGTAAAGGATTTAGCAACAGAATTAAAGAAAACAAGTAGTGAAGTAATAAAGAAACTATTAGGTTATGGTATCATGGCAACAATAAATAATGATATAGACTTTGATACAGCTTACTTAATAGCTCAAGAATTCGGAGTAACTGCTAAAAAGAAGAATGTTGTTAAAGAAGAAGATATTTTATTTGATGAATCAGAAGATAAAGCAGAAGATTTAGTACCAAGAGCACCAGTTATCGTAGTAATGGGACACGTAGACCATGGTAAAACATCATTACTTGATGCAATACGTTCAACTAATGTTATAGAAGGTGAAGCTGGAGGAATTACACAACATATAGGTGCATATCAAGTAAAAGTTAATGGAAGAGACATTACATTCCTAGATACACCAGGACACGAAGCTTTTACTAGTATGCGTGCAAGAGGAGCTCAAATTACTGATATAGCTATATTAGTTGTTGCTGCAAATGATGGTGTTATGCCACAAACAGTAGAAGCAATAAATCATGCTAAAGCTGCAAATATACCAATAATTGTAGCTATAAATAAGATTGATTTACCAGGTGCAAATGTAGAAAAAGTTAAAGAAGAATTAATGAAATATGAATTAGTTCCAGAAGAATGGGGCGGGGACACAATATATGTTCCAATATCTGCTAAAACACATCAAAATATTGATCAATTATTAGAAATGGTATTATTAGAAGCAGATATGTTAGATTTAAAAGTAAACCCTCATAAACAAGCTAAAGGTGCTGTAATAGAAGCTAGACTTGATAAATCAAAAGGTCCAATTGCTTCATTATTAGTACAAAGAGGAACTTTAGATATTGGAGATACAATAGTTGTAGGTTCTTCTATAGGAAGAATTAGAGCTATGAAAAATTATAAAGGACAAAAAGTTAAAAAAGCTGGTCCTTCAATGCCAGTAGAAGTTATGGGACTTACAGAAGTTCCAGTAGCAGGTGAAACATTCTACGAGGTAAAAGATGAAAAAATGGCTAAACACTTAATAGAAAGAAGAAAGAGACAAGAAAGAGAAAAATCAATAAATCAAGTAAATAAAGTTACATTAGACAATCTATTTAGCCAAATGGAAGAAGGAAAATTAAAACAATTAAACTTAATTATAAAAGCAGATGTACAAGGTACTGTAGAAGCTGTAAAACAATCATTAGAAAAACTATCTAACGAAGAAGTTAGAGTTAAAGTAATTCACTCAGCAGTTGGTGCTGTTACAGAATCAGACGTTACTCTTGCAAATGTATCTAATGCTATAATAATTGCATTTAATGTAAGACCTGTGCCAACAGCAAAAGCACAAGCTGAAAAAGATAATGTCGAAATAAAACAATATTCAATTATTTACCAAGCTATAGAAGATGTAGAAACAGCAATGAAAGGTATGCTAGATCCTAAATATGTAGAAAGAATAATAGGAACAGCAGAAATAAGACAAACATTCAGAATCTCAAGTGTTGGAACAATTGGTGGAGCTTTTGTATTAACAGGAAAAATAGAAAGAAATGCAGGAGTTCGTGTAATACGTGATGAAGTAGTAATTCACGAAGGTAAATTAGCTTCATTAAAAAGATTTAAAGATGATGCAAAAGAAGTTAATAAAGGCTTCGAATGTGGTATGCAAATAGAAAATTATAATGATATAAAAGAAGGAGATATTATAGAAGCATTCGTAATGGACGAAGTTAAAAGATAATATCAAAGGAGGTATATATGCCTAATAAAAATCAAAATAGATTAAACAGAATTGATGAAGAAATGAAAAAGGAAATAAGTCATATTATAACATATGACTTAAAAGATCCTAATATAACTGGTTTAATAAGTGTAACAAAAGTAAAAGTTAGTGGAGATTTAAAATATGCTAAAGTTTATGTAAGCATGATAAATGCTAAAGACAATAAACAAGTATTAGCAGCATTAAAGAAATCTGCAGGCTTTGTTAGGACAGAAGTTGCTAAAAGAATTAATTTACGCACAACACCAGAAATTATATTTATATTTGACGATTCAATAGAATATGGCTCTAGAATAGATACAATTTTAAAAGAAGTTATAAAAGACATTAAGCCAGAAAATAAAGGAGAATAGTTATGACAACATTAGATAATATTGTAGAGGAGATAAAAAAAGCAGAAAGCATAGTTATATTAACACACGAAACACCAGATGGAGATGCAATAGGAAGCAGTTTAGCGATGTATAATGCTTTAAAGCAAATTGGTAAAAAAGTGGATGTAATAATTCCAGAATGCCCTAGAAATTTTGATTTTTTAACAGGGGCAACAGCCATAAAAAAAGAAGGAAAAAATGACAACTATGATTTAGCGATTGCATTAGATTGTGCAACAGTAGAAAGATTAAATGGTTGGAAAAATTATTTAGAAGAAGCAAATGTAACTATTAATATTGACCATCATACAAAAAATGGAATGTTTGCAGATTATAACTATGTTAATCCTGCTTCTCCTGCCTGTGCACAAATATTAATAATAGTATTAGAAGCCTTAAATATTAAAATAACAAAGGAAATAGGTGAATGTTTATTAACTGGAATTATAACAGATACAGGTGGATTTAAATATCAAGGTGTATCAGCAGAAACATTCCAATTTGTTGCATGGCTATTACAAACAGGAGTAAACGTTTCAAATGTATATAAAAAGGCTTTCCAAATACGAACAAGGTCAAGCTTTGAATTAGCCAAAATTGCAATGAATAGATTAGAATTTTTAGAAGATGGAAAAATAGCGTTTACATACATAACAAAACAAGATGAAGAAAATGCTAATGCAGAACCTGGAGATCATGAAGGAATAGTAGAAGAAGGTAGAGATGTAGAAGGTGTAGAAGTTTCTGTTTTCTTAAGACAAAGAGAAGACAAAACATATAAGGTGTCATTACGTTCTAATGACTATGTAAATGTATCTGATGTAGCACTAGTATTTGGTGGTGGAGGTCATGTAAAGGCTGCAGGTTGTAAAATGAGTGGAACACCTGAACAAATAAAAAGCACATTAGTAAGTATAATAAGAAAATATTTAAAATAAGGATTTGGGAACATCGGGATTTGGGAACATCGGGATTTGGGGACGTTCCTTAAATCCCTATTTGAACTTTAGGGAGTGGTCTTAAAGTTCATTTTTTATGAGTAATGAAGAGGTTAGATATGGATGGAATTATAGTAATAAACAAAGAAAAAGAATATACATCACATGATGTAGTTGCAAAATTAAAGAAAAAGTTAAATATATCAAAAGTTGGGCATACGGGAACTTTAGACCCAAATGCTACAGGAGTTTTGCCAATATTAATTGGTAAAGGAACAAAGTTTTCTAAATATTTAATTAATCATGATAAAATATATGAAGTAGAATTAGAGCTTGGGAAGAAAACTGATACTGCAGATATAGAGGGAAAAGTAATAGAAGAAGAAAATGTAGATGAAAAATATATAAAAGAAAATTTATTACAGGTGTTAGAAAGTTTTATAGGAAAACAAGAACAAATTCCACCAATGTATTCTGCAATAAAAAAGAATGGCAAGAAACTTTATGAATATGCACGCGCAGGAGAAAAGGTTGAGATAGAACCAAGAAAAATTGAGATTTATAAAATTGATTTAAATAAATATGATAAAAATATTATAAGTTTTGTTGTGAGTTGCTCAAAAGGTACATATATTAGAAGTTTATGTGAAGATATTGCAAAAAAACTTAATACAGTAGGGTATATGAAAAACTTAAAAAGGCTACAAGTTGGAGAATTTAATATTAAAGATGCAGTTTATATAGATAAGATAGATTTAAAGAATGTCAATGACCATTTAATTACACCAGAAGAAATTTTAAGAGGAATACCTTGTATAAACTTGGGTGAAAAGAAACTTAAATTATTTTTAAATGGAGTACAATTAACTGCTAATAATATTGATGGACTTTACAAAATATATGTAGCTAATAAATTTATTGGAACAGGAACTATAAAAAAAGGATTATTAAAAAGAGATATTATATTATAATTTCGAAAGAGGTAAGTTAGTGAATATAGAAAAAATTAAACAAGCTAAGACGAAATACATTGGGAAAAATGTAATATATTTTAATGAAATTGATTCAACACAAACAGAGGCAAAAAGAAATGTAGAAAAATATAGTAATGGAACAGTAATTATAGCTGATATGCAAACAGCTGGAAGAGGAACACACGGTAGAGTGTGGCATACAAAAACAGATAATATAGCCATGACTATAATATTAAAACCAGAAATTAATATAAACAAACTAGAGGGTTTTACTGTTGCGATTGCAGAAAATATACGACAATCGATTAAAGAGTTATATGGAATAGAATTAGAAATTAAATTACCTAATGATTTATTATTAAACAAGAAAAAAATATGTGGAATATTAACAGAGGTAGTTACAATAAAAGAAATAGTTAAAGAAATTTTTATTGGAGTAGGATTTAATGTTAATGAAAGTGATTTTTCAAGCGATATTTCTAATATTGCAACATCACTTTATAAAGAAACAAAACAAGTTTATTGTAGAGAAGATATCATTTGTAAAATAGTAGAAAACATAGAACAAGAATTAGAAAAAAGAATATAAGAATAGTTTTAGCATTCCTTCATAATATGAAATATGGAGGAATTTTTTATGATTAAGAAAATAAAAAACGAACAAAATTTCATATTTATATTGACAACTTATAATGCAAAATATAAAATGTCAAAAAACGAGGTGGTAGTATGATATATAAATATAACAAGCTTGTAAGAGATAAAATTCCAGAAGAAATAGAAAATCAAGGGAAAGAATGCAAATATGAGATTTTAGATGATGAAAAATATAGTAAAGAACTAGATAAAAAATTATTAGAAGAAGTTAATGAATATATATCAGACCATAGTGAAAAAGAAATGGCAGATGTACAAGAAGTATTAAAGGCTATTATTAAATATAGGAATATAGATGAAAAAAGAGTTGAAGAATTAAGAAAAGCTAAAGAGCTAAAAAAAGGTGGTTTCTATAATAAAATATATCTAACAGAAGTACTAGAAGGTAAAAATGAAAAGCAGGAACAAAACAAAATAAATACACAAGAAGGGCTTTTAACCAATATAGATAAAAGCAGTACTTTAGACGAATTGCAAGAATATATAAGAAGCGTAATTAGAATACGTGGATTTGAAAAACAAGAGATAGAAAAAACAATGCTTTTATTATTAGAAGAAACAGGTGAACTTGCAAAAGCCATAAGAAAAGATTATACAGATATGAGAATAGATTATAAAAAATTAAATCATTATACAAATATTGAAAATGAAATAGCTGATGTATTCATAGTACTTACTTGCATATGCAATAAATTAAATATTAATTTATTTGATGCTGTGTATAAAAAAGAAACAGAGAATGTAACTAGAAGTTGGGATAAAAAGGAGAATAAAAATGGATAATGTACAAAGTATTCTAAATAATTATTATAATGAATATGACGAAGATGGAAGACTAGAAAAAGACAAGGCACATAGTATAGAATTTATAACAACAACAAAATATATTGAACAATATTTAAATGAAGGAGATAAAATATTAGAGATAGGAGCTGGCACAGGTAGATATACCTTGTATTATGCTAAAAAGGGTTTTGATGTAAGTGCAGTAGAATTAATCGAGAGTAATTTAGATAAATTAAAAAGTAAAATAGAAGAAGGAATGTGCGTAAATGCGGTACAGGGAAATGCAATGAATTTAAGTATGTTTGCAGATAATACATTTGATGTAACATTATCTTTAGGACCTTTGTATCATTTATTTAATGAAGAAGATATAGATAAAGCTGTAAGTGAAGCAATAAGAGTAACAAAACCAGGGGGAAAAATATTTTTTGCATATATTACAAATGAAGCAGTAATTTTTAATTATGGATTAAAAAAAGGTCACTTAAAAGAAATAGAAGAAATGTGTGATGATAATTTTAAAGTTCCAAATATTCCAGAAGAAATTTTTGCTGTAAGATATATAAAAGATTTTAATGAAACAATGTCAAATTATAAAAATATTAAGAAACTTAAAGAACTTGCAACAGACGGAATTGCTGGAAGTATTGGTGCTATATATGTAAATGAATTATCTGATGAAGAATTTAAAATATGGATAAACTATCATCTAGCAACTTGTGAAAGAGAAGATTTAATGGGTTGTAGTAATCATATTTTATATATTGCAGAAAAAATATAACAGGTAAATTACACTTAAAATGAGGCATAGTTCTATGCCTTATAAAATTTCCCTTGCCATAAATTTTCGTTTTTTAAACGATTTTCAAAACCATTTAAAATCCATTTTTTATGCAAATTCCATTCTGGTGCAACAAGTAAGTCCTTTGGTGCATCACCAGAAATTCTATGTATAATTAAATCTGGTCTTACATGTGTTATAACATATGTAAGACCATCTAGATAATAGTCTAATGTGATTGGTTCATATTCTTTGTTATAGTACATATTTGCAAGTACAGTATTTTTTACAATATATGTTGAATGTATTTTTAGTCCTTGAATATCATGATTATTTATAAATGTAACTGTATCTTTTATATCTTCAAAACTTTCTTTAGGAAGGCCAATCATCATATGTGCGATAATCTCTATATTATATTTTCTTAAAATATTAACAGCTGTTGTAAATTGCAAGCTAGAATAACAACGGTTAATAATTTGACCAATATTGTTATTTGAAGTTTGTAGTCCGAGTTCAACAGATACGTCATATTTATTAGAGTATGATGCTATTAATTTTGCAATATCTTCTGTAATACAATCAGGTCTTGTCGCAATAGAAATCCCAACAATTTTATTGCTAACATTTAAAGCGGAATCATATTTTTCTTTTAGATTTTCTAGTGTATCATATGTGTTAGTAAAATTTTGAAAATATGCGATAAATTTATTAGCTCGCAAACCACGATAACTATTTAAGAAATTAGTTACTTGATCTGCTATATGTTGATTAGCAAATTTAATCAATTCACCAGAACCTTTTTCACTACAAAAAATACAGCCAGAAGTGCTTAAAGTTCCATCACGATTAGGACATGTAAAACCTGCATCAATACAGATTTTTAATGTCCTTTCTCCAAATTTATTTTTATAATAAGTATTTAAATGATTATATCTTTCTTGATTTTCCATAATGTGTGTATTATATCAAACATTCCAGAATAAGACAAATATTCACAGACAGATTGACATAAAGTAATGAAAAAGAGTATAATTATAGTGATGCTAGAGTAATATAACTTTAAAGGAGGGTTTGCCTATGAAACAGATTTTCATACGGGGCAAAAGAACATCATTGGAACGGGCCAAGAAAATAACAAAGCAGGCATATGGTTCCAACAATTTCAAAGCGAGATATAAGAGAGGAGAAGTACAGCTGTATTTCCCGAATTATATTTCTGCTAAAGAGGTGGAGATAATTGCAAAGGAACTGAGACTTAAGGTAGTTAGTCTTGGGACCAAAGCAATTTTAGATGTCGATTAAAACCCTTTTGAGTTCCCTTGGGACATGCAAGCAATAAAAGCATGTCCTGGGGACTTTTCTTTTATATAAGAAAATGAAATTGTAATTTTATGGTGGAGTAAGAAAAGTTGACTAAGGTAACATAATTTGATAAAATATAAGATGAAGTTTTTTGAATTTAGCAAATACTTGTTTAAAAGATGGGAGGACAACAAGATGAATATATCAGATAAAACGTTTAAAACATTGGAAGAAGATTTACTAAAGGCTACAGCTAAATTACTAAATAAACGTAGCCGGTATTTTTATAAGAATGAAATAAAGATACCAAAAAAATCTTTGGTTATGATGTGTGGTACGCCTGGAGCTGGAAAGACCACTATTGCGCGAAAAATTTGTAGTCAATTGAAAGATTCAATCCACGTTGATATTGACTATTTGTTTGATTGTGCAACAAAAACTCTTTATCCAAATGCTCAGTATTTATCTGCAGAGGATATTGACTTTATTGGAAAAGAGGCCTTTGATAAAGCATATCGAAATGCAGAAGATGCTTTATCAAAGGAAAAGAATGTAATATGGGATAATTTGGGAATATTCCCAACAGAAAGAGCAGAGGTGCTAACTAGACTGAAAGATAAATATTATTCTGCAATACTGGTAATAATGAATTGTGATAAAATGCAGGCTATTATCCGGTCGATTGCTCGAGGTGACACGCAGAATAGAACCAACCTAATCTTAAGTACAGATATGTATTTGCAGCCTCAACTTTATCAGCCAAGTAAATACTTTATTGGATTTGATGAAGTCTACATCATTGACGGGACACAAGAAGTAACAGTAAAGGAGCCATGAGAGTGGCTCCTTTACTATGTCAGATAATTTTTACGAAATGTAAGATAATTCTTGAAAGATTATGTAAAGTATGATAAAATATACAAGTCGCAAAACAATGTTGAGTTTTAACTACCATAAGGTAGGGAAAGGAGTTGCCATAGTGATAAAAGTGGCGCTTACAAACGGATATAAAGTATATGGAAGACTTATAGAAGAGAATTCATCTTCCATAATACTTGTAGCACAGCGGGAGCTGATTCCAGAAATGAGAATTTCTCATATCCGTTGTTCAAAAGACATCGGTGAGAAAATCGTCATTGACAGGACTCAGGTGGCAGAAACAGAGGAAGTTTCATATGATGAGATGGAATTTGTTGGTGAACCCGAGAAAGAGTGGTCTTTCTGGTTAGGTTTTAGCGAGCATTTACCTGCCGACCAGCTTGAACCAGGAATTACTCAATATGATGAGGGACCGGTCAATCCAATTAGCGAGGAATTAAATCTGGAGCCAAAAGTTGAATTGGAGGAAGATCCAGAAGAAGAACTCGACGATGGGCTTATGTAAAATAATGACCATAGTGCACGCACATGCACTGTGGTCATTATTTTTTACTAAATATATGCTAGTTTAAAATATTGCTAATATCGTTTTTTAAAATTTCAAGATGGGTGTAAAATCTATTAAAACTCCTATTAAATCAAATATAATATTTTTTATCGTAATTATTCTCCTTATCTAAGTCTAATTAACGTAGATTACAATATGTTATAGTTAATTAGCCAATATACAAAATGTAAATAATATGCTATAATAACCGTGGTAACAAAAAGGCAGAGAGAACTTACAAAAAATATGTAAGGAAAAGGAGGTTCTTTATGGATGGCTTAAAAAAGGATGCTATTGTATATCTATTTACAAAAGCTGGAAGATGCATTTGTGGTAGGTATGTAGGAGAACGGAAGGGAAATGTACGAATAGTTCTCCAACGAAAAGTAATACCAGACGATAATTTGCTGGGAAAAGGCGTACATGGCAGGACGCTTATAAGATGCTCAAAGGATTTTGGGGATGCTATTACCATTCCTAGAGCAGAACTCAAAGTATGGAGTTATGCAAGATACAATGAGATTTGCTTTATAGGAGAGCCTGAAGAGAAAGACTATTTCTGGCCATTTTTTCACTTTTACGATGCTCGGTATTTGAACATCGAAAACACTGTGATAACACAGTATAACTCAGCAGGGTACTTTAAGGGAAGAGAAAAAGAACCGCAGTTAGAAGAGTAATGCTAACTGTAAAGCAAACAGATTTTAATCATAGAGATGGAGTAATTAACAAGAAAGAAACGTTGTTGGTTTCTCCATCTCGATGAAAAAATCTGACCAGTCAGACTAATTAAAAATAGGCTAAAAAACAGTAAAATATTATAGGGAAATATATAGGAATAGGAGCAAATATGAGCAATATACAAATAATTTCAAGCGGAAAATATATTCCTGAAATAAAAATAACAAATGAAGAATTAGAAAAAAAATATCAAGTAGAAGAAAATTATATTTTAAAAAGAACAGGAATAAAACAAAGATATTATACTAATGAAGAAATAGAACAATTAGCAATTAAAGCTTCAAAAGAAGCGTTACATAACGTAAAAGAAAAGATAGATTTAATAATAGTAGCATCTATATCAGGAAGGTGCCAAATGCCAAGTATATCTTACGAGCTACAAAAATATTTCGACATAAAAAATTGTATGTGTATGGATATTCTAGCAGGATGCGCAGGTTTTATAAATGCTCTAGATATAGCAAAGTTATATATAGATAGTGGAAGAGCATGTACAGCATTGGTTGTGGGAGTAGAAAAACTATCAACACATCTAGATAAGAATGATATAAATACAGAGATATTACTTGCAGATGGTGCAGGAGCAATTGTTATAAAAAGATGTAATAAAGAAAAATTATATGATTCATATATAGAGAGTAAAGGACAAAAAGGCGAAATATTAACATGTGTAAATAATGAAAAAATATATATGGATGGTAAAGAAGTATATAAATATGCTGTAACTGATACAGTAAAAAATATAAATAAACTTTTAGATAAAAATGAGATAACTATGGAAGATATAACTTATGTAATTCCACATCAATCAAATAGAAGAATTTTATCATCAATGGCAAACAAATTAAATCTTCCAAGTGACAAAATGTATTCAAATGTAGAAGAATACGGAAATACATTTTGTGCAAGTATTCCAATTGCATTAGATGATATGTTTAAACAAAATAAACTAAAAGAAAATGATAAAGTTATTTTAATAGGATATGGTGGAGGTTTAAACACCGGAAGTATCTTATTAGAACTATAAAACAAAGGAAGGAAGATTGTAATGAAAATAGCTTTTATGTTTCCAGGCCAAGGTGCACAAACAGTAGGAATGGGAAAAGATTTATATGATAAGTATGAAGAAATAAGAGAAGTATATAAAAAAGCTTCAGAAATATCAGGAAAAGATATAGCAGAATTAACATTTAATTCTACAATGGAAGAATTAAGTAAAACAGAAAACACACAACTTGCAATAGCAACTATGAGTTTAGGTATATTAAAAGTATTAGAAAGAAATGGCGTAAAACCAGAAATAACAGTAGGATTAAGCTTAGGTGAATATCCAGCATTAATAAGTGGAGGATATTTAAGTTTTGAAGATGGAATTACACTATTAAACATACGTGGATATTTAATGGGAAACAAAGTAGAACCAGGAAATTACAGCATGGCAGCAATAATAGGTTTAGATAGCAAAATCATAGAGGAAGTATGCACAGAAATTGCAGAAAAAGGAATGTTTATTTCACCTGCAAATTATAATTATTCTGGTCAAACAGTAATTTCTGGAGATGAAGAAGCAATTAACATTGCAATAGAGGACTTAAAAGAAAAAGGCGCAAAAAGAGCTTTAAAATTAGCAACAGGTGGACCTTTCCATACAACAAAATTAAATGAAGCAAAAGAACTATACGCTGAAAAATTAAAAGAAATAAAATTTAATACAGAAGCTCCAAAAGCAAAAGTAATAAAAAATCTAGATGGAACATTTTATAACGAAAATGATGATATGGTTGATGTATTATCAAGACATATTGTAAGTTCTGTAAGATTTGATAAAGCAATTAAAACAATGCAAGATTATGGAATAGATACATATGTAGAAATAGGACCAGGAAAAACATTAACAGGTTTTGTTAGAAAAGAAAACAAAGAAGCAAATGTAGTTAACATTAACAGTGTAGAAACACTAGAAGCTTTTTTAGATAGTTTAAAATAAATATAAGTAAAGGAGAGTAAAAATGGAAAAGAAAGTAGCTTTAATTACAGGTGGATCAAGAGGAATAGGAAAAGCAATTGCAGAAAAATTTGCTAAAAATGGATATGATTTAGTAATAAATTATGTTTCAGATAATACAGATTTAGAAGCAATAAAAGAAGAGTTTAAACAATATGGTTCAGAAGTATTAATGGAAAAAGCAGATGTAAGCAATTATGCAGAATGTGAAAAAATGGTAACATCAGCAATAGAAAAATTTGGAAGAATAGATGTATTGGTAAACAATGCTGGAGTTACTAGAGATAATTTATTAATGAGAATGAAAGAAGAAGATTTTGATAAAGTAATTTCTATAAATCTAAAAGGAACATTTAATTTAACAAAATTAGTAACACCATATATGATGAAAAGAAGAGAAGGAAGAATAGTAAGTATTTCATCTGTAGTTGGAGTTATGGGAAATGCTGGACAATCAAATTATGCGGCATCAAAAGCAGGAATTATAGGATTTACAAAAAGTGTTGCAAAAGAACTTGCATCAAGAAATATATTAGCAAATTGTGTAGCTCCTGGATTTATAGCTACAGATATGACAGCAGTATTAAATGATAAGGTAAAAGAAAGTATTAATGCACAAATTCCTTTAAAGAGAATGGGAACTGCAGAAGAGATAGCAAACGCAGTATACTTTTTAGGGGGAGAAGAAAATACATATATAACAGGTCAAACATTAAATATAGATGGGGGTATGATTTAGAATGGAAAGAAGAGTTGTTGTTACAGGTATAGGAGCAGTTACACCAATAGGAAATACTGCAACAGATTTTTGGGCAGGAATTAAAGCAGGGAAATGTGGTATTGACGAGATAACAAAAGTTGATACTAGTGATTTAAAAGTAAAATTAGCAGCAGAAGTAAAAGATTTTAACCCAGAAGATTATTTTGACAGAAGAACAGCAAGAAGAATGGATTTGTATTCACAATATGCTGTAGTAGCATCAAGAGAGGCTCTAAAAGATAGTGGAATTACAGAAGAAAATACTGATATGACAAGAGTAGGAACTGTTATAGGATCTGGAATTGGTGGATTAAATACTATGGAAAAAGATATTGGGGCATGTGCAATAAAAGGACCAGATAGAGTATCTCCAATGTTTATTCCAATGGGAATACCAAACATGGCAGCAGGAAATGTAACAATAGACTTAGGTCTTAAAGGAGAATCTGTTGCAATGGTAACAGCATGTGCAACTGGAACACATTCAATTGGAGAAAGTTATAGAATGATTAAACATGGTTACCAAGATGCAGTACTTGCAGGAGGAACAGAAGCTCCAATTACAAAAACAGGTATAGCAGGTTTCCAAAATATAAAAGCATTAACACAAGCTACAGATAAAAACAGAGCAAGTATACCTTTTGACCTAGAAAGAAGTGGATTTGTTATGGGTGAAGGTGCTGCTGTTATAGTTCTAGAAGAATTAGAACACGCTAAAAAAAGAGGAGCACATATATATGCAGAAATAGTAGGATATGGAGCATCATCAGATGCATATCATATTACATCCCCATCACCAGACGGAGAAGGTGCAGCAAGAGCCATGGTATCTGCAATGGAAGATGCTAAAATTAAACCAGCAGATGTTACATATATAAATGCACATGGTACATCAACACATTTAAATGATGCTGGAGAAACTATGGCGATAAAAAAAGCTTTAGGAGAAGAAGCAAGCAAAAAGGTTTTAGTAAGTTCTACAAAGAGTAATACAGGACATTTATTAGGTGCAGCTGGAGGAGTTGAAGCTATTGTTTGCGTTAAAGCAATAGAGGAAGGCTTTGTACCAGCAACAATAAACTATAAAGTAGAAGACCCTGAATGTGATTTAGATATAGTTCCAAACGAAGGAAGAAATGTTGAAGTAAAATATGCAATGTCAAATTCATTAGGATTTGGTGGACATAATGGATCAATAATATTTAAAAAATATGAAGACTAGGGGGAATAAAAATGGAATATTCAGATATTAAAAGATTATTAGATGATATGGGAAATTCTAAAGTTGATAGTTTAGATATCGAATTCCCAGATGGAACAAAAATTAAAATGAAGAAAAACGAAGCTAAAATTATAGAAGCTATAGAACCAAGACCAGTACCAGCTGTAAAAGAAGTTACTTTACCAACTGAGTCAAAAGAAGAGACAAGAGCAGTAGTAGCAACAGAAAATTACAAAGAAGTAAAATCACCAATGGTAGGAACATTTTATAGTGCACCATCACCAAAAGATGAACCATATGTAAAAGTTGGTGACAAAGTAAAAAAAGGTGATGTACTTTGCGTAGTAGAAGCCATGAAACTAATGAATGAAATAGAATCAGAATTTGACGGAGAAATAGTAGAAATCTGCGTTAAAAATGAAGATATGGTAGAATATGGAACTACATTATTTAAAATAAAATAGGGATTTTAGGACTGTCCTTGTTTTCTTAGGGATTTAGGGACGTTCCTTTTTTCCTATTTAGAACTGGTGAACTTTAGGGACGGAGTTAAAAGTTCATCGATTAACATAAAATTTGAACTTTAAGGACCGTCCCTAAAGTTCAAAAACGTAGGAAACCATACTGCGAAGCCAACATAGAGCTTAGCAAACAAAAATATAAAGGAGAAAAAATTATGCTAAATATTAATGAAATAATGGAAATAATTCCACAAAGACCACCATTTTTAATGATAGACAGAGTAGAAGAATTTGTTCCAGGAGAAAGTTGTGTGGCATATAAAAATGTATGTATAAATGAACCACACTTCCAAGGACATTTCCCTGGTAACCCAATAATGCCTGGAGTTCTTACAATAGAAGCTTTAGCACAAACAGGTGCAGTCGCAATTCTTTCTATGCCAGAAAACAAAGGTAAAAATGCGCTTTTCGGTGGTGTAGATAAATTAAGATTTAAACGACAAGTAATCCCAGGAGATGTTTTAAAATTAGAAGTTAAAATCATCAAAAGAAAAGGTCCAATAGGAGTTGGAGAAGCAATAGCAACAGTAAATGGAGAAGTAGCTGTAAAAGGTGAACTTACATTTGCAATAGTATAATTGTGGATAAGAAAGAAGCAAGAAAGGATTTGAAATTGATATGTTAAAAAAGATATTAATTGCAAACAGAGGAGAAATAGCTGTAAGAATTATAAGAGCTTGTAGAGAAATGGGAATAAAAACAGTTGCAGTATATTCAGAAGCTGACAAAACAGCATTACATACAAAACTTGCAGATGAAGCAGTATGTATAGGACCTGCTCCTTCTGTAAAAAGTTATTTAAATGTAAAAGCAATAATAGAAGCAGCTTGTTTGACTGGTGCAGATAGTATTCATCCAGGTTTTGGATTTTTATCAGAAAATAGCAGTTTTGCAAAGATGTGTGACGAAATAGGTTTAAAATTTATCGGACCAAAACCAGAAATTATAGAACTTATGGGAAATAAATCTAAAGCAAAAGAAACGATGAAAAATGCAGGGGTACCAGTTGTTCCAGGATCAGATGGATTAATATATACAATGCAAGAAGCAATAAATATATCAAACCAAATAGGATATCCAGTAATGCTTAAAGCATCTGCTGGTGGTGGAGGAAAAGGTATAAGAGTTGCATACAACGAGGATGAACTAAAAAAAGCATATGAAGTTGTAAAGCAAGAAGCAGCTATATCTTTTAATGATGATAGCATTTACATAGAGAAATTTATAGAAAATCCAAGACATATAGAAATCCAAGTAATGGCTGATGAACATGGTAATGCAGTACATTTAGGTGAAAGAGATTGTACAGTACAAAGAAGAAATCAAAAAATGCTAGAAGAAACACCATCTGGAATAATAGATAGCAAATTAAGAGAAAAAATGGGTGCTGTAGCTGTTAAAGCTGTTAAAGAAGTTGGATATACAAATGTTGGAACAATAGAATTTTTAGTAGATAAAAATAAAGATTTCTATTTTATGGAAATGAATACAAGAATCCAAGTAGAACATCCAGTAACAGAGATGGTAACAGGATTAGACTTAATAAAAGAGCAAATTCGTATAGCTTCAGGTGAAAAAATGACATATAAACAAAAAGATATTACATTTATAGGACATAGTTTAGAAGCTAGAATAAATGCAGAAAATCCTGCTAAAAACTTTATGCCATGCCCAGGCTTAATAGAAGAATTACATCTTCCAGGGGGAAATGGTGTAAGAGTTGATACTGCTGTATATGCAGGATATAAAGTTCCTCAAAATTATGACTCTATGATTGCAAAAGTAATTGTGCATGGAAAAGACAGAAAAGAATCAATTGCTAAAATGAAAAGTGCATTATCAGAACTTGTAATTTCAGGAATAGAAACAAATACAGACTTCATATTAAAAATATTAGACAATGAAAAATTTAAAGCCAATGATTATGATACATCATTTATAGAAAAAGAATTTGGAAAATAGGGATTTGGTTTACTATTTTGATAAAAATATCGCACTTCTAAGAATTAGTATAAGCTATTCTTAGAGGTGTTTTTATTATATATAGAAAATTATAGCCAAGTAGAAGCACTAGTTTGGTAATTTAGATTGAAAAAGTAGCAAAGCAGTGGTATAATTATTATGTTTACTAACAACTGTGCACTAATAAAATAGGAGGCATGAATATGTCAAAAAGGTTAATTTGCTCAGAATCTTGGTTGCGGAACAAGATTCATGTAAAAGTCTATCTACCAGTTCCAGGTAGTATTGACAAATTGGAAGCTCCAGCAATGGGAAATTCACCGATGGAAAGAGACGAAAATATTATGAAGTTTGCAGAAGAAATGTGGTTTCCACAGTATTTTAGAGCTGTCAAACGCATAATAGATGTCTACGAAAGAAGTGAGATGCCATTACGTTATATTATAGGGCAGGAGATTGATATCTTTCCTATGATAGAGCGAGTTGGAATGTATTCAGTATTCAGTGGAAAGATTTCTATGGATAATGATAGTATGCTGGACATAAGTATCGTAGGTTCTGGAGCTCAGATTTTTGGACATGAAATGGGACATAAGCTTCTTTGCGTAAAAGAAAGCAACGAACTTCTTGAAAATGTACAAGAATATTTTGGAACTACAGAAAAATGGGCACATGAAATAATTGCAGAACTAACCGGTGAAATAGTTGCCAATGATGATACCGCAGTTAAAATCTCCTTTATAGATGAAAGGACGAAGGAGTATTTTAAACGTCAAATTTTAAAATTGGCGTGGCAATAAGTAAACAATGACTGAACTTAAATCCCAGTAAAAGGATAATATCTTTTTACTGGGATTTGTCTGTTTGTAAAAATATACATACTAATCTTGATAGATAGTATGTGCAAAATCAAGATTAAGAAGAGAGATTAATTTAATGTAAATAGGGATTTAAGGAACGTCCCCAAATCCCTTATTAAAAATTATTAAAAGAAATTTAGCTATTGTAATAAAGAAATTTTTGAGATAGAATAAAACCGAAGAAAAACGGAAAAGGATGTGATATGAATGACACCTAGTTATGATGCAATTGTTATAGGAATGGGACCTGGAGCAATATTTTTTGCATATGAGATGATTCAAAAAAATCAAAATAAAAAAATATTATTAGTAGAACAAGGAAAACGAGTAGAAGATAGAAATTGCCCTATAGAAACAATAGGAAAATGTGTAAAATGCAAACCATTTTGTAATATTACTAGTGGATTTTCAGGAGCAGGAGCATTTTCAGATGGTAAATTATCATTATATAACAAAGAAGATGAAGACTTCTATGTAGGAGGAGAACTACATAAATATGTAGGAGTTGAAGAAACAAAAAAGTTAATTGACTATACAGACAAAATTTATTTAGATTTTGGAGCAGATCCAAAACTAGAAGGAACGAAGTATAAAAACGAAATAAACGAGATAAAGAAAAAAGCCAAAAAAGAAGAAATAACATTAATAGATATTCCAATAAGACATCTAGGAACGGAAAAAGCACATGAACTATACAAAAAATTAGAAAAATATTTAGAAGAACATAATATAGATTTAATGTTCGAAACAGAAGTAAAAGATTTAATAATAGAAAATGATGAAGCCAAAGGAATTATTGTACATAATATAAAAGAAAATACAGAAGAAAAAATATATGGAAAAAACATAATAATAGCAGTAGGAAGAAAAGGAGCAAACTGGCTAGTAGACATGTGTAATGCCCATAACATCAAAACAGAAGCTGGAGTAGTAGATATAGGTGTAAGATATGAGCTTTCAGACGAAGTAATGAAAGATATAAATACATATATGTACGAAGGTAAATTTATCGGTTATCCAAGACCTTTTAAAGATAAAGTAAGAACATTTTGTCAAAATCCAAGTGGATTTGTTTCATCAGAAGTATATGATGAAGGAATAAACTTAGTTAATGGACATTCATATAAAGACAAAAAAAGCACACATACAAATTTAGCAATACTAGTATCACATCATTTTAATTATCCATTTGATAAACCAATAGAATATGGAAGAAATATAGCTAAAAATATAAATGAATTAGGAAATGGAAACATTGTAGTTCAAAGATTAGGAGATATTTATAGAGGAAAAAGGACTTGGGATGAAGAATTACAAAATAATAAAATTAAGCCAACATTAAAATCAGCAGTTGCAGGAGATATAACATTTGCACTTGGATATAGAACTATGACAGACATTCTTCAATTTATAAGAAGTATGGACAAAATAGTAGAAGGATTTGCAAATCCAGAAAATCTATTATATGCACCGGAAATAAAATTCTATAGTAATAAAGTAGTAATAGATCATAATTTTGAAACAAGTGTAAAAGGCTTGTATTCTATAGGAGATGGTGGAGGAATGACAAGAGGATTAATGATGGCATCAGCTTCTGGAGTACAAATGGCAAGGAATTTAATAAATAAAGGAGTATAATATGCATATAAGTGTTAGAGGAATAGTAGAAAAAGATGATGGAATCATCTTAATACATAGAATAAAACCAAGAGAAGATGGTACATTAAGAGATTATTTTGTTGTACCTGGCGGAAAGAAAGAAGAAGGGGAAAGCAATTTAGAAACATTAAATAGAGAAATAGAAGAAGAGCTAGGCATTACAGTAGATGTAAAAGAAAAATTAATAGAATATGATGACCAAGCTTATAATGATAGCATTCAAATATTTTACATATGTACACATAAAGACGGAATAATAGGAACAGGAAATGGCCCAGAAATGACTAATAAAAATGAATATAAAGGTACCTTCGAGCCAGTAGTTGTAAAATATGAAGATCTAAAAAATGTGAATTTAGTACCAGAAGCTATTAAAGACTTACTAGTAGAAAGATATGAGGAAATAAAAAATGAAAAGAAGTTATAGTTATTTTATAGTAAAACCAGATGGAATACGATATTTAGATGAAATATTAAATGATTTAGAGGGAAAATTTCAAGAAATAAAATATTATGCAGTAGATGATTTTGAAAGTCTAATTAAAAAACTATATCATAAACATTATGAAAATAAAGGGGAGCGGCTTTGCAAAATCATATGCTTCATATTTATATGGAATTAGAGAAATTTTTGGTAATAAAGCATTATTAGTATTAGTAGGTGATAGAGAAAAAACATATGAAGAATTATCTAATGATATTTTTACAGAGAAAACATTAATAAGACAAAAATATGTTAATAATAATGTTGGTATAATTACAAATTTAGGAGATGAAAGAGTTAACTATATAAGATATGTAGACCAAAAAGGAAATTTAAAAAAGCCAAGAATTCTAAATGGAATGGGTAATATAAGAATAAGCGATATGAATATTATTCATTCACCAGATCCTAATGAAGCAACAACAAAAGAAGAATTACAAATTATTATAAATAGTGGAATTTTACAAGACAAAAATCTATTAACGCCAGACACTATTAAAAAAATAAGAGAATATGGAACATTTAATTTTTTTAATGATATGAAAAAAGATGATTATCAGGGAAATATAGGACCAGATATATCTGGATTTATTAAATCAGAAATAGACGAAAGATAATATACAAGGGGGAAAAAGTATGGAAGAAGAATTAGAAAATGGAATAGCTTTAATGGATGGAATATTACAAAATTGGGCAAATGAAAACAAAGGAAAGTATCATATATTCTTTCCGAAATGTACAAAAGAAAATGACAAGGATGTTGTGTTATTCCCAATATTTGAAGAAAATAAAAATGGAACTTTAAACCTAAAAGTATGGGCAAAATACAATTTAGAAAATTATTCTTTGGAGGATTATTTGGATGTAAAAAATAAAATTATATTATTTGATAAAAAATTAATAAATTATAAAAAGAAAAAATTTGCACAAAATGTAATTGCATTAATAGAAATATTTTATACAGCCCAAGAATTTATGGAACTTTCAGAAGATAGTATAGAATACATAGCAAATCAAGAATTGTTAGAAGAGAAAATTGATGAATATAAACAAAAATTTAAAACAATTCTTGCTGAAGAAGAACTAGCTATTGCATATGGAGTAAAAAAGAATGAGCCAGTAAAAACAGAAAAAGCGAAACTTCCAGTTACAAATACACAGCCTATTGAAAATAAGAAAGAAGAAACAAAAGAAAAGAGAACAGTAAAAATACCAGATTTAACGATAAAAAAATTACAAGAAAGTATATCTAAGATAGACCATAAAAATAATTCAAAAGAAAAATACATGTTAAAACTTATGGAAGAAGTTGGCGAGCTTGCAAAGGTTGTAAATGAAGATGTACGAATGAAAGATAAAGAAATTAAAGGAACAATAGAAGAAGAATTACAAGATGTGTTATATTATATAACATGCTTAGCAAATATTTATGGAATAGACTTAGAAGAATGTATATATTTAAAAGAAGAATTAAATTGTAAAAAATATAATAGGAAAAATATGTTTAAAGACTAAAATTAAGGAGTAATTAATGAGCAAAGTTGCAAATATGTTAAATATGGTAAAAATTCTGGAAGATGGTAAAATACATACAATACAAGACTTAGCAGATGAATTAGAAGTATCTACAAGAATGATAAGAATATATAAGCAAGAATTAGAACAAGCAGGAATATATATAAAAGGCAAGCAAGGAATAAATGGTGGGTATTTTTTAGATAATATGAAAAATACTATTGATATTGGGCTAACAGGCGAAGAAATATATCAACTAAAAAACATGAAAAAGAATGAATTAGATGAAGCTATAATAGAAAAGATTATTAAAGCATATATTACTAATGAACATAGAAAAGATAGTACTAAAAGTGAACAGTTAATGCCAGAATTTACAGAAATATATAAAGATTTTAGACTAGCAATCAATAACAGAAATAAAATCTATATTGAGTTTAAATCTGTCAATTCAGGGATAACCAAAAGAATAATACATCCGGCAGAACTATTTACATATTTAAATAATTGGTATGTTGCAGCATTTTGTGAATTAAGGAATGAAATTAGACTATTCAAATTAAATGACATACTCTCATATAAAATATTAGACGAAAAATATGAAGAAGAAGTAAATTTAAAAATCTGGTCAAAAAAATAAACTGACAATTATATTTCCTCTTTTTGTGATAAAATAATCACAAAAGGAGGATTTTTATGTATAAAACAATAATATTTGATCTAGATGATACCTTAAATGATGATACAAAAAATATGCAAGAAGCATTTAAAATACTAACAAAAGATAAATATAGTGACGAAGAATTTAAAAAATTTCAGACAATAGATAAGAATTACTGTAAAGAAAGGGCTGCAGGAATAGTAAAAGATCCTAGAGAAGGAATGTCAAGAGAGGAAAAAGCAGAGTGGAATAGAGCACAAAGATTTTTAAGATATTTTAAAGGAATTTCTTATGAAGAAGCGGTAAAAATGAATGAAATATATACAGAAGGACTAAAACGAAAAGTACAAGAAATAGAAGGAGCTAAGGAAATCATAAAATATTTAAAAGATAAAAAATATAAGCTTATAATTGCAAGTAATGGACCAAGCACAGCAATACCATCAAAATTGAAGGGATTAGGAATAAATGAATATATAGATGAAACCTTTGCAGCAGATGAATGTGGAAGTATGAAACCACACACATATTTTTATGAAGCTTTATTTAACAAAATAAATAACCATAATACGAAAGAAATGTTATATATAGGTGATGAGTTAGAAAAAGATATTAAAGGTGGAAACGAAGTAGGAATGGATACATGTTGGTTTAATATTAGGAATGAGAATGCTAGTATTTATAAGCCAACATATGAGATACATAAGTTAGAAGAATTAAAAAATATATTATAAAAGGGAGAAAAAGAGATGGAGGAAATAGTATTTGTAACACATAATAAAGGAAAAATAGCATCTGCGCAAAAACAACTAGCAGGAGTAAATGTAAAAATATTTGAATACGAGTTAGATGAACCAAGAAGTGATGATATAAAATTTATTTCAAAAGCAAAAGTAGAAGAGGCGTATAAATTAGTAAAAAAGCCATGTATTTCTTTAGATTGTGGCTTCTGGATAGAAGAGTTAAATGGTTTCCCACGAGCATTTGTCAACTTTTCATTAGAAACATTAGGACTAGAAGGAATCTTAAAATTAATGGAAGGAAAAGAAAACAGAAACTGCAAGTTCACAGAATGTTTATCATACTATGATGGAAAAGAAGTACATCAATTTATGGGAGAACACAAAGGGAAAATATCAAAAGAAATATTAGGAAATGATACAAACGAAAAATGGTCAGATTTATGGTATATCTATATACCTAGCGGATATGAAAAAACATTAGCACAAATGACAAAAGAAGAACGAGCTACAAGGAAAAAGTATGAAAGTAAAGATGCAATGAAAATATTCGCAAAGTGGTATTTAGAAAATAAAGCAAATTTATTATAGAGTTTAAAATTTTGCATAGTTGGATATAAATATTTGGATAAAAAGTAGTAAAATAGAAGCTTTTATGATATAGTTCTTTAAAAAAGGAACCGCAAGTTTAATATGTGAATATTAGAATCACATATGCTGGCGAATAAAGGAGTATATCATGAGAGCTAATTTTTTTGGGAGTACAGCATGTTATTTAAAGAAAGACAACAAAATATTATATATAAAATTTAATAAGAAATGGGGACAAGTATATGCTCCAATAGGTGGCAAAATAGAAGCAGGAGAAACACCTACAGAATGTTTATTAAGAGAATTTAAAGAAGAAACAGGTCTAGAATTAAAAGATCCAAAACTTAAGGGGATCTCATTTTGGAAAGATAGCACAGAGGGTATAATATTTATATATACTGCCGAAAATGTTGATGGAAATCTACAAGAATCTGAAGAAGGAAGATTAGAATGGATAGATATTAGAGAGTTAGACAATATAAAACAATTTGATATGAACAGTAAATTTACTAAATATATATTTGAAGAAGGCATGTTTGAAGGAAAATTTATTTTAGATGAAAATGCTAAAGTACTTGATTATAAAATAAAAAAGATTTAATGAGAAAGGATTAATGCATGATTAAAAATATAATATTTGACTTAGGAAACGTAATATTACAATGCTCAACAATAGAAACGATGTATAATTTTACAGATAGTGAAGAAATCGCTAAAAATCTAATAACATATATATTTAAATCAGAAGAATGGAAACTATTAGATTTAGGAAATATAAGTAAAGAAGAAGCTATATCAAGAATACAAGGAAGGGTACCAGACGAATATAAAACTTTAATAAAAGTAGTTATGGATAACAGAGCAAAATATTTAAAGTTGAATGAAGGTACAATAGAAATTGCAAAACAATTAAAAGATATTGGATATAAAATTTATGTGTTGTCAAATATGTCGACATTTACGTATGAATATTTTAAAGATAACGAATTTTTCAAGTTATGTGATGGAATAGTAATTTCAGCATATGAACATATTAAGAAACCAGATGAAGAAATATTTAAAAGATTATTAAATAGATATAAGCTACTTCCAGAAGAATGTTTATTTATAGATGATGACGATACAGGAAGAAGTTTTGAGACAGCAAATGCGTTAGGTATAAATGGAAGAAGAGTACTTCCAAATGATAGTGAAGATGTTCTAAAATTATTAGAAGAATATAATATAAAATTACAAGGAAAAATGGAGGAAATATAGAACAAATAATATAGGGGGAAAGAAACATGCTAAGATTTGAAGAAATAGATGACAAATATTGCAATCAATATATAGAGATGGTACAAGAATGGAAAGCGAGCAATACATCTTTAACACCAGATATTTTAGAAATACCTTGTAATAATGAAATAGAATATAGAAATATAGTTAGCATAGCAAAAAATGCAGCTATTGGAATACACGAAGATAGAGACTGGTATGAAAAATGCAACTATTACTTAGTTGTAAATGATCAAGACAAATTAATTGGAATAACTGCAGTAAGAAGCAATTTAACACAATTAGGAAAAGATACATTAGGAAATATTGCATACGGAATACGTCCATCAGAAAGAAGAAAAGGATATGCAAAAGCTGTTGCAAATATGCTAGTAAATAAATGCAGAGAATTAGGAATGAATGAAATTGTTGCATGTCATTACATAGAAAATGATGCATCAAAAAGAGTTTTAGAGAGTGCAGGAGCAATTCCTACAGGAGTACTGACATCAGAATATTCTGGCAAAAAGATAAAACGTTATATAATAAGAACAAATACCAGTAGCGAAATAAACTTTACAATGGCAAAACAAGTTTTTAATGACTACGTAAAGCAATTTGACAGAGAAGATGGAAGCATTTTATTAAAAATAACACATACTTATCATGTTGTAGATTTAAGTGAATATATAGCAAAAGAACAAGGATTAGATGAAGAAAATATAACTTTAGCTAAATTAATAGCCTTATTGCATGATATAGGAAGATTTAAGCAAGTCACATTACTTAGAAATTTTTCTGATAAAGGATTTGATCATGCAGATTATGGAGTGAAGATTCTGTTTGAAGAAAATTTAATAAGAAAATTTATTCAAACAAATAAATATGACGAGATAATAAAAAAAGCAATATATACTCATAATAAATACAAAATAGAAGATGGATTAAATGAATTAGAAGAACTGCACTGTAAAATTATAAGAGATGCAGATAAATTAGATAATTTTAGAGTAAAAGAAGAAAATAAATTTGAAGATAGTTTTCCAGAAACTAAAGATGTAGCAGGGGAGCTTTCTAATTCTGCGATGTCTGATGTAGTATATAATGACTTTTTAGCACATAAATGTATCAAACTTGAAGATAGAAAAACTTTAATAGATTATTGGGTATGTATACTTGCTTTTATATTTGATTTATATTTTAAAAGTTCATTAAAGTATATTAAAGACAAAAATTATATTGATATTTTAATTGATAAGATAGAATATAAAAATGAAGAAACAAAAGCAAGAATGGAAGATATAAGAAAATGTGCGAAAAAATACATAGAAGATAATATTTAAGGAATGTAAAATATGATTAGGAAAAGTACTAATAACGATTTAGAAAAAATTATGCAAATATGGTTGGATACGAATATTTCGGTACATAATTATATTCCACAAGAATATTGGACTAGTAATGAAAAATATGTTAAAGAAGCAATACAGGAGGCAGAAGTATATGTATATGAAGAAAATAAAGAAATAAAAGGTTTTATCGGAATAAATAAGGGACATATAGAGGGAATATTTGTAGAAGAAAAATATAGAAATCAAGGAATTGGAAAAGAATTACTATCTTATTGTAAAAACAAATATGATAAGCTAACCTTAGAAGTTTATAAGAAAAATACTAAAGCTATAAACTTTTATGAAAGAGAACAATTTAAGCCGATAAAAGAAGATGTTGATGAGGCAAATAATGAAGTAGAAATACTTATGGAATGGAAGAAAAATTAAAAGAGATTGTTTTGAGTTATTGCTATATTTGAGAGATGGATCCTTTTGGGGATTATATATAATATAATAAATAAAGGAAGTTAATATGAAGATACGTTTAGAAGAAGAAAAAGACTATTTTATGAATGAAAATTTAACACGAGAAGCTTTTTGGAATGTATATAGACCAGGTTGTTATGAACATTATATTCTTCATAAAATTAGAACAGATAAATGCTATGTAAAAGAATTAAGTTATGTAATGGAAGACAAGCAAAGACTAGTCGGAAGCATAGTTTATGCCAAAGGAAAAGTAAGAAATGAAAATGGAGAAAATGAGGTTTTATTGTTTGGACCAGTGAGTATACTTCCAGAATATCAAGGTGCAGGATATGGAAAGAAACTAATAAAATTTACTTTAAAAAAGGCAAAAGAATTAGGTTATCCAGCAGTAGTAATAACAGGAAAACCTGAATATTATGAAAAATTTGGATTTAAGCCTGCATCAAAATATAATATATTTTATGAAGGAATGGAAAATAAAGAAAATCCGTTTTTTATGGTAAAAGTTTTGGATAACCATAAAATGAAAGGTATATATGGAATATATACAGATCCAGATGTTTATACAGTAAACCAAGAAGAGGTAGAACAATTTGATAAGAAATTTCCAAAGAAGAAAAAGGAGAAAAGAGAAGGACAATTGGAGTAATAGGGACTTGGGACGTTCTTCGGGATTTAGGGACGTTCCTTTTTTTCCTATTCGGGATTTAGGGACGTTCTTTAAATCCCGATTTTGAAAATTAATGAAGGCGCTTAAATACCTATTTTAGAATTATGTTAAAAGCCATCAACGACATCTTGCATTCGTTGGTGGCTTAATACTTGGAACTTATAAGGTTAAACGGTTCCAAAAATCCATATATATGTGTATGTCTTGCTTATGATATTTTAAACATCTAGCAATTCTACAATATAGAACAACAATTAACATAGCTTTAATCTTTTGATGAGGCTCAGAAAGTAAGCTATATATTTTATCAAGAGAAATATTTTTTACGACACTTGCATTACTAACGATGGCAAATAAAGTGTCGTATAAACTATCTCCAAGCACAGGCATTGGATCAATAACGCCAGCAAATTTACCATTAACTTTTATAAAATTGTGAGTACCAAAATCCCCATGAATTAATTTTTTGTCAAATTTATAATTTTCTAATATTTTTACTTGCTCTAAAACAATAGAATTATCTGGAATATAAGTTGCTAAGTTTTTAGAAGAATCAGTTATTTCATCAATCAAAAACTCTGACCAACTTGCTTTTTCTTCATAGAGATAACCAAAACCGTAATACTCAACAGTTTTATAATTTTTTGTAATATAAAGAATATTTTCTAAAAAATCATCAATATCATCAACTTGTTTCATAATATATCCGTGAATGAATTCATAAACAGCAAATCTATATGAAGGGTCAAAATAAATAATTTTTTGCATTTTAGGACTAGGATTTAAATTTAAAAATTTGATTTCTGCTTTTATGGCATAAGGCGTGCTTCTCTTAATCAAGTATTTGTTATTTAGTAGAATTACATGGCTTGAAACACCATCTGTAAAATATTTGTGGTTTTCATAAGGTATATTTAATAATTTTAAAACAAATTCAATTATATTTTTATCTATTTTATTATCAATAATCATACGTTACCTCTAGATATATTTTAAAAATTCTTCGGGATAGATAATCTTTTTACCAGATTTAAAATCATCAATATCTACCCATACAGCATTATACTCATCAGCTTCATCATCAATTTCATATTCATCTTTGTAAGTATCCTCTGGAATTTCTATAGAATAAATAAATACGATTTCATGTCCTTTTTTTTCTTGATAGGTAAAAATATTCTCTGTTACGCCAAGAAGTTCTCCTACTTTAATATCAGCATGAATTTCTTCCTGAAATTCTCTTTTTACAGCATCTTTACTTGTTTCGCCAAATTCGATACCTCCTCCTAAAGCACGGTAAAAGGTTTGCTTCTTTACTTTGTCATATCCAATGCCTACTAAAATTTTGTTGTCTTTTTTTGCAATACCTAAAGATATAGGTCTGATAGAATCAGATTTAAACATTTTATACACTCTCCTTTATTTTGGTAAGCAAGTGTTTATATTGTCTAAGTGCAGTTAAAGAATGCTAATTTTTGTGTAACTTATGAAGATGAATACTGCTTGCCAATTAAATTATGTTATTAGTGTAGCATATAGAATTGTGGAGTACAAGAAATATTTGGAAAATGTTGAAAATAAATGGTATAATACGGTAAAAGTTTTTGTATATGGAGTAACTGATATGAATAAAGAAAAATATTTAGTATTAATAGACGGAAAAGATAAAACAGAAGAAATAGAAAAGTTAGAGCAAACAGAAAAATACTATATTATAAAGTTTTATAATGCGAACAAAACATATAAATATAATTTTTCAAAAGTAGTTATAGAAAATACTACACAGCAAATAGAATTTAAAGATAATCAAATAGTAATGATAGATAATATCATAATTTCTAATGTAACTCAAATTATAAAATATATATCAAAGATAAGGATAATATTTAAGGATTCAAGAGAAAAGCTGACAGACATAAACAAAATTAAGTTACTAGAAAATAATAATAAATCATCCGAAGAAGAAATATTAAATTATTTTAAAGAATTATCAAAATATGTAAAAATTGTTGACGAAAAAACAGGAGAGGAACGTTATTTGTTAGAAAAACAATATAACAAATTTACAATTCCAGAAAAAAGTGTACTTAAATATTACTTGAATGGTATAAATACAGAAGGGCAATTAAAAGAAAAAGTAAATATTTATCCATTTAATTTTAATATTAGCCAGAAACAAGCAGTAGAAAATGTAAATAAAAGCAATATATCAGTTATAAAAGGACCTCCAGGAACAGGAAAAACTCAGACAATATTAAACATAATAGCAAATTTAGTTGCTAACAATAAAACGATTGCGTTAGTTTCAGGTAATAACGAAGCAACAAGAAATGTAAAAGAAAAATTAGATAAAAATGGATATGGCTTTATTGTAGCAGAATTAGGTAAAGATGATAATGTAACAGACTTTTTTAATCATTTACCACAAATAGATATTAGTAATTTCTACAAAAAGCAGATAAATGATGACATTTATCAGAAACTATATGAAACAACAAACAAATTAGAGAAACTATTAGAATTAAATAATGAAAAATATAAATTAAAAAGAGAATTGGACAATTATAAATTAGAACAAAAATATTTTGAAGAATATTATAAAAGTCAAAATGTAGAGAAAATAGATTCGAAGAAAATGAAAAATATGTCCTCAGCAAAAATTATTGACTTTTTGGCATATGCAAAACTTGCAAAGGAAAAATACTTGCAATATAAAATTGTATTTAATGTTTTACTATTATTAAGATTTGGAACAGAAGCGAAAAAATCAAAAAGTATAGATTATATATTAACTTTGCAAAGACAATATTACATAGTAAAAATAAAAGAATTAGAAAATAAAATAGCAGAAATTGAACGAGAACTTAAAGATAAGAGTTTTAAAAAATTGCAAAAAGAACATACTGAGATTTCTAAGAAGATATTTGAAAGTATTTTATATGAAAAATATGAAAATATGAATTATATTCCATCAAAAGAAAACTATAAAAAAGACTTTAAAAAGTTTAATGAACGTTTTCCTGTAATTCTTAGTACAGCATTTTCTTTAAGATATTGTACACCAAGTGGACATTTATTTGATTATTTAATTATAGATGAAGCATCACAAGTTGATTTATTAACTGCAACTTTAGCATTATCATGTGCTAAAAATGTTATAGTAGTTGGAGACGAAAAGCAATTACCACAAATAGTTGATGAAAAAATAAAAACTAAAATTCAAGAGATAAGTGATGAAAAATATAGTTATTTTGCTGAAAATATTTTAACATCAATTTTAAAAGCATATAATAGAAAGATACCAACGCAGATTTTAAAAGAACATTATAGATGCCATCCAAAGATAATAGAATTCTGTAATCAAAGATATTATGATGGAGAATTAATTCCATATGAAAATAAAAATCATGCAGCACAAAAGAATCCATTATACATATATTATCCAGCACCAGGAAATCATATGAGAGTTCTAAATAATATGGTAGAAAGAGGAAACTATAATCAACGCGAATTAGAAATGTTAAAGAAGGAGATTGCTGAAGGAGAATTATTAAAGGATGTAAATAAAAATGATATAGGATTTACAACTCCATATAGGAAACAAGCAGAAAAAGCTGCTATGCAGAATAAAGAAATAGAAAGTAAAACAGTACATAAATATCAGGGCAAAGAAAAGAAAGTTATGATTTTATCTACTGTTTTGGATAATTCAAATGCTGGGAAAAGGCGCATGAATTTTGTGGATGATCCATGTTTAGTTAATGTGGCTGTTTCAAGAGCAGAAGAACAATTTATATTAATTACGAATGAAAAATTATTTTCAGAACAATCTAATGAAATAAAAGCTTTAATCCAATATATAAAATATAATTCTTTGGACAAAAATATTATAAATAGCCAGATTGTATTGGTGTTTGATTTACTATATAATGAATATTCTCCAAGATTGAAATGGTTAGAGTCAAAATTGGTACATACTTCAAAATATAAATCGGAGAATATTATTGAAACTGTTTTGATAGAAGTATTAAAAACAGAGAAGAGTAAAGGCTTGTCTTATTGCTCTCAAATGTATTTAAAAAATATATTTAAGGATTTATCTAGACTTACAGAAGAGGAAAGAAGATATGTAAATAATAATGCTTCTGTAGATTTTATAATATATGAGAATGATAGAACACCTAAGTTTTGTATAGAGGTTGATGGATTTGCTTTTCATGCGAATAATCCAAAACAGTTACTAAAAGATAGGATGAAGGATTCTATTTTTAGAAAGTATGGCTTGGATTTGATTAGGTTAAATACTGATGAAGGTGGAAATATTGAGAAGATAAAAGAAGAGATTGAGAAATAGTAAATATAAAGGAGGAAATCTTATGATAAAAGCGATATTTATAGATATAGACGGAACTTTAAGAAATAGTGAAAGAGAACTTTCAATAAAAACTATTAATACAATTAAGAAAGTTACAGAGAAAGGAATTTTAGTAATATTGTGCTCTGGAAGACCAAGAAAATATACCGAAAAGGTAAGTAGAGAATGTTTTGCAAGTAAATATATTATTACATCAAGTGGTGGAAACATTTTTGATTATGAACAAAATAAAGTCATATATATAAACAAAATGGATAAAGAAGCAATAATAAAACTTTATGAGATAGCTAATCCAGCAGATGTTAGATTTATTATGAATGTTGGAGAAGGAAGAGTTGTAAATAAAGTAAAACATCCAGATCAAGAGATAAAATTAGGAGAGGATATAAGAAGTTTTGTATATAATAATGATGTTGTGCAATGTACTATAGCAGATAGCGATTTTGATAAAATAAAAAATTTGATACCTAAACTTGAACAGGTAGAAAATGTTGAGATAAAAAATAGACATAAAAGTTTATTAGATATTAAATTTAAAGATGATAAAACTATCTTTTGTGGTATTGCAAATATAGATTGTAATAAAGGAACTGCAATAAAAAAATTATTAGAAATTTTGAATATCAAGAAAGAAGAAGCAATTGCAATTGGCGATGATAATAATGATTTATCAATGTTTGAACAAGTAGGGTACAAAGTTGCAGTAGCAAATGCAATTAATATTGTAAAAGAAAAAGCAGATGAAATAACGTTGTCTAATGATGATGACGGTGTTGCAGTTTTTTTAGAGAAACTCATACTATTTTAGTTGAGAATACGGATTTGGGGGTTGGCTAAAGAAAGAAGGAGAAATATTTATGGAAGAAGAGTTAAAGGAACAAATAAAGAATGATGCTGCTAAAGTAATAATAATCCTAAAAGAGATTGATTCAAATTTAAAAGATAATGTTGCATTAAACGAGAAAAATGTAGAAATACATATAATGCCAGATTGTAAATTAGAAAATGGAAAAATGGGAATATATATGTTTTGCTATAGGTATAAAGGAAAAGAAGTATTTTTAAAAATAGGAAAAGCTGGTGAAAAAACAAAAGCAAGATTTTCTACACAACATTACTGTGTAAACAAAACTAAAAGTACATTGGCAAAGTCATTGATAAAAAGTATACAGGAAGATATAATAGATAATAAAGTTTTAGAAGAAATAAAGCAAGAGATTACTAAAATTATAACTAAAGAAGAAATGATGCAAATATTAGATAATTCAGATAATATCAATTTGAAAGAACAGAAGGAAAAGATTAAAGATTGGATGAAGAAGAATTTAACGAAGATTAATATAGTTTTGGATGCGAGTTTGGAAAATAGAGTTTTAAGTTTTTTTGAAGAGTATTTTATATTTAAGTATAATCCAATTTTTGAGGGAAAAGCTTATGAAAAAAGAAATGTAGGTGAACAAGATGGCAATTGAAAAATTAAAAATAAAAGGGTTAAGAGGATTTTCAGAAGAAACGAATGTGAATTTTGCAATACCTGATAATAAAAATCCAGGAAGTGGTTTAACAATTTTGGTAGGCTCTAATAATAGTGGAAAATCAACAATAATTGAAGCAATTCATTTATTAAATAATGATACAGAAATTATTCCTAATACGTCAAGAAATGTAAAAACGAATGGAGAAGTTAGAATAGAAATTAAGGATACACTTGGGAACAAAACAGTTTTACAATCAACTGAAAATAAGGGAGCGTTTGTTCAGAAATTATATAATAACCAAGTAGTAGATAAAAATAATAGTAATAATAATATGAACATTTTTATTCTTTCAAGTAAAAGAGGGTTTTCATCAACATTTCATAATAATAATTATCAGACAAGAGAGAATTACAAAGGGAATATAAATTCATTAGATTATAGGAGTGAAAATAATATTAATAATAATTTTGGTGGAAGATTATTATCAATATATACCAAAAGAGATAAATTTGATGAATGCTTAGAAAAGATTTTATGTCCATTGCCAAAATGGACTATAGAAGCCTTAGATGAAAGTAATTTATATTTAGAATTCTCTTTTTCTGGAATAAAACATAGTAGTAAAGGAGCAGGAGATGGATATATAAATATTTTTAACATAGTAGATGCATTATATGATGCTTCTGAAGATAACGTGATTTTAATAGATGAACCTGAAATATCATTACATCCTGATTTACAAAGAAAACTATTTTCATTATTGGTAGAATATTCAAAAGATAAGCAAATAATTGTTAGTACACATTCGCCATATTTTGTGGATTGGAAATTGTTTGCAGATAAGACTAAAATTATAAGACTAAAAAAAGTAAATGATACTATAAAAGTTTTTGAATTAACACAACAATCTAAAGAAGGTATAAAAGGAATTTTAAAGGATTCATTTCATCCACATATCCTGTCATTAAATGCTAATGAAATATTTTTTCTTAATGACAATGTAATATTGACAGAGGGACAGGAAGATGTATTATGTTATAAGGCAATATTTGAGCAATATGAATATGAACCAAAGGCATCTTTTTTTGGTTGGGGAGCGGGAGGAGCGCCAAAAATAAAATTAGTATTAAATATATTGGTTGATTTAGGTTATGAGAAAGTATTTACGATTTTGGATAATGATCAACGTGATAAAGTAGAAAAATTGAAAAAATTATATCCTAGATATGAATTTTATGCTATAGAAGCAAATGATGTGAGAAATAAAAATAGAGATAAAAATATTAATAATATTATAAAAAAGATAGAAAAATTAGATATGGAAGATAAAACTAAGAGAGAACTTATGGAATTTATTAATACTAGATTCCAAACTAAGAGGGGACTAGTGGAAGATATGTCTAAATATAAAATTAATGCTGAGTTTAACAATGATATTATTAATTTATTAAACCATATCAAAGAATATTTTTTAAATAATTATCCAGAGAAATATGAAGAAATAGAAAAAAATAAATTCATAGAAGCGGATGATAAATTAATTGCTGAACAATTATTAAATAAATGGTTGGAAGACAATAAAATGTTTGAATATACTAAAAAAAGATATAAGAACCTTGAATTTAATAGTGGTGGAGGTGGCCAGCTAAGTTTTAAGAAGATTAGAAAACATATTTATTATGTGATTGTTGAAAGAACGGATTCTATGTCAGAAAAATACTCGCTTACAATTGATTATCATATTATAATTAATACTTTAAAAAATGAAGTTAAATTAAAGAAAAGACAGATAGTATCAAATACTCTACCGGTAAGTAAAATTTCTAAAGTTTTACAGAAAATATTTAGGTAAAAAAATCATGGAAATAAAAAAGCTTTTATATTTGATATAGTGAATTATGAGGTAAAGAATTAAAAATTGTATGATATGTAAAATTTTTCGCTATTTACAATGAAGATAACAGTTAAACTCATAACCCGAAGGTCGTAAGTTCGAGTCTTACCCCCGCAACCAAAGTATATATCACTAGAATTGTAACGGTTTTAGTGATTTTTTGTTGCTTAAAAATTGGTTGCGATAATGCTAAAAAATAGCATTATTATGTCAAGTTGGGTAAAAATTGGGTAAAATAACCACCTCAAATGCCCGAAATTCTAATAAAAATTCAATAAAAAATTTGCTATAAATTTATAATTTTTATAAAAATCTTCAAGTAAAAAACTTTTGGGAAAGAGATATAAAATCTCAAAGTTTTTTACTTTTTTAATATCGTGAAAATTTGTAATTTGTGAAAATTAGAAAAAAGTAAAATTAAGACCTTGTTGGTAATAGTAAGTTTTCTAGTGCATATCCAGCTTTTCTATTATGAGAAAGTAGTGGATGTACATAAAAGTCAAGTGTTGTACTTATTTGTGCATGACCTAGTCTTGCAGAAACAACAGCTATGTCAACATTTTGTGCAACTAGTAAACTTGCATTTGTATGTCTTAATCCGTGAAAATTAATTACAGGTAGTCCTATTGTACCTACATATTTAACAAACCATTTGCTAATTGTAGAAGGGTGCATAGGTTTGCCATCAGCTTGTACAAATAACCTATCAGAATTCGTCCATAATTCGCCATATAGCGATTTTTGTTCTTCATACCATAACTTATATTCCTCAAGTAAAGAAATGATAAATTCGGGTATTGCAATCTCTCTAATGGAGCTTTCTGTTTTAGGAACTTTTGTAAATACTCCCATATCTGATAGATACTGACTAGAACGGTTAATACTTATAATTCCATTTCTAAAATCAACATCTTGCCATTCTAAGCCCATTAATTCACCTAAACGAACCCCAGTAAAGATAGTAAGAATGATAGCGACTTTATATTTAGTATCTTCTACTGTAAGTTTTTCTAAGTTTTCTAACAATATTTTAGTTTGCTCATCATCATAAGATCTTCTTCTAGGCTTTTTAGCTCTAGGTGGTTGAACACGTTCAGCAGGATTACTTACAATTAATTGCCAGTAAACTGCTCTATGAAGCATTGCTCTTAATAATCTGTGATGTTCTAAAATAGTTTTACCAGATAAAGGCTTTTTAGTTTTTGAACCATTGTTACCTTTTTTCCTAACTAATTGAGTATCTTTTTCAAGTAAGTCATAGAATTTCATAATATCAGTTGGTCTGATTTTGTTAATGTAGAAATGCCCGAAGTATGGTAAAATCCTTGTTTCTAACATTCTACAATATCGCTTGTATGTTGTAGGAGCTAATTCTTTTGAGCCATAATCTCTTTTCCATACTTCAACAAATTCAGAAAATTTAAGAGATTTACCATCTATGACTAAACCGTTTTGAACTTCAGTAACAAATTTTGCTAGTTCAACTTCTGCTTCTTTTTTTGTTCCATGAATAGTTTTTCTGTGTATCATTGGTCTTCCATTTAGGTCAAATCATTCTGATACTGTTAACCTGTAACTATTTTTTCCTCTTTTTTCTATACTCCCAGCCATTACTTATTTCACCTCCTTTCAAGTATAACTATGGAAGGGAGAAAATAGCAATATGTTAACTCTAGATATTATATTACTATTGTTAACAAAATACAAGCATTAATATAAAAAAATTGACAATTTATAAAAAAAATGCTATTATATAACTTATAAGTTATATAAAAATAAATCTAAGGAGGGAAAATGGAAAAAGGAAAATGATAAGTGATACTTTAAATACTTTAAGAAAAAAATTACAAGAACCAGAAACAAGGACAATTATACTAGATGATTGTGCAGAGGAAATAGATAAAATTATAGAAAATAGGGCAGTATTACTTGATTTTTCCGAAAAATTTCAAGATGATATTTCACGCTTTAATAAACATAAATCGGAATATCTACGAAAGAAAAAAGGAATATTTGAAACTCTTCCTCTCAATAAGAAACAAATTAAGAGCAAAAAGTGGGATTATACATTATGTTGTTATAAATATAAAAAAAATGGGAAGAATAATAAAAACATAAGGTGCATATTTATTATTGATAAGGATAATAATTGGAATATTTTTGTACATTCTTTTGTTGAAAAGGAAACAAAAGACTACCAAAAAGCAATTGATAAAGCCATAAAGAGATGTAATGAAGAGTTAGAATAAATTTTGGAGGGAAAAAATGAAAATAAATTATAAAAAACTTTTAAAAGAAAATAAGTTTAATGTTGATAAAGAATTATTGGAAAGAATTGAATATAAGGAAGTGCTTTTTATATTATCACAAGAGATTATTCAATATAGAGAGAAAAACAACTTAAAACAAATTGATTTGGCAAATAAGTTAAATATGAGTCAAGTAATGATTTCAAAAATAGAATCAGGAACATATAATCCTACAATAAAAAAACTGGTTCAAATATGGAATGCATTATCAGACGAAAATATTAACTTTGGAGCAAATTTATTAATTAAGATATATAATAAAATTGTAAAAAACTATAATAGTTGTGTAAAAAGTGAGATAAATCAAAATGAAGAAGAAAATTATGAATTTAATGAAGAAAATATAAAAATTGCTAATTCTTTTTGCATTAAGGGTAAAGAGGATATTTCTTTTATTATTGACATAAATTCATATGATATGGCGAGTTAAAGGAGGACAAGAAGTTGGAAGATAATAATATAAAATCAAATTTTCAATTTATAGATAGTTACATAACTCATTCATCAATGGATATAATTAATAGAAAAAAAATTGAAAGCACTTTGGAATTAAATATTGAGAGTAGAATTTCTGAAATTAAAAAGAAGGATAATAAATTAAGTGCCGAAATGAGATTAAAGAATAATATTATAGTAAGAGAAAAAAATACTAATAAAGAACTTACAAGGATTGAAGTTGAAATGGCAGGAATATTTTTAGCAAATGATATGAAAGAAGAAGAGTTTATAAGGTATATGAAATATAGTGGAGCACCATTATTATCACAATCAATAAGATCATATGTTATGACTATAACATCACTTGCAGGTATTAATATGATTAGAATACCATTAATTAATTATATAGAGTTCTTTAAGGAAAATGATAAAAATAAATAGCACAATTTTGTGCTATTTATTTTCATCTAACCATTCATTAAATTCTTCATAAGTTTTAACACCATTTTGTATATCTTTAATAAATTGTTTAGCTACTTTTTTCCATTCTTCATATTGTTTTTTATATGCATCTATATCTGGGTTTCTTTTAACATTCATAGCTTTTTTGGCATAAATACTTCTATATTTACCATATATAGGATTATCTTTTTCTTTTCTTTTTTGAGAAAGTTTTGAACCTAAAATTTTACAACTTGTACCATCTTTATATATTCTGTCGCAGTATACATTGTTTATTTTGTTAGTATAAAAATATCTACCACAATAACGACATTTTTGTATATATCCTATATTAGACAGTGTCAAAAAATATATGATTAAATAAAAATAGGTGTATATACTATCCGTGGTAAAATGTATATTTGCAGCAACTATATTATCCCCGTTTGTATCATACTTTTTTATACAATCCAATAAGAAATCTTCAGAATCTAAAGGACTAAAATCTGGATTGTTATGTATAGACATTAGTAAATCATGAGAAAAATCAGAAGATGCAAATGTATAATCTAATTTATAATCAAACTCATAGTTTTCCATGATAGGGTGTAAATCTTTACATATGGTTTTATATACAAAGAATCTTTGTCGTGTTGAAAAATGAGATAATTTTTTATCTTTCTCTGTGTTAAAAATATAATCAATAAAATTTCTAAATAATTTTTGCATATCTTTTACATGCTCTATTTCATTTTCATATATAAACTTAGCACATTTTTTTAACATGTTAATATTTATGGGTGAGATGTCTTCATCATATGTTTTTATAACATTTTTTATTGACTCATCTGGAATTTGATTTTTTATAATTTCATTTTGATATTCTAAAGGAATTTTATCAATAAACTCACATAAAAATGTTAAGAAAAATTTAAAAAAATCATCAAAATTGTTTAAATCAAGAGACAAAAATCCTGTTATATTATTTGCTATTACATTATCACGAGGTGTTTTTAGACATATGTATTTTAACTTTTTCAACGGTAAATTGCCATCTATAAATAAAAGATTATCAGTTATATCTGGAATTAGCAATTTTAAAAGTGTTTCATCGTATTCATTAAAATTATAGTTTTCATTAATAGAATTATTAATATCTTCATGACTAATATTAGAATCTTTCAAAAGATTAGTATAGAAAGTTTTTAAAATCTTTCTTTTTTGTTCATCTGTTAATTCGTAATATGTTAAATAATTACGAAAATCTAACCTTACAGAAAGAAAAGAGTTTAACTCTTTTTCATATTCATTATCATAAATATCTAGTTCAATTTTCTTTAATTCATCTATTCGATCTGTTCTCATATTTCCTCCTGTTAACTAAGCTATTTTGCAATTGCAATTTTTCTGATGTTAGCAAAATCAAACAAAAGTAAGCAAAATTATTGCAAAAGTTAACTATAAACAATATAATACAAATGTTAACAAAAGTCAATGCAAATTTGCAAAAAAACAGGAGGTGGTACTATGGAAGTACAAAAAGTTCAAAGAACAACACTAACGATGAAAGAGGCATCAGAGTATTTAGGCATTTCATATTGGTTAATTAATCAACTGGTAAGGAAAAAACAAATTCCATATTGCAAAGTTGGTGGAAAATATTTATTTAGAGTACAAGCACTAGATGAATATTTAAAAAACATGGAATTACAATCCATGATGTAAAATCTAAAGAAAGAGAGGAAAGGAGGAAATGCATAAGATACAATGGTTAAAAATCGATGTAAATTTATTTGCAAATAGAAAAATCCAAATATTACTGAAAGAGCCTGATGGAGATACATATATTAGAGTATGGCTTCAATTGTTAATTTTAGCTATGGAATGAAATAAAGAAGGAAAATTATTAATAACTGATAATAAATCAATGACAATAGAATATTTTTCGAAGATTATGGGAAAGTCTGAAGAAAAAATGAAAGAAATTATTAAGAAATTTTTAGAATTAGATATGATTATTTTAGATAGAGATGTGTACAAAATAAAAAACTGGAATGAATATCAAAGTATTAAAACTTATGAAAAATACAAGGAACAAGCTAGATTAAGACAACAAAAATATCGTGAAAAAAAGAAAAGTGAAAATGAAAAAAGTGATGTTACAGTAACGTTATGTAACGGAGAAGAAAAAAAGAATAAAGAAATAAGAATTAAGAATAAAGAAGATAAGAAAAAAGAAATAAGAAAGGAAGAAGAGAACACAAATGGATTTAGAAAATATGAAATGTAATTCTAAAGACAAGATTTTCCACAATAAATGTAAGTTCTGTGGAAAAGATTTAAAACCAATAGGTTTAGATTATTTATATGCAAATATACCTTTAAGTTCAATAGAGTATGAAAGATGTGATTGTAAAGAATCAAAAGCTTATTGGAATGAAATAGATTTAAAAGAAGAAATACAAAAGAAAAGGAAACATTTTGAACAAATGATTAGGCAATTTTATATACAAAATTATAGTAGTAAACGAATACAAGATTATCAATTTAAAAACTTAATAATAACAGAAAATAATAAGAAAGAAATAGAAATTGCAAAAGATTTTACAGAAAAATGTATAAATAAAAATCAAAAAAATGGACTTATTATTAGTGGAAAATCAGGAACTGGGAAAACACATTTAGCAACAGCTATTTTAAATAAACTAACTGAAAAAGATATGCTAGTTTTAATGGGAAGACTAATTTTATTGCTGGATGTAATTAAAGATACTTTTAAAGATTTTTCAAGTAAAGAAAAAAACATAATTGAATTATATTCTAAGGTTGATATGCTTATAATTGATGATTTAGGAACAGAAAGAATTAGTAGTTGGGCATTAGAAAAACTATATACAATTATAGAAAATAGAAATGAAAATAAATTACCAATTATAGTAACAACTAGATTTGATAAAGAGAGCTTATTAGATAGATTTTATCAAAGTGAAGATGAAGAATTAGCTGAAGCTGTTATTGAAAAGTTATATCAATTTTGCTATGGAATTGAACTAAAAAAATATTATGAATATGAAAAAGAAAAAGTTAGTATAAGCGACTAAACTAAATACTAACTTAATCCAAAAACTAATATAATTATAAAATATTTATACATAAAAGTAAAGCAAAAAAGTTCATGTTTTTAATTTAGAAATTTGAGCTTTTTTGCAATTATTTAAAATAAAAATAAGAGATTTTTTATAAAAAAATATCCCTCGGAGAGCAAAAAGGGTATTAGGGCATTTTGCCCTAAACAGCAAAAAGGGTGTCAAGACACCTAGCTGGCGAATATTGGGCACCAAAAATGCCACACTATTCGGAGCAAAATAAATTTTGCTAATTATTAATGCTTCGTAAACTAGCATTAATAAATTTTTATAGCAAGGAAGTGATGAAAATGTGGAGAGATTCAGAACAAATTTTAGATAGTATTTTTTTATCATATGATAAAATTTTAAAAAGATTAAAGTTATTAGGAATAACAACTAAACATGGTAAAGAAGTAAAACATGTAGATTTAAGAAAAGCAGTAGATGTTATGTTGAAAAAACATCCAACTTGCAGATGGAGAAGTGAAAAAATAAGAAGTAGAAGATATTTTATTTTAGTAGAAGGGTATTATTGAATAAAATATGTGTATTTTGAAAAAGAAAAATCTTTAGTAGATGCAGATGTAGAATTTTTTGAAACCAGAATTAAAGTGTATGAAGATTTTTTAAAAGTAGAACACAATGAAAATTGGTGGAATGAAGATATGGATATAAAACAATTAGAAAAATATTTTAATAGAGAAGAATCTAGTATAAGAAAAGCAATTAAAAAAATGTGTGATAAGGGATTTAGTAATTATAAATATTTAGATAATAATAAAGTTATTATTTCAAGAAAAGGAGTTGAATGGATTTGTAAAAATGTTTTTAAGCAAAAGTATTTAGAGTTATTGGAGAAATACAAAATGGAGCTAACGGAGTTATATATTAAAGCAGGTTATCCTTATGATCATTTTTTTCATAGAAATTAAAAAAACTCTAAAAATACCACAAAAACATTGACTTCTATATGAAACATATTATATATTTATTAGTAAAGAATGTAAAGAAAGTAAAGGAGATTTTATGGACACAAGTTTTTTGAAAAATGCCAAAATAAGTAAAAAAGGACAAGTGACAATTCCAGCAGAAATTAGAAATTTGTTAGGTGTTCAAAGTGGTGATTATATTACTTTTGGAGTGAATGAACAAAATATAGTAATAGTAAATAGAAAAAAAATTAAAATAAAAAATGAGAAAGTTAAAGAAGGAAGATAAAATGTTAGGATTAGAGAATGCAACAGAAAGTCAAAAAGAAGCCATTACAACAACGGAA
>ERZ824473.745-NODE-745-length-53987-cov-7.169565_pt1 | contig 53987 bp, 47 predicted proteins | sample MGYA00519874_ERZ824473 | MGnify/ENA primary metagenome ERZ824473 (study PRJEB31778, sample SAMEA3449151) | human gut metagenome | biome: human gut; feature: human-associated habitat; material: faeces | place: United Kingdom | collected 2010/2012 ... | reverse complement strand
GTAATTTATTCTGTAAGAATTCGCTCCCTATTAAACGTTAACTAAATGACATTGGTTCAGGTAATACAAGGAAGGACAGAACCCCAAAAACTGGCTCTGTCCTCGATAACTAATGACATATCTTATATCCGTTTTTTTTATTTACACAAAACTTGAAACAGTCTTTTTTTGTTTCCGTTACTGTACCATGGCATTACTAATTCTGTTTGCAAATTGTTTTTTAATTATGGAAAAATAACATTTTTATTATTGCAACCGGTATCAAAATCCAGCCAAGAAAACATGCGGCTATCAATCTATAGAGAAAAGCTCCTCCAAAACGAAAGCTTATAATGACCTTATTCTTAAATATAGTCTGTCCTGCCGCCCAATAGCCTAAAACCAAATAAATTATAAATAACATTTCTTTTTTTCTCCTCTCGTATTTATTTCATTTTTATTCCGCATAGTCTCCGTCTTTCCAGTTTCCTTCGTAAATCACATCTCCAGTTATCCCATATAGCGTCCCCTTTCCATTGTATTCTCCATTTTTCCAACTGCCTTTGTATTTAACGCTTTTTCCATCAACATGATACATTGTTCCTTTCCCGTCATACTTTCCATCCTTCCAGCTTCCTTCATACATAATTTCTTTTTTTCCCTGGTAATACAACGTTCCTTTTCCATTTTTCTGATCATCTTCCATATCACCGTCGTACCATAAAAATCCATCCCTATAAACTTTAAAAGAGCCGTTCATTTCCCCCTTTTTAAATTTTCCTATATATACATTCACTTTTTTATCTAAAGCTGATGCTTCTTCATAATTACTGATAGCCATCAGCTGAAAATACTGATTTAAATTTGGATAATCAAATCTGATACCTTTTCCAGATTCCTTGCCATCTGAAAACTCTCCTATATAGCCAATTGTTTCCAAACTTTCCTGCTGTTTCTCCAAACTCATTTTACTGAATTCTTCCGGCGCACGAAAAACCAATATGGCCTCTTCCGGATATTTTGCAAATAAAACTCCCTGACCATTAAATCTTCCTTCTGAAAAATTTCCACAGTAAACAGGAAGCCGAAAACCACTATCGTATTCCTTCCACAAGATTCCAAATCCAGACGGTTTGTTATCTTTTAGTTTTCCCCGGTATATATAATTCGTATATTCGGATGTAATAGAAAAGTAATCTTCCTTCAACCATTTTTGATTCTTTTTTAAATGTATATCATTTTCTTCAAGCTCCTCTGATTGCGCAATCAAATTTTCTGCCTTTTCCCAATATTTTTTAGCGTCTTCTGAGCCTTTTTTTGCTATGTACCACTTCAGATATTTTCTTGATGTCATCGGGTCTTCAGATTCATTTGCTATAACTTCCGCTATTTCTGTTTCTTTTACTATTTCTGTCTCTTTTGCTGCAGCATTCACTTTTTCCTTCTGTTCGGAGGTTGTCTGACGCTCAATCTCTACTTTTTCCTGTTTTTCCTTTTCTTCCATTTTTTCTGAATTTCTGCCGCTATAAATTATGATAGCCGCGGCAAACAGAAAATACAGCAGGCAAGAAGACTTTTTCTTTTTTGGTTGTTCTGTTTCAATTCTTTCTCCGCAGTTCGGACACCACTTACTTCCTTCTTTGATCTTCTTTCCGCACTTTTTACAAATCATACTCTTTTCTCCTAAATTTCAATTCTATCTTTTATACGTTTTTTTCTTCAATAGGATCATTATGATCATTCTCTATTCGTTCCCGTAGCTGATGATGTAAAATCGTTCCATCTACAGTTAATAAATCCCATATTTTTTTCTCCTTTTTTATTCTCCTCGTCCTGTAAAAAAGAATTATAAGCCCAGCTACGCTTATAACCCAGGCCGCATCCGAATAAGGCATAAGAAGTATACCTATAAATAATACTGCTCCATTTATGAGACATTTTTTTATTGCAGGGAGATTTTCCCATTTTTCACTATTTTCAAATTTCACAAAATTTTCTTCATTCATACCCTGTAACGCGGCAATATATCTCTCTTTGTCTTCTGTTCGGCCAAGCACCCGAATAACCTGTACTGCCTGATCAATGGATTCTGCTTTTAAGATATCCGTATTTTGAAATACTATTTTAAATTTTTCTGAATCTTCACTTGCCCAGATACTTTTAATTTTCTTATCAGCCTCTTCAAGAAAGATTTTGGCTATTTCCGGAACATAATTCTGTTCTTTTATCCATTCTTTTGCATTCTTACACTCCTCTTCCTGCATCACCTGGATATTAGGATATTTTTCCCTTAAAATTTCATAATCCTGTTCCGCCTGCTTTCGTATTTCCCGCGTTGAAAAAAGAATTCCTCTGTAAGTTCTTGCCTGTTCATCAAAATCTGTTATCAGCTTTTCTACTTTTTTCACTATTTTATTTTCATGTATATCAATCACTTTTTGAACATTATCCAATATGTTCTTTATAACAAGCGTCTCTTCTTCCGTATCATGCGGCATTTTTTCAAACAGATTTTTTATCATTTTATCTGCAAATTCAGGTACAATTCCAAATTCAACAGCCCTGTAGAGCATAAATAATCTATCCAGCTGCTCAGGAAAACGCAGCATACAATATTCATAATATTGATGCATCGTTGGATTTATCTTAAATATTTGATATGCATATGCATAGACCTCTTCTTTAGATCCACGAAAAGATTTTAAATGTTCAAAAGTTGCAGATGCACTGCTTTCTGCTTCCCATGATGGCATTTCTACATGTATTCCTTTTGTTATAAAATATACACATAGCTTTGTAATCAAGCCTTCAATATCCTGATGCAACCTATATTCATATCTCTTTTCCATTTCATCATACTGTTCTCTCTCATACTTTGGACGTAATTGCTGTTTTTTATCATCAGGTACTCCTTGCATTCGCATATCCATCTCTGCCTCAAGTTTAATTTGATACATTTGATGGTTAAACTCTTTGTATTCTTCCCAAAGTTCCCTGTCTGTATCATCGAGCTTTGTCATCGTAATATCGCTTATCTCAACATTGCTTAATAAATTCAGTCCCCTTATGTACTCATATGTTTTTTCATACATTATCTGATAAATTACTTTTATATTCTTTTCCAAATTGACAGATAGATTTGTCAGACAGCCTGCTGTATTGAACATGTTTTGAATCCTGACACACAACATTTCATTCAAATCGTTCATAAAAGCCTGTATTTTAAACCCAAGCATCTGTTCTTCTGAAAATTCAAGATTATTCCCGAATATGTTAATTTTGAAATTCATCTCTCCACACCTCCCGGTAATGCTTATATTCGTTATTATTATACGATATTTTTCTTTTCTATACAACGAATTTTTAAATATAATTAACTATTATTTTATGCATTCGCAATCCGCTTCGTTATTTATTTTAAAAAAAGAGACTGGATTTTAATTCCAGCCTCTAATCAATATAACTTTCTATTTTCTATAATGTTATACTTCAGTTCTTATTTACTCTTCATCCCATTTTTATGTAATGATCCTGATTTGGATAATTCTGCGTTTATTGTCAGAATTTTACCGTCCCCCAATTAAAACTCTCTTCCCACAAAACGCAAACCCATAATGCCGAATTCGTTCTTTTGTGATTCCTCTTGTGAGCAGTTCTGCGTCATAATTCTTTTCTTCGATCTGCCGCAGTGCATTCTCCACGGTACGCTCCAGGGAATCCTCTTTTCCTGGATTCTGCACCTTGAATTCCATTACAATCGCATCCAGCTGCTCCTGAAGCGGTTCCATGAGGACATCGTACCGTCCGAACCCACTCTCCCGGTTCGATGTGATACGATACTTTCCTTCCATGTCCACAATCAGACCCAGGATAAATCCGTGATAAAATCGCTCCGGTTCGAGGCTTTCTGACGGTTTATTCCCCACATCAAAACTGCTGAACATCCGAAGCGCCACCTGATTCATAAACTGATTCATATAATCGATGTCTCCGGCAAGCAATGCCTCCTTAAAGTTTCCATATGCAGATTCTTCTTCCTCAAACCAGCCCTCTATCATTGTCTCAAACATCAGAAGCGTTTCATGATTTGTGATTTTCAGATCATAGAGTCTTTTTCCTGTTCTGACGTCCATGGTATACCGATCTACTTTCAGGTATCCGCTGGCAAGGAGCAGGCTCCAGATCGCGCCTTTTCTTTTCCCAAGCTGTTCAAAAATAACCTGTTCATCTAATTCTGTGCAGATTTTTCCGCCATTCAACAATGTTTCCATCGCAGATTTTATTTTTGCGGGGCTTTGACGGATCAGTCTGGAAACCAGCTCATTCCCGCTTGTATCAGCCCAATAGGTCCCATACTCCCCCGCATCCAGATATTTTGTGATGGACCAGGGATTATAAATATCCCTTCTGCTGCCAAAAGAAAATCCATCATACCAGTAACGGATATGCTCTATTTCTCCGGATTTTCCTGCGCTCTCAAGCGCTGTAAAAACTTCTTCTTCCGTAAAGCCAAAAGAATCACTGTATTTTTCAGAAGTCGTTGTTACAACCTCCAGATTGTTCAGATCAGAAAAAATCGACTCTTTACTCACCCTTGTAATTCCGGTCAGCAATCCACGCTCCATATAGGGGTTTGTCTTAAAAGTAGAGTTAAACAGGCTGCGAACAAAACCTGTAAGTTTCTCCCAGTATCCGTATATATAAGCCTCCTGCAGCGGTGTATCATACTCATCTAACAGTATCATTACTTTTTTTTCGTAATATCTGCTCAAATAGTCCGACATATAATTAATTGCCACTGCAGCAGCATCATCTGTCATAGATTCTTCCACCGAATCAAAATAGGCCAGATCCTTTTCATTCAATACACCACTTTCTCGTATATAATCAAACTCACTGTACAGTCTTACAATTTTACGGATAATGCCTCTCCTGGCGGATTCATAATTGGCCGCCTTGATATCTGCAAAGCTGAGAGAGATGACCGGATATGTGCCCTGGATTTTTCGCATTTTATCGTTTTTCCAGATATTAAGTCCTTTAAAATATTTTCCCAGATCTGAATACTTTATAGAAAAGAAGTATTCGGTCATACTCATATTTAAGGTCTTGCCAAATCTTCTCGGACGGGTAATCAATGTAACGCTATCCTGATTTTCCCACCATTCCCTGATGAAATCAGTCTTATCAATATAGAAGCAACGATTCTTTCTGATGGAGATAAAATCCTGATTTCCGATGGAGATTACTGATTTCATTTTTCTGACTTCCTTTCGTTCCCACGGAATAATTTTCTTATATTTTAACATACTTTTTTTCTGAAACAAAGGGAAGTGAAACCATTTTTTGCACTCCAAGCAGATATTCGCACTCCGCTTTGCTACTTGTAGAATCATAAGGAATCCTCATGTAAGCGGGTCCTCCTTACGAAATAGCACAAGCTGCCTTCTCCTTGTGATATTTCATAAACAAATAGCTCCTCTCCCTGCGTTCTACTTAACCGCCTGGAGAAGAGCTATTATAAAAATTATTTATAAACAATTCCGGCTATTTCAGCTCCTGATACGCTTCCACATCAATCTGCTCAAAGGTGCTCATTTTGTGGTAGATCTCCGCACCCATGTCAATGAGCGGAAAGGCTGCTGCTGCGCCGCTGCCCTCACCGAGGCACATACCTGCGTCAAGTGCCGGATTCAATCCGAGCTCTGCAAGAATGCGGCGGGCTGCCGGCTCTTTGGATACATGGGTCGCGATCATGTAGTCTTTGCTTGCCGGGCAGATTCTTGATGCTAAAAGCGCTGCTGCTGAGGAAATAAAGCCATCGATCAGTACCGGTACATGGAAATATGCACCGCCAAGGAACACACCTGCCATACCGGCAAGGTCAAATCCGCCGACAGACTGCAGTACGGTTAGCGGATCTGCATTTGTCAGATCCCATCTCTTAATTGCTTCATTGATTACAGAAATCTTTTTTGTCAGTGCGCTGCTGGAAAGTCCTGCACCACGGCCGGTCATCTCTTCCGCCGGAACGTTTAACAGCGCACTTGCAATCGCGCTGGAGGTGGTTGTATTTCCGATGCCCATCTCTCCGGTTGCAAATATGCAGTAACCCTGCTCTTTCAATTCTCCGACCAGACGGATGCCTGTCTCGAGCGCCTGTACGGCCTCCTCACGTGTCATGGCGCGTTCTTTTGCAAAATTTTTCGTACCGTATGCAACCTTCCGCTTTTCCACGCGCGGCGTATCAACTGCCATTCCAATATCAATCGGAAGAATCTTTGCGCCTGTCATGCGACAGATAATCGCGGCACAGGAATTCTCATCCAGGAAATTTTCCGCCACGATTGCAGTGACTTCCTGTCCGGTCTGTGTCACGCCTTCTTCGACAATTCCGTTGTCGGCGCACATGACAACCAGTACCTTCTTTTCTGTATGCACCTCACTGCTGTGCTGGGCACCTGCAACTCTTGCAACAGCCTCTTCCATCCAGCCAAGGCTGTGAAGCGGTTTTGCAATGCTGTCCCAGCGCTTCTGGCAGGCGGTTACCGCGGCTGTATCAGCACTGTCAGTATGCTTTATTACTTCTTCCAGGGTTACTTCTGAGTATTTCATGTTTCTGTTTCCTCGTCTTTCTTTTTTAACTGAATCAAACTGCTACGCAGATTACCAGTGTTTACACTTTCTTATTCTTCATATTCCCTCATAAATAAAGCCGCTATGGGCATCTTTCCACTGACATAAGTATCCCCCATACCACCGCTCAGTGCCTTGCGCTTTTGATAGCTACGCTTTTTTATATTCCAACATTTTCCGCACAAAATTCACCACAAACTGCGGATTGGACCAGTAATAGAGATGCGGATAGCCGCACGCACTTTTTTCTGTGCCGTGAATGCAGTTCCACGTTCTTCCGGTCACCGGCTTGACCGCCGTGTAATCTTCCCCTGTATTTGTACTGTCAAAATAGTGGAATTCATGACCGCGAATTTCCTGGTCTTTCTCAAGCAGCTGGTCTTTTTCGGTGTGAAGCGTAATGTAACCGAAGCGTCCAAGCTTTCCGGTATGATACGATTCTCCGGAAATACAGCCTGCCACCGGGTAAGCTTTTCCATTTAGATCCTGCATGGATTCGTGAAGGTACATAAAGCCGCCGCACTCCGCCAGATATGGGATACCGGAGTCGATTTTTTCTTTTATTTCTTTAAGCATCGTCTCATTATCGGATAACTGTGCCGCGTACAACTCCGGATATCCGCCGCCCAGAAGCAGGCCGGAAATGTGATCCGGCAAATGGCGGTCATGAATCGGCGAAAATTCTACCAGTTCTGCTCCAAGAAATTCCAGCAGTTCCAGATTATCCTGATAATAAAAACAGAACGCCTCGTCCTTTGCGATGGCAATACGCGGATTGCTGCCTTCGTTTTCATTTTTTGCAGCTTCACTTTTCAGCCTTTTGGCCTCTGCACTTACTTCCTCCGGAATCTCACACGCTTCTTTTTCATACTTCGAAGCACTTTCTGCGATCTCAAGAAGAGCCGGAAGGTCAATGCTTTTTTCCAGTTCATCCGCCAGCTGATTTACCCGCTGCTGCAGGTCTTCGACTTCTCCCGGCATGACAAGTCCGAGATGGCGGCTCTCCACTTTGCACGCCTCCAGTACCGGCACATACCCAATCACTTTAAGTCCGGTCTGCTCCTCGATTGGCTTTTTCAGGAGCGCCGTCGTCATCTTTGTCGCCCGGTTTAAAATCACACCGCGGATTACCTGTCCGTCCGGATCCTGATAATCAAGAAATCCCTTCAGGAGCGGGATCACGGAAAGGCTCATTCCCTTCGCATTGATGACCAGAATGATCGGTGTGTCAGTCTTTTTCGCCAAATCATAGGAGGATGCCTCTTTTGTGATCCCGCCAAGGCCGTCATACACTCCCATCACGCCTTCCATCACGCTGATTCCTGCATGCTCTGCACTTCTTGCAAAGAGCATACGCGTCATCTTCCGGTCCGTAAAAAACGGATCAAGATTGCGTGACGGCATTCCGAGTACTTTCGTGTGAAACATCGGATCGATATAATCCGGCCCGCATTTATAAGCACAAGGCTGCAGACCTTTATTTTTCAGGAGCTGCAGCATTCCGCAGGTCACCATTGTTTTTCCGCTTCCGCTTGATGGTGCGGCAAGCATAAATCTTGGCAGTGAAATCATAGTTTATTCTCCATCCCTGACTGCCGGCTCACTACCTTTTAACCGATAAGCTACAAAGCTGCTACTCGGTTATGAAATATCACAAGGAGGGACTCGCGTGCGGGAGGATTCCTTATGATTGGACAAGTAGCGAAGCGGATTGCGAATATCCGCTTTGATCGCCAACGGTAAAGCAGGCATTCATGTTTGCTGTATAAAATTTTGCACGGCTCCAGGCAGTTAACAAATCGTAATAATATACACCGGATTCAGTCCCGTCATCATGTGATAACGGCCAAGCACGCGGGATTTTGCAGCTGAAATCTGTACAATGTCTGCGTCGTATCCACGCTCCTTTAAAAGCTGCATCACTTCGGAAATACTCTCCAACGCAATCGTGTTAATCACAATACGCACAGACGGATTCTTCGCCCGCAGCACATCCAGGATCTCTCCCATATTTCCGGCGCTTCCACCGATAAAGGCATGAGTCGGAGCCGGAAGATCCATAAGCGCCTCCGGTGCAAGTCCCTCTATCGCCTTTACATTAGACAAACGCAGTTTTTTGCTGTTTTCCCGGATCAGTGCGATTCCTTCCGGGTTGCGCTCTACCGCATACACCGTTCCGTTGGTACAAAGCCTTGCGCATTCCATTGAAACAGAACCGGTGCCTGCACCGACGTCATATACGATGGAATCCTCTGTCAGTTGCAGCTTGGCAACCGACAGAATCCGGATTTCTTCCTTCGTCATCGGCACCTTGCCGCGCACAAAGCTCTCATCTGACATACCCGGGACGATGATGTGCTTTGCCTGCGGATTTTCAATCAGCATGATATGAAGTCCTGTCGTCTCCGCCTGCAGAAAGGCTTCCGGCGTACCGGATGTGACCGTTTCTTCCTGATAGGACAGATTTGTCCCGACCGTCACGTGCACGTATGTCATCTCTGCCTCCACAAGCTCCTGACAAATTGCACGCACGTCCTCGACGCCGCTGACGATCATAATGATCTTTGGATAACGCTGCACACAGTTGAGCAAGTTGAGGCTGCGTCCATGTGCACTGAGCAGCTTCGCATCCTGCCATGAAGTCGGTACCTTCGAGGCAAAATACACAACGGAAGAAATTCCACAGTAATAATCGATCTTTTCATCCGGGAACGCATCCTGCACAAGACGTGCCCCGCTGTAAAATCCGACATCTCCGGACATCAGAATCACAATCCGGGTAAGATGTGGACGCGTGCTCAGATATTCTGCAATCTGTGCGGAACGATACTCTTCGACCCTCTCCTGACTTTCATGCAGAAGGCCCGGCATATGCTCCACACTTTCCAGAATCCGCTTTGCGCCGAAAAGAATGTCTGCGTTTCGGATTGTCTCTGCTGCTTCATGAGTCAGGGTATCTAAAGTGCCCATGCCGATGCCGATGCAGCTGATGGTTCGTTTTTCCAATATTCTGGCAAAGTTACCTTCTATTTTTTGCTTAAGTACCGGCTCCAGCGCCTGCAGCACCGATTCATAATCCAGGCCACTCTCCTCCGGTCTGCGGATAATCACCAGACGCACACCAAGGGAACGCGCCGCACGCACTTTTTCCGGAAAGCCACCAGTGATGCCAGTGTCCTTTGTGACCAGCCAGGATGCCTTTGTCTGCTGCAGCAGCGCACGGTTCATCTCCTCGGAAAATGGTCCCTGCATCGCGCAGATCTGTTTTCCTTCCAGGCCAAGTTCCCGGCAGGAAGCGACAACCTGTACCGATGGAAGCACCCGTACAAACAGACGCTCCGTCTCGTGTACGCCTGCTGTGAAGGCCGGAAGTTCCTTGCTTCCTGTTGTCAGAAATATCGCGCCCTCCTGTCCATCCAGGTAAGCAGCTGCCTCTGCCGCGGAAGAAACGATCACATCATTTTTTACATCAATCACCGCCTCTTCGGCACGCAGAAAACGCAGGTACTTCATTTCCGTCATTTCACAGGCTTTTCTGATATTTTTGGAAACCTCCACTGCATAAGGGTGGGTTGCATCCACTACGACAAGGCACTGCTCGCTTTGAATCAGATCTGCCATCTGCTGCGTGTCAAGCCTCCCCTGCAGCACGTGTGCATATTCTGAGGGCTCGAGCACTTCCTCTCCGTAATCCGTCGCTACACATAAAGTATGCGCAATTTTATTGCGGCAGAGACATTCGGAAAGCATTCGTCCTTCTGATGTTCCGCCAAATATGATTACTTTCATCGGCCGGGTTCTCCTTTCTCTGCCGTTTCATAAAACCGGTCAGCCTGCCGGTTCGGCTTCACAGCAAAACGGACATTCACAATCCACTGCTCTTCCCACTGATAAGCATCCCGTCCACCGCTTAGTACTCAGCGCCCTTGAAGCGAGAGAATGCATGCTTATCTGCGTTCAAAACGAATGTTTCTAAACCATTCTTATAACCGAATTCTGTCTGCCCGGCTTTTGCTCTCACAAATTAATATTTTACCCGATCCGGTATCCGCGCGGAGTCACCATGCGGCCGCCGATCTCTTTTGTCATCGAATTTCCGATAAACACCGTCGTAAACATATTCACCTGCGTATCGCGAAGCTCTTTTAACGTATAAATAGCACGGCTCTCGCCTTCTCTTCCGATATTTTCTACCGTTCCGCAAATGCGGTCCTCCGGCAGCACAGAAAGAAGAATGTCACAGGCACGCTTCAGATAATCCGGACGCCCCTTGCTGGACGGATTGTAAAGGCAGATGGAAAAATCTGCTTCTGCTGCCAGTTTCAGACGCTTCTCAATCTTGTCCCACGGAGTCAGACGGTCGCTTAAGCTGATAACCGCAAAGTCATGCGTCAGCGGCGCACCAAGAACCGCTCCTCCGCTTAGAGCAGCTGTAACGCCCGGAATCACTTCCACCTCTACCTCCGGATAATCCGCTCCGATTTCCAGCATCAGACCGCTCATTCCATACACACCGGCATCGCCGCTGCAGACCATGGCCACTTTTTTTCCTTTTTCCGCTTCTTCAAATGCCATCTGACACCGTTTTGCTTCCTGCGTCATCGGCGTGGTCAGGTACTCTTTTTCCGGGTATGTTTCTTTTAACAGGTTCACATAAACCGTATAACCAATAATTGTATCACATTCCTGAAGTGTCCGGTCTGCTTTCACGCTCATCGCGTCAGCCGCTCCCGGTCCCATGCCGATTACATATACTTTATTTTTCAAATCGTATCCTCCATTCTTTCACTGCCAGCGCGGCAGTAACTCCGTTTTCTGCATATTTTTTATGGATCAGGTGGCTTCCCGCTCCGGCAAGCGCCAATGCCGACCGCTCACAGACATTGTCCACCCCCGTCGTCTTCGCCACAAATGAGGACGGTGTAAAGTCTCCCTTTACGCACTGCAATTCCTCCGCTGTAAATACGGTATAAGGCAGATTCCACTCGCTGCACAGTCCGAGAATGCCTGCTTCCTCTTTTTTCAGATCAATCGAGGCCGCGCCGGCCAGCGCCTCCCGCGAAATTCCGGATTCGGCAATCACACGCGTTACAGCTTCTCTGATCGCTTCTTTTTCTTTTCCTCTGCGGCATCCAACGCCAAGAACCACATTTCGCGGAATGAGATGCAGCACCTGCGCGTCTTTTGCGACCTGCTGCGGCCATTCATGACCTTCCGGTGACGGAACGGTGCGTTCTGATATCCAGATCATATTCCCTATCGGCTTTGTTTCATTTCCTTTACAGTTCTCCGGCACAGCAATATCTGACTTCACCGTATCACACGCTTTTGTCGAAACAGTATCTCTCTTTATATCTGTACTTTCCTTTTTTTCCAGCATCACAAGCTCCGAAGGACAGCTTCCCTCCACTGCGCCCTCGCAGTACACGCCGACCGGTTCGCCCCGCAGGATTGCAGCCTCTATCTTTTTTGCGTCTTTCATGCTCGCGATCCCAAGGGCGTTCTTCTTTGCAAAAACATCCACAGCGATCTTTCCGCGGACGTCCGAGGCCGTCGTGATCACCGGAACTGCTCCGGTACGTGCGCCGATCTCCTCCGCCAGCTCATTTGCTCCGCCGATGTGTCCGGAAACCAGGGAAATCACGTGATGTGCCTGCTCATCCATCACCAGTACCGCCGGATCTTTTGTCTTGCTCTGCAGAAACGGGGCAATCGTGCGCACTGCAATCCCGCAGGCACTGATGAAAAGGATGGCGCTGGCATCCGCAAACCGTGCCCGGCACCAGTCCTTTAAATTGCTTTCATACCAGATGATCTGCCAGGAATTTTCCAGCTGTCCGGCCAGATCCCGGCCAAGCGCCCGGCCTGGTTCTGTAAATGCGGCTATTCCAAGTATCTTCATATCCTATATTCCCCGTTTCTAATCGAAGCCGATATTTATAATTCGTTTCTCTGATTACTCATAACCTCTATAACGTATCTCATTTATGATACACACCATTCTTTATCCACTGCTTATTGCCCTTTGCAGCTTATAGCAGACTTACCTGCCCTGAATCACATACAGAGATACTTACTTCCGCTCCTGCGTTGCCTGACGGAACTCCGTCGTAAATGCCGGATGATACAGTTCGGAGCGATTATAGCCGCTCTGTGCCACGGTATCGCCGACAATGATCAGAGCCGTCTTTGTGATATTATACTCTTTTGCACACTGCGCCAGTGTCTCAACGGTGCAGATATGGCTCTCCTCTTCCGGCCAGGTTGCCTTGTATACAATCGCTGCCGGTGTATTCGGTGCATAACCTCCGGCGATCAGCTGCTCGCTTAATTTCTCCAGCATTCCCGTGCTCAGGAAAATAACCATCGTGGAACCATGAGAAGCCAGCTTTGCAATCTCCTCTTTCTCCGGCACCGGTGTCCTTCCTGCCATTCTCGTGATGATAACGGTCTGAGAAATACCCGGCAGCGTATACTCCATCTTCAGCGCGGAAGCCGCACCGCAGAATGCGCTGACACCAGGGCAGTAATCATATGCAATACCTTTCTCTTCAAGGACGTCCATCTGCTCCCGGATTGCACCGTATACGCACGGATCTCCGGTATGAAGGCGCACTGTCATCTTTCCAGCTGCCTCTGCCTTTTCGATCACGTCAAGCACTTCTTCCAGTGTCATCTTTGCACTGTCGTATACTTCGCAGCCTTCCTTTTTATACTGCAGCAGCTCCGGATTGACCAGAGAACCTGCATAAATAATCACATCTGCCTCGCCAAGCAGTCTGCTTCCTCTTACCGTAATCAGATCTGCCGCACCTGAACCTGCTCCTACAAAATGTACCATCGCTTATTTCTCCTTCTTTTCTTTTACAATGATCAGGGAATAATAGCCTGCATCCTCCGGAATCTCCTGCACACTGTGGAACACGCGCTGTGTCTTCATTCCACAGTTCTCTACCATAAATACGTCACAGTCTTCCTGCATCAGGCGTTCCTTTACTCTTCCTATTTTCTTTCCTGACTTCATCAGCACGCGAGTTCCTTCATAATTCAAGTCGTGGTCAATGTTGTAGACCGCCGGAATCACATGCAGCTCTTCTTTCGCCTCAGTCAGCGCCATATCTGCGCAGGCCGCAGCCGCACAGAAAGACGGGATACCGCTTATGATCTGCGTCTCATAGCCGCGTGTTTTGATGCGCTTGTGTACATACATAAAGGTCGAATATACGGTTGGATCTCCAAGCGTAAGAAATACCACATTTTTTCCGTCACGCAGATACGTTTCTACCTGATCTGCCGCGCGGTCATGGCTTGCCGCAAGTGCCTCCGGATCTTTCGTCATCGGCATCGGTACCGCCACCAGTTCTTTTTCTGCAACCTCCGGTGCTGCCTGTACTGCGATCTTATATGCTACCGTTTCTTTTGCTGTCTCGCCCGGCACTGCGATTACCTCGTTCTCCCGAATCATCCGCACTGCCTTTAAAGTCATCAGTTCCGGATCTCCCGGTCCTACTCCGACTCCGATCAGTTTTCCCATCATATGTTGTTCCTCATTTCTTCTGTCTTTTCATATTTCGCTGCCTTTGACGTTTTCTCAGTCAAAGCGGATATTCACAATTCTGTTTCACAGCCTGTCATTCTTCCCGGAAAGCCTTGCCCGCTCCGCTTCCATCTTCTCAAGAAGCTCATCCGCGCCCTTGGACCTTCCGAGATAACCGAACTGGTTCGAAAACAGAACCACTTCGGTCTGCAGCTGCCCTATGCAGTGTTTCTGCAGATGTTTTTCAATCCGCCCGATCATGATCTCCATTGTCTTTTTGAGCAGACCGGTCGGCTGCAGAATTTCAAGCGCTTCATCCGTCGTATTGGAAGCAAGCAGCTGCTGTGCCGTCTCCAGATCCGCCCCGGCGCGAACTGCCTGCGCTGCCATCAGCTCTGCCCTGCAATCAGCGTGTGCTGAGTGGGTGTTCATGATACCGCCGGACACCTTCACAAATTTTCCGATATGTGATACGAAAAGAATGCCTTTTACACCAAGTTCCACCGCCATATCAAGTGTCTCGCCGACGTAATTGCTGCACTTCATTGAATCTTCCGGCCGCAGATATTCCATCCGGCTTAAGAACTTCACAATGTCCCTTTCTTCAGAAGTATTCTCCGAAACTTTTTCCCTGTCATCATCGGCTTCTTTCTCTGAACCTTCTGCCAGGCGCTTTGCATTGTCCGCCTGTGCCCATTCCTTTTTCAGAAAATCTGCACCGTAATTCCCGGGCGTAATGAGAAGATATGTCTCACCGCTCTTCACTTTCTGCCGCATTTCGATGCGAATGCTCTCGATCAGCGCCTGCTCGCTCATTGGCACCACAATACCGCTTGTACCAAGGATCGAAATACCGCCTTCAATGCCAAGATGCGGATTAAAGGTGCGTTTCCCGACCTCCTCCCCGCCCTGAACAGAAATGATGATACGGATTTTCCCGTGATACCCGTACTGTGCGCAGACGCTCTGTACGCCCTCGCGGATCATCTGACGCGGTACTCTATTGATCGCAGCTGCACCGACCGGCTGTTCCAGACCCGGTTTTGTGACTCTTCCGACCCCTTTTCCACCGTCGATCTCGACCTCGGCACACAAATTGTCTTTCCTCTGCGCATCCGGTATTTCATTTCCATCCGTCTGCGAATCTATAGCTCCGCTTTCCATCGACTGTGCAGCCTCTTTTTTCTGCGGCTCTTCAGAACTTCCATCGGTTATCATCCCCGTTTCTTTCTTTTCTGTGGATCCGTCTTTTCCAGACGCAGCCATCTTTTCCGGCATAGAATCGCAGTTCACTCTCTCTGCCCGTGCAAAGATCAGCAGTCCGTCTGTCGCATCCGGATCATCGCCGCCGAATTTCCGCACCGCGCACGAGGCCGCATTTTCTTCCAGCTTCGGAAATTCCGTCTCCAGAAGGAGCTTGATTCCCCGGGGCGTCGTCAGCTGCACTTCCTTGCAGAGCTTCCTGCCAAGCAGCATGGAAGCCGCGGCCATCGACGCGGCGGTCGCACAGCTTCCGGTTGTGTAGCCGCATTGAAGCCGTTTATTTTTCTGCACGACGTAGACATCCTCGATGCCTGACTTCGGAAGTTCCTCTTCTGCAAGCGGCAGGGAACGCACCAACCTTAAAAACCGAACCGCCCCACCGTCCTGTACTGCCTGTTTTGCATGAGCGGCATCGCACGGCTCCTGTGCTCCAGACTGTAAATTATTTTTTCCAGCCCGCACACGATCCGGTTTTGCTCCGCACGCTTCCAGCGCTTCCGGAATCACCTCAAGTTCAAAACCCTGTACATTTTTAACCTGCCAGTCAAAATACGACCGTTTATCTGAGCAAAACCGCTCCATCACCGCCATGATCGTACCGCCATGTACAACGTACGCCACTGAATCTCTTCCCTTTTTTAACTGCTCTGTCACACTTTTTAAAAGTGCGCTGCAGCTGCGGTCTGCAAACTCCTGCCGGCTTTCTCCACCCGGAAACGGAAGCTCCCCACCGCTGTCGATCCAGCGCTGGTATGCTTCATTTCCGGTCAGTTCCTGGTAATTTTTATATTCGAACTCACCAAAGCTGCACTCCCGCAGTCCTTCTTTTGTCTCGGTCGGTATCCCCGGAAACAGAAGTGCGGAAGTCGCCACGCATCGCTTCATCGGAGACGTCACCGTCTGCTGCGGAACCGGATACCGCCTGCGGTTCTTTTTCACCCATGCCACTGCATCTGCAGTCAGCGGTTCATCGGTACTTCCAACGTACCGTTTCTCCAGATTTCCGGAGGTCGTGCCATGCCGGATCAGATAAACTCTCATCTTCTGCTCCCGTCCAGCTGGTACAGCAGCGCATTGCAGATCGCCGCCGCTACATTGCTGCCGCCTTTTCTTCCGCGTGCCACGATATACGGCACATCTGTCTGCATGATCAGCTCCTTGGACTGTACGACATTGACAAAGCCTACCGGCACACCGATAATCAGTTCCGGCCGGAAGCTTCCCTCCTGGATTTTTTCGTACAGCCGTATCAGTGCAGTCGGTGCGTTTCCAACCGCATAAATCAAAGGACGGTTCAGCGCCGCCGCTTTATCCACGCAGACGGAGGCACGTGTCACACCAAGTCGCTTTGCCTCAGCCGCCACATCTTCATCTGAAATAAAGCAATGTGCCTCACCTCCGGCAAGCTGCAAACTCTTTTTATTAATACCAGAAAGTGCCATTTTTGTATCCGTTACGATCCAGGCACCGTTTCGCAGTGCGTGCTGCGCTACTTCCACTGCATGATCAGAAAAACACAGATTCCGGATATAATCAAAATCTGCTGACGTGTGAATGACACGCTTGATGATCATGGCCCGCTCATCATTCGGGATTGCATCCCCTGCTTCCTCCGAAATAATTTCAAAACTTCTGCGCTCGATCTCCATCGGACCGAGGCGCTCAATCTGATCCAAATCCATGCTGCTCCTCCTTTTCCTGACCTTATCCATTTCCGAAAATTGCCCTGATCCCTGCCCAGAGTTTGTCATTCTAAGGTCATTTTTGATATATACATTCTATTTGATTCCCATAATCCGGTAAATTCGCTCCATGTCAAGGTGCTTTCTCAGCCCCTCTGCCAGAAGATCGTACTGCTGTTCCTTAAACGCTGCAAAATCGACTGCGCTTCCAAGCTGATCTGCAACGCCTTTCTTTTTGGCCAGCGCCTGTACAACAGCCGTGACAATTTCTTCGCTGTCAAAAATACCGTGCACGTATGTGCCGCAGACGTTTTTGCTCCAGGCACCTTCCTGCCAGCATTTTCCGGTAATTGTATCCTCGATCTCGGTAAACGGATGTGCATTTTCTCCGTAAGTTGTCCGCCCCATATGGATCTCATAGCCGACAAGGTGTTTTCCGGTCAGCGCCCGTGCCAGATAAGATTCCTCTCCTGCGCAGTCCCTTTGTGTTCCATTGGCGGTTCCAAGTACACAGCCTTCCACCCGGGTGCGTGCTTTTTCCGCTTCAAAAATCGTTTCTGTATCCAGAAGCCCCATTCCACGGACCGTACCGCCCTCTTCTACACCATCCGGGTCTGCGATCGACTTTCCAAGCATCTGGTAACCGCCGCATACACCAAAGATCGCAGTGCCTGCTTTCTGTGCCTTTAAGATCAGCGCTTCCAGACCGTTTTGACGCATCCACAGAAGATCACGCATCGTATTTTTGGTACCCGGAAGAATAATCAGATCCGGATGCCCCAGCTCACCCGGTTCTTTGACGTAACGCACGGTCACGCCCTCAATGCTCTCAAACACATTGAAATCGGTAAAATTCGAAATGCGCGGGACACGGATCACCGCAATATCAATCAGCCCAACCTGCTTCTCCCCATCCAGACGCTCACTTAAACTGTCCTCATCCTCCAGGCTGACCTGAAGATACGGAGCCACTCCTACAACCGGAATGCCGGTCAGGTCCTCCAGCATCGCAACACCAGGGTCAAGGATCGTCTTATCGCCACGGAATTTATTGATGATCAGTCCCTTGATCCGTGCTTTTTCTTCCGGCTCCAGAAGTTCGACTGTCCCGTAAAGCTGCGCAAATACGCCGCCGCGATCAATATCACCGACCAGAAGCACCGGAGCATCGACTAATTTTGCCATGCCCATGTTGACAATGTCATCTTCTTTTAAATTGATCTCTGCCGGACTCCCGGCTCCCTCGATCACAATGATGTCATACTGCTGTGCCAGATGATCGTATGCCTTTTTCACATCTGGAAGCAGCGATTTCTTCATTTTAAAATAATCGCGGGCATTCATTGTACCGAGCACTTCACCATTTACGATTACCTGAGAGCCGATGTCATTCGTCGGCTTGAGCAGGATCGGATTCATCTCGACTGATGGCTCAATTCCTGCTGCCTCTGCCTGCATGACCTGTGCGCGGCCCATCTCCAGGCCTTCCTTCGTGATAAAGGAATTTAAGGCCATGTTCTGCGATTTAAACGGTGCTGTCCGGTATCCGTCCTGATGAAAGATCCGGCACAGTCCAGCCGCAATCACGCTCTTTCCGGCGTTCGACATGGTTCCCTGAATCATGATTGCTTTTGCCATTCCGTTGCTCCTTTCTTTTTTTCCAAAAATGCCTCAAGCACCGCAAGAAGACCTTCATTCTCTTTCTGGCTTCTGATGCAGATCCGGTAATATTGCCGGGCTTCTTCTGTTTTTCCGAACATCAATTCTTCCTGCCGGACACCGATGGCAGCTGTGCCCTTATTCGTTTCCAGCCCACGGAAATTGCTGCAGTCGCGAATCAGATATCCATGTGCTACCGCATATTCCACCAGCCCGGCCGGACCGGAAAAAAGAAGATAATTCGTACACGACGGAAATACCGTATAGCCGCAGGCTCTCAGTTTTTCTGTCATCCAGCCGCGGTTGACCGCTGTCATTTCTGCGGTTCTGGCCGCAAATTCCTTCTCTCCTGCAGCTGCCTTTGCTGCCATCTGTGCCGGAAGCGACACGTTCCACGGCTGCATGAGAAGCCGCATTTTTTCCATGAGCGCCGTATTCCTGCAGATTCCATAGCCAACGCGCAGTCCCGGCATTGCATACATTTTTGTGAATGACTTGATCACAAATACGGTTTCTTCCTCGAACAAGGCTGCCTCCGTTGTTTTTGCAGCATCCTCTTCCGTCAGAAAATCAAAAAAACTTTCATCTGCTACCAGCCAGATCTTATGATCCCTGCAGTGCGCACGGACAGCCGCAAGCACTTCTTCTGGAATCAGCCGTCCCGTCGGGTTGTTCGGATTGCCAAGGATCACCAGATCTGCATCTGCCGGGATCTGCGAGACAAATTCCGCTGTCAGTTCAAATCCGTCCTCCGCCCTCAGCCAGACATTTGTAATCTGGCAGTCCACAGCCTGAAGTGACTGCTCATATTCAAAAAAGCAGGGCTGCGCCAGCACCGCATGCTTCGGCCGAAGCGACTGCGCCAGCAAAAACATCAGCTCCGCCGCACCATTTCCACAGATCACCTGATCCGCACTCACATTCTCCCGCTTTGCCAGAATCTGCCGCAGTTCTTTGCTCCCCGGCTCCGGATAGTGGATCGATGCATCGATCGCATCAAGAGCCGCGCGCCGAACAGAATCCGGCATACCGAGAAAATTGATATTGGCAGAAAAATCTGCCGCGTTTTTGTGTTCATAAATATTGCCGCCATGTTTATGCGTCATATTCTGTCGTCCTTTTCCATCTGAAACCGGTCATTTACAGGGATTCCTGTCTTCTCACCGGCTGTCATATTCTGTCTGATTTGTTACAAGCCACCGTCGATCTTATCACAGAATCTAAAGTTCGGCTATGACTTAAAGTCCTCTGCTTCAATTGCGGGGAGCAATAAGCAGTGGCGGGGATTGCGAATCCCTCCTTGGGGTCAGATCACCCAGATCAGCACCGCCTTTACCATTCCAAACACCAGCAGCGCCAGCGCGGCGGCCGTATACATCATCCGGTTGATCTTCGCAATGTCTGAAACCTCAATCGGGCGGATGTCATCCCCGATAAACGGCTTTTTATGCAGTTCCCCGAAATACCAGGCATCCCCTGCCAGCTGCACATGAAGTGCACCGGCTGCGGCTGCCTCGGTCTGCGCTGAATTCGGGCTTGCATGTTTATAGCGGTCTCTGCGAAAGATCTTCCACGCCATCTTTCCGTCGCAGCCGCAAAGAGGTGCGGACAGGATCAGAAACAGTGCGGCAAGTCGCGCCGGGATAAAATTCGCGATATCATCCAGATGCGCCGGAAACCAGCCAAAATTCATGTATTTTTCATTCTTGTAGCCGAGCATGGAATCCATCGTATTGATGCTCTTGTAAAAGAATCCACCGGCTCCGCCTGCAAGAATCAAAAAGAGTAACGGAGCCGCCACACCGTCCGCATAATTTTCCGCCACGGTCTCGACTGCCGCTTTGATCACGCCGGTCTTTGTCAGATTCTGAGTATCCCTTCCGACAATTCTGCTGACTGCTTTTCTCCCGGCCTCCAGACCTTCTGTCTCAAGCGCATGTCCAACGTTCATGCTCTCCTTCTTTAAGGTCTTTGCTGCCAGTACAAAGTAGCAGAGCACTGCGTCCGCCAAAACGCCCAGCCAGAAATTTGCCGTATACGCTGCATAAAGGATCACTGCAGGTATTGTCGTCGAAATGGTGACGACAAGTATTGCACAAAGCACACCTGCCGCACGCTCCCCTGTTTTTGTTTTCGGGAACAGTTTTCTTGTCACCTTCTCCACGAAGGCGATCAGATATCCGACCAGGCAGATCGGATGCCAGGCCGTCTGCGGGTCACCGAGCAGTAAATCGAGCGCCGCTCCAATTACAACGGCTATTAAAGATCCCATTGCATAACTCATTTTCCCAAATACTCCTCCAATTCCATGCGCGTCCGCTTCACCAGACCATGATCCGTTCCGGATGCTGTCAGTCCGATCACAAGCCCGTCCTTTGTCACAATCGACGGAAAATAGAAATCACAGAGTTCCTTCTCACTGCAGCTGTTTGCCGGAATCTTTCGCTCTTTCGCCGCTGTCACGATCTTTCGGTTCAACTCCCGGTCGTCAGTTGCCGCCAATACCAGATCCGCCGTATCAAGAAGTTTCTCCGTGTAACGTTCTTCCAGCAGGCGAATCGGATATTTTTCGGAAAGTTCCCGGATCTCCGGCCTCATCTGTGGTGCGCAAACGGTAATCGTTCCCGCAAAACCGCATAAAGTGCGGATCCGCCGCGCTGCGATTGTCCCGGCGCCCACCACCAGAATGTTTTTTTGTGATAAATCAATAAATAGAGGAAAATACATTCATTCTCTCCCTGTTTCTTTTTTCTGATACAACTTATATAAGCATGAGCAGCCTGCCGCCCATACAACTATTGGCAAAATACCACAATTATTTTGCCATCCGCTTCTCGCTCCACGCCACGAACTCCGTCAGGTCTGCAGCTTCCAGAACCGTCCGATAGTTCTTCACCGAAATTGCTTCCGGGCATTCCGCGCCATGCGCTCCGTAAAGCAGTACGTGCATGCCTGCCGCGAGTGACCCCTTTGCATCTCCCTGCGGATGGTCACCGACAAAAAGGCATTCCTCCGGCGCACAGCCGCTCTTCTGAATACACAGATCGAAGAACCGGCGATCCGGCTTCTCCGCTCCCGCCTCCTCGCTTGTCACGATCCAGTCCGGATAAGCAGAAAGACCAAGCCGCTCCAGCTTGCGGTACTGAATATAGGCAGTCATATTGGTACCAATACCAATTCGAACGCCGCTTTCCTTCAGCTTCTGCATCCAGCTGCGGATATAGGGGTACGGAACCACACCGGTCAGAAACGCATCCCAGTACGCATGGTACATCTGCAGCGCATGCGGAAACAGCGGTTTTTGCAGGTCTTCCAGCATCAGCTGAAACCGGATCAGGCGATTGTGGACCGCTGCAGTCCGGCTTCCGATCTGCTCTTCTTCTTTTCGATATGCCGCACCATAGACCTGCCGGAACTCTTCCGGAGCCGTCTGAAAACGTCTCCTGCAGTACTGCGCCAGCGCCTTCATTCCGGTCTCATGGCAGCTGTTGTAATCATACAGCGTACCGTCCACATCAAAGATAACCGTCTTTATCATATCGTCTCCTTCGCATTCTTGATCACCATGCCAAGCCCGCACGCCACACGCACGACTTCTTCGGAACGTTTTGCAAGTGCGCTGCAGATCCGCCCGGTCATTTCCCGGTACTCCCGGTCAAACTGATCCATCGGAACGATGCCGTACCCCAGTTCATTTGTAACGATGACAATCTCCGGATTCTTTTCATACAGCCATGCGGCAAATGCCTCTGCCTGACTGGCAGCACCCGTGATCCAGGACTGATCTTTTTTAGAATCCTGAATCATGTTCCGAATCAGTTCATGGAAATGATAGACGCCCTTGCACGTCCCAAGTGCCTCTCTTTCACATACAGCGCCATCGATCCAGCCATCTGTGATCTGATAACGCTCTTTTGCATACGCCAGCTTTCCCTGAAACGTACCGCCGATTACCATTTTCATTTCGCCTGTCTCCTTCTGTCTCACTTATCATACAGAACAGTCATCCGCTGTTTCCTGCACCCTGCAGGCACCTGGAAAACAAACTTCATTTGTAACTGTTCAGAGCCAAGCAAAATTTCATAAAACAGGCGGAAAATGCTTGCATTTTTAAGCCTGTTTTTGAAATTTTATTTGGCGGATACGCCACACCGACGAAATGCGTAGCATTTTGGAGGTTGGCTCTGAACAGTTACCTTCATTTCGAGTATTCGCAATCTGCTTTCCTCGCTTTACTTATATTTTCATTCGGATCAGCTGCACTGCGACCATACATGCCGGCATAATCAGTTCACACATCGAGAGAAACCAGCCCGCCAGATCTCCGTTGATCCCGCCGAAATTTTTTATCGCCATATAGTGATAATATGCAAAGGTGAGCAGTGCGCCGACCGTTCCTGCAATCCCGTACCACGGATTGATCCAGATCATCAGTGCAAATGCGATTACAAGATAGCAGATCAGGGTGATCTGAATGCGTTTTGTCTCTGCCTTTTTAGAAAAATCAGCGACAGTCCCTTCTTTTTTCATCTTTGGGAACGTCACAACCGCAAAACCGCTGAGTGATCTCGATACAACAAACGTAAACGCGTACACCGGAAGAATCAAAATATCAATGCTGTGTGCCACTCCATATAATAAGAAGAAATATACCACACATGTGATGATTGCAAATGCGCCCGCATGGGAATCCTTCAGGATCTCAATCCGCCGCTCCAGCGGTCTCCAGGAGCTGAGTGCATCCGCCGTGTCCAGCATCCCGTCCAGATGGATTCCTCCGGTCACAAAGACCGGAATCATCATCAGAACAATCGCTGCCAGCGCAGCATCCACCGAAAGCCAGGATGCCAGATGATACCAGCCAAAACACAGCGCACCGATCACCGCACCGATCCACGGGAAAAAGCACATGACGTATTTCATATTTTCTTCCGTCCAGTCACAGCGCATCATCGGAATCCGTGAATACATGGAAAATGCGATGCCGAAGCTGTTTGCCAGTCGTTTCATTTTATGTCCTCCATATCAAAATCAAAGCAAATATTCATAACCCTCTCTTATTGTCATTCGCAGGAATCTTCCGCCCCACTGTTGCCTGCTCCACAGGGAATCTCCTGATCTGATCTCAGGCAAGGGCAACCGGAATCCCATACACCACCTCTGTCACGCGCTCCGCGTGCGCCGCCAGCTGCTGATTTATTTCGCCCAGATAGTGAAGGTACTGCATTGTGGAATCATCATACGTAATTCCATCTGAAAACACCTCGTTTGTCACAACAATCAGGGGATCCGCCTGTCGTTTCAGATTCAGGATCCCGCGCACGACTGAACGGACCGTATCCTCTCCGGCTCCGGATGGATCATACATCTCATTCGCAGTCAGGTTCGACACGCATTCCAGAAGCACGGCACTTCCCTGCGGGATCGTCACGGCTTCCAGACCGGTATAGCATTCAAGCGTCTCAAACTGTTTTTCTTTTCGCATCTCCCGGTGGCGTTTTACGCGCATCTTGCCCTCTTCTCCATACGGCATCATCGTCGCCACATAGATCCGTTTTTTTTCTCCTGCTTCCATCACCTGCTGCTCGGCATAGGCGGATTTGCCGCTGCCGCTGCCGCCGGTGATGAGATGCATCATGCCAGAGCGCCGAAATACGCCCCGGCTGCTTCTGCCATTTTTCCAAGTTCTTCTTCGGTATGTGCCGCAGAAAGGAACATCGCCTCAAACTGTGACGGTGCGATATAGTAACCCTTTTCAAAGATATAGCGGAACCACTGTGCAAATGCCTTCGTATCGGATGTCTTTGCAGACGCGTAATCAACAACCGGATCCTTCGTGAAATACAGACAGCCGAGAGAAGCGATGTGATTTACGTGATATCCCTGCGGTGACTTCGATGCTGCCGCATCAAGCCCTGTATAGAAACGGTCTGCCTTTGCATTCAGCTCAATATAAATTTCCGGATGCTCTTTTAGGATGCGAAGCTGTGTCAGCCCTGCCTGCATGGCAACCGGATTGCCGCTTAAGGTACCTGCCTGGTACACCGGACCTGCCGGAGCTACCATGGACATGATCTCTTTTCTTCCGCCGTACGCACCGACCGGCATGCCGGCTCCGATGATTTTTCCGTACGTTACAAGATCCGCATCCACACCGAAATAGCCCTGTGCGCCTTCATAACCAAGCCGGAAGCCTGTAATGACCTCATCAAAGATCAGCAGCGCACCGTATTTCGTACACAGGCGGCGCAGTCCTTCGAGAAATCCTTTCTTCGGCGGAACAACTCCCATATTTGCCGCTACCGGCTCCACGATGACGGCTGCGATCTCCTGCGGGAACTGTTCAAATAAAGTTTCCACGGAACTCAGGTCATTGTAAACGGCTGACAGTGTATCTTTCGTACAGCCCGCCGGTACACCCGCACTGTCCGGTACACCCGCCGTCATCACACCAGATCCGGCCTGTACGAGCAGCGCATCCGAATGTCCGTGATAGCAGCCCATGAATTTTACAATCTTATCTCTTCCGGTAAAGCCGCGCGCCGTGCGGATCGCGCTCATCACAGCCTCGGTTCCGGAATTGACCATGCGCACCATGCCGATGTTGCGCACGGTGGAGCAGATCAGCTCTGCGATCTCCACCTCTGCTTCGGTCGCTGCGCCGTAGCTCAGACCCTTCTCGCAGGCGCGGATCACCGCCTCACGGATCTCCGGATGATTGTGGCCAAGGATCATCGGTCCCCAGGAACCGACGAGATCCAGATAACGTTTTCCATCTGCATCTGTCATATAACCGCCATCCGCAGATGCGATAAACCGCGGGTTTTCACCGACTGAACCAAAAGCACGCACCGGACTGTTTACGCCGCCCGGAATCACTTCACATGCACGTTTAAACAATTCTTCTGATCTGCTCATTATCCGATCCGTCCTTCCTTAATGAATTTTGCGATTTCCGGCGCATAGTAGGTCAGATAAAGATCCACGCCTGCGCGGTATGCGGCAACTGCCGTCTCACAAATAATCTTTTCCTCGTCAATATAGCCAAGGGCAGCGCCTGCCTTGATCATTGCGTACTCACCGCTTACGCTGTAAGCCGCCACCGGAAGATGAATGGCTTCCTTTACTTTGGCAACGACATCCAGATAGGACATAGCCGGTTTAACCATGATGATATCTGCGCCCTCTTCCACATCAAGCAACGCCTCCTTGATGCCCTCACGGCTGTTGTGGTAATCCATCTGATAACCTCTTCGGTCACCGAATGACGGCGCAGAACCCGCCGCATCGCGGAACGGACCATAAAATGCAGACGCGTATTTTACGGCATAGGACATGATCGGAGCCGTCTCATAACCGTTTGCATCGAGCGTCGTACGGATCGCACGCACTCTTCCGTCCATCATATCCGACGGCGCTACCATATCCGCACCCGCCTGAATATGGGAAAGTGCCGTTCTGGAAAGAAGCTCCAGGCTCTTGTCATTGTCGACCTCGCAGCCACACAGCATACCGCAGTGGCCGTGGGAGGTGTATTCGCACATGCATACATCCGTGATCACATAAAGCTGATCTGCATATTCCCTCTTGATTGCCCGAAGTGCCTTCTGAATGATTCCGTCCTCTGCCCACGCGCTGCTTCCCACTTCATCTTTGTGATCTGGGATACCAAACAGCATAACGGATGTCACACCGGCATCCAGAAGCGCATCCAGCTGCTCCGACACACGGTCCACCGTATAACGGTACTGGCCCGGCATCGTCGGAATCTCCTCTTTCTGATTCGTTCCCTCTTTTACAAACATCGGATAGATCAAAGAGGACTCGTCCACGCGTGTCTCCCGCACCATCTTCCGAAGCAGTTCTCCTTTTCTCAGTCTTCTTGGTCTGATACTCATTTCCATGATTTATAACCTCTTTTCTGTTTCTCTGAAATCTTCTCAGTCTGTTTTATAACAAAACGGATTTCCTGCCGCTTACCTCCATCAGTTTATCGATCAGGCTGTCAATGGATGCTTTTTCAGACATCCAGGTCTGCATGCCAAGTGCATCTGCTGCCTCTTTCGTCTGTCTTCCGATGCAGATTGCGCGTACCTTTGTATCATCCAGCCCCGCTGCTGCAGCGGCAAAGCCTTTCACCGTCGATGCGCTCGTAAAGATCACATAATCCCGTCCGCCGCTCGACAGCTCTGCTGCCAGGTCAAGCGCCGGTGTCTCTTCTTCCGTGTCCAATCCGTAATACGTATCGTACGTCGGGACATCCGATACCTCCAGGCCGGATACCTGTGCAAGTGCCGAAATCAGCTCCTGATTGCCGATCGCCGCACGCGGAATCAGAATGCGAAGTGATTTCTCAGTATCTTTCTTCGCCAGTTCTTCTTCACAGACTGCGGCAAGTGCCATGCCAAGGTGCTCCCCGTCGTAAACCTCCGGCATCAGATCGCCGTAAAAACCATACTTCTCCAGTTCCTTTTCAGATCCGCTGCCGATCACAGCAAACCGTGTCTTTGCAAGGCGCCTTACATCCAGTTTCTTTCGCTTCATCTCCTCAAAGAAGATCCGCACACCGGTCGGGCTTGTAAAGACAATCCAGTCAAATGCGTCCACCGTATCCAATGCCTCTGCAAATGCCCCACCTTCTCTTGCTTTTGTCTGGATCGCCGGAATCTCCACGACCTCCGCACCGAGTTTTCTAAGCCGGAGTGAAAGCGTCCCTGCCAGTTCTTTGGGTCTTGTCACAAACACGCGCACGCCGCCGAGCACACGCTTTTCTGCCCATGAAAATTCATCGGCGAGCGCACACACCTCTCCGACCACAATAATCGCCGGTGTGATGGCTCCATGTCTTGCAACTGTTTCCGGCAGCGTCGCCACCGTTGCGACAATGCGGTTCTGTGCCGCTGTTGTCCCCCGCGCCAGAAGCGCCGCCGGCATCTCCGGGCGGATGCCAGCCTTTAAAAGGCCGTCGCAGATTGCCCCCAGTGAGGAAACGCCCATCAGAAATACGAGTGTCCCTTTTGTGCGGACCAGTGCCTCAAAGTCAATGTTATAAGCCTCACCTTCACGCTTATGCCCCGTGATGATATGAACAGACGAGCAGAAATCACGATGCGTCACCGGAATGCCCTGATAAGCCGGAACTGCAATCGCTGAGGTCACGCCCGGCACTACCTCATACGGTACCCCTTCGCGTACGAGCACTTCAAGTTCCTCACCACCGCGACCGAACAGAAACGGATCGCCGCCCTTTAAACGCACGACACGTTTGCCTTCAAGCGCCTTTTCTGCCAGCACCTCGCTGATCTGTTCCTGGCGCATGGTATGATGGCTTGAGCGTTTTCCGACATTGATCGTCTCTGCCGTATCCGGAATCATCGCAAGAATACCCGGCCCAACAAGGGCATCGTACACAACGACCTCCGCATCTTCCAACACCTGACGCCCCTTTAAGGTGAAAAGTCCCGGATCAGACGGACCGGCTCCAACGAGCCAAACCTTTCCGCAGCCATTTTGCTTTGCACGGAATTCAGCTGCAAGGGCATGTCCCACATGCTCCGGATCGCGTACCGATCCGCTGCGGCTTCCTGTATACACTGCACCGGTTGCCTCATTCTGATAAAACGCGCGCAGATGCAGTGTCTCTCCCTCCACTGTCGCATGCGCCGCGATCGGATCGCTGCAGTTTCCGCCAAGACCGCACACAAACGCGCGCTCCGCCTTTGCACAGGCTTCTCCCCCGCGGTCATTGTAGCCCTTTAGCCAGCTGTAATCCTCGCCTGCTCTTCCCTGCACGGCAAGAATTCCCTGACCGGCTGCCGGAATCATCTCATCCGGTTCAAAATACCGGCTGATCCGGTATTCCAGGCCAAGTCGTTTCAGTCCGGCTGCTGCCAGGATCGTCGCGGAAAATTCACCGGAATCCAGTCTCTTCAGCCTCGTCTGCACGTTTCCGCGGATCGTCTCAAACTTTGCCTGCGGATACAGCTTCTGAAACTGCACCATTCTCCGCTTACTTGAACAGCCGACCGGCCTGGAAAAATCGATTTCAGTCGCTCCTTCCGGCAAAATCAGTGCATCACGTGGATCCTCACGCCTAGAAAAAGCGAGCAGCGGAAGTTCCTCCGGCAGCTCCGTCGGCACGTCCTTTAAGCTGTGTACCGACAGATCTGAACGCTTCTCAAGCAGTGCATGGTCAAGCTCCTTTACAAAAAGACCCTTTCCTCCAGCTCGCTCCAGCGCCTGATTTAAGATCTTGTCACCAGTCGTTTTCATCGTCAGAATCTCGATCGTCTTCTGCGGCAGCGTCTTTTGCAGGTAGTCCTGCACCATCTCCGCCTGGATCACCGCAAGGCGGCTCTCCCTGCTTCCTATTATAATCTTATCTTTCATACCTGTTCTATCATCCTTCTTTGTAAACCTTTTCTAATCCGTCGAGGCACTCCAGAAAGGCTTTTCTGCTGATCTCATCGCGCAAACCGAACAGCATCTTGTTCACCGCCCGCATAGATGCCTGCAGAATATCTTCCTTCAGCTCTTCCCTTTCATTTGCCTCCACCGGAAGCTGCTGCAGTTTTTTCGTCAGGCGCACCTCAAGGTCCACAGCCGCCTCTTCTTTGATCTTCTGGATCCGCGGGATCAGATCACGTCCCTCATACCAGCTGTAAAATTCACCGATCTGGTCCGCAAAGCACTCCTCTGCCGCCGCGATCGCCGCTTTCTGTGCATCGCTTCTTGCTTCTTCCCGAAAGCAGTCGATATCATACAGTGCTATGCCCGGAATCTCACGGATCGTCAGCTCGAAGTCACGCGGCACAGCCAGATCCACCAGGATCATCGGATGCTTCATTCCCTGCTCGACCTGCTCTTTTGTCAGCGTGAAATTTGGACTGACAGTCGCACTGAACACGTAATCACACTCCCCAAATAAACTCATACGCTCTCCATAGTCAATTCGCCTGCAGCCGCGCGGGATCTCGACCACACCGCTTCGATACTGGCGCACCGTTACCGTGACATCGGCACCCTCTTTTTCCAGTGTCGTTGCCGCCAGCTTGCCCATTACGCCGTTTCCGATCACAAGGCATTTTTTTCCTGTAAATTCCATGCCATCCTGCTTCAGCGTATTGATCGCCGTACGTACAACGGAATGGTCTGCCGGTGAAAGTTCAATGTCGGTCTTCACTTTTTTCGCCGCTGTCACTGCCATTCGGAACAGTGTCTCCATCACATGATCCGCCGCATACTGGTCTCTCGCAAATGTCAGCGCGTCGCCAACCTGCGTCACAATCTGGTCTTCACCAAGAATCCGGGACTCCAGTCCACCTGCCAGGCGGAACAGATGATGTACCGCCTCATAACCCTCCCGGTAAACGAAATATCCCTCGTAAGGTTCAGGTGAAACCTGCTTAATCTCACAAAGCAGTCCGAAAAGCGAGCCATGAAATTCTTCAGAAGTGCTCGCCCACAGCTCCATGCGGTTGCAGGTCGAAAGGATCACACAGCCGTCAATTCCAGGCACTGTCTTCAGATACTCCAGTGCCTCCGCCTTTTTTTTCTTTGTAAAGGAAAAGACGGTTCTGACGTCGATCCCAGCCAGATTGTGGTCGATTCCTGTCATTCGTATACTCATAAAATAAATCCTGCCTTTATTACTCGATTACTCTTTATTACTGTACTGCCGCAATATGCTCTGCAAGGAGGCTTCTCACCTGCGGATACTCGCCGAGTCCCTTCAGGATGCAGCGTACCTCATAGCCCTCTGCTTCCAGAAGAGATTTCCAAGAATCCTCTTCATCCCCTGCCAGGTCATTCGTCGCATGATCACCAGCCACAATCATAAACGGAGCCAGAGCAATCTTCTTCAACCCTGTTTTTTTCAGCAGCTTCTTTACATTTTCCAGCTCCGGATAGCCCTCGACCGTTCCAACAAAAATATTCGGATAGCCCATATCTTTAAACTGATAATCCAGCGCCGCGTAAATACTGTTCGCAAAATGCTCTGTGCCGTGTCCCATCAGAATCAGCGCTTCATCCTTTTCGACCGGCAGATTTTCTGCTACCGCTTTGATAATCTTTGTCTGATCCTCCATGCTGGTAAGCAGCGGTGCACCAATGGCTACGCGGGAAAAATGACTGCTGTACGCTTTTGCGTCCTCCGTCATCAAATCATTTTCATAGCCGTTCATGACATGCGTCGGCTGCACGATCACTTCCTCAATTCCATCCTTTTCCATCTGTTCCATCGCCTCACGTACATTCATGATATGGATGCCGTCACGAGCTTTCAGCTTTTTCATGATCATTTTGCTGGTCCATGCACGGTATACCTGATACTCCGGGTATGCAGCCTGGATTTCCTGCTCAATGCAGTCGATCGTCTTTTTTCTCGTCTCTTCATAACTTGTGCCGAAACTTACCACAAGGATCGCCTTTTTCATTTCCTCTTCCTCCTACACGTAAAAAGCATCCCGTCTCCGGAATGCCCCTGTGCGCCAGAAGCCACTTCCTCAGCCAAGAAGCGGCTCTGTCTCTGCGAATATCCTGACTTAGCTTCTCTCTTCAAGGCTCCTTCCCGGTTTCGGCATTGTTCAACCAGTGGTTCTTGCCCCGTCGTCTGCATTACAGTAGTGGTGACTGTCCCGGATTTTCACCGGATTTCTCGCATACGCTCTTTCTATGTTATCTATTATTTTGTTTATTGTCAAGATTCTGACAAAAAATGACTTCGTCCAAAGTTTATATCTAATCCGCTCCGTATACACGGATCACAGAGTCAACCTTCTGCACGTTCGGTTTTTCGGAAATACATTCCACAGCTTTTCGGAAATCGCCCTCCCGTACCCGGGCCGTAATCACAACGATCTCTGCAAAATCACCGCTCCTGCGTTTCTGGATCATCTGCTCCACGCTGACCTGATGCTGCGCGAATACATCTGCCAGCATTGCCAGTACACCGATCTTATCCTCTACCTGCACACGCAGGAAATACCGGCTGTTGATCTCTTCCATCGCAACGACCGGAAGCTGTTTGTAACATGTACAGGAAACACGTCCACAGCATCCGTGCACAATGTTGCGTGCAACTTCAAATACATCGCCGACCACTGCACTCGCCGTCGGAAGCTCGCCTGCGCCGCGGCCTAAGAACATTGCATTATCCACCGCGTCACCGCGTACAAAAACGGCATTGTAGGAATCGTTTACCGCTGCCAGTGGATGAGACTCCGGAATCAGCATCGGCGCCACATACGCCTCAATGCCTTTTTCTGCCATATGAGCCATACCGATCAGCTTGATGCAGCAGCCCATCTCCTTCGCATAGCGGATATCATTTGCAGTGATCTTTGTGATTCCCTCGTTCTTCACATCCTCAATCGTCACTCTTGAGTTGAATGCGATCGATGCCAGGATCGCTACCTTGCGCGCCGCATCAAGTCCCTCGATATCAGCTGTCGGATCGGCCTCCGCATAGCCAAGCTTCGTTGCAAGTGCCAGTGCATCTGCAAACTCCATATTTTCCTGCGCCATCTTCGTCAGAATAAAATTCGTCGTCCCGTTGATGATACCCATGACTTCTGTCAGATGGTTTGCCGCAAGAGATTGCTTCAGCGGAAGGATCACCGGAATCGCACCTGCTACCGCAGCCTCAAACATCAAGTCGCAGCCCTTTTGCTTCGCCAGATCCAGCAGGTGTCCGTGATCTGATGCGATCAGATCTTTGTTTGCCGTCACCACATGCTTTCCAGCTTCGAGTGCCTCCCGGATGTATGTTCTTGCAGGCTCCAGTCCTCCCATCAGCTCGATCACGATCTCGATGGAATCATCCTTTACGATCTCCTCCCAGTCGTCCGTGACAAGCTCCGGAAGCCCGGTCTTTGCCGCTGCCTTCGCGGTGTTGCGCACCAGGATTTTTTTCACCTCGATCACAGCTCCGAGCTTGTGCTGCATTTCTTCCTTCTGCGCCTGGAGCACCTTCCAGGTGCCGGTGCCAACCGTTCCAAGTCCGAGAATCGCTGCATATATCGTTCTGTTTTCCATATTCCGCCTCCGTAACTGCTGTCGTCTTTCCTGACAGTAATTCTTTTTCTTCCACAGTATATCGAAAATAGTAACAAAATACAATGGGAGAATTGTATTTATTCTTGTCCCGGAGCAGAATTGATGCTACTATATTCAAAGAAATATACATCATTCATCACAAAGGGCTCTGAATCAAATGAACCTTCTCAATCCGCTTACGGTTTCATGAACGGTTTTCGCATCCAGAACCCTGCAAAAAGGAGGTCTTTCTCTTGAATCCCGTTATTTTACACGGCACGATCGTGCATACACCGACTAAAGAAGTATTTGACTGCCACCCGGACAGCTATCTGATCTCAGAAGACTGCAAAGTTACCGGCATCTTTCAGGAATTGCCCGAAAAATATAAAAATGTCCCGGTACTTGACTATGGCAATTCGCTCATCCTTCCGGGCCTGTGCGACATGCACGTACATGCTCCTCAGTTCGTTTACCGCGGTCTCGGCATTGACCTGCAGCTGATGGAATGGCTGGATCGATACGCATTTCCAACGGAAGCCCGTTTTGCTGATCTTTCCTATGCCCGTATTTATTATGAAGCATTCGCTGATGCGCTCGCCAAAAACGGTACGACCCGCGCGGTTATTTTCGGCACCCTGCATGCACCGGCCACTGAGCTTCTGATGGAGATCCTTGAAAAGAAAAAGATTGGTGCCTACGTCGGAAAAATCAACATGGACACCCTCTCACCGGATTACCTCTGCGAGACGCCAAAGCAGTCTCTTGCAGATACCCGGAAGTGGATCGAAGATACCAAAGACCGGTTTCATCTCGTAAAACCGGCCGTCACACCACGCTTTATTCCAACGTGTTCGACCTCTGTTCTTGAAGGGCTCGGAAAGCTCGCACAGGAATTCGATCTTCCGGTGCATTCCCACATCTCCGAGGATCTTGGCGAAATGTCGATCGTGCGTGACCGCTATCCGCAGTACGACAATGACGGTGATGTCTACGACCATTTCGGTCTTCTGACCTCCCACACCGTTATGGCACACTTTATTTACCCGACCCGCCATGAGATGGAACTCATCAAAGAACGCGGCGTCACGATCGCCCACTGCCCGCAGTCAAACGGAAACGTTGCGGCCGGTATTCCGCCGATTCGCCAGATGCTGGATCTCGGAGTCAAGGTCGGACTTGGCTCTGATATCGCAGGCGGCTACAGCGTCTCGATCTTTCGCGCCATGTCAGAGGCCGTCTACCTCTCCAAACTCCAGTGGCTTCGAAGCGAAAAGAAGGATTCCTTCCTTTCCGTACCGGAATCCTTCTATCTTGGCACAAAGGGCGGTGGACAGTTCTTTGGAAAAGTCGGCAGCTTTGAAACCGGTTATGAGCTGGATGCCATCGTCGTCGATGACCGCAGTCTGTGTGTACCGGCTGACCGCCTTTCGACCGAGGAGCGCGTGGAGCGCGTCATCCACCTGGCAGACGACCGGAATATTATCTCCCGTTTTGTGGCCGGAGAGCAGGCGTAAAAAATTACAGGGGTATGTGAAACTCTATTTTCACACACCCCTGTCTGACCTGTATCTTTGATTTCTCTCTTTACTGGATCTTTTCTCGTTTTGTCATAGTCAAACGGATATTTGCGTCCGTTTTCATTTTTTCTTTCCATGCATCAGATGAAGCGCCTCTCCAAACAGACTTACCAGATCCGAAGCGCGTTCACACATCAGCTGTGCACCAGCAATCTGCCCGGTCTGTTCATCCGCCAGAATTTTCATTTACAAGAATTTTTCCGCGTTCCACCTTCAGGTCCAGTTCCTTTCCAAAAAGGCTTTCTGTATACGCTCTGCGCCCAACCGCCACAAGTACCGCATCTGCTCCGGCAATGACCGTCTGCTCCTTTTCTGTGGCAATCACGCTCAGTCCATCCTCTATTTCAATCCGTTCTACCTTTGTTCCTGTATAGATCTCCACACCGCGCTTTTTCATCAGTATTTTCAGGCTCTGTCCGATTTCACGGTCCATCGTTCCGAGCAGACGGTCCATCGCCTCGATCACAATCACCTGACTGCCAAGTGCCTGATACAAAGAAGCAAACTCCATACCGATGACGCCGCCGCCGATAATGACAAGACGCTGCGGCAGCGGACCCTTCCAGTGTCAAAGCGGATATTCGCAATCCGCTTCGCTACTTGCTCATAACCGAGTAGCTGCTTTGCAGCTTATCAGGAGTGGCTTGTACCACTCCTGATACAAGCAAGTCCCCACCCACTGCTTATTGCTTAGCGCAATTGAAGCAGGGGACTTGCCTGACTCGGTTAAAAGCTCATCGCTGGTCACCACACCCGGTGCATCCACGCCTGGAATCGGAGGAACAGACGGTACTGCCCCGGTTGTGATCAGGATTTTCTCTGTGTTTAAAATTTCTCCGTTTACCTGTACGCTGTGACGGTCTGTGATTTTTCCTTTCCCTTCATAGACATCCACATTTGCTTTTTTCAGCATTCCCCAAATCCCCTGCCGAAGCGTTTCCACCACTTCGGCTTTCCGATCCCAGAGTGCTTACACGGAACAGGAAATGTTTTCAGCAGAAACGCCTGGTATTCTTCCGTTCTTCAGTTTTTCATACAATTCTGCGGAATACAGTAGTGTCTTTGTCGGAATACAGCCACGGTTTAAGCAGGTGCCGCCCAGGGAATCCGCTTCGACCAATGCGGTATGGTATCCATATTCTGCGGCTTTCACTGCAGCCGTATAGCCGGCCGGGACTCCGCCGATCACCACCAGATCATACTTCTGTTTTTCTTCCATCCAATCCTCCTCATTCCAGTCCCTGCAGTGTTCCAAGCAGCCAGATGGCATCTTCCGCCATCTCTTTTTGTCTTTCCGTTGCCTTCACACCTTTCGCTGTTTCTGCAACAACCTCTGTCAGTGCCTTTTTCACATAATGACATCCGCACAATGCTTTTTTCAATTGCAAAATCCACGCTTCATCCATTGCATCTGAAAAAATCTCTGCATTTCGTATCATTCCTTGATCCACATCCAGCCAGATCTGGAGCTCTCCCCATGAAAACCGCTTCTCCCGCCCGACCTGAAACGGAATTTTTCTTCCATATTTCCACTTGTATGGCTATATTCCGAACACAATCCACTGATTCGCTGTGAACTGCAATATTTCTTTTTTCATCCCTGCATTGCCTTAAATGAATCAAACAACGCAATATCGTCCTGCTTTAGTTTTACATTCGTGCAGTACTCTTTTCCTTCCGGCGTTGTGATCTTCACCTCAATCACCGTTCCTTCCACCAGCGCATCCTTTGAGACCGCCTTTAAGAACAGTGGAAATTTTGGATGGTTCGCCTGAAACTGCGCCATCCCGCTCTTTATTTTCTGCAGCATTGTAATCTGTCTGAAATCCATATTTTCCCTCCATCATCTTTTATGTACTCCCGGAATTTTTTCTGCACGCTCTAGAGTAGATTTCTGTGCAAGTCTAATCATCCCTTCAAAAATAAATTCCCCGAGCGGATTCAGAACTGTCCGAATCCGCCGGGGAATTGTGCTGCGTCACAGCATGATTTTTATTTCTGATGCTCCAGAGCAAGTGTAACCGTAGTGATATCGCAAACCTCTGTCGGTCCGTAATACTGGATTGCACCCGGGTATACGAAGCAGGTGTTTGCTGCCCACTCTTTACGATGAGCCTCGAAGTACTTGAACGGAGCGCCGTCCAGCTCAACGAGTGCTTTCTTAATAACCGGCTTGTCCTCTCCGTGTCTTCTCTCGATGTTCATCATCTTGGTGATCGGCATACCGCCTGCAACCCACTCACTTGCCGGTGCGGACAGATTGGAAACCTTGGAAAGGTATCCTGTGTAGCCGTACTGGATCAGCATGAATGCGTTGTATCCAAGGGAATAGCAGTAATCCGCATCAAAGTTTGACGGGAATGCACATCTTCCTTCGTATCCAAGGAAATGATGAAGCGGATTGAACTTGCCGTTGTATGTACCAGCTGCTCTTCTTGCCTCCAGCTTATCCTTTACAAGTGCGGAGAAAAGCTTCTCAGACTCGATCAGGGATACCTGTACGTTTCCGTGCGGGTCTCTCTCCAGGAACAGCTGCTGCTGAATTGTCTGCGGAAGAATTGCAAATACATCCATGGAAGCCTTTGTCAGACCTTTCTCGATGAATGCATACTTGTCAGCCCAGCTCGGAAGTGCATTGAACTCGTCTGCCTTGCTTCCTGCAAGGAGCTCATTGATCTCCTGGATCAGTACGGAGAACTCCGGTACGAACTCTACAACGCCCTCCGGAATGATCGCTACACCAAAGTTCATTCCGTTTGCTGCACGATCTGCTACAGAATCTGCGATGTAATCAGCGATCTCAGAAAGAGACATCTTCTTCTCTGCTACTTCCTCAGAAATCAGGCAGATGTTCGGCTGTGTCTTCAGTGCACACTCAAGTGCAACGTGAGAAGCGGAACGTCCCATAACCTTGATGAAGTGCCAGTATTTCTTTGCAGAGTTGCAGTCTCTCTCGATATTTCCGATCAGCTCGCTGTAGGTCTTGGTAGCGGTATCGAAACCGAAGGAGCACTCGATATCGTCATTCTTCAGGTCGCCGTCGATGGTCTTCGGGCATCCGATTACCTGTACGCCGGTATTGTGTGCTGCAAAGTACTCAGCCAGAACTGCTGCGTTTGTATTGGAATCGTCGCCACCGATGATTACGATTGCGGTAATGCCATGCTTCTTGCAGACCTCAGAAGCAACCTCAAACTGCTCCTCTGTCTCCAGCTTTGTTCTGCCGGAACCGATGATATCAAAACCGCCGGTATTTCTGTACTCATTGATATATGCGTCATCGAAGATCACATACTTGTCCTCGATCAGTCCGCTCGGGCCGCCCTTGAATCCGTAAAGAACGTTCTCCGGATTGGTTGCCTTTAATGCATCATACAGACCGCAGATAACGTTGTGTCCGCCCGGTGCCTGTCCGCCGGAAAGGATAACGCCTACTACCTGCTTCTTTGCTGCAGAAGTGTTCTGACCCTTTTCAAAAGTGATCTCATTCTTTCCGTAGGTGTTCGGGAAAAGAGCTTTGATCTTGTCCTGGTCTGCAACACTCTGGGTTGCCTCTCCTTCCTTTACACAGATATCGGCGATGCCGTGTCTGAGCATTCCCGGAAGTTTCGGAGAATATTCATATCTTGCTTTCTGTAATGGTGAAATATTCATTGCTAAGTCTCCTTTTATAATTATTTCCATAAGAATTCTAATACATTTTCGTTAAAAAGTAAACGGGTGGAAGATAAAAACTTTCTATGATTTTCTGATATATCCGGTAAATCTGAAAGAGGGCTGCCATACGGCCGCCCTCTGATTCTTTATATCCTGCTTATCATCCTGCTTTTTTCTGTTATTCAGCTTCCGTTGTTTTTTCAAAATAAACCAGATTGTTTATCTCCGGCTCCTCGCCCTCTTCTGCCATAGTATATTCTATATTTCTCAGAGTACCGGTATCCTGCAGATTCAAAGTCAGTTTATCCGGGCTTAAAAATACTCCGAAGCTAAATGCATCCTCATCTACATTTACAAGTGTCAGGGTCTGCCCCTCCAAAGTGCCCTTCAGCTCTGTCTTCAATGGTTCTTCGTCATGAAGCGAATCTTTCATTTCCAGTGTTGCAGTACCGTCCTCTGCAATCTGAAGTGTTGCTTTCAGACCGCAGTCATTGGCTGCCATTGTCATTTCATCATATTCCACCGCACAGGCTTCCCACACTCCTGCAAAATCCGATAACGCAGCTTCCTCTTCGGATGGTTTGCCTATGATTGATGACCAATCCGTTGCCTCTGGTTTCTCTCTTCCGAAGCTCATGATCGTTCCGCCCTCATCTCCGACAAGATATCCGTCTTCTCCCATTGTAAGAGAAATATCTTCTGTCGTATCCGAGTGCATGATCACCGCTTCTCCGGAAATATCATACGTTCCCTTTTCCTCATCCTCTCCTGTCATTGCCAGCTCCCATGTATCATCATCTTTAAAATCCAGAACGCCTTCAAATCCCATATCTGCCGGAGACAGAGACATTCCTTCTGCCTCAATCTTTACAAGATACCAGCTGCCCGCAACATCCTCTTTTGTCAAATCTGCTGCCATTGCACTTGATGCGATCATTCCGATCAGTAAGCTTGTTGCTGCCAAAATACTCATCATCTTTTTCATACGTTTGCATCTCCTTTCTTTTTTGACGTTTCATTTTGCCTTTATCGTTTCGTATTTCGAAAAAGCTCTTATACAATCCCGAAATACGGCGATATCACATTCCATATTCCCTCAAAATTTCAGACACATCAGGAATCGAAGTTTCCTGCAGATGACACTTCCCCCTTTGTATCTGCGTCTCTTGCACGATCAGAGAAGCTCCCCATGGTCCGAGCTTCATCATGAAACCTTGTATCTGCTCATCCGTTGTCTCCTCCGGCACAAGAATGACTGCCTTATCATTGTTCAGATTGGTCAGACTACTTTCCAGAACCGCCGGATCACAAAACTCCAGGCATACCGTTTCCAACGCCGGATTCGAAACAAAGGCCGTCGCCTGCAGCCTTTCAACTCCACTTCGGATATGAACCGTTTTCAAACTTTCATTTCCGATAAATGCGCCGCTGTCAATTTCTTTTGCACTGATACAAAGCTCTTCGAGTCCTGTATCGGAGAAGCACTGTATTCCGATACGGTCAGCCTGATCCTTATACCACACCGTTTTCAGACTTCTGCACTGGCCAAACAGATAATTATCCATATGACGCACACCGTTCACAAAAATTACAGTTTTCAATCCGGTACACTCCCTGAACACACCTTTGTTTGTAGTTTCCAGCGGAGCATAACAGATCACTGTTTCCAGATCCTGACAGTAGGAAAATGCACTGTCCTCAATCGACCTGAGTGTTTCCGGAAGGATCAGGCACCTCATCGGAACCCAGTCGCCTTCCTTCTGATTCGTCATCATTTCGGAATGAAGATAATCCCTTGTGCCCTCAAATGCATGATAAGAAATATTTTCCACCGGTATTCCGCCAATTGAGCGTGGTATGATGACATCCACCGCATCTCCTTTATACTTCATGATCGTTCCCGTATCAGGATCAAATGCGAAGTCCTCTTCCGGCAATGGCTCATACGGCATAACTACAAGATTCTGATTTATAACCTCTGCTGCCTTTTTGGTATCCTCTGTCTGGCCACTGTAAAAACCATCAGCTTCCGATTCTCCTGTATTTTCTTTTCCGGCGGCCACACAGCTACAGCATATTATTATAATACCTGTCAGTAAACGGATTCTCTTTTTCATGGCACACCTCCGTCTGATGCGCTTCTACAGTGCGTCGTTCCAGTCAATCCGATCCCCGCAATTCGGACAGAATTTCGGTATTTGATCTGTATTTTCCGGCGTCCACCCACACTTATCACAGCGGATCTGCTGACCGAAAGCCGGCGTCTCTCCAGGCGGTGCGTAATTTGGCTGGTATCCCTGTGCCCCTCCAGGCGGCGCATAATTCGGTTGATATCCCTGTGCTCCTCCAGGCGGTGCGTAATTCGACTGGTATCCCTGTGTTCCTCCCGGCGGTGCGTAATTCGACTGATATCCCTGTGCCCCTCCAGGCGGTGCGTAATTTGGCTGGTATCCCTGTGCCCCTCCAGGCGGTGCATAATTTGGCTGATATCCCTGTGCCCCTCCAGGCGGCGCATAATTTTGTTGATATCCGGCTCCATATCCCGGCGGCGTATAATTTGGCTGGTATCCGGCTCCGTATCCCGGCATTTCTCCGGACGGCGCATAGTTTGGCTGATATCCTTCCTGCGCGTATGCAGGATTTCCGGTACCGCTATCAGCCACCTGCGTTCTTCCTGTTAATGCTGCAATGATCCGGTTTCCGAGATTCTCTGTCTCCATAATCCGTTCTCTGTCCTGCTCCGGTATAGAAAAAGTCGTCAGCTGAAGTGTCATTTCATCAAACCATGGTGCATTCACAGACAGTTCAATTTTATAATCATACGAATATTTATATCTCGGCGGATTATAGCTCTGGTTCTTTCCTTCCGTATCCTTATAATATTCCTCCGTCCGATTCTGGTTCACATCCAAACGGCAGCCTGTGATCTGTGTCAGATTCAGAATATCCGGATTTTCTTCCACGCTCAGCTTGCTGGCAATTGCAAACCAGCCTTTCGTTTCGTCAATATAAACCTGCCTGGCGCTGCCCTTAAAGCTCTTGGTAATCTGGAACTGCTGTATCTTTTTCTTATTTTCTTCACGGTCTTCCAGCTGCTTTCTAATGTCCTCCACTGTGCTTTTTCTTCTGTCTGTAAACCAGACTGACAGCTTTGATGCACAATCTTTACATAAATTACCATCATTCAGTTTACGGTTTCCAAGAAGACCTATCTCTCCTCCACAGATCGCGCATTCTTTTTTTTCAAACATCTTCCCTAAAAATCCCATTTCCGTCCTCCTTTCTTTGTAATGTACTCTCGGGGTCTTTTCTGCACTTGCTTTTGTGACCGCTTTTCTGTCAGTTGCACCCGAATTTCATCAACGTATAAACTGTGGATATTCGCAATCCGCTTCTCTGTCCAACCCTGGTTAAATGATCTGGTCGCAGAAATCGCACCTGCAGACTCTTCCCTTCACCGTACGCTTCTTTGCTCCGCAATGTGGGCATATTTTTATCTCATATATCTGATCCTCTACCTGTTTGTTTGATGCTATGATTTCTAGACTGCCCGATTCAAGATCCGGTTTCAGGTTTTTCAGATAACCCTTTTGAATCAGCAGCGTGATTTTCCTGACTATATTTTTTCCAAGCTCCTTCTCCAGCTTTTCAAAACGAACTTCGTCTTCCTCATAGTAATAAAACCACCCTGCAATCTTCTGTGCACTCCGGCAAAATAGTATGTTCCGTATAATTCTTACGATCGGCCAGATAAACAATCCGGTCATCAGTATTGCCAAAACAATATCCAGTGCTTCTTTTCCGGATCTTATATAATCAATCAGCACAGATCCTGCAGATGCTGCAAAAATGGCACAAACAACCAGCCACAGATATGATGTCTTTTTTATTTTTCCGGCTTTATTTCCCAGGTATGAATTCATCCTTTTGTGTTCCTTTCCTTTTTTGTTTCTTTATGTATACATTATATGGTGTTTTCTGCATGTATCCTATCCTAAAATTAGTACTCTTTGCAATAATTGGCAAATAAAATTCAGTATCCTTTAATTACCAGACCACACTCTCTTGCCGCCACGGCCAGCTGTGTACGTGATTTGAAATCTGTTTTTTCAAGCATCTGCTTCACATACTTTCGTACCGTCCATGTCGAAAGGTGAAGCGTAGCTGCAATTTCTTCATCTGTGTCCCCACACGTAAGCTCCCGCAGCACCCGAAGCTCCTGAGCCGTAAACTCATGTCGGAACGCCTGTCCAAGAACCGGATCCGGTGTAATCTCCGGGTAAATCTGTTCTCCCTCCATGATCCGATCTAAAATAGAAAGAATTTTTTCAGCCGAAGGCTCCTTGTACCAAAAGCCATCCACGCCGGCTGCCCTTGCCCTGCTCACAAATTCACACTCCGGCTGACTCGTCACAATTACAATTTTGATTCTTGGATACGTTCTTTTGATTTTTTCTGCTGCAAGCAAGCCACTCGCATGCAAAGCGGTACAAACATCCATAATAATCAGATCCACTCTCCTGGTCAGACAGAATAATTCTGCCATGGATGCGCTTTCAATGGAACCTGCCACCGCATATCGTCCGCTTTCCTTTATGAAAATTTCAAATAAGGCCCTTGTCATCGGGTCATCTTCTACAATCAGTACCTGTACCGGTATCATAATCTGTTCCCCCTTTCTCCGGCAGATCAAGGATCAGCATAAACCGCGGCTGCGAAAGAATCTGCAGCATACCGCCATACTCCTCGATCCGCACTCGCAGCGTTCCAAGACCGCCTCCCTCTATAATTTTCCTCTGTGGCTGTCGCCCATTATTTGTAAATTCTGCAGTCAGGCTGTTATCCGGATGATAGAGCAGGTGGACATTTAGTGTATCTGCACCTGCATGACGCACTGCATTTGTCAGCGCCTCCGCAGCAGCCAGTGCAAGAAGCTCCATCCGTCCGCTTCCTATCGGAAGCTTACCCTCAACCTTAATTTTTACCCCTGCCGCTGTCGCCGAATTTACCAGCCGCCCCCATTCATCCGGCTCTTCCGGCATCTGAATTTCTTTCTTCAGAAACATCGTAACGTATTTCCATTTATTCAAAACCTCCGACGATGTTATTTTTCCATCATTCTGAAGCAGAAATGCTCTCGACAAAAGAAGCGCCTGTCCCATTTTTTTGTGAATCTGCATTTTTGCTTCCAGCACTTCCCTGCTTTTCACATAATCGTCCATATTCTGTTCATACCGATGCAGCCGCCGGTGAAGCTTCCGCATCTGCAAATTGCTCTTTTCCAGCGCCTCTGACAATTTATATAATTCCGAAACATCCACTGCCGTCATCTGAATAATCTCCATATTCCCTGCCTGTAGCACCTTCCGCTCAAATGTCCAGATTTCCTGGTTCTCAAGCCGAAAACAGGGGCGGCTCTCATACATCAATATCTCCGCATTGATATCCGGCTGCTGATTTTGGAGCATATTCCAGAAAACCTCCGAGTCCTGCAGATACTGTCCCGTCAAATCCATACACAGTTGTTCCATTTTATAATTTGCCAGCAGCAAAAATCCATCTGCGGTGGAAAAACACAGCCCCATCTGCAGATGCTCTGCACTTTCCTTTATTGCTGACCGGTTCAGCGTAGTATGATAACAGCGCACCGTATTCCAGATTGCCGCGGCAGTTCCTGCTGTGATCAGGACAAGAATCAAGAAAAGACATGGAATCATTCTTTCTTCCGAAAGGTATACAGCCCCTTCTGCACCAGGCACCCCTGATGAAATCCATTGTCTCTTCCATTTGCGCAAAATCAGAATAAGTGTCATTGTCAGAAGCAGCAGTAAGATCCGCTTTTTTCGCACATGCTGGCTTCTGATCGCAAGCTCCATCAGAAAGCAGCCGAACTGAAGTAAAAACAATGCATAGCATATCATCATGACCACACCTGTTCCTCTATCCGTCCCTATCACTGTCTATGCACCTCCTTCATATATTCCCGGAAAAGATTCCCAACCCTGATTTGCTTTTATTCATACAGAGTTCAATCCTTCTCATATCCTCTCCCTCATATACCCGACAGACTCCTCCAGCCTCTCTCCAGACCGCCGGAAGCTCCGGCAGAGCTTTTTTCTTTGGATGATCCATCTGCATACGAAGACGAATGCCCTGTGCATCTGCATGCAGGTCAAGCAGCAAGGAATCCGTCTGTTTCAAAATATGCCAGATGATCTCTCCAAACGCATCATAACAGGCAATCATAGCCGTGGCATCAATCATTCCATGGCACTCACTGCGAAAAGAGCAGCTTCGCCCGTATAGCCTGATACTTTCCACAGACTCCAAAATACAAAACTCCAGTTCCTTTGCTTCCATCTGATCTGAGTTTTCTGCCAGAAGGCGCAAATTACTCCGGCGCTTAATATACGCACTCAAAACACAGATCTGAGCAATTCGGTCCGCATCACATTCCACGGATGACTGAAGCAACTCTTCCAGCCGATCCAGCCAGACAGAAATTTCTCCTGCTACCTGGTCATACAATCGATTCTTTTCTGTAATATGCAGCTGTTTTTCTTTCAGAATCAGCTCCGATTTCAAAAGCTCATTTTTTTCTGACAGCCGCGCCCCCGTCTTTTCCAGCTTTTCGGTATAGCTGAGTATCTGGCTGATATCCTCCCACCAGAAAACACGGCCATTTGTAATTTCATCGCCGCTTAATTTTTTTCCCTCCAGAATTGTTCCCATATGCTCCAGATCCGTAATCATTTTTCTTGCATGCGCCTGTGGTGCCGAAATACTACCTGAGCTGCAATAGATCTTTCCGTCACGGTCTGTAATCTGTGCTTCAATATCAGATATTTCAAAAAGAAGTTCAAAATTTGAATTCGAACGAATCATTCCACTTTGAATACAGCTCTCCAGCAGCAGAATAATAAATCCACAATCCACAGCTGCCAGATCATATATTATGATCTGCAGACAATATAATGCCGTAAACACTAACGCAGCAGCAAGCACGAGCAATGGAAGTTTTCCGATCCAGCCTCTTGACGGAATACGGAATCTGCGCAGTAATCCAATCATATAATACAGCCCAAGCAGAATATCCCACCCCAGGACAGCCATATACAAAATGCCGTATGTATACTGTTCATCTGAAAACGGCTGACCTTCCGGAAACCGGAAAGCCAGCTGATGAAAATCGTTTGTAAATACCGCCAGAATCAGGAAAACCGCCGGCAGATACAGCAGCTTCATTCGTGACGGCATCTCGTAATATTCTTCTTTTCCCAGATACGAAAGAATAAATACGCCAAATAATGGAATTAAAATCATCGGGATATAATAGGTGTACCATAAATAACGTTTTACCACGAGATCGGAAGAAAAAAACATCCACTTACAGGTGCGTACATACAGCCAGAATACCACCAGCGCACCAACAGCAAGAAGATATTGACGGACCTTCTTCTGCATAATGCGCTGACGGACCGATATCATCCACATAAAAACAAAACTGATATGGATCAGATGCCTGCTGAACTGAACGATGGTCTCCAAAAAAATAGTTTCAATATTCCTGGCTGCTTCTTTTGCAACGTATGCATATACAAGAAGTATCAATGTACCGATTGCATAACCTGTTTTTCTGCGGTTCATCCATCCCACCCTTTATTCTTTATTTTCTGTTCTTTATTTTCTGTTTATTGTTTTTTATGTCTTCATACTTTACTCACATTATAACATTGATACATATTGTTGTCATGTAATATAATGGACGCAATTCATCTCCCCCCTTAGAGGTCGGAGTCTTTTTGCCGGAAGAGGAGAAAGCACATTTAGCGAGATTATACGATTGCAAACACAAGTGCAGCTCTGTTACTGCTATCCGTATCCGAGCAAACAGAAAGAAGGCGCCGCATATCCTTCTTTTTCACTGTAATATATACCCCGGCACCTTCCCGGATCTCCTGCAGGGTATGTACGCTGTTGTAATCGACCAGTGTGACCCGTTCCTTTTTTCCTTCTTTAGCTTTAGCAGTTCATAAAATAACACAGCAATTCGCACTCTGATGAATCGGATTGAATGCAGTGCTTTGCAGAACTGCTATATTATTCCTGCGATCAGAAACTCTGCTTTCAGCATAAAGGAAGCCGGATTCTTTGTCAGTATCCTGCAAGTCTAATGACTTCTTTGAAAAAAGAACCCCGAAAAACCTGCATCTTATCAGGCTTTCCAGGGTTCTTGAGCAGTCAAAGCTTCTCCGGTATAAATCATTTTTACAACAACAGAAAGTTTGTTTTCGCGGATCTATTTCAGACTTGTATTCTGCCTCATTCCATTCTCTTATTCTCATACATCAACTGGTCTGCCTGCCGGATTGCTTCCGTAATCGGATGTACCCCACAGACACCACCGATACTGACAGACAAATGCAGCCCCGGATATTCCGTGAGCACGATACTCTCAACTGCCTCTTTGATCTTTTTGTTTTTCTCTGCCATGTATTTTTCTGACATTTTCGGGAAAAGCAGCAAAAATTCATCTCCGCCGTATCGGATTAAAATATCGGTATTCCGGATGCAGGACCGGATTGCTGAAGCGATGTCCCGCAGCACCACATCTCCCGCCGGATGACCGTACGTATCATTCACCTGTTTAAACCGGTTAACATCTATAATTTCCACACACTCCATTCCTTCCAGATGCGTACGGTACGCCTCAAAATAACGCCTGGAATATGCGCCGGTCAGTGGATCAGAAAACAGCTCTCTGTTCTCTCCATGACTTTTATCCAGTAAAAATCTGGTTCCGTTTGCATCGATCCAGCGTCCCTCGTTCATTTTTGAAAGCATCTCCATCACACACGGTGTTCCGTTAATACAGAGATATTTTGCAACTACATAATACATATCCGTTCTGGTAAACTCCAGCTTATTCAGCATCGTCTTCTGTTTCAGGGCACGCATGGAAATACAATTGGCACAATTTCCATCATTCCCCCAGAATGCGGCGCAATGACTGTCTGTTGGTTTTAATGCTCCTTTGTCATCCACGTCCAGAACCATATTGGTCGTCGGATCCACCAGACGTACCACATCAAAAATCTGCCTGAGCCGTTCAAATGCTACTCTTATATCCTTTCCATCCGCAGATTCTCCGTTTGCAAATCTTCCAAGCATCGGAATTCCCGCTGATACCTGCTGAGGTTTGACCAAGCGGCCAATTGCCCCGACATAATGATCCGGCGAGAGTGGCGACCACAGAGAATGGATTCGGAGATCACACCACTGGTATTCATTTCCCCACGGCATCATAATACTCATGGAAAATTCCCGGTTTTCCGGGGTCGTTGCATCGAGCGCATCCTTCAGGCGGTGAAAATCCTTCTGACTAAGATATCGAAAGCTGGTTTCATCCGCAACATTTATGACAGAATATCGGTATTGCGGCGGCTCATTCCAGTTCACTACATTTGCCAGGCCGGAAACCGCGTCATAATCAAACTGGAGTCCTCCCTCCAAAGATGCAAAAAAATCCATCCGCTCCTGCATGGATTCCAGCATATGCTGCGCACGGTCACTGCATGGCACCTCTGTTTTCTGCATCACTTCCGCTGCCAGGCGATCTGCCTCATTCCGATAAATAGTATCTCTGGCATCATACTGTACCGCCACCCGAAGCTCCGATGCTATTTCACTCAGACATTCCAAAAGGAGCGGATTAAAGGCACCACACTCACCGGAAAAAATCATCTCCATTGCGGTTTCGTGATCATAAGCATCCTTATAACACCGCTTACTGGTCAGGGCAGCATATACATCTGCCATACCAACCACCTGGGCTGAAATCGGAATCTTTTCCCCAATCAGTCCGTCCGGATAGCCATGTCCGTCCCACCGCTCATGATGCCATCTACAAACCTGCCATGCCACATGAAGCAGTGGCTTTTCTGATTTGGTGGTCATCTGCCGGATCATATCGCTGCCGATTGTTGTATGGGTCTTCATAATCTTAAATTCTTCCGAAGTCAGCTTCCCCGGTTTATTTAATATATTTTCTGGAATATTGATTTTCCCGATATCATGCAGCGCAGACGCAGTCATAATCATTGCAATATCTGTCTCCGATAACTGATACTGATCCGTCTTTTGGATCAGCCGATGCAGCAAAAGCTCTGTTATCGTCCGGATATGAATGATATGTTCTCGGTTTTCACTGTTCCGAAACTCTACCACCTGACTCAAAATATCGATCAGCAGATTACTATTTGCTTCTTTTTCATAGATCTGTTCAGAAACCATCTGCTTCAGCCTTTTCTGGTTTTCATACAGATTCAGAATATTCTCCACTCGCCTTCGCACAATAAAAGCATCAAATGGTCTTCGGATATAATCTTGTGCACCAAAGATATACGCCCGTTCAATGGTATCTCTTTTCTCTTCTGAAGATATCATGAGCACCGGAATCTCTTTAATCCACTGAAATTTATTCATCCGTTCCAACACCTGAAATCCGTTCATTTCCGGCATGTTGATATCCAAAAGCATCAGATCTATGTTAAGATCCTGCTGCAGCATGTGAATTGCCTGACGTCCATCTTCTGCTTCCACATACTCATATTCATCGCCAAGAATTGCCATCAGAATCTGACGATTGATCTTGGCATCATCGACAACCATAATCCTGGGGGTTCTTTTCATGTGTACCGGTTTTCTCCTTTATATTTTCATGTCGCTATTACAGCTGAACTCTACTTGTATCCGTGTTCACGACTGGTATTATAACGCTCTTCCGGTATTTTGAAAAGTACAACAAAACCAAAAGAATAATCATAAAAAATCTTTCGAGTTCAAGCCGAACGTATGTGAGAATCTTCTCAACTGAGATAAAAAAAGACTTATATCATGACTGCCGTCACAGTATAAGTCTTGTCTTCTCATTTGATACGGATGCTTATTTTTTATTTCATCACTTTTGCCACTGCCAGTCCATAGACATCCAACGGGGTATCGCCTGCTCCATAAAGCCACACCGCATCTTCTTCCGGCACCGGGAGCTCCACTGCTTCTGTACCAAAATTCTGATACAGGTAATATTTTGCCGCTTCGCTTTCTCTTACCGTAATCTCCAGCGCATCCGGAATATCTCCTTTTACACCACAGCTGATCTGATTTGCTTCCAGTATTTTTTTCAGAACATCAGCAAAAAAATCTCTGTCCGCATCGGCTGATACATACCAGGCTCTTCCTTTACCATACTCATTTACAGTCAGTGCACTATATCCCGCATAAAAATCTTTTCCGTAAACCATCAGGCTCTTTGCGCCTCGCAGTTCTACCAGATCGCATAAATATTTGCAGGTATAGGTCTCTGTCAGTCCCAGCTCATTGCCTTCCAGCGGAACGAATGTATTTTCCTCCCAGTCATACAAACCATCAATCTCCGTACTGCGGATTCCCAATACATCCATCAGTCCATGCGGCGTCCCTTCCAGATAACACCGATCCGTATCATCTGTGATGCCGGACCAGTAGCTGGTGATCAGGGTACCGCCATTTTCCACAAAAGCACGTACTTTTTCTGCAAATCCAGTTTTAAACATATAGACCATCGGCAGAACCAGTATTTTGTATTTTCCCACATCACAGGTCTGATCAATGAGATCCACGCTGATCCCCTGTTTCCGAAATCCTCTGTAATACTTCAACAGATTTTCCAGATAATGCAGTCCCTTATTTCTCGGACCCTGACTGTCTTCCATTGCCCACTGGCTGTCCCAGTCATAGATCATTGCCACCGGGCTGTCCATAGTGGTTCCTGCCAGTTCCCTCAGTTCTTTTAAAGCAGCTCCTACTTTTGATACCTCTTTGAATACTCTGGTATCATTGCCGCCATAATGGTCAATCACTGCTCCATGAAACTTTTCAGAAGCACCGCGGCTCTGACGAACCTGGAAGTACAGTGCGCCTTCTCCTCCGTGGGCAATTGCCTGCATAGACTGTGCAAAGAGCATGCCTGGTTTTTTCAGCTTGCTGACACTTTGCCAGTTCGTAGATGATGGACAGGATTCCATCTGAAAAAATGGTTTTCCTTTCAGCGAACGCATCAGATCATGACACATACCGTTATCATAAGCAGTATCAATCACTTTCTCTTTATGCCAGGTCGGATAAGTATCCCACGATACTACATCAATTTCTTTTGCAATTTTAAAATAATCCAGTCCGCCAAAATAGTGCATCAGATTCGCTGTTGTCGGGAGCGTACTTCCTCCCTCGCGAATAGCAGCGATCTCTGCATGAATAAAATCCGCTGTCTGATGCGTTACGAATCTTTTCCAGTCCAGATTCAATGCATGAAGCTGCGTCTCACCGATTTTAGAAGGACTTTCAATCTGGTCAAAGCTGTTATACGTATGACTCCAGAAAGTAGTACACCACTGATCATTCAGATTCTCGATCGTCTGATATTTTTCTCTCATCCACTTGCGAAATGCCTCCTGACACAGCGGGCAGTGACATTCCCCACCGTATTCATTGGAAATATGCCACAGAATCACGCCCGGATGTACCGCCACTTCCTGCGCCAGTTTTTTGTTGATGGTATGTACTTTTTCTCTGTATACCGAAGAAGTATAGCAGTGATTGTGCCGAAAACCAAACAACTGTCTGTGTCTGGTCTCATCCACGCGGAGCACCTCCGGATATTTCTCTGCCATCCATTTCGGACGGGCACCGGACGGTGTTGCCAGAATCGTAGAGATTCCTCTCTGATACAGCTGATCAATAATTTCTTTTAACCACGCAAAGTGAAATACGCCTTCTTCCGGTTCCAGTGTGGACCAGGAAAAGATTCCAAGGCTAACCACATTACAGCCGGATTCTTCCAGCATATCCAGATCTTTTTCCAGAATATCCGGTCGGTTCAGCCACTGTTCCGGGTTATAATCTCCTCCATGAAGTAATTTATCCGTTCTAAATCCCATAGTATTCTCCTCTATTCTTGCAGGCTTCGCAACTGTTATTTGATCTCAATCACGTATTTATACTATTGCGCAACCGCTTGCGCTCGTTCTTAGTATATAAAATAGTTTAATTAATGTCAATTGTGTATTATCCTTGAATTTAGTCCTTGCTTTCATTGCATATTGCACAATTAATTTTTTGTATGTTTTACTATTGCGCAATCGCTTGCTCCTTTGGATAACTGTACATTGCATTCGGTTCCTCAAGTGATAAGCCGGAAACGTAATTTTTTTTACAAAATGGCAGAATAAACGTCTGTAAAAAAAGAATACACATAGTACATAAAAGCAAGTCCCCATCAACTGCTTATTGCTCCTCACAATTGAAGCAGCTGATGGGGACTTGCTTGACTCATGTCAAAGCGGATATTCTCAATCCGCTTCACATTCCTGCTGATTTTACTGTGTCGATTCCCTCAGCACTACCTGATAATTCAATGGCTGCATATCCTCCTGCAGCTCTTCCCCAAGCATTTTTAACAGTTTTCCTGCTGCCATTTTTCCTAATCTGACTGTATCAAACTTAACGCTGGTGATCGGCGGATTGTTATATTCCAGGCTCTTACTGTCATACAGACTTGCCACCCGAATTCCGGAAGAAATCTGCACCTTTAACTCTCTGAGGCTTTCAATACACATTGTGCAGATCGCATCATCCATACAAAGAATACCATCTGCGCCTGCTTCCAGTATTTGCCGGACAGCCCCGGATACCTTTAATTGATTTTCACAATCCATAAAAATCAATTCTGTATGCACCTGCCTTCCCATCTTTTCATGTGCCTGCACATATCCCTGATAACGGCTCTTTGTCACACTGAAAGACTCATTTCCTCCCAATAATGCCAGCTTCTGTACACCTTTCATCAGCATAATACTGGCAAGCTCCTCGCTTGCCTCCAGATTCTTATTATCCACGTAAACAATCTGCGTATCTTCTTCCGGTCCGATTACCACAAACGGTTCCTTACAACTTTTCAGATACTCCTGTGCCTTCGAATGTTCTACCGCCCGGCTCAGAATCATTCCATCTACCTTTCGATTCGCCTCCAGTCTCTGAAGCTGCGACAGATCATCTCCGTCTATCATAGAAATTATCACATCATAATCATGGCTGGATGCCATTTCACAAATGCCCTGCATACAATCTTTAAAAAAGGGAAATTCCGTTACCGCATAATCCTTTGGCAAAAGCAATGCCAGATTAAACGTCTTACGCTGTGCCAGCCCTTTTGCCATCACATTCGGTCGATAATCATGTTCCTCAATAAAACTCAGCACCTTTTCTCTTGTTGTCTGTCCAATCCGTCCCTTTCCGGAAATTGCACGGGAAACTGTCGTCTTACTCACGCCAAGCTCTCTGGCTATATCATCGATCGTATATACCTTTTTTCCTTTTGGTTCCATAATCATACCCCAATTTCCGCAACTGTCTGCTTCTCAGATAAGCATATCAAATCAACACTGGAATAACAAGTGGGTATCTTTTTCGTCTATCAATTTTTCATCATTTTTCTCATTGAAAATCTTTGCTGACGCAGTATTTCACACTTTGATGGGCTGGATTAAGATGCATTATTTTAGAGGATTGCTATAATACCAGATATAAGCAAAGCCAATACAGTAATACTATTAACCGGATAAACAAAACGAAACTATAATACCTTTTGTTTTATCAGCTCAGAACGCGCTTGAAAATCTGTCTATACAGATGATAATACCTGCATCAGGATCATATCACATGCAGTCCCCAAAATAATTGAAACGAATGTATTATGTTTCCATTTATAACTGACAGCCACGACCAGCACCGCTGTAAGCTGTGGAATTCCGTACGTTTCAAAGTTTCCTGCCACATCTTTCAGACAATAGACGATCAATACCGCCATAATAGCCGCAGGCAGGATATTTCCCAGATAAACCAAGCGCTCAGGCATCCTGCGTTTTCCCCGAAAAATAAGAAAGGGAAACGCACGGAGTGAAAATGTAATCACTGCTGAAAGTATGATAATACCAATCATCCTTGCCTCATTCATTTCTATGCTCTCCCTTCCTCATTCTTTCGCATAAACAATAAAATCCCCGATACAATAATTAATGCCGGTAACATAAAATTTTTCTGGCCAATCACCAGCAGACAGACCACTGCCACGCCCACCCCGATCAACGCCGGAAGATGATTTTTCGCCTTCTCCCACTGATCGATAAAAATAATAATAAACAATGCGGTCATACAGAAATCAATTCCTGCAAGATCAAATGGAATAATCTGCCCAAGCACGCCGCCAGCCACTGTTCCAATCATCCAGTAACATCTTGAGAAGAATGCAATCAGAAACATTGTGTCTTCTTTTTCTTTTCCCTCTGACTCCAGAGTCAGATTCACTGCATATGTTTCATCCGTCATCGTATGAATCATATATGGAAGACGTTTTCCCATTTTTCGAAATTCATCAAGAAATGTAAGGCTGTAAAATGACTGTCTGCTGTTCATCAGAAAGGCCGTAAGTCCCACGGTAACAAAGGAGGCTCCGCTGCTTAGAAATGTGATCAGTACAAACTGAAAGGCTCCTGTATAAACGGTCAGGCTTACAAGCAGTGAATCATACCAGTAGAATCCCGCTGCCTCCATCATCATTCCATATGCCATGCTGACAAACAGATAACTACACATGATGGGGATTGATTTAACAAATGCCTGCTTTATGATTTCTCTGTTCCTATTTCCGCTCATTTTTATTTTTCCTCTCGTGTGCATCCATCTGATCTATAAGATACGTTTGAAAATAACCATAGATCGCTTTATAAAATGCATATTATGTCATATTTCATACTATGTCAATAGGCTTTATGAGCTTTTATTAATGCCTGTTTATGATCTCCTCTCGTAAACGGTAAAAAGCAGGTACCTTTCTGCCCTCTCTAATCCATGCCATAATAA
>ERZ824473.743-NODE-743-length-54106-cov-5.784222_pt1 | contig 54106 bp, 39 predicted proteins | sample MGYA00519874_ERZ824473 | MGnify/ENA primary metagenome ERZ824473 (study PRJEB31778, sample SAMEA3449151) | human gut metagenome | biome: human gut; feature: human-associated habitat; material: faeces | place: United Kingdom | collected 2010/2012 ... | reverse complement strand
TTTTCTTCCTTAGGTTCAGCAACCGGCTTGTTAGCAGATTTTGATGCACCTACAGACTTCATTGTCGGGAATAAGATCACATATAACGTACCAACGCCTTAGGAAACGTATCAACCATATTTCATAATATGACTGCTCTTCCTAAAAACGTCTCAATAAGTATTATCAACTACATAAATATAGCACATTTGTAGCACTGAGTCAAGTTTTGTAGCACCCAGAAAAGTTCAACCCTTTTCTAGAACAATCTTAAATCATCTGCAAATTTCGCCAACGATTCTATCTTTTTGCTCTCTGTAACTTCAGCATAAATATTCATCGTTGTTGAAAAATCTTTGTGTCCCATAATGGACTGAATCACTTTGACATTCATGTCACTTTCACATAATCTCGAGCAAAAGGTATGCCTTGTTACATGACACGAAAATCTTGGAATTAGAATCGGCTCTCTTTTTTGCTTTTTCGCCTTAACCAGCTCTTCCGCATTATAATCTTCTCGAATCCTCTTGATTGCACGATTTATTGCTGCCGGATTGTGTAAATTGCCAAACCGATTGCAAAATATAAAGCCATCCATTCCTTTTACTTCCTGTGTACAACAGATTCCTAATTTCTGTTGCATCGCTTTTTCTTCCAAAAATGCTTTCTGGACTTCATCCAGCATTGGAATTGTTCTTATCCCAGATTCTGTTTTAGGCAAGGATACGTCAAATTCACAACGATATGTATCATCTCTCCTTGGATAATATGTCACACAATGGTTAATAGATATTATATGCTTCTCCATATCAATATCTTCCCATCGAAGTCCAATCATCTCACCAATCCGACATCCCGTGCCAAACAATGCAACAAAAAGTGGCTTCCACCGCACATATTTTTCATTACTCAAGAATCCCAGAAAGGCTCTTTGTTGTTCTAATGTAAGAGCATGCCTTACCCCAGAAGTTCTTCCAAACTTCTTTTTCTTCAACTCTGCCATCACACCATCGGATGGATTTTTCCGAATTATATCATCCCTAACAGCTAAGTTGAAAGTTGGATGTAACACAGTGTGTACACTTTCTATAGTAGATATTGACAAATTATACACTTCCAATAGATGAATATAGAAATTCAATACATCGGAAAATTTAATATCTGCAATTTTCTTTTTCCCAAATCCACCTCGAATATATCGATCATAGGTATACATATAATTAGAGTAAGTGCTATTACGTAACTCTGTCTTTGTATTGATATATCGATCAAACACAAAGTTTATCGTAGCCTTCCCTTTTGTATATACATCCAGCCCATCTAACTGATCTCGGCGAAGTTGTTCTTCCTTTTCTCGAAGAACCAATAAGTCCTTTGCATACAAACTACGCCGTTTACCAAATGGATCTGAGTAAGTGTACACATACATTTTATCATATTTTCGTATGCTCTCACCTTTTCGCAAAGTTCTTCCCAGCGAATCTCTTCTTGTCTTACTCATTTTTCTCCTCCAAACAGTTTCCTGCTAAAAAGAGAATACATTCAATAACCCCAGCTTTGATATAATAGTTTTATAGCTTCGGTCATCGCCTGTGTTATAGATAGATTATGCTCAGCAGCACGTTCCTTGAGCATTTGGTGTTCTTCACCCGTTAATCGTATCCCAACAATTTTCTTTCTGGGATTATCAACCTTGTGTCTACCTGGATTTGCCAAGTTTCGTACCTCCTTCACATCTTCTGATTCTATTATAATTCATGTTAAACATTTTTTCAAATATTTTTGTTTAACATTTTCTCTTTTCAGCATTTTTCAACATTCAGGTGGCATTTTATAACTTTCCAGATACCTTTCAAACTCCTGACAATCCACAATAACTGCTCTTCCAATCTTGTAACAGGCTCCAGAAGCTTTTGCAAGCCGTTCAAAAAGGCTCTGACTAATACTGTACATTTCGGCACCTTCTTTATACCGTACAAACTTTTTTTCTGATTTCTTTTCCACTATGTGATTCATCCTTTCTCTGAGAAACTATTTTGCTTTGTAATAATGCACCCAAAGAACTACCTCTTCAGGTGCACCCCAACAAATGGAAGATAATTAAGTTCTTCCAAAGAATTTCACTTGGCATCTCTGCCAATAAGAGCATACCCTCCGGATATGCTCTTATTGACAGGGTTGCTTATTGCTCCAGTTGAAATCATCGGTCACTGTGGTTAGCAGTGCACTCGGGACTTGCACCCTCTATCATTGGACCCATACGGGGAGTATCATTATCATAAAGCAGTCGCAACCCGGAACCACCACAGTTCCTATTTTGCATGGATGTTCTCGCTCACGGTATAAACCGGTCATGGCGTATCTGCGTTTCGGCGCAATGCGTAGCTGCTTTGGACGTCCGACGAAATCATCGTATTCAGTTAATGTGTCCTTATTGTAGACACACTCTTAGTATAAAAAGGGACTTTTTGTTTGACTAGACTATTTATTCCGCAGCATATACCACGGTTTATCGCAAAAAACATGGGAACTTCCGAAAACACGAACAAGGCGACCCGTAAGCCACCTTGACATTTTTCTAAATATTTTTTACTTTTTCTCTAATGTTGTCTGGCAGATCCGATATTGAATCTTCTGATTTATATGTTACTGTAGAATAATTTTTTTCGTTCGTCTGCTTTGAAAAAATGTATTTTACCTCATATAGTTCTTCAAATCTGCTAGTACTGATATCCTCTACTCGGAACGAATAGGGAACCAGACAATCATCAATCAAAGTTCCTGTCTTGTCCCGATTCGGTCCGCATAAAAGAACAAATTGAAAATTAGTTACTCCTATTTTATATATAGCCGTTATCGTCACTATTTCTGTCGCAATCATTACATTGGTGCATGTAACCTTATACAAATTCTCCAAATGATTGATTTTCCTTTCCGCCAGATCATACGGATGCATCTTATCAAACATCACTTCACTTGGTCTTAACCCTTTTTTCTTCTTTGCATGAAGGAAAAAACCTTTTGCTTTTAAATTAGTCTTCACTCCGGTTAAATGTAAGAATGAAGAACTCTTAAAGACGATTTCAACATATCTGTCCTCATATACATAAAGAAAAGTTCTTCCTGCTAAATGTTTTTGATAATTAATCGCTGCACTATGTATTTTCTTTAGCAATTTTGATTTTCCCATCTTTATTCTCTCTTTCTTTCCTTCACTATGCCACAAAAAAAGGGAAGCTCTCGCTTCCCTTAGAATCACCACTGGCAGTTTGCTTAAGCTGTTACCCTCAAGCCAATCGCATATGACCTAATCCTCATATTGGATATGGCATTTTCCTCTAGGATACTGTGCCACGCAGTTTGCTATAACCGAAATTATAGCATAGCCACAAATCTTTACATCCTTTGTGTGGATGTCCAGTGCTTTCTATCTATTATATTATGAAGAAATTCTGATTTTGTCAATCAAATTTCTTCATATACAATATTTTATGTACTAAGTGAAACATACTTTTTAAATCTTCTTTTCTGCAATCATTCTTAAACTCTGCAAAAACTCAAACAATATTTCCTGATATTCCACCGGAAGCAATCTTGATTCTTTAATCAGTTGAATCTCCTGTATTTTCTGCAGTACCAGAATCTGTTCATTCGTTTGAAACAATTCAAAAGGTTCAATGCTCATTCCATGACTTACCTTAACAATATTGCTCTCCCGAATATCATAATCTTCTTTTCTGAGTATGTCATACAACGTACTTTGCGACATTCCGCTCTTCTGCGAAAATCTGTACTTTGACATTTTTGTTGCTTCTAAATATTGAATTAGTTTTTCTCGGACTATGCTCTTATACATCTTTCAAGCATCCACATCCTTCCTGTGACCACAAGTAAAATATACACTGTCCTTTTATTGTATGGTAGACTATTTGTTCCGTGGTAAGTACCACGGTAATCCGTGATATTCTTTTTACAACCAATCACATAATACACTTTGAAATTTCCACTTTTTTGGAATTTTCGACTAATCCTGTTATTTTTGTGCTTTTTGATATAGTTCTATAATGCATCTCGCCCGATAACACAAAAGTTCAATAATGGAAGGATCGGATGTCGTCTCAATTCTTATATATTCTGTAAGATTTATAATCCAGTTACAGATAGCGGTTTTCGTTGAAACAATCCTCATCCGAAAAACATTGTCCTGCGCTTTCATTTTTGATGTGATTCGAAATTCCAGTTCCACCGCTTCCACCAGTGTTTCATCAACCAAAAGTGTAGCACTGACTGGCTCTTCATATGACATACGTGGATGCTCTTCCAAATACTTTGAGATTTCAAAAAAATCATCAACACTTTCTACAGAATAAAAATCTCGTCCACGCTCAAAATTCATTTCCACCTGCTCCATCCGGTCAATCCGATAATGTGACAAGGCCTCCTTCCCATCTGTATTACAGATCAGATAATACCACCCTCCGTTAATGATCAAAAAATACGGAGATACTTTAAACACTTTATCTGTCAGTCTCCCATTTTTTCGATACCGGAATGATACTTTCCTTGATCTTTTAATCGCTTTCCCGATTTCAACTAAGTAATTATAAACATACGCATTTTTTGTTCTCTTTAGCATTTCACGGTACTTCACAAATTCAAACCAGCTGCCAAAATATTTGCTGGCACATCGTTTCAACTTTTCAAGCAGCCTTTTGGCGCAATTATTATCTATCCCCGGAGAAAATAAAATACTATCATGCAGCATGCGAATTTCTGTATCAGTAAACAATCGGCCATTCAGATAATAGGTTTTTATATAACCGCCCGATTGGTTTGGGTTTGCAACCGTTCTTTCACATATTTGCAATTCCTTTTGTCCATCCGGTTTCCATTGTGTTTCTTGAAAAAAAAGTTCAGCTGACGAATATTCGATGAAACCAGTTTTTGTAATCCCAATCTTGTCATTCTTCTTTCTGCTTCAAAATCCTCTTCCAATCGATTGCAGATAAAATCCATAGTAACCATGTTCTCCTTATCTGCGTGCTTCCATAAGATTCTAAGTATCAATAACGGAATCATCTTCTTACTAGTTGTTTTCCCCATATCTAATCTTCCCCCTTTTTGCTCAGAATTCAATCTTCCCATATGTAAAAGAAAAGAGGAATCATGTTTCTGACAACACGTTCCTCTCGAACCTTTACCGTTTACTCCAACATTAAATTTATTGGACGTTACTTAACTTTACTTTAATAAGAATTGCTGTATTCCATAACAATTGTCGACTATGTCATCACATAAATAATGCTTAATCTGCTCCGATAAGTGTACTGCATAACTTTGGCTTACACCGACTCCATTCATCTATGAAAACTATAAGACGATTTCCCAGCATCCATCAATGGCAACAGTGCCTGTACTTTCCTATGCCATTAGTAAATCATATAAATACATTAAATTCTTATTGCTAGGCAAAATATCTTCGTTTAAAGCCCGTATCAGATTTTCTTCTGACGCCATCAACTCAAGAGTATTGATATGTTTTCACTCCTTTACTCTTTTATCAGCGCTACATCCGTTATAAATACACTTCCCTTTTGCCCCACACACTCTTCCGGGAAAAAAACAAAACAAATTTCATTTACCGCTTTCCAGTCCTCCACAGATTTTATGTATTTCCCCAGTGGAAGAGAAAATTTTTGTTCCTCTGCGGATAACTGCAGTTTTCTTCTACATAGTTTTTTCCCTATACGTGTATTTGTTATTTCCAAGTTAATACATTGTATATTCCCATCTGCCATATACTGAAATTCTAATGCATAATTCTCATTGACAAAAGTACGCCAGTCACCCATCGGCAAAGATTGAATCGTATAACCAATCCACTGGTTCCTCTTCGGCTTTGAAGTAATATTGCTAAAATCTACTATAAAACAATAGTTATTTGCATTACCGGGAGTAATCATTTTACATAACCTTTCTGCCACATTTTCACTATATCTATAACTCTCATCCGCTAAAACAGGATATCTGCTTTCTGTTAATACAGGTGGTTCATCAATCTCTCCCAAAATGGTCGCTTCTCTGTAATCGTAATATGTCGCCCCCTCATCTGCAATAACAGAGTTCCCTTCTGCGACTTTCTGCACTCCATCCCCTGTCTGTATTACTCCAGCATTATTGTTGTTAGAATTAGATAATTTAACAACCTTCGATGCGACAAAAATTGAAATCAGCAGGCTAATTATAGAAGAAATGCCTGCTATCACATTAAACCATTCCATCAAATCCATAGTATCTCTTCTCTACCTCTTTTCCTTCCGTTATTTTTTTCATGGAAAGTACTTAGAAACTCATTCCGTTCCTTTCTTTCCCACTGGGACAAATCCAACTCTAGATAAACATCTGCTGGATACGTCCGATTCCACCCAAAAAACAATAATTTATTCAATCTTTTCAGCAATGGGTGCTAAACTCTCCGATTCTATCAGGCAAAACTCTACAATCTCTGCCAGTGAAAGAAACTCTACACTAATTACCATTTCTATTCCCTCCAGACTTCCATATAACTTATCCGAGTATGCGTTCATCCACAGTTCTTACCTGCACAGATTTTCTGAATTCTGTCTGTCACTGCCTGATCTCTGCTCTGCCACCTATGATTAAACATCATGCCTTTTTATTATCCAAACAAACGATAACTATCATCTTTCTCTCCAAAAACAACAAAAGACTCAAGGCTCAAATAAATGAGCCAAGAGTCCCTGCCTATTTCATGTTATACATGACTAAACTTCCATTTTGTCCTGCAACATCATCAAGACGTCGTCTTATTCTGTTATGTTCGGCCTTTCTTTCCCCAACTCCTTACAGTAGCCTAACCTCCCATGTCATAAGGCGTCTCCTTTACTTCAGGATCCTTAATTCCTTCGTTCTGCTTATCCATAAAGGGACATCAACTCCTACGCTGAGTCTCTGCTCTGATGGAAATAAATCTGACTTGGCTCTCTATGTTTATGAAATTCTTCTGTTCCTTCCAGCTTTTGTATTGTCTGGGTGATTCGAAACGCCTTACATCGCCCACTTCAGCCAGAAAATTCAGCCACCGTGATCACTCCTATACCTTTGATGGCAAGCATCTGCTCTCTTTCAGGTATCTTCCCTTCCTGCACAACTTTTCTATCGTCTCCATAACGGCATCAAACTGTGCCTTTTCGTACTCGTAATCCTCTAGCAACAGTTTCATTTAAACAAAATTTAGCAAAGAATATATTTTAAAATTATTCAAATAATGCAGTTCTTTCCACAAATGATCCTGTTCTAAATATTTACTTTTTACATAATCCAAAAGATTATTAAAAGGTTTTCGATTCAACATCGTATCATCTGTCATTCTGAATTCTTCTTTAACAACAGAAGTCTCTCCATTAACGAGCAGATAGTGTCGTTCTTCATAATCGTACTCTATAAAATTTTTATGGATATTAGAATACTCCACTTGATAATAAAAGGAAAATTCCTCTGGAGGTACAGCCTCCGTATTTATCATCTCACAATGATTGTAATGCCCATTCCAACTTTCATAACTTCCACTCCAAACTGCATTAAAATCATCACCATTTTTCACGTTTTCGGATAAATACTTTTCTTTGTCAAGATTCTCAATTCCCAGTTCCTCTGAAAACCTATCTAAACAATCTCTGAGAACCTCCTTTACCTTCTCACAGGAATGATAAAATTTTGCATTATAATACACAAACTTACTATCCTGCACATTTACTGCATTTTGCCGATTAAGTGCCCTACCTTCAACAATGTTACTAGACACGGCATCCTGCACCGCTTCTACTGTTAAATCACAATACATTGTATTTAAAAATTCTTTCTCGTCATCTTTATCCAGCCAGCCGCCAGAAACGGCTTCTTCATATGCATTACGTATCGTATTTGATATTGCCGTGTCCAATTCAACATCAGAAATCTTTCCCTGATAAAAGGCAGTAAGATACTCTTTGCGCTGATCACTGTCTTTGACACTACATTGCAACAACTTACTTTCTTTTTCGCTGCATTGCCACCAGTGCTTTCCCGCTTTCTTTGAAGAATCTACCGTTTTCTCTCCTTTATTATTTACATTTGTAACTTGAGACTGTTCATAACTAACAATTAAATTATTTACTGATGGTATAGAAATCCCCATGCTTTTTTCCATTGTTGTATCCTCCTTTTCAACAAATTCCATGACCTTACATATATTAGTCACCAATTTCATAGTAAAATTCAACTTCAAATCCCGGTGTAATTGTAATTGCATCTTCAGAGTATGCTTCAATTTCCCAACGCCCTTTAAGATGCGTACTGACTGGACTATTTACACTCATTGTAAACTCACATGAGTTATAGAATCCGGTACAGGTATGCCAAACATTATAACTCTCCGTAAAATTGCGGACACGGAATTTTGTTATAGCAACTAGTTCATGTGGGCGCTTTCCACTATTATCCTTAGGAGTTATCCGTTTAACAAGTGCCGTATCTGGAACACTTCCATCTTGTAAATTGAAAGCCAATACATTCGAGAAACCTTTTTCTGGTATAGATAATGTTTTTCCTGCATAAAAAGTATCTATACGTGAATTTAATATCGGATCTCCTATAGCCAAATGATATGAATAATAGTCCTCTTCAAAATCATCTATTGAACCTACAGAATATACCTCCACAAAATAATCTTTTCCTATTTCCAATTTTTTCTTTAAACTGCCTTTCGCCTTTTGAACACACGAAAAGCCCCCCATCCATTCTATTCTTTGGGCATAGTCATCTCTCTTTGAATCATATTGTATCTTCTTATTCTCATTATAAATACAAAATCTCAAATTAGCTTTTCTAGTACATAGCGTAATTGTCTGACCCACATATTTAAAATGATAAAAATATCCTTTACCAATTTCTCCTGGTATGTACTCACCCAGAATAAGGTTACCACCTTTTTTCGTACTTTCTGAGTAAAAATCTTTGTACGGTTCTACATCAACAGAATTCTCTTTTCCACCTAATAATTCCCGTGAATTTTGAGCATTACCAGTTACCAATCTATACGAAGTGTCATTTTCATACTTAACTTGGTTCACTCTAATATTATATAGGTGTACCTTTGAATCCTCTCGAGGGTTATCAATTGTTATCCACCTTTTATAATTTACACGACTATTTTCATCACGCCATCCTATAAGTTTCTCATTGATTTTCTTTCCATTCTCATCAAATACATCAAAGCGAATTGCACTACGACCCGAAACTCTGACAAGCCCTATCAGAATCTGAGAACATGTCGAGAAATCAGCCTTCAAACCATATGTTGTATTGACGAAATCTTTATCCATAGCAATTTCACCAAGTTCTGTCATATTACCAATAGTATACGCTAACGCCTCACTTTCCTCACGATCTATTGCTTTATTTGTAATATATATAGTATCCCCAACTTCAACCGATGGTACATAAATTTCTGTACTGTTACCATCTGATACCACTTGTGCTAATATACTATTTTTCTCTTCACTATCATAAACGTAAATAACATCACCCTTTTGCGTATTTAAGATTGTTAGTTTTCCAACAGTATTTGCATCTTCTTCAATAACTCCTACTCTCATAAAAATTGATTCTTCTTCATAACTTGTTCCAGAAAACGAGCTTTCAGCGTAACCCGGGTATTTTAATGTAGTATATAAAGTACCTTTTTCTTCCCCCAACACCCTATTATTAGGAAACTCTATTCTTGCCCGATTGTTTTCTATGATTGTACTGCCAATCTTCACATATTCTTTTGTATTATCCTCTGTTGTTTGATACTGGTACACAGAAAAAACTGTCCCCTCCGGTATAGCCTTGTCTTCAGTATAACTAATCCAATCCGAGTAAATACCAGCATTGTTCTCAATTTCCACCTTTCCATTAAGAGTTGTACAACTTCTCGCTGTCGGCAGTTTCACCTCTGTTCGTTCACTTTCATAGCAACCTTTATTCTGTATTGTCACAAAAATACTTTCTGTACCCACTGGTAATTCAAACACTTCATTATCATTTACCTTCACATCCGTAGTCTCAGCATTCAGGTACACTTTCACAATATCATCAGCTGCCTTTTTAGGTACTCGCACTTTTACTTTACATTTTGATATATCTTCCCATATCAAATCGTTATCAATGACAACTTGACTTTCTCCTAACTTTGGACTGGTTTTTTCCCCTTCATATGAAACCGGGATCAAGTCTGACTCTCTTTTTGTAGGATATTTTACTGACACATACAAAGTTCCTGGTTCCAGTCCCAACTTATTACTCAAACTTACACTGTAGTTTTCTCCTTGCAATTTTGAATAAGACACTGTTCCACTATAAAGAACCGTCGACTTATCTTGATCTGCAAATATTTTCAAAGTAAGGTTGCTCTTATTATCCTCCTGCTCTGCATACTGCAATTCTTCAAAACAAAGCGAATCCCCCACATCGGCAATATAATTGTTTACATATATTTTTTTATATGCTATCTTTGATTTTGGTGCAGGAACCGGAACAATACGAATTGGAGCACATTCATATTTATCGGGAACACGCACAGTAACATATAATGCTTCATAATTCATAATATTCTTAATCGATATGCTGCCACTTGTGTTAATCGTAGCTGATGTAATTTTATTTGTTTTGTTTTCATCAGAATAAACTTCAAACTTAGTATTTGATTGGGCACCAGAAATCTCTAACAAGTCATTTCCTGTTTTATCAATAGCTTTTATAGATAAGTCTGGCAAATCCGTATTTTGCGAACCATAGCTCGTAATTCCTGCTTTTGGTATATTAATTTTTGTTTTTTGCTTACTATCATATTGGTTCGGTCGTTTTACCTGCAAATAAATGCAATCTACGCCTGCTGGATTTGCAAACCCCAATGTAACAGAGTCTGAAGTCGCAGAACAGGTTGCACTGGCCAATTGACTATATGAACCATTTGCTAATAACTTATATGCATATACAATATCCCCTGAACACAGCTTATTAAGTGTCACATATAGTTTTTCAGAAGTACCCGTATACTTGTTTACAATCAGAACATCCTCTTCGTTAATTATCGGACTATATTTTTCTTCTTCGTATAATATTGGAATCAACTCAGATTCTGTTTGAGTTGGATATTTGTAACTCAAATATGCAGTACCACTATTTTCTTTGAGTTTTTTCCCAATACTAACAGAATATGTCTTATTCCCTTGTAAATAACTATATGAAATTGTCCCTGAATACAATTTCTCTTTTTTGTCCTTATCTGCATACAAGGTAAAAGTAACATTTGTGTTCTTAAAATCATCTTCTGTATATTTCAAATTAGTAAATTTTATATAATCATTTGTGCCTGAATTATTCTCTAATATAACATTTCCATCCAATATCTGTGTTTTCTCTGCTAAAACTGGTGTGATTGGAATAACTGCGCTTTCATATTTATCTGGTGCTCTAAGAGTCACATAAACTGTACCATAACTCAAAATATTAGTAATACTAATACTTCCTTTCGTATTTATCGTCTGCGATTTTATTTTTTTTGTCTTCGAAGCATCTGTATATAGTGTGACAACTGTACTAGTTCCAACTCCTGAAATTTCTACAACATCGTTACCCGTTTGATCCTTTGCCACAATTTTTACGTCTGGATAATCAGAATCTGCTTTACCAAAATCTGTAACTCCGGCTTTTGGGACAATTACCTCTTGTTTCTCTATACTTTCGTATTGATTTTTCTTTTTCTGAGTAAGATATAACTTATCAAGACCAGTGGTTCTTGTGTAATTTCCAGTTACCGTTCCTTTACTTCTACACAACAAACTTCCCAATTTCGTATAGGAACCGTTTGTTCCTTGCTTATAAACATAAATGTAATCTCCATTAGATAAATTATTAACTGTAACATATATTTTCTCGCTCGTTCCATTATATTTGTTTTCTATTACCACATTAGACATATCAAGAGGCGAACTTGTTTTCTCCTCCTCATAATCCAATTTAATTACTTCTGACTCTTCTTTTGATGTATATTTAAAGGTTAAATATACACTCCCAGCCTCTTTTCCCAAAATATTACCTATATTCCACGAATAATCTTTTCCCCTAAAATTTGTATAACCAATAGTGGATGATTTGAGTTTACTAAGTTTTTCTTTATCTTTATATAAAGTAATAGTACAATTAGTTGTTTTATCTTCTTCATTTATATAGTTAAGATTTTTGAATTGTATGTAGTCATTTACATTCGAGTTGTTTTCAACAACAATTCCGTCATAAGATATCTCTGTTTTTCCTGTAGTTGAAGCCTCTAATATTGGAGAATGTATATTCACCAAACTAAATATAAGTATCAAACATAATCCCCGTTTACATAATTTCTTCATCTTTTTTCCTCCATTTCTTACTTTAAATCCTATTTATAGTTTTTTACATTTATCTATTTCTACAAGTGAATTCGACAGATTTTTCTCCTATGTTAACCCTCGGTGCACGAACACTCCCTTTTAGTGCACGAAATCTATATAAGGAATTTTTTCATGTTCAAATGTACCCCGCCGACCTTCTCGTTTTGTAAACGACTTTCGCATTTTGAAAGTAGCATTCAAATTTTGTACCCCTATTTTCACTTTTGTTATGAGTTCCCCATTTTTTCAGAAGTTCTGGCATAAGGTTGATGTCTCTGGCGGCAGCCTTCTGACATCCTAACTTCTGTGTCAGTTCTTCCCCGTAATAAAAGTGGAATGCACTCCCGTTATCCGTGAATATCACCGGAAACAACCTTATGAAGTCTGATGGTCCCAACTTCTGATACAGTCCATCGTAAATGTCGATTACGGACTGTGATGTTTTTTCCGTTGCCTGCCAGTGTGCCCCCACTATAACACAAAAGGCAGGGGGAATCCTGCCCTCTGCCTTTGTACTGCCAATTTCACTGTCATCTGTTATTCTGTTTGTAACCGAGATTTCCTCTCAGGCGGGGATCTCAGTTTTCATTTGAAGAGATAAAAGGAAGATAAAAAACAGTTGCTTAAAAAGCCAAACAACTGTTTTTCAAATTAATGTTTCTTCAATATGTTGCCAACACGGAATATTGATAATTATCCAGATATTGTTTATACCACTCACTTCCATAATCAAAAGAAATATCCTGCCCCAGATCATGTAAACCAGCAGATGAGTATCCAATAGATAACACCATATCCGGCACATTTTGCCAGCCCCACTCTGCCACTTCCTGAATACAGCCACAGACAGCCTGTGCATAATCCTCTTTTGCCTCATACGGAAAAATTGGATCTTTCCATACTTCCTCACGGATCACCGTTTTTATATCTGTCCCATCTTCTGTGTAATATGTGCCATTCTCTTCCTTTAACTCATGCAATTGATAACCTGTGTATCTGTACACCTCTCTATAAGCCCAAGTTTTGTCAATACTCAATTTATTACTTATCTGAGTACTATGAGCACCATCCTGCTCCGAAAACCAGTTAATTTGCTGCCAAAGATGCTTTCCGTTTTCCCCTTGATTTAGTACAGATTCCATTTTCCCCTTGATTGCAGCATCCTCACAATCCACGGAAATGTAATAACTGTAAGGATCTACCCGAAAAATGTACTGTGAGGCTTCTCCTACTTCAATTTTATTTTTTGAAAAAATAAAATTGAGCTGTGCATCACACAACTGTCTATAGTAAGAAATTTGAGAAGCATTTATTTCATCATATTCAAGCGTCAAATTGTTTATCCGAAATACCGAGTCAAGCATATTCGCACCTACCACTTTTCCTCTTTTTAACATGGACATTTCATTTCGATACCCAATACTTCTTTCTTCTCTGGTTAAATCTGATGTAAACCACGGACAGGTAGGATCATAATACTTTCTCTCAATATAAAGTTCCGGGTCATCATGCTTCTTGGCTTCTTCTATCAATTTACTATATTTATCTGTAAGTATTTGATAGCACACTTCACCTGATGACACATAAGGACATTTCTGCCTAGAACGTGTAATCTCGTCACCCGCATTCTCAAGCGTTTTCTGGTTAGCCTCTCTTGCAGCTTCAAAATATGACGCAATATCAACAGTCTGGTCAAACTTAATATTCTCTGACTGACCATAAATCTGAGCTGTCTTTTGAATTTCCATTGCTTCCGAACTAATCGTTAAACAATCTCGTTTCGTAGCCACATTCTTTTGTGCACGCAGCCGCTTTTCGACATCCTTGTGCTCATTTTGAAAAAGTAATCGTAACACTGCTTCCTGTTGTTTCAGCCTGATTATATCTGTCATGACAGAGCCTCCTATTTATAGAGTTCATAATTTGTATCGGCTAAATCATATTCCCAATCTATTTCTATTGAAATATTTTTCATAGTTGATGATGCCGGAGATAATACATTATAGCAAAACATCCATTGCTGTTTTGCCGGAATCAAATCATCTGCAGATATGCCAAAATAACCACTGGACGCACTAGCTACTGTCGATTCATACCAAGTTCCTACCGAAGCTGGCATAATCTTGTGTCTTACATTCCCCTGGCTTGGAGACTGAGTACCTTTTGTTCTAACAGAAGAAACAATCGCATTAGGTGGTATAGATGTGTCGTTTGTAAGGTTTCGACTTAAAATCGTGGAGTCCGTTCCAGCATAATTAACTCCTGATGAAGTAGCAGGATTTCCACTGTTTCTTGCTGTACCAGAAAAATTAAATGTTCCATTACCCTTCCGAATTCTTTCATACATTGTAAGCTCAAAATAGAATACACCTATTGATGTTTCAGGTCTATGAAGATGAATGTAATATGTTTGAGTGGAAGAAGTGGTGTTATCAATATTAAACGCAACAAATTTTGTTCCCGTACTACTTTCTAATATCTCATCAGAAATATTTTTCCAATCAACTCTTGTATTATCTCTAAATAATTCAAAAGTAGCCTCTTCCATTCTATTGCTATAACTGCTGCGAAGATAAATTCTCTTGCCTGCACCTAAGGTAAACTTATACCACTTATCAGTTTCTTTCTCTTGAACAGTGGTTCCTACATTGGTATTATCATAATATGATCCCCAATTATATGCCTCTTCTTTTGTCGTGTATCCCCTCGTTATATTTGCCGCATTAGCTACTATAGCAGGTTTAATAACTGGAACTGCAGACAATACAAATACAAATGATAATACAACAGCTAAGATTTTTTTTGTAATTTTTTTCATAAATAAAGTTCCTCACTTTCTTAATTGTAATATTTTGTGTCGCTTACTATATATTGATTTTCTTCTTTTGTGACAACATTCTATTTTAATTCTTCTGGCAACTTAGGTTCATATGCTCTACCTGAACACTGGCAATTTGCAAATATCATTGCCACTACTGCCATTACACTAAATACTAAATTAGAGCATTTAGTTAAGAATGCTTTCTTTATTTTCACATCGCCACCCCCCTTTCTACTACAAGTTAGAAATCTCATTTTACTATATAAGCAAACTGTGCTTACTTTTACAAATGATAATATATTTGTTTTTATTCTACGTCAATATATCGTGCACGAATCCCCCTTATCAGTTCCTGAATTACTGAATTCTCGATATGCGTAATTTGACATTTTGTCCTTATTATGATAGGATAATATTCAATTTATTTTTAGCGACATTATATTGGGGGTTTTATGTTGTTAATTTATCTTTGGGAAATATTTGTAAATCTCATAGAAAATACGATCGTTGCTTATTTACTGTTTCATCGTCTTACATTAAGAAATTCTAAGTATTATATAGCAATGTTTACTAGTTTTGTGCTTTTTTCAAGCATCTTAGTTTCTTATTGCAATTTTTATCAAATCAACACTACTGCAACTCTGCTCGCCCTTTTTCTTTTTCGAATGATCTTTGTATTTCTATGTTTTAGAAATACATTCTCTGAAAAAACTTTTACCTGCTGCCTTCCAAGTTTTATGAGTATATTCGCAGATCAGATTACATATACAATTGCGCTTATCGTTTCTGCCAGTAACCTTTCTTCTTTTGACTTTTTAGGTGATAATCGTGTCGTATCAACCTTGCTGTTTTTGTTATTTATATTCCTTTTCATGATTGCTTTCTTGCATATCCTGAATGACATTTCTTCTTTACCAAAAAAATTTGATATTTTTGTGGTAATAACTACTGTTATTGCCTTATTTGTGTCCACGTTTTTCCTGAATATAATCGTTGAACTTGATACTGACAAATTACCTATGAAATACCGGATACAACTTAACAGCATCAGCATTTTTATTCTTTTCGTTTTCCTCGCTATGTTATTTCTAATCCAAATTATCAGTAAATCATATCAAGAAAACATTAAATTGGCAGAACAAATACATATGTATGAAAAAAATAGAGAACGAAGCAAAACTATTCTCCAATCCGCAAAGAGTCTGCAAAAATGGAAACACGACTACTCGAACCATTTAACCGTGATCCATGAACTAATCAAAGCAAGGTCCTATCACCAACTCAGCCAATATGTATCCGAGCAACGCGAGTCCCTCCCGCAATCTTTCCCAATTGTAAGTACAGGTCATCCTGTCATTGATGCAATTTTAACCAATAAGTACGCGATTGCACAGTCAGAGCATATATCGTTTATGTATTCTGTTATTCTCCCTGAGCATTTTCCTATCAATGATATTGAAATCACGGGGATTTTAGGCAATCTCCTAGACAATTCAATAGAGGCCTGTACCAAGATAGAACGAAAGACGGACACCCATCCTCAAATCAATGTTTTTCTTAAACCACAGCGGAGCATGTATCATATTCATGTAGAGAATAGTTCCTCTGGAAACTATCGATACAAGCTTAATGGTCAACTGGACAGCACAAAAACAGATCAGAAAAATCATGGTAAAGGTTTGACAAATGTTAGAGAAATTGCCGAAAGAAATTCAGGTTTTTGCAATATAACAGCCGAAAAAGATTCTTTTACTGCTGATGTATATATTCCATTACTTACAGAGAGGGGTAAATCATTATGAAATTAAATGTAACAATTTTAGAAGATGAAGCAACTCATGCTGCGCAATTAAAACAATTGCTGGAAAAGTGGGGTAAACAAAATAATATTTCCACATCTATACGTCACTATTTTAATGACAAGGATTTTTCAGAAAAAGAATATGACGAAGACGAACTTTTTTTTATTGACATTGAATTAGGATCGGCAAATGGAATGGACATTGCAAAACAATTACGAAAGGATGGGTTTTGCGGTAATATCATTTTCTTGACTGCTTTTTCCGAATATGTCTTTGACGGGTATCATGTTCAGGCTTTCGATTATTTGTTAAAGCCAATTAGCCAAGGCAAACTTGAACAATGTATAAAACCCATTTTAAGAAACATGCAGGGATCTTATCACGTGTACAAAACAAAAACTGAAACAGTAAAAATACCATACAACAAAATATTGGCATTTACCTCTTTTCGGCACTATGTAGATATAATAACCCAACCAAATGATAATCAGACTTTTTTTCGTCAAAAAATCACATTAAAAAATCTGCAAAATCAACTACCTAAAGAATTTGTCCGTTGCCATCGAACAGTTATTGTCAATATGAATAAAGTTATGCGATTAACCAATAAAGACATCACACTTTCCGACAATTCTATTTATCCTGTGTCCGAAAGCTATTTGGAGCATGTTCGTGAAGTCTTTTCAACGCTACTTGATATATAACAGGAGGAAAAACTATGATACATAATATCGCCATAAAAATAGTGGATTCCTTATCAAAATACGGTTCAGCTCAAAAAAAACGCGACGTATACATTTATGGGACCGAATGTTTCATTAATGAAACCATAGGCAATTTTTTATTATTTGGCATTGCAATACCACTACATCAAGGATGGCCCGTATTCATATGGCTCATTTCTTTTTTGTCCATCCGCATTCATCTGGGTGGTTATCATGCTCCCCATCATTGGTTATGTTTGGTCATCAGTACATTTGTTGGTATTAGTAGTATTTTTTTTAACTGGATTTGGAATTCAATAAGCGGTTACTCCATTTTAATTCTTTTCTTCTGTGATGCTTATATCCTTTTTACAAAAGCGGTAATTCATGAAAATCATCCAATGACACAAAAAAAACTGCGCCGAGAACGATTTCTATTGCTAATCAATACTTTTTTAATAAATACTATAGTCCTTGCATCTTTGTTGACACAAAAAAGCTGGTATCCACCCATTTTGTCTGGTATATTTTGTTCTGTAGTAATGTCTATAATAGCAAAATTCCAAAAACAAACCAGACAATGATTTAATACCTCACACCTTACCCCGTTTATTCTCTCTTTCCGCATATTGGGGAGAACGATTTACATTCTACTTATTTTATCGGTCTATATTGCAAATATGTTATATTTATTTAACAAATAACCTTTCACTTCCCTTCCATCTCCAACCACATCGCCTTTTTCTGCAGTACCTGTCCTTCCTCCATCTCCGAGTGGATGATTGACTTTGTCACTTCTTCCGGAGCCTGTACCTGCAGCAGATCTCTTATCACATTTCTTCGTATCTCACCGATCCACTCGGAAGCATAGATGTCAAGAAGCGTCAGCGAATCAAAGTTTTCTACAAACCACGCTTTCCGTTCCGCTTTCTCCCGTTCTTTCTCCGTATGAAGGGCTTACTGTATCATACCGGCAGTGATGGTCGGCTCTCCTGCCTTTCTCTTTTATCGACCGGAGTAGAATGAATCTTCTTTTCCATCTCATCAAGATCCATCATCATAACCGAAAAAGCATCCAGTTCATACAGCCTGATATTTTCATTTTTGTCTTTCTGCAGCTTCAGATAATTTAAGGATTCTTCACCGAGAAATTCGCACTCTTCCATCGGTTTTTTCTGTTTTTTTGCTGCTCTTTGGGATTAAAAATGCCACACTTTTTGACTTCTAAGTACTGTTCATGCTCCCACGGAAAACACTTTTTATCCCGGATCAGATTTTTTTGTGGGGTCCCACTGGTGTGGTTATCAATCGTCCACTTACCATTTTATCTAACCAGAATCCACATACATCAGCAGCCTCCCACCAAAGAATTTTGCCTAACAATACAACTCGTAAAAAAGCAGGTTATAACCCCTGCACAAAGTTAAAAGTAATCTGTTTATCGTTATCCGAAATAACGATAAACAGATTATTTTTTTGTCTTCATCAATTCCAGTTCTAAACTCATCCAACGAAATGTCATTGGATGAAAAGATTTTCAACAGTTCTTCATTATCAAACTTTATGAAATAGTGTCCTTTTATAAATTATTTTCTTTAACACCATATCCATTAACAAAATATCCTCAATTTGAATACAATTTTTGTGACTAAATATCAAATTAATGGACTTAAAAATACCTGCTTTATAAACCTCTCGTTTTAAATCAAAAGAGGTAATGCATCATTAAGTTCTTTACGAGTCTTTTTTATACGCTGATAAACCCCCCTCCATCTGAAGTGTTGACACACCATAAAGATTCCCAATATCATCAAATACCTTTTCAATTTGCTTCCCGACATTATTTATTTCTTTATTTAAGTGTCTATATATTTCTGTTTTAATAATTTCTGGTACAACAAGCTTTATTTCATCAAAACCCAGCAATTTCACAAATTTATTCAATAATTTGTTCTTAATTTGATTTCTCTGATCAACAACCATATCTAATTATATTAGCATCTAAAAACCATAGTACATAAATCAAATCTCCTCTCCTCGTATTTTTTATAACTTCTTCTACAAAAGTAATATCTATAATTGTCCTCATGCCATTGTAATAATCAGTAAAATTTTCCTATTTCTTCTAGCAACTTTCCAATATCATGATTTTCATGTACATAATCCATATATATTGTTCTACCTGATTTCAAATATAATAACCATCCTTGCAAACACATAGTGTATTCATCATTCAAGTCTGTTAAATCAGCATATTTCCCAACATAATTATTATATGCACAATATTCTTCAATTGCTACAGGATACAAATGTGGATAGACACATTCTTCTATAAGTTTCACATACCCGTCTGCATCAATGACTAGTTTGTTATTCTTTGAATCGTCTCCATTTCTCAATTGTACTTCCAATTCCTCATATGTAAATAGATGACTTGGTTTACCTAATCGCTGTATCTCAATATTAAATATCTGTTCATATCCAATATCAAATTTAACCCCTGCCTCTTCACATTGTTTCTTAACAAAATTTTGCAGTTCATCAACTAATTTTATAGCAACATTTTTGTGATAAACTAAACATCTCTTAATATTTTCTGTTTCACATTGAAATTTTCCATTCTCACAAAGATATTTGCTTTCATAATAGTTATTTTCTAATCCATACTTTATACAATAACCAATATTATCATCTTGACTTCTTATTGCATTCACTATATTTTCAGAAAAATCCCATTGTTTTATATTTTCAATTACAAACACCTTACATTTTTCGTACTTCTCTATTTGTTTTTTCCTCTCTGCCTCCTTTTCAATAGAATTTTCTATTGATGCAAATGGATTCTTATTTGCCAATCTCCTAAATATTTCATATGGAAATATTAATCTACATCGCCTTAGCTTCAGGATATAATTTCTAAACTCCTCTGCTGTCATTTTACTATGTCTAGCATCATATGTTCCGTTGATATCATTATATACAGATGTTTTGGCAAAGATAACAAAACTCCCCTTTAAATACCTATGTACAATTCTGTAGCCCTTTGGTAAAGGTGTACCATCCTCATAATAACCATAGTTTCCACACTTCCATGAAATATAATGTCCCGATACATCTTCCGTCAAACTTTCATATATTTGACCATCACCGATTTCAAAAATAGGCTCCAGTTCATCTAATTCTAATCGAAAATAACTCCATATATAATCTTTCTCAATATTCTCAGCATATAAACATTTAGGCTTAATAATTACATTACCCAAAGATTTTATACAAATACACCCCTCTTCTCCTGTTGTTTCTGCAGATTCAAAATCTTCGCCACCACCACTCGGAACAAACATGTGATTTATATTTGGCATCCTTCCAAGAAAATTTAATACTGTAATAATGTCATCAATATTGCTCCATTTAGCTGAATCTGGTACAATTTTCCCAAACAAAGTATTTTGGATAAATTTCCACTGACTTAAATTACTTTTTTCAAAATCCGCTCTTATTTCCAACCATTCTTTAAGTCGTTTTGCAAACTGTTCCATTGTTGGTCGAAGTTTAGGTTCCTCACGTGTAGAATCATATAACAAATCTTCTAATTCGACAATATGCTCCCCTTTTAAAATTCCTGACAATCCCATCAGTTTGCTCTCTGCATCATATGTTCCATCAAATCCTGTTTCATTCCGTGTCAAAAGCATCCATAAAGTTTTTGCTAAAGAATATACATCTGCTTTTTTACCATCTGAATTTTTTGCATTCCTTTTCATTTCTGGAGCAATCGTTGTCTTTGCCCCAACTGACTCTTTTATCTTAGTCAAATCTTCCTTTTCTGGGTAATCAACCAGTCCGAAATCTCCAAAGCAGTATCCACCCCTATAAAAATATATATTACTCGGCTTAATGTCCCTATGAACTATTCCTTTTTTATGCAACTCATTCATTACGTTTGCCAATTCAATTACACAATTTACAATTTGTTCTACTGATTCCTGTCCTGTAAACTTTTTTGCAATCGGCTCTGCAATTGGCATTGCATACCAATACTTCTTTTTATTTTTTTCATCTGGCAGTCCAGCATCAAAAATTGGAATTATTCCTTTAACTGAATCCTGTATTTTTTGCACTAATCGTGTTTCTATACAAAACCGGTCTTTTTTTTCTTCAAAAAATCTTCCTCCAGTCTTTAATTCCTTAAGTGCTACCATTCTCTCTGTTTTTACATTCTTTGCCAAATAAACATTTGCATTTCCTCCGCTCCCTATCGGTTCAAAATTTTCTATTTTATAGTCTGAATATGCCATACTCTTTTCTCCTTTTGCAAAAACACCTTAACACATTACCATAATATATTTATTCATTTAACGTATTGCTAATTAAAAAAACAAACTCTATAACACTTAATGCGTTAAACAACTGTATACACTCATAACGTTCAATCACTCTGCAACTCTTTCCATGTAAAAGCCAATTTCGATTAATATAAGGCGGTTCTACTCCATTTTTAAACGAATATTCCCCATCTACAAACAATCGATTCAAAAATTCAATAATTGAAGGATACATATCCAAAAATAAAAATCTCTTTGTAAAAAAAGAATCTGTCTTATTAAATTCTGTCTGTAGATGCTCTTCAAATCCTTCCATTGAATACTTTTGTTTATATCTAGTTCCCTTAGGATAATTCATCAACTCATTTGTTCTTGTTTCTATTATTGCTACTAAATACATTGCTGATGTCATATAATCTTCTTGTTCAAAGTAGTACCTTGCTTTAGAAAAATATCTTTGATTAGGAGCTTCACAATATTTATGTTCTAAACTTTGAAAAATATTATCTAAAATGCAACCATTATTCCCCTCAAAATAAGAACTAATCTTAATATCTTCCTGATTGGATAAAAGATTATACCATTCGTTAACTTCTTTGGGATTGGAATGTTCTGAAACAACCCAACCAGCTCGTCCTAATTTTTTACATACTTCCATTTCATATGAATATTTTTCTTCAAATTCCGTTTGTGATAGTTTCTCACTTGCTTTTGTCTCAGCAATAAAATTCTTCATATCATCATTAAAAAATTGAAGAAATTTACTTTCTGTTACATTTTTTAAAACTAAACTAAATTGCCTTAGTGGAGCATTCAAGCTTTCAAGCTGTTCTTTATCAAAATTACAAGCAAGCGAATCTCCTAATTCTTTTAACAATTCTGATATTCTATCCTGGTAAAATCCCATTTCTACCTTCCCTTTCTTAATATGCATCCATCAAACATTACACATTATTTTTATAGTAATAAATTGTATACAATTTTGCCACCGTCAATTTTTACATTATCAAACAATAATGAAAGAAACACAAAACACCTCCCACATTCTCCAGCCTTAACATTCCATACTCTTTCTCTGTAACGCCCTCTATCTGTATTCCTTGCAAAGCACTCAAGATTCCGATAGTACATAACCATTCTACTTATTTTATCGGTCTATATTGCAAATATGTTATATTTATCTAACACATAAGCCTGAATATTGCGCTTTCACTTCCCTTCCATCTCCATCCACATCTTCTTTTTCTGTAACACCTGTCCTTCCTCTATCTCCGGGCGAATGATTGACTTTATCACTTCTTCCGGAGCCTCTGCCTGCAGCAGATCTCTTATCACATTTCTTCGTGTCTCACCGATCCACTCGGTAGCGTAGATGTCAAGAAGCGTCAGCGAATCAAAGTTTTCTACAAACCACGCTTTCCGCTCCGCTTCCTCCCGTTCTTTTTCCGCATGAAGGGCTGACTGTATCATACCGGCAGTGATGGTCGGCTCTCCTGCCTTTCCCTTTTTATCGTTCGGAGTAGAATGAATCTTTTTTTCCATCTCATCCAGATCCATCATCATAAACGAAAAAGCATCCAGTTCATACAGCCTGATATTTTCATTTTTGTCCTTCTGCAGCTTCAGATAATTTAAGGATTCTTCGCCGAGGAATTCACATTCTTCCATCGGCTTTTCCTGTTTTTCCTTCTGCTCTTTGGGATTAAAAGCACCACACTTTCTTGCTTCTAAGTATTGTTCATGCTCCCACGGAAACCACTTTTTATCCCGGATCGGATTTTCCCCACGCACAAAGATAATGCATTCATCATCTGGTAAAAGACGCAGCTCATACTCTAACATCAGCTCTCTGCCCAGTACATCATAGTTCTGACTGTACGAGCCACTGGAGCCTTTGCTTTCCCCACTGGTTCGTTTATCAATCGTCCACTTACCAAGTAACTTTGACACATACTCGTAGGTACTTGCCTCATTTCCGCCAAGATAGATAAAAGTATCGCAGTTCCCCACGATTCCCTCCCATGCACCATCCGCAAAAAGTATCTTTAACTGCGCCAGGGACTGCAAAATCGGTACGCAGTACACACCTCGACTTCGGCAGGTTGCAAGAATCTTATCAAAGTTGTTCGGCATCTTGATATTTGCCATTTCATCCAGCCAAAAACCGACATCCATCGGCAGCTTTCCACCAAAGAATCTTGCCTGACGGTACAACTCCTGAAAAAGCAGCGTGTAAACCATGCCCGGCACAAAGTTAAAGGTATCATCGTCATCCGGGATAATGATAAACAGATTGCTTTTTGTTTTCTTGTCTCCGTCAATTCCTACTCCAAACTCATCCAACGGAATGTCATTGGATGAAAAGATTTCCAACAATTCTTCATTATCGAAAGGCTGCATACGGGCATTTACCGTCATAATGACGGAACGGATCGTTTCATCCGGACCTCCCCGGTATCGCTGATAGGCTTTTACCGCCGGATGATCCGGCTTCTTTTTTGCCAGTTCTTCCATACGCAGATCCAGTTTCGGCGGTGTGTCCGCATCCACAAACTGAGCCTCATCTAACAGATATAAAATCGTTTTCCAGTTTTTCTGCAATAGTTCTGCCCGCCCTCTTTTCTGGTTATATACTCCCTTGGGACATTCCATCCAGACATAGAGGAAAAGGCTCTCCAAAAACATTCGTTCCGCCTTCTCCCAAAATGGGTCTTGAGAAGAATTTTTGATGTTTGGAGAGTTTGTATTCTGTATCAGATTCGTTACCAGTTTGGTCACATCACTTTTACTGCGGATGTAGAGAAACGGATTAAAGTGCATACTTTTTTCCATTTCACACAGGTTTAATGTATATACTCTAGTATCTCTCTGCTCTGACAGCCATGCTCCCAGTTCTTCCACAAGGCTTCCCTTTGGATCAGTATAAATGTTGCAGTCATGCAGAGACAGTAGGTTTGGTGTCAGGAAAAAAGCAGTCTTACCGGCACCGCTTCCACCAACGACAAACACATTGTTGTTACGGAGCGTATCGGAATCATACCGAAACCGTACATTCTGTGACAGCACTTTATTTTCCGATGACAAACCGCCTTCCTCGTCTGCTGTCTTTGCTGCATATTTTTCATTAAACTCCCTTACTTCGCCCCACTTGGCAGAACCAAATTCATTGCCTGGCATCCGGTTATGGTCACTTCTGCTATATGCCGTGAAACTTAAAACCATCCATAAAAGCCCGCCGACAAACACCATACTGAGACTTTTATCGTTATATATCTTCAGGGGATGTAACAGACACCAGACAATCTGTTCCTTCAGCTTCGTCATTTCCACATCTATGATATACAATCCACTTAAACAGTAAAACAAATAAAGTGTGGGCAGCAACAATGCCACACACACTCGTAATAAACTCTGCAGTCTTCGTTTTCTCATATCACCTGCAACATGGGTTGCACGGCTTTTTCCTTTTTGTTTTCTCACCAGAATCACCTCTACAATTTCTTATTCTTCGGAGTGCTGACAGATTTTTGCAGCAACCTCTTTTCCAAAGATGGACTGTCTGTATTCCACTTGCCCCGCTGATGTTTCAAGCATTCTGTCGCAATCTCTTCATTTTTCTTTACATACTTTCGCAGCTCCTTTCCATCCGGATCCAGTTCTGTGATCTCTGACATATCCGATCGTTTCAAATAAGCGAGCAACCGCTTTCCGTCATCCGATAAGCTGGTTGTCTCCTTGTCCAAGCAGATACAACGCACAAAATCCTTTGATTCCTGCTGTTCTTTCGGCAGATTGGCAATATACAGATTCGGAGATTCTGCCACCATCTGTGTCTCCATATCAAAGGGAACCGGAATATACTCCGGACTTTGGTATCGCTCTTTCATCTTTTCAAGGGACAGCACTTTTTCCACTGTTTTCTCCGAAACTAAATCAGGGACAGAAGATTTTTCCGGAATCTCCTGTCCCTCATGAAAAGATGGAAAGATTGCCGCATACTCCGGCTTTAGTTTCCCGATCATTTTCACACGGTCATCGCCTACCGGGGCAAATGCTTTTTCCAGTTTTGTAATATCCAGTTTCACTTTTTCTTTCTCATTGATGTTTTTCCTTTGATCCAGTGCATATCCCCATAGTTCTCCCTCCCGTTTCAAACAGGTAATCACCGTCTGTCCCTCATCCAAAAGAATACAGTCGGATTTTTTGATCCGTATGGCACTCGAAAGATCTTCTCCCAGTCTGCCACGGGGAATGCGAAACAGATAGGCATCCTTTTCTTCCCGCAGAAGAAGTGATTCCACATTGATGCTGATAGGAAGATATTCTTTATCCCTGATTCTTTCCTGGATCTCTTCCAACTGTTCCTCGTGCATCCTGCCCTCATATCCTTTGGCAGCAAGTTCATTAAGATATTCCATTCCTCCCGGACCTGCCGTTCCAAAATACTCATCCAGATCCATTTCTTTTGCTTCCTGCCGAAACTTCTTTTTATAATAATCAATCACCAGCCGTACACTTTCCACATCATCCGGATTATAGGCAATCTGTGTATAGCCGTCTCCGAGATTTAAGTCCGGCAACTCAGAAAACGAAACCTTTAACTTCTTTAGACGGTCATAAAAGGCGATCAGCTCCTTCTCATCCTCCAAAGGAATGTTTAAGATAGTGTAACGACCACCCGTCATTTTCTCCAAATCGGATAACTTCATAGTATTGTGCGTTCCCTCGCTGGCATAATGAAGTTTCATTCGATGCTGTAACGCTTTCACCTGTGCGATCTGCACTCCTTTTTCGGCTCCCTTTGCCGAAAAGCGTATAGCTTTTCCCAAACCTTCCAGACCTCTTCCATATAGTTCTATGATCTGCACTAATGATTGTAATTCTTCGCTCATTTGTTCGCCCTCCTGCTTTTCTTTACATTTTCCTGTTTGCCTTTTTGCTGCATCATTTCATAAAATTCGATACATCGCCGTATCTCCATCACATCCTTTCGCTTCTTTGCCATTTCTAAAATGTCTTCTGCCGGCATTCCTGCTTCTACCGCTTTCCGAAGCTGTTCGATCTGTGCTGCTGACAGGTCACTGTCCTCAATCACATACTGCATCACACTTTCATAACCACTCTCCGGGTTCTTTCTTTGGAAATGATTTTCCAACATAAACTGCATTCTTTCTGCCGGATTTTGAATTTCATTGGTTGCTCCTTGCATTTCTGAATCCATCCCCAAAAGAATACAGAGCATCTTTTCATGCTTTGCCAATAAGTCAGTAGTATTCATCACAAGATAACTGTCTATCTGCTGTTCTGACAATCCATAGCCGACTCCCATAAAAATCAATGTCCACTCGGCATCCGTTGCTTCAATCTCATGCTTTTGGATCAGTTTCTTTACTAATGCCATCTGTTCTGTTGTCATAACTGTTTCTTCCTCCTCTGCTGCACCGTTTTGATGAGTTCTTTCTGCACTCTTCTTGTCTCTCTTCGTTTCACATACACACCGCATTGTTTCGTCTCATTTTTCATTTTCCGAAGAATACTGACACTTCGTTCATGGATATACAGCGGTGTTCCGGTTCGCTGATACAACCGCCTTGCCTCCAACACCTGCCGTACCATTGCCTTCTGATATTCCGACATTTCTTTATAAGGGATAAACTGATAATTTCTGCTCATTGCCCAGTCAAGTTTTGTATTTCTCTTTTCTGCTGTCTCCCTTTTCAACGAAACTCTGTCGGCAGTCTTTGAAGCAATGCGCCGGTCAATGTCTGCCGGCATATAGCCTTCACTTAAACGATAGGTACGAATGGCTTTTCCTCTCCCCGGCGGTGTCAGGGCAAGATAGACACCATGTTCTCTCGATACTCCTTCCCGTAGTTGATAATCATAATCCCGCACCAGACGCTTCTTGAAATCTGCATAGGATCTGCTTTCCAAAATGCACTGGTCAATATCCTGCTCCACCCGTTCTTTACTCGTCATTGTTCCTTGCTTCCTGTCGTAATCGGGTGAATAATCCAGCGCCGGATCTTTCTCCTTTAATGGTCCGGTATGGTATTTTTCAGCCAGCCGGTTTGTAAGCGGGCGTATCACTTTTTCCCAGTCCCCTTTTTCATACCGGTACTTTCCACCATTTCTTGCCACGGAATTGAATACCAGATGCATGTGCATATGGTCACGGTCTTTATGAACCGAACAGGCATAATCATAACGATCTCCCAGACATTCCTCAACCCACTCCCGGACAAAACTCAAAGCAGCTTCCGGTGCGATTGTTTCATCTTTTGAAAAAGAAAACTTAAAATGATACCCCTGTCTGGTTCCGTGCGTGGGATGCATCTGCTTCGTCAAAAAGAAGGTATCCAAAATCTGCTCCTGTGTAATGCCTGCATTACTGAAACACAATCCATCCGTTTTCCTCTCATTCATAATATAGGGAATGGACTTTCGTAAATGTTCTTCCGTCTTAATGGTATCCATCTTAATAATGAGCGACATTGCGATCACCTTTCATAATCCGTATGGTATGTTTCATCATTCCATAAACTTCATCCAATTTGCAGAGCAGTTCTTCACTTGGTTCCACATAATTGTGCTCGTTATACTTTTTTGCAATCTGATTGATATTGACACCAATCTTGTTGATCTCATAGATCATCCGCACGATAGAGGATTCAAACTCATCCCTCGTCACATCCGGCGGGCACTTTGCTACACTCCGAATATATTCGCTCATCGTTTTATGATGTAAACCTGCCTGCTTATTTAGTGCTGCCTTTTCCTCCGGTGTCATTCGTACCCGGAGAATCTCTGTTTTCATGTCATTCAAACAATCACCTCTTTCTTCTGTCTGGACATTATGTCCAAACATACTATTTTTACTGCTTTTTTGATGTTCATTTTTGGCACATAAAATGTGCTTTTTATCTCTTCATTCGAGCCTTGCAAGATACGCATGATGTGGACACATCCATGCACATATCTTGTAAGGGGATACCCCTTATACCCCATTATGCAGGTGGTAATAGCGTTATTTTTTATGTTTTCGTCCGGAACTGACTTTTGACGACTTTTTCTTGTCCTTTTTTGCCTTATGTGATTTCTTTTTCGCTTTCTTCTTTTTATGAACCGCCTTCTTCTTTTCCAGTTTTTCCCTCTCCACCTTTTGTTGCTGTTCCAGCTTAGCCTGTTCTTCCTGCAATTCCTTTTCCTTCATCTGATTGACTGCTGCTTCATCGTATGATGTTTCTAAAAGTGACATCTGACAGCTTTTCAGATTGTAGCTGCACTGATAGACGCTGCCATCTGACAAAAGAACAAAACTGGTTACATCAAATGCCTTAGTCTGCTGATAGGTCAGTTTTTTGACAGATCTGCATTTCCTGTCCTTACAAATCTGAATCAACTGATTCTTCAAATCTTCATAAGCTGTGTCCGACATAAATCCTAAAAAGGTACTAAGGTTTGTGGTATCCACAGAAATCGCTTCTTTGGTTTCTTCCGGCAGCTCACGATCCGGAGCAGTCTCTGGCGCAGTCACAGATGCCCCCGATGCTGTTTCTGTAACGACCGCAGCACCGGTTGCCGTATTGGTTTTATGAACCGTTTCCAATCCCGCACCATGTCCTCCCATCATACTTTTTATGATAGCTGCCACGATAATGGCAACGAAAAGAAAAAATACCAACACTGCCATAACAGTCTTTCTTCCCTGTCCCCTGTCTCTTTGCTTCCAATAAAATCTTCGTACGTTTCTTAACATGATTTCCTCGCTTTCTGTCCCGTTTGGACATAATGTCCAAACGCTACTTTTTGTCCTATCTCTTTAAACGTCTGGACATAATGTCTAAACATTACTTTTTGTTCCATTTCTTTAACCGTCTGAAATAAGTAAAATTCGTATAAACACCAAACATCGGTCCCTCTGTATTTCCAGTCAGTGAAGAACCACTGGAACTGGTACAGTGAAGCCAAACTACTCTGCCATCCTTCATTTTCCCACAATGGATCCCGACATGATTTGCTCCACCGGTTCCACCTGTCTTACTTTTCAATCCGATGTCTCCCGGCTGTAACTGGTCAGCAGATATGTCCTGAAACTTTTTGGAACCGATAAAAGTTGCCGTCGTAGAACCATATGGCACACTGGTCACTCCTGCTTTATGAAATGCCCATGCGGAAAAAGCAGAGCAGTCCAAAAACTCCGGTTTGTCCCGTCCATCCGACTGCCGCTTCTCCATGCTGTATTTTACCGTCCCGATTAAAGAAGCACCTTTCTCGATCACCTCCCAAGCCTCCTCCGGCGCTGTATTATTTTTCTTCAATTCTTCTAAAATCTTTTTGGCGGATTCATTGGATACACTTGTTTCTTCATTCATCACATAGTAACGAAGTACATGAGGTACATACTCGGTATCACCATAAGAACTGTACCCAAGCTCCGCACACATCTTTGCAGAAAAGATTTCAGCATTTTCTTTGGTGTAACAGCCATAATTTTTTAATGCCCAGTCTATGTAACCATTTCCAAAGTTGTACCCCTGCAGGGCAAGGGAAATTCCTTTTATGTCATTCGGACTTTGACACTTCGCTTTTGTCAGGCAGTCAGATAATTCATGTGTTCCGCAGTCAATACTTTCTTCTGCACTGTCAATCGGTGGATTCACATTGTAATAGGATTGTGCCGTCTGCATGACATCCGGTTCCGTTCCGCCGCTTTCCTGTTCGATGACGGCAAGACACAGATCCACATAATCATCAATCCCATATTTTTCACAGTATTCCGAGACAATTTCACGGAACCTTTCAGTCTTTTCAGATACCTGTGCCTGATAGGTTCCATCCTGTGATTCATTAGCAGCACCGCCGGAGCCAACCACTGCTCCGATTGCTCCAACGATAGCTGCCACAAGAATAATCAAAAGAAGTGCTATCCATACAGCCGGATTTGCCGCTACTGCCTGAACAACACTTTGTATCGTTTTTACTAGAAATTTGCCTACCTGTGCTCCTGCTTTTGCTCCTGATTGAACAGCCTGTGCTGATTTCTCTGTTGACTTTCTTGCAGCCTTTCGTTTTTCCCTGCTTTGCATGTCTTTATGTACGAGTGTTTTCATGCCGCCCACTGCTGTATGTGCGCCTTTTCTAGCAGTTTCTTTAGAAAGCCTGATGGGGCGATCTTCTGTATGATCCGCATTTCTTTCTTCATAAAAATCATCTGCCACACTGCTTCCAAGCAGCATCAGATGCATGGACTGCACCATAAGCTCCCTTGTTTCGTGAATAGAAAAAAGGACACGCTCACTTTTGGATGAACTGCCCTTCTTCTGCTTTTTGCCTTTATTCCATTTTTCAATGCCTTTTTTCTTGAACCGGCTCTTTTTCCGTCGTATCATTTTTTCTGTCTTAGCCATTTCTCTGGCTTTCTTTAACATTCGCTGTTTGGAACGATAATCCAGACTTTTGAACACACGTTTCGCCGGCTCACTTAATGATTCAATGACCTCTTTGTCTAGATGATCCATTTGCTTTCACCTCACCTACAATCTCATGGAAATTGGTATTAAATAACTGGTAAAGACTGCTGTCTTTTTCCATTGTATTATCAAACGGAACAATCTTATTGCCAAACCGGATCAGTCCCATTCCCGGCTCTGCTCCATTCACACAGGCAAGCTGCTCGGAAGAAATATCAAACAAATCTTCTACCGCTTCCTTGTCCATTGTTCCCTGATCCAGCAAAAGCATAAATTCGGAGTTGGAAACCATTGTTTTCGTAGAACGGTTTCTCTGTGCATCAATCAGGTTCTGGCTCATCCCGGTACAGATACCACCACGCTTACGGACCTCACGCCACATCTTCTCCAGTGCATGTAAACTGTATTCTTCTCCCCAAAGTTCGTGCATCTCATCCACATAAACCCATGTAGCAACTCCATCCGACTGATTATACTTGATCTTAGCCGTGATACTTTCAATCATCACAAGCATTGCCATTGCCCGCATTCGTTTTCCCAGCTCTGAAAATCCGTACACGGTAAATCGGTTCTCATCGGATATAGACTGCTCTCTGGCAAAAATGTCAAGCGTACCATCTGCAAATACCTCCAACTGGTCTACAATCTCCTGTGCCGCTTCATTCCCCTCGTAATGCTCAAGAATATAATCTCTCATCACTGGAATTGTCGGAGATTCCGGACGGTTTCGTGTCCGTCTTTTATCTTTTCGTTTCTTAAAATACTCCTCATACATATGGCTGACTGCCTTATCAATCACAGCGATATGTCTGCTGGTAAGCGGCACCGGCTTCAATGCCTGTTCACAGATTGCATAGGCAAACTCTGCTTTTTCCGCCACAAAGCGGTCAATGTCCGGCACGACATCCGGTACATGGAACGGATTGACATAAAAAACATTTTCCGCAGACTGTGTCAGATTGATATACTGACCACCCCATGCTGCAGCAATGTCTTTGTATTCACCCATTGGATCTACCACGATAATATCATCCTTTGAGAAACATAACACCTGCCCCATCTCTGATTTCTCATTGTAGGACTTTCCAGAACCCGGAACACCAAACACCATCCCGTTTCCATTCTTCAATAATTTACGGTTTCCTATAATCAGATTTTTGGATACCTTATTAAAGCCATAGCAGTATCCCAAATCATCATGAATCTCCTGCACATTAAACGGAATGAAAATGGAAAGTTCCTCAGAGGTAATTGTCCGCATTGTATCAACAAATCTTGCTCCCGTCGGCAATGATGTATTTAAGGCATCCAGCTGTCGATAGGAATGTGGAACAATATCCATGTTGTGTGTTTTTCCAATGATACGCACCTTTTCTGTCCGTTCCTCCAGTTCTTCCATTGAAGCAGCTTTTACCACAATGGTGATCCCCACATAAAGAAGCCGTTCATCAAATGAAGAAATACGGTCAAGCATCTCTTCCGTGTCTCTTTGCTGCTTTCTTCTCTCGTAATTGATGTTGGTAGAATAATCTCCATTTTCGTTTTTCAACTCCTGCTCACGGTTAATACTTCGCTCATTGGACATATACTTTTTCATCACCATCTGATATGCCACATCATTGTCAAGTGGCTCCACATCCATCGAATAAATGATCGGGAAGTCCATGTTTGTCAGTTCATTTAAAAATTGATCCGTCAAACCGTTCGGATATTTTCTGATAAACATCACACAGGCACAGCTTCCACCCTCCATTTCCAGATATTCCGGATGCTCCCGCAAAGAAGTATTGATAATGTCATTTCTCCAGTCCCGTTTCAGATGCAGATATTCATTCCAGTCAAAAGAAAAAGATGCCTCGTCACCCATGCGATAATAACTGTGTAATGCTCGCAAGCGTTCCGTGGCATCCAATGGTATCAGGCCGCTCCCCAATCGGTGAAATAACTGCTGTATGGAAAACTCTATGGTGTTAAAGTAATTCTTAGCACTTTCATAATCCGGCTTTCTGCAGCTGACAATGAAATACTTGGATTGCAAAAGTCCTCCTCGTCCTTCCTGCAATCGCTTTTCAATCAGCTTGTGGTATTCTTTCGCCAAAGGCTCCATTTCTTTGCTGACTGCGTTCTGCAAAATTTCTTCCCGCAGCCTTCCATTGTCGGCATAATGATTGGATACGATGACCTTGTAGCTGACATTCATTGACCGAAGCAGCGTTTCAAACCGCTTGCCGGTTTCTTCTTTTTCTTCCTCATCCTGCGTGGAAAAGTTAATATCCTCAAACAGATACATCCTGTCAAACTGGTGAATCTTCTTTTTCCCTCCGTCTTTATTGGTTGGACTCTCCAGCTCAAAGATACCGTTTTCTGAAATCCGATAGATTGGTATCGTATCCTGGATACACAACGGAACTTTGTAAATGCGTTCTGTCTGTGGAGTCAGTGAGTCCTTTCTGAATAATTTTAGCATTTGTCTTAACCTCCTGTTTTTGATTTAAATATGAAAAAAAGAACTACCGAAGTAATTCTTCAATCGCATCTCTTATATCCCTGCCATCAATCTCATTTCCTAGGCAATTCCAACCTCACTTGTTTCCCTTGCAAAAAGTTCGATTCGTGGCAAATCTCCACAAAGTTCAACTATCCTCATAATACTTGTTTACAACCACCTCCTTTCAATGAATAAAAGCACTTTAACCTACATTTTACTAAAGTAATCTATACATTCACAATTCAAAACATCCATAAGATAAATAATATTTTTCATATTCTCAATAGTGATAAATTACTTCTCTCAAAAGCTGTTTTCGAAGTAATCTAAAGCTTTAACTGGACCACTAAAAAAACTTCTTTCATTTGCATATATAAGAGAATTAGAGTCTAGTGAAATTTCTTTCTTTTTTATACACTCCTTTATTTCAATTCCAATCCTTTTACACCTTTTTATCTTTATATCGGCTAAAATACAATCTTCAAACAATATTTTCAAATCACTAGTATTAATATCATGAATTATCATATTTAGTATAGTGCATCCTTTAAAATGTATTATGCCCTTTATATCGTTTATAATTTTTACTTCTATTGTTTCAAAATCCGCCTTATCAATTATAGAATTTTCTATTTTTATATTTCCTTCTATAATTGTTTTTTCGAACTTTGTTTTCAATGTACATAATCTAAACTTACTATCTCTTAATTCTGTGTTAACGAACTCATTATCTAGGAAATTGCATTGTTCAAAAGAACAATTTATTATATGCGACCCAGAAAAATTATAGTATTTATAATTCAATCTTTTGAATTGATATTCTACAAACGAACAATTCATAAAATATCTCTCCGCAAGATATCTATGTCCTCCTTCACAATGTTCTCCATTTATATTTAATGCCTTCGCAGTCATGCATAATCTATAAAATGTTTTAAAAAAATTCAACACCCCTATTGCCTTGTATGACTTTCGAAAACATTTAATAAATATAATATAAAGAATCAGCATCGCCCTAATATTTTCTCCAGAAGCCTCTTGTGTTTCATTATATTTTTTTATATAGATTAATATATTATTCAACAAAATATCTCTTTCACTCTCACTAAGTTCCTGGATTTTGCACATCAAAAAGTCCATGACTTGCGGTTGTAATTCTACCCACCCCAAAGCAATCTTCAGCTCATCAAAATGTTCCTCCACTTGTTTTTCATTGTCATATCCCACAATCTTACCTATAACATCAAATATGTAAGCTGCCGCAAAACAACACATTACATTTATATCAGAAAATCTTACCATTGTATTTGAATGCCTGTCTGTTGAACCTAAATAAAAAAAGTAATTATTAATTGCATCAGACAATATTCCCTCCCCTTTTTGGGTTTTATCAAGCAACTCCCTCAATGACATCTGAAGTTCTTCATCAAAGTCTTTTACATCTATTGCATATATTTCTTCGTCCGAGAACTCCTGTGCCGTAAAAACATCTTCCGAGTAATCTATATTTTTTCTCATCTCATGAATCATTCTTATCGCAATTTTCCTTAACAACGATTCATAGATTGCATATAAGTCTCCATTAATAGTTCCATTCAAACATTCCTCTTGAAACCTACCTTTTATTGTTTTTCTAATGAAATCTTCATATATAATCATCTTATTGTCTGGAAGTATATTCTCTCCTGAATCAAAATTCTTTGTTCTCTTATTTATCATATTATAATAGTATTCTCCTATTACATAAGCAAACAATGGGACTTGACATGAAAGCGGAGATTTTTTATGCCATTGTTTTATGATTGTTGAGGTCAATCTTTTATTATAATTAGAACCAATATTTTCAAAAAATTTTTCATATTTACTTTTTTCAAAGAAACCCTTTGTTTTAATTACAATAAGATTATCTTGTTGCATTGTTAAAGCGGCATACATAGATATCAACTCATTTCTATGGCTTGTAGTCGAATTTATCCGACAATATATTCTTGAATTAAGAATAAAAGATATATTATTGTTAGCATTGATAATCGCATCAATCTTTTCACATAAATTCTCTAGGTTTTCAAGGTTTATACTGTTATCGACTAATTTATCAATTCCATCTATTATGACATAGCATTTTCTATCAATCGTATTAAGCATTTCGAATATTTCTTCATTTTTATAAAAGTCTTCCGCTTTAAAAAATAATGTGTCATAATTCTTTTTTAACTCCCATTGAACTCTTACTGATAAGACCGTTTTTCCTGAACCATATTTCCCTTCTATAAATACTATATTGTTCATTTTAATCAATTCAACTATTTTATTTAAATTAATTGGATATGTATCTGTTCTAGTCAAACTTGAATCATATGAATATGATTCAAAACAACCATCTACAAAGACATCACATACATGAAGGTTTGACGAAAACAAATTGAAATGCTTCGCCTTTCTAGTCTTATCTTTAGGAAATTTGCTTGTTACTATACTTTTTTTTTTCAGTGCTCTTAATAAAACAGGAATTGCTTCATGTTGACCATAAGGATACCAAATTGGAAAAATCCCCATTGCCGATAAATGCCTATCTTTTAATTCAATTTCTCTATTCAGATCTTCCGTCATCTTGTTTTCTCCATTTGGAAGAGATACAAAAGCAAAATTCTGAATTGTTATCTGTTTTTCGGAAAAAGAATTCACCACTTCAGAAAGCACATTTATATATCTGTCACTCTCGGTTAATGAACATCCCATGAATAAGAAATTCATACTTTCACAAACTGTCCTTATGACTTTAATAAATTCTTCTCGACCATAAACATCTTCATACTGTTGTTTAGAAAACACCCAAGAATTAACATCATCAATATCACCATGTATTTTATACAAATTATGATTATAATTTCTTATGGCATCATAAATAACAGCCCATGGATGAGTCATATTACTCAAACTGTATATGTTATCAAAATTATTGTTATAACAATGCTCCAACATTTTATCAAAATTTGTTGTAAATATCGGACCATTAAATATATCCGGTAGACATTTTGAATTAACTTTTCCTCTTTCTATCTCACCACTTTTATTAATTTTATTCTCCGAAAACTCTAAACGTACTCTTTCGATAAAACCGTTGTTATTAATTTTTTCTTTAACATATTCACATGCATCTTCATATTTATTTTGGTCGAATAATTCATTTAGCTCATCTACCTCTTTCTTATCTCCGTTCAAAATATTTCTAATCGCATCTGACCATATAGGATAAACAGGTGTGGACATTCCCGCACCTATAAATGGAATTATTTTTGAATTCTCATACAATCCTTTCAATTTTTTCCAACGATCTTCATTTCTATTCCAGCATGATAAAATCTCATTTAACTCCATTTTCCTTCCTCCTGTTCGTTTCTCGCATTATTTCGATATATATCTGGATTTGATGCTTTTTGAATTCTAAATAAAAATCACTTTTATTACAAATAATTTACCATCCTCAACGCATTCAATTATGTCTCCCCAAAACAATTCTTCAAAATATACTGTCAATTTATCCCGTAGTACTCCTCAATAATTGTTAACAAAGAAAGTATCACACAAAAAATCAGATGAACTCCCTATTTCAAATATAACTGCCAAACTATCTACTAACTTCAGCATACAATCACCTAATATATTAAGTTTATTATACACCAATCTACATCACAAGAAAAGTATTTTATATGGATTTCACATTCCTCCCCTTTCCCCTGCCTTTAACTTGTGTAGCATATTCCTTAACCAAACTTCGTTCTTCCTCATTATATACCTCCTGCTTTGGATCAAATTCACGAAGAATCAGTTCTGCTGACACATTCTCCGGCACTTTACCAACCACATTTACATCAGGCAGATTTTCAACCAACTCACAAATCTTTTGAATGGCGGCTTCTTCCGTATGGATTGCCGGATAATACCTTATCATATCCAAATCCATTGTCTTGCCGGACACCAGATCCACTTGCACATCTTCCAGTTCTGTTTGTCCGGGTGTATGTACCAAAATGCCAATGCTCGGAACGCCATTAAGAGTTCCTTTCTTATACTCATTCCAAAGAGCGATTGCCTCATTGACGTTTTCTATATCATCCCGGTATCTTCCCATGGAATGAAACTCACCGCACTCAGCAACCGTATAAGTGATTTTCGGTGGAACATACTGACTACGTTCTACGGCTTCTTCAAATTCATCTAAGTTGACCGGAACCAGTGGTGAATCTTTTCTAACACTTCCCTTTACGATGTTACCATCCGGATATTCTCGCAAATCTGCTACGATTTCATCCAGTGCCTCATAGATGGATATGTCCGAATCATCATATACGCCACCGTCAATCTCTTTCATATCCAATCCATAAATGGTATAGTCATACCCTTCCGTTGCATTCTGGATATAGATATACCGGTTTCCAATAGAAAACACCCTCTCACTTTCCATGTAAATTGTGGCTTGCTGCAAAAACTCTGCGATATTTCCGGACTTGTCCGCTTGAATCGGATTGATATCCACCTTATGATTTCCTAGGAGAAATTCATCCTCATGGAACAGATTAAATAAATCATCTTCCCGAATGTCTCCCTTGTATTCAACTACGATGTCGATGTCCAAAGTCGTTTTTTCTGTTCCACGGCATCGGCTTCCATAAACCATAACTTCACCAATCTGTATCAATAAATCCTGTCGTCTTATCGTATCCATCAGATAGTCCCGAACCGCATCTTCCACTTCTGTTGCATTCATCCCTTCTACCGGACGAAAATACGTTTCTGTTTTCTCACGGAAACCGGCAATCATTTTCTTCTGTTGTTCCGTCCGTTCAAACCTTTCCACAAAGAAGTCTTTCAATTCAGAAAAGCCAAAGGAATCCACATAGAATGCTTTTTTCTCACTCTCGGATTCCAAAACGATCACATCGCTTACCGATAGCGAGTGCCCGGTAAAATCCTTCGGACGGTGGATATTAAACCGTTCATATATGGTGTCCAGGGTTTCTCCCGGCTTCAATTCTTCCTTATACATCGACTCATAATCTTCTGCCTTTACCTGCAAGCCACCCGCCTGCACATGACTCATTTTGAAAAAGCGATAGGCTTCGCCATTGCTCCCCTCCCTGATCTGCAGAATCTCATAAGTAGTCGGAGGCATCCCATGATAAGATGCCTCCTCTCTCACACTATCTGCCACCTGAGAAAGGGAACGTGCATAACGCTTTGAATCAAATAATTCTGGTACATTTTCCCGCATACTAAACAATTCTCCTGTTCTTCCTGCCACTATGATATGGTCATAAAAATCAATGTCCAGCAATATGCCGGCGTACATCATTTTCTCCGTTATATTGCGGTCTGACATGCTCATCTTAAGATCCGACGAAGGATGGTTATGCAGCATGATCATTGCTGCCGCATTTGATAAAATAGCAGATTTATATAACTCTCTTCCTGTCACAAAAGAAGTATTGACACTTCCGATACTGACTACACTGAAATTGATGGGACGTCCTTTTCCATCCAGATTGACAACACAAACTTCCTCCCGGTCAAGTTCTGCTAATACCGGTGCCAAAACAGAAACGGCTTTCTCCGGCGTATCAATAACTTCCCTGCTGAACACACTCTCTTTGTCGGTCAGTTTTAATCGTACGTCCACCTGCTTTAATTCATGACTCATCCGAAACCACCTCCATTGTTATAATCCGCCTTTCTGCTTCGCGAAAGTCACCAATAGAATCATGAAAATATTAGTTTCTCTCGCTACGCTCGTTTCTATTTTCCCTTCCTCTTGATATTTGATATAATTCTTTTATAAGACTGACACACTACAGAACACGTGGAGGTGAGTGGCGGGGCTGTATAGCGGCGACCTCGTATAATTATTTGTTGTCGGTCATCCGTTAAGGCATCAATGATTGGCGCATAACAGTAGCCCGTAAACTTATCTCTTCCAAAGTCGACTCGATTTTGCCGGATGACCAGTCACTGTCAATCTTATAACTATAAATCATCAGGAGGTACTTTTATTGTCGTTTAAAATTCTTAAAAATAACTGCTGCGGACTTGATGTCCACAAAACCTGGATCTATGCCTGTATCGGCATTACGGATTCCTTTAAACGTACAGAGTATAAACAAGCCCGCTTCTCTTCCTTTACCAAAGGATTGCAGGAATTGTGTCTTTGGCTTGCTAAATACAATTGTATTGATGTTTGTATGGAATCTACCGGTAAGTATTGGATCCCTGTTTTTAATGTCTTAGAGAAAAATAACATCTTTGTTACTCTTTCTCACCCCAAATATACCAAGCCTCAAAAAGGCAACAAGACGGATCGCAAGGATGCCAAGTGGATCTGTGATCTATATATGTGTGGAATGGTAAAACCTTCCTTTATTCCACCTGCTGACATCCGTCAATTAAGAGATTTAGTAAGATACCGTTTCAAACTCACTTGTATGATTACCGGTGAGAAGAACCGTGCTCATAACTGTCTTACTGTATCAAACTTAAAATTGGATGATGTCTTTTCTGATATATTTGGCAAATCATCTCGTTCCATTACGGAACAGATCTTACAACACCCGGGGGAAGTTTTTGATGTAGCACCTTTTGTGGATAGCAGATGCAAAACTCCTATCGAGGAAATACAGGCTGCTGTTGATGGTGCCATCTCTCACGAACAGGCTGTAAAACTTAGACAGTGCCTTAAACACATCGATGAATTAGAAATGCACAAAGCAGAAATAGAACGGGAAATCTTTCGTCTCAGCCAAAAGTACGAAAGTGTCCTTGATCTTATTCGAACCATACCAGGATTCGATAAAAATCCATTGACTGCTATCCAGGTGCTTTCTGAAATCGGGGCGGATATGTCTGTCTTCCCCACTGCCAAAAACCTCGTTTCATGGGCAGGATGCTGTCCCCGTAACGACCAGAGCAGTCGCAAGATCAAGTCCACTAGGATTTCCCGTGCTGGTTCTTATTTTAAACCAGTTTTGGTGCAAATTGCAAATGCTTTAATCAAATCGAAGAAACATCCTGAATTTACCACACGATATCGTCGTATAAAAGCACGCCGTGGTCACAAGAAAGCTATCATTGCCATCTGTCGTATGATCCTGACCGCTATCTGGCACATACTTACAGATTTAAAGCCTTATACACCGGAAGGTTTTCTTGAATCACGTCCTGTGAATAAAGAAAAAGTTCTGACCATTTCACAGGCACTTAATCTGATCAAACAACGAGGCTACATTATCAAGGATGATGTGGGTCCTGTTACCTGATTAGGTGTTGCGTCTATATTTACTTTTTAAACCAGCTGTTTAGGTGGTTTATTTGCTATGTCCTTTGTTTCTTGGTTGTCTAAAATTTCTTTTTTTCAAACTTATCACCAGCATGGTATCTTCATCCTTTTCTTCAATCAGTTGTTTGAGTTCTTCTAACGAATCAATTTCTATCCTTTTTCTCTCACTCATATGACACCCTCCTGACTAATGACTTCTGCCACTATGCTTGATTGGTTCGTGACTTTGTTCCGGCTGCTTTGTGGTATCAATACTCTTTTCTTCAAACGCAGGCTGCCGGTTCTGTTCCATTGTCTGCTCCTGTTTCATCTCTTTTGCCGGAGCGCAAAGACTAAGTTTATGTTCTTTCGCATCGTATTGATAAACATGATCCGATAAAATTTCATCTTGCATTACGCATCCTTCATTCACCGTATTTACCATATCCGTAAGTTCTTCCGGATCCATGCCGGCACTTTGAGGTACGATCAGCACTTCATGTACGGATGACGGAAGAACATAATAATCTCCACCTACCCTGTCTGCCACCATCTGCTGTATGCTCTCACTCATGATGCCGACTGCTCCATTCATTTTATATTGATTTGTCAAACAATATACGTTCGGTCCTCCTGTCGGAATCATATCTTTTACATACTCTTTTGCTTCTTCCTGAGAAACCCCTTCATTTCTTCCAAAATCTTCTGTCATAACATCAACTATCATTTCGCCAAGTGGTAAAAATACCGGTGGCGATAACCGCTCCATATTTTCCATTGCCTGGGTATGTAATTTTTCTTTTGTCACCCCATAAACTTCCATTAATTCATTTGTAATCATCAACGAGCCTATTGAATCTCTATTTCCTGACACTTTCACATGATAAGTGATTGCCAGATCCTCTCTCTGCATATAAGGAACATTCTGCAAACGGGTCGTATTCTTTTCGAGATTCACAAGTCTTGGAAAGATTTCTTCCTTTACTACCTCATAATTCTTTATATCCTCAATCTGAACCTGAAAAGTTCTGTTTTCAATCGGCTCCATATTTTCAATATAAGTATCTGCAATACTGGATACGAGTTCATCCAGATTTCTTCCCTTCTGATACTGCTCGTACAATGGATTCAGATAAATATTAGGTGAAATATTGCTGTCTGGATTGCGAATACTCAATCCATCTAACACTACATCGTTGTTTTTCACCACCTGACGGATTGTAATCTCTGCACTTTCAAACCGTTCCGGCAGATAATCCGTTACATTTTCTTTGATATACTCCATAAATTCGCTATAACTCTTCATTTCGTTTTACCTCTTTTCTTTCTGTCTGGACATGATGTCCAAACGCTCCTTTAATGTACTTGTGCCAAGTTGGATGTTCTTGTCTCTGTTGGTTCTCGTGATTTTGCATGGTAAATATGTTTTTCTTCTCCTACCGCACAAAGTCCTCTCAGTATTCTCATATGGTCAAACGGCTTCATCCGGTTTGTTCCGGAATCATACTCATACGCAGCATGGGATTTCATTGCCGGTGAAGATAATACCGAATCTCCCAACTGCCTTAAAATGGAACGCAGATAAATCACACTGTCCTGCTCCACTTTCGGCGCGATCAGGTATTCCGTATCCGATACCGGTATGGCATAAAAATCACCATCCATATATTCTGACATCTGCTTTTGCATTTCCTCACTATCAAGGCTCTCTGCATTCTGCTCCGAAGAAAAACAGACCACTTCGCTTTCTTCTTCCGGCAGAGCATCTAACAGCACTTCTCTCGCCCGTTCCTCTGTCATTTCATACTCTTCCATAAATTCCGGCAAAAGATGTTCTAACAGCCATTCGCCCAAAGGAGTAACCGTCGGTTCATTTTCGAGTACCGGTGTCCCACCTTTTTCATCCATATTTAACAGGGCATCCAGTTCCGCTAACCGTTCCATCTTCTCCTTCAGTTCTTCCTCCGCAGGAAACGGCTTTTGCACCTCCATCTTTGCCGTTTCCAACTGGTGTGTGACATTGTTAAGTTTTGTCTCTGCTTCTGAAAGTTCCCCAGCCATGCCAGCTAAAACATTGTGAAGTCTTGTGATATTTCCAAACGCATCCGAACCAAGTTCAAAGTTGTGGCTTAGTTCTCCTTTCAGACTCATCACAAACTTGCGGTTAAAAGAATCAAAAGTGACTTTCATTCTCATACCGGCATACTCACCGATTTCTACCGTCTGCTGCAGGGAATCCATCTCCTGACACATGGCAAGAATAGCGGTTCCTGCTTCCTTTTTGTCCGTAAAAATACGGTTTCCCACTTTCATGGAAAAGTTGTCCTTATCCGCCGGAAGATTCTTTCGCACGGTTTCCATATCTGTCTGAAATCCCCGAATCCGCTCCTGCAGAATTTCAATCTGCTTCGGATAATTCTTTGCAATGTTATCCTCCAGCCGGTAGATCTGACTGGTATGGTTTGCTTTCATCAGTTTCAGCCTGGATACCTGAATATCTAAATCCATCTTTTCCTTGATATAAGGATTTCCGGTAGCAAGTGCTTTGACCTCGGCATAAGTAAGTGCTGCTTCATCCACATCCTCACAGCTTCGTACCGGCGATTTACTTGTCATGATCTGGCTGATGAATTTCTGCTTATTTTCTATTACCTGCCACGAATAACTGTCGAAGGTTCCTTCTGTCACATAACGAAAAATAGACACGGTATCATTTCTGTTACCCTGTCTGAGAATACGTCCTTCCTGCTGTTCAATGTCTGACGGGCGCCATGGTACGTCCAAATGATGCAAGGCAACCAGACGGTCCTGCACATTGGTTCCGGCTCCCATCTTCTGTGTGGAACCAATCAAAAAACGAACCTGTCCGCTTCTTACCTTGCCAAACAGCTCCGTCTTTCTTAACTCCGTATTCGCTTCATGAATAAAGGCAATCTCTTCTTCCGGTACACCCCGGTTCATGAACTTTCGCTTAATGTCATGGTAGACATCGTCAAACACCTCTGCTTCTACTATCTTTTCTCCATCGGCTGCAGTCGTTTTTCCAACGATCTTCGGTGTCGAAAGGTCACAAAAGATAAGCTGTGCGGATTTGTCTGCCTTTGTCCTGTCCCATATTTCATACGCCTTTTGCACAAGAGCGTTTACTTTGGAATGTTCTTCATCTGGCAGTAACGGATTGATCAATCTCTGATCCAGCGCCAGCTTCCTTCCATCATTTGTTATCTTTAACATGTTATCTTCATGCGGTTCCACGCTCCTGTCACGGACTGCCTCCGCCCGCTCCGCTAACGATGCAACCATCTCCTTTTGATGTTCGCTCGGCTGTAATACCACATTTTCATTCTCTGCTTTCGGAATGGGTAGATTTAACATATCCGGTGTTTGAATATCCGCACACTCCTTAAACAGGGCGATTAACTCCGGCAGATTGTAAAACTTGGCAAATCTCGTCTTTGCACGGTATCCGGTTCCCTCCGGTGCAAGTTCGATCGCTGTCTGCGTCTCTCCAAAGGAAGATGCCCAGGAATCAAAATGCCCCAGTCCCATCCGCTGCAGCGTATCATACTGCAGGTAACGCATGTTGGTGTATAATTCCGTCATACTGTTGGAAATCGGGGTTCCCGTTGCAAAGGTAATGCCCTTTCCGCCGGTCAGTTCGTCCAGATACTGACACTTGGCAAACATATCGGAAGATTTCTGTGCTTCCGACTGGGCAATACCGGCTACATTACGCATTTTTGTATGTAAGAAAAGATTTTTGTAATAATGACTTTCATCCACAAAAAGCCTGTCCACTCCTAGCTGTTCAAAGGTCACAACATCATCTTTTCTGGAAGTATCATTGAGTTTGTCCAATCGTGTCTGAAGGGTTTTCCTCATTTTCTCCATCTGCTTAATGGTATAGCGTTCTCCCTGCTCCGCTTTGATTTCTTCAATCGACTGCGTGATCTCAGCAATCTGCCGCTCAATAATGGCAGTCTGCCGTTCGGCAGATAACGGTATCTTTTCAAACTGACTATGCCCGATGATCACCGCATCATAATCGCCGGTAGCAATCCGTGAGCAGAACTTTTTACGATTTGCCGGCTGAAAATCTTTCCTGGTAGCCGCTAAAATATTGGCTCCCGGATACAATCGTAAAAAGTCACCGGCCCACTGCTCCGTCAGATGGTTTGGTACGACAAACAAACTTTTCTGACATAACCCCAGACGCTTGCTTTCCATTGCAGCCGCAACCATTTCAAATGTTTTGCCGGCACCGACACAGTGTGCAAGCAGTGTATTATTTCCATACAAAACATGAGCCACGGCATTTTTCTGATAATCCTTTAACTCAATATCCGGTGTCATTCCCGGAAACTTCAAATGAGAACCGTCATACTCTCGTGGTCTGGTGGAATTAAACAATACATTGTATTTACTTACAAGTTCATTACGCCTGTCCATGTCACGAAATACCCAGTCCCGGAAGGCTTCCCTCATGGCATCCTGCTTCTGTGCAGCAATCGTTGTCTCCTTTTTATTGAGAACCCGTTTCTCTTTGCCATCCTCGATCACTGTGTCATACACACGGCTGTCCTTCAGATTCAGGGAGTCTTCCAAAATCTGATACGCATTTCTCCGGCTGGTTCCATATGTCATGTTTACAAGTGCGTTTCCAAAGTCTGCATTTTTTCCCTTCACATTCCACTGCCCGGTCACATCGGAATACTGAATCTTTATTACATCACGATTTAACAAATGCTCCGGTGTCTCAAACACTTCTCTCATAAAGCCCTCGATAAATCTCGGTTCAATCCATGTTGCTCCAATCCGGACTTCAATCTCACTGGCATCCAGTTCTCTCGGCTGTACCCGTTTCAATGCTTCCACATTGACCGCATACATAGGTTCATTCTTCGCAAAAGTTTCGGCTGCTTCCAGTTTGTTTCGCACATTTCCGCTTAAATAAGCATCCGCTGTTTCCCATTCCTCACTAAGTGGATTTTTGAAGATAATGCCGGTCAACTCATCGATCAGCGTATCTTCGTCTTTTCCACTCAGTTCGGACATGTATTCAAAATCAATCGCTGCTTTTTCTGCCAATGAAACCGCCAATGCTTCACTTGCCGTATCCACACTGGTCACCACTTCTGCTTTCTTTATGGTGCGCTTCGTAAACATATCCGCTTTTCCAAGAAAGTTGCCTTCCTCGTCCTGTTTCTCCAGTGAACAGAGCAGACAATAGCTGCTGTCCTGATGAAACGCCCGCTTATTGGTTTTGGAATAAATCCTCCCATAGTCTTTTGCAAAAGAATCATACAGGTCATTTAACTGTTTCTGCCTGGAATGAATCTGCTCATCCGGATAATCTTCTAACTGTAATCGGATCAACTCCTGCGTACAGTCCCTTATGGCAACCATGCCCTTGATCCTCTCAAGCATTCCCTCGGAGGCTTCCACCGGACGCATCAAAGAGTTTTCCCGATAATACAGCCGATCATTTATCAGCGCATAACTAAAGTTCTTCACTTCCGGCACTGCCGGGATAACCTCTACTGTCAACTCCTCATTCAGTTCTTCCAGCTCAATTTTCTCATAAGAACCTTTAACAAAAGACAGACTCTTTTGTAACTGCTCATCAAAAGGAAGTGAATCATCCGGCACACAGGTACTCTCCATTCCATACGGTCCGCTTACCATTTCCATCGAGCCAACAACCATCTCCGGATGTTCCACAAAATAGCTGTTCATGGCTATGCCATTCTCATCCTGTGAAAGATGCACCCAGTCCGGTTCTATGTCTACGATACGGTCACGCTTCTGTAAGAAAAGGATATCCGATGTCACTTCTGTTCCAGCATTGGCTTTGAATGCGGTATTGGGAAGTCTGACTGCCCCCAATAGTTCTGCTCTCTGTGCAATGTACTTTCGCACCTTTGGATTTTCCTTATCCATCGTTCCCTTACTGGTGATAAAAGCAATCACACCGCCCGGACGCACCTGATCTAAAGTTTTTCCAAAGAAGTAATCATGGATCGGGAAGTTGTATTTATCGTATTTCTTATCTGCCACCTTGTACTGACCAAATGGAACATTGCCAACGGCAGCATCAAAGAAATCATTCGGAAATGCTGTTTTCTCATATCCATCCACGGTAATATTGGCTTTCGGATATAGCAGTCTGGCTATTCGTCCTGTCAGGCTATCCAGCTCAACACCATACAAATGGCTCTCCCGCATCGTCTCCGGCAGCATACCAAAGAAGTTGCCGATTCCCATCGAAGGCTCTAAAAGATTTCCTTTTTTAAATCCCATTCTTTGCAATGTCCGGTAAATCTCCTGAATAATCACGGGACTGGTGTAATGAGCGTTTAAGGTGCTTTCCCTTGCAGATATATACTCTTCCTCTGACAACAGGGTTTTCAGCTCTGCATACTCCTTCGCCCAAGCACTCTTGGTTTCATCAAAAGCATCCGCAAGACCGCCCCAGCCGACATACTTTGATAAGACCTCCTGCTCCTCATTCGTTGCCGGTCTTTTCTCCGATTCAATCGTTTCCAATGTACGAATGGCTTCCACATTTCGCTGAAACTTTTCTTTTGCTGTAGCAACACCTAATTCCATGTCAGAGATTACATAGTTTTCTGCTGAAATATCCTCTGACGCATTATTTTCTAAAAGGACCTCTGGTTCACCAATTACTTCATCCAGTTCTTCCTTTGCCTGCTGCAGTGCCTTTTCTTTCTGTTCCTGTTTATACCGGGCATACTTTTCTTTCGCTGCTGGTGTAAGATAACGATCTTCCTTTATCAGTTTTCCAATTCGTTTTGCTACTACCTGCCATGATAAAAGAACTTCTGCATCCGGCGTGAAGATAGATCCCTTACTTAATTTGATTCCTTTGGCATCATAATCTTTATAACTATGGTCGGAACCAGCCAGCGCATGACTAGCCCCTCCGGTTCCATACTCATTTTTCAGAAAATCAGCAGTTTCCTTTAAGGTATGCTCCTGATGATAGAAGTCATAAATGCGGAAGCTGCCATGAACAAAGCCGGAACCTCTCGTAAGGGTGTGGTCAATCTCATCCGCTGTGATAAAATCTTCCGTGACAACATTTACTTCTTCTGGTAACGGGAACTCAACTCTTTCATTCAAAAAATCTGCAAGGTCATCCCGCAACTCCTGTGGATCTTTTGCTAACCGGAATCGGTACTCCAGTTCGCCTTTTTCTACTCTTTGAATGGTTCTGTCCATTTGTGCAATCACCTTTCGGACTTCATCCTCTTTGGCTAACATATCGACAATATATTCATGTTCCCCCGGATAATTATATCCACGGATTCCCAGTTCTTCCGGAAATGTTCCAACCGAATCCCGGTAATAAAAGAAAAGCATATCGGCTAACTCTTTTCTTACAAACTGGTCAGCTAGATATGCTTCGTTGCTGTCAATGTAACTACCTGCTTCGATCTGTCCACGGATCACAGACTCCACAGCACTCCATGAAAGATGTGCCTCGGTATGCTCAAAAGCAGAAGTGCCATGTGCCGCATACATCCCATCTTTGTTAAACCAGACCGAGATCTGTTCCCCTCCAAGTTGAAATCCTTTGCCGGTTTCTCCGTATTCTTTTTGAAGAAAAGCCGCCATTTCTTCCGGTGTTTTTCCAGTCTGATACTTATGATAAATTCGTTTCCGGCTGTTTTCCTTTCCTCCACCGGCACGAAGAATCTCTTCGATCTGCCCTGCAGTTATCGTGCCGAAAAGGAATCTGTCTGATGGCATTTCTGCCTGTGCCATCGCAATATTCCCCACCTGCTCCGACATAAGAGAAAATAAATCCATCTGTCGATAGGGGCTGTCTGCAGGCGATTCATACTGCTCTAACTCTGCTACTGATAAACCAGTTCCTTCAGAACGATCTCCTCTGCCTGCTGATAGATCCGGTTCATCTCCTTCGTCCACTGCAGCGGGTCGTTCTGTTTCATTTTCTCCGTCACGGTCTGGTTCTTCAACAACTGCTGTGTCAGCACCTCGAACCTCTTCTCTGCCTGTTCCTGAATCTCCAGGCAGTATGTCAGCAGTTCTCCGCTCAGAAGAAGTCCCGTGTAAATCCCCCTCCTGTGGTTTTTCAGATAATTCTTCCGCAACACTCCGTATTTCGTCAACATTGTTCCTTCCTGCTCCGAAGGTATCAGATTGGGAATCCAATAGTCCCCGTTCCTTTCGTATGTCAGATTCATGCCCTGCCACCGCCCTTTCTGTATAAATATGATTTTTTGTATATCGCCTGTTTTGCAATAACGCCCTGTCATATCTCGCAATCGTTCTTCCAATCCGGATCAGCACCGGTTCACATAACTCCGAAGTGGTACTGCCAAGCACCGATAAGGTTCTGAGTGTATTAAACTCATGGATGTAATCAAAGGTGAAATCATCTGCAAACTCCGTCATATCACATCCACATCGCTTCAGAATGGTATAACTTACACTTTGCACCAGCATTTCCCGGAACCGGACAGCAACTGCATCCCCATCCAGATCTTCCAGAAAACTGTTTGCCGCTTCATCGATCACCTCATCGACCGCTTCCTCATAAAAATCTTCCGCTATTCTTTCAGCAATCTCATAAATACGGTTTTCAAAGGGAAGTGAATCATTGGTACTGCCATAAATGTGCTCCAGTTCAGCAAGGACCACTTCTTTATGCTCTTCCCGCAAATGCCATATAAACGGATCTTTGCCGATTCTTTTTGCCTTATGAACATCTGACACATCAAAGACATAGCGAAGTTTTGGTCTTTCACTTTCCCCATCAATAAGGGCAATTCCTTTTGCTCCCCGGTTTACCCAGCAAAACATCCTCTCATTCCACATTTCAAGCGAGGCACAGGCAGTTGCGTCCGGTCGCTGTGCATAGATGAGTAGCTGGTCCTCAAAGGGATACTTATATAACCTTGACGCGACATCAAGGTATCGAATCCACTGCTCTCTGCCACGACAGACTTTCTTTGCGGTCTCTCGTGCCAGAACAGAGACTTTTATATATTTCGTCATTCCTTTTTCCTCCTGCACCTGCTTCTGTTTGGACATAATGTCCAAACGCTGCTGTTACTGATCCCGGCTTTCTGCAATGGCAGTTATGTAACCCATCAGCCTTTTTTCACTGTCTGTATTCCTTTCAATATCAATCCTCATCTTCTCATCGTTTCTTTCTTCATTTTTTTCTACTTCCATTTGTCTGTACCTCCAATTCCTTTCACTGATTTCTTGTTTCATAGACATAGGGCTTGTGAAATATGAGTTTTATACTCCTATTCACAAGCTGAACCAATGTCATGCCGTTTTTATGGTAAAATCCACACAGTCCAATGATACCGATCACCGGCATACACAATGTAATAGCTGTATTGATCCCTGCACCAAAGTAAAAATGCAGAAGCAGGATTCCTCCCACTCCTGTAAGCAGTGCACTTGCTCCGAATACGCACTCCCTGAAAGACAATCCCTTGAAGAAATCATCCTTAAAGGCAGCCACATCCGGATTGATTGTTTTTGTCATTGATTTCCTCCATTTCTATAGATTAAATGCTTTCTGCATGACACTGTCCGACATCTTTACCGAGGATGAAATGACACCCATCTTCAAGCAATACTCCAACAACCGTATGATCGCATTATTCGTGTCGATTGCAACGGTATTGATAAAACTTGCACTTATTACAATCACTACCGCAATAAGCAGAGCAGAAAAAACATATCCGAAAAAAGTGCGTATATAAGAATAACCCACATTTGCCGTCTGACCGCCTGCTGCAAGAGTAGACAATGCCACACCTGCAAACGGAGCAATCATGTAAATCTTCAGAATACGATTTAACACCGTCAGCACCACGATAAATCCACACACCACGGTAAATAAGAAAAACAGGATACTCGTCAAAAATGCTGTCATCGTTCCAAAGTCCGCACTGGATATATTTTCATACACCTTTACACCATCAAAGTCATAAATCATTGACAGTTTGTTTTCTCCCAAAATTGCAGAAGTCAGGTTCTTGCCCCACGCAAAAAACTTCGGCATATAACTTAACGCCATACTCATTACATTTGAGGTTATGATCAACCGAATGAACATTTTTATTGTTCGTTCAAATGTCAGATCTGCATGTAAATCGCAACTGTCCCTGCAAAATCCGTATAAGAAAAAAATGCAGAGCAATGAAACGGCAACTATATTTAAGGTGGTATAGATCGTTGATATATTTTCCCAGACATCCTTGTATGTGCCGGAAGATGGATTTTTCGTCAAAACATCGGCTGCCAGTTTCATCATGTCATTCCATGCGTACCCAGCAGCTTCAAAAAAGTCTTTACCACTAAAGAAGTCTCCTAAATCTGAAAAAAATCCCGTTACAGAATCCCACAATCCCACCGTCATCACCTCCTTTCAGGATTCCAAGTCTTCATTACGAAACGCCCAGTAGTTTTAGAATTGCCGGAACTGCAATCATGATCAGACCACCGATCACCTTTTTGATTGCCTGACTCTGCTGTGTTGTATCATGTGCCGAATACCCGGTACCAAAGTCTAGCAGTCCCCAGGCAAGAAAAATCACACCAACTCCTCCAACACAGCCAAGAACCAAGTCCTTGATTACATTGATGCCGTCCGTAACTTCCGTCACTCCGGTATCTGTTGCATCACTCTTTCCTTTTTCACTTTTCGCCAGTGCTGCAACCGGCACATTTGTCAGTATCCAAAAATAGATCAATGCTGTCGTTCCTGCACCCCGTTTCCATAATCCATTGCAACGGGGTTTCATAACCTCTAATTCCTTATGCATTGTTGTCCTCCTTGCTTTTTGTTATCGTTTCCTGCAGCCGATTACCATAAGCCGCTTATCCCTTCCATCCATTGTCCGGCAAGTAGAAAGCGTCACAAACTTATATTTCCGAAAGAATGCCTCAGCACTACTTTCATCCATTTCCCTTTTCATCTTCTTTGCCGCTTCACTCTGAAACTTGCTGTGACTTAGGATTTTCTCTATCATCCCGTAATAGTCCTCTTCGTTTCCGTAATCCGTGAAAGAATAGTAATCTGCATATTTGTCCGTTTCCAAAACAGATACGATATGATAGTCCTGCTTCTTTCCCTCTACCGGAGTAAGCGAAAACATGGGATGTTCCTTAAAAAATGTTTCCTCACGGAAATTTTGCAGATAGCCAAAGTACCGTCTCCCGTTGATGTTGTGACCGTAAATGATAAGATTGTCACTGTCTGTCTTACAGCGGACATCTAAAAACGGTGTCCCATAAAAGCTGTAATCACCATGTACATCCCGGTGAAGATAATACTGCCAGTCACCTTCATGATGACCTTTTATTCCTGTCTGCATAACCGGATAAGAAAAGCCGGTGCCTTTGATTTCTAGCCACCCGATCATATCTTTGTACTTTTTGTGGAGGTTCCGTACACCACCCTTTTCTTTCTCCGTGGTAATCTCTTTTTCTATGTTGTCTTGCCTGATCTCCTGATCCATAGTTCTTTTTAACCAAAGTCCCAGAGCCAAAGCAATGACTGCTAAAATAAAAAAAGAGAAGCAAAGTATTCTTCTTGAAAATACCTTTCTTCCCTTTGGGGTTGAAATGTTATTTAGTTGGTTCATAATTGTCCTTTTTACTATGTATTTGCATCTACAAACTGGAAATTTAGGTGTAACTAAAGTCTTATCTTATATGCCCCTTTCTTCGAGCATAATCTCCAATTATAAAAGCAACTGCTATAATCAACAAAATAAATATAGATAATATATCCCAAATATCAATTACCGCCTCGCCAATCACTTTTGATAATATACTATTTATCAAAAGTGTAAGTGGAATAGCAAACAAGAATGTGATTCCTGTTGCCAAAAACTTTCGTTCTTTAAGTCGATAATATAAAGCATAAATTATCCAAAGAAATGCAAGTGAGATAATCGACATAATCACACCCATGCTGAACACCTCATTCACTTTTATCAAAATACTTAATATGTACATAAATGGTACTATAATTATACTAATAGCAATCATCGCCACCAGTACTCCCCTTTTTCCTAACAATATAACCGGAAACAATGTGATCCATGTAACCAATATAGAACTAAGCACAATTAATGACCATGTCAATGTTCCCGAAATGGCAATATCACATATGCAACATACCATAATGCCAATTATCATAACGATTGTGTATATTGTTGATATTATTGCATTCTTGTTCATATTGTTCTCATCTTTTCTTTTTAATTCAATGAGATTTTCATTGACCTTCTCTTCATAATTATTCATTTCTATCCTCTCCCCACTCAACAATTCGTTAACCGTAACACCTAAAATATTGCAAAGTTCCAACATGATAGATGAATCAGGCATACATTTTCCTGTCTCCCATTTGGAAACAGCTCTGTCAGTAATATTTAACTTTTCTGCTAATTGCGCTTGTGTCAAACCTTTTTCTTTTCTACAACCAGCAATAAACTTTCCTGTATCAATTTGATTCATGAAAATATGCCTCCTTCCATGATTTACTCTACAATTTCTATCAATTTTTGTACACGAACCGTAAGTAGAATTATCAAACTCAACCTTCAGTTGGGAGAAGCATTGTGTTTGACAACTCCCGATTTGCCAGTCCTGAAAGCTGGAATTTAGCGATTTCTTTTTCCGGTATTCTCTGTCCCACGGATTTCCTCATGATAGAAA